>MDTE01171360.1_pt1 | contig 88945 bp, 83 predicted proteins | sample 811231 | NCBI WGS metagenome assembly MDTE01 (sample SAMN05326651, study PRJNA326480) | marine metagenome | isolation source: seawater | place: Indian Ocean: Red Sea | collected 2010 | reverse complement strand
GCGGATTATTTTCTTTAGCTTTTATTTTTTCTGTTTACAGTCAGCGAATACGCAGCCTATTGATTATTCTGCTGACCGTGATTCTGCTTTAAAGACATGTGACGAACATTTTTATAGTGGACAGCGTCAAGAGGCGAATGATTGTTATCTTTCTTTGCTGAGTAGTAGCACAGATGCTCTGATTAGGGCGGAATCTGCTTGGCGTGTCGGGGATCTTCAGGCTGCTAATGCTTATTTTAGAACTGGTGTAGAAATCAATCCCGAATCCCCGCGAGTTAGAACTCGCTGGGCCCGTTTGTTTCTCATGACGCATCAAAATAGTGATGCTATTCAGCTTTTTGAGGAGGCGTTGGAGCTTAATGCAGAGTATTTGCCTGCAAAGCTAGGGTTGGCTGCAGTTGCTGCTGGTCGTTTTGAGGATAGAGCTAAAGCCCTTGTGCAGGGGGTTTTAGAGGCAGATGAATTACAGCTTGAAGCACATTTATTGAATGCTCAAATGAGCCTTGAAGAAGGCGCTTTAGAAGCCGCAGATGAGTCATTAAATGAAGCGCTCATGATCGCAGAGCAAAAAGGGCTGCCGCCTCTGGAAGTCTATGCTCTTAAGGCCTCTGTTGATCTTCTAAACGATATTGTTGAAAGTGAATGGACGGATCTTTCGCTGAATTTCAATCCTCATTACGGAGATATTTATGCGATACCTGCCCACTTCTATGTAATAACAAGACGATATCGTGAAGCGACGGAGCTTCTATTTAAGGCCGTGAGCATACAGCCAGATCTTTGGTCTGCCCATGCTGAACTAGGCATTAACCTTCTTAGAACTAATCGGGTTAATGAAGCACAGCATCATCTCTCGCTTGCTTATGATGGGGATCCCTACAGTGCTCAAATAGTTAACACATTGCGGCTTATTGATAGCTTTGAAAATTTTCAGGTTTTGGAACGAGAGTTGCCTGAGATAGAAGCTGATGTGGCGGATGCGGATAAAGCCAAAAGACCCGGAATGATTTTACGTCTGCATAAAGATGAGGCCCCTATTCTTGAGGAATATGTAGCAAGTCTTGTGGCAGAAAGCATAGACGTATTTTCCAAACGCTATCAGTTTGAGCTACAGGAGCCTGTTGTAGCGGAGTTATATCCTGATCATGATGATTTTGCAGTGAGGACGTCAGGGTTACCTGGTATTGGTCTATTAGGCGTCGCATTTGGTTACCTAGTTGCGATGGATAGCCCATCTGGTAGAGGTGAGGGTGAATTTCACTGGGGTACAACTCTCTGGCACGAAATAGCTCATGTATTTACGTTGGAGTCTACAAACCACCTAGTTCCAAGATGGTTTAGTGAGGGTGTCTCAGTCTTCGAGGAATGGATGACAGGCCCAAGGCCGGGTCGCCATATTCCACTACATGTTCTTGATGCAATGAAGGAGGACAAGTTTCTACCAATCTTAGACCTGGATAGCGGTTTCATTCGACCAACTTATCAGGGGCAGATTATGGTTTCTTATATGCAAGCGGGTCTTATTTGTCAGTATATAGAAAGCCGCTGGGGGCAGGCAGGCCTTATAGAACTACTTCGACTGTATAGAAATGGAGCAGTTACCGCTGAGGCAATTGAGGATGGGCTTGGTGTAGATTCAAATGAATTCGATGAGGGTTTCGATGCATTTATTGACTCAGAGTTTCAGTCTGTCTTGGCTATTTTGGATGATTGGAAGGAACATACAGAACGAGCACATGTGGCTGCTAATGAAGGTAATTGGGAGAGTGTGTTGGATTCAAGTGCCGCATCGATTGATATGTATCCTGATTATGTTGAGGAAGGAGACATTTACATCCTGCATGCTAAAGCCCATGAGGAACTTGGTCAGATAGACGCAGCGATTGCTACTCTAGAACAATATTGGAGGCTTGGTGGTTATGAGCCTGGTGTATTGCATCAACTAGCTGACTGGTTATATGAGTCAGATCGTTCTGGGGATGCTATTGAAGTTTTAAGCGATGTAATTTTTGTTGCACCACTAGATGAGTCACTTCACCGAAAACTGGGCGATTGGTTTCTTGAATCGGAAAATGGGGAGCTTGCATTACGTGAGTATTTAGCATTTCTAGCTACGAGCCCGCATGATGAAGCTTCTGCTCACTATCGATTAGCTAGAGCCTATAAACAACTAGAGGATCAAGAAAAGACGAGAGAGCATTTGTTGTATGCTTTGGAAACCGCCCCTCATTATAGAGAGGCTCAGCAATTATTATTGGAGATTTTACGTTGAGTTCAGAAACAGCCAACCAACTTAACACTGAAGAAGCTCGAGCGTTGATAGAAACATTCAAGGGCTCCCTTGATGCTATTCGTGTTGAAGTAAGAAAAGTCATTATTGGACAAGAGGAAGTGGTGGACAATCTTTTGATGACCCTGTTAGTAGGTGGACACTGCTTGATAACTGGAATGCCAGGTACAGCAAAAACCATGCTAGTAAGAACACTTGCTGTTGCTCTAGGACTGTCTTTTAAAAGAATACAGTTTACCCCGGATTTAATGCCGACGGACGTGACGGGTACCGATATTATTGAAGAAGATGCTACTACAGGTAATAGAACCTGGACGTTTGTTCCTGGTCCTCTTTTTGCCAATGTTTTATTAGCTGATGAGATCAATAGAACACCACCAAAAACCCAATCAGCACTTTTAGAAGCTATGCAGGAGAGAACTGTTACCGTTCGTGGTAATTTGCATGAAATTGAGCCGCCATTTTTTGTGCTGGCAACACAAAACCCAATTGAGTTAGAGGGAACTTATCCGCTACCCGAGGCACAGTTAGATAGGTTTTTGTTTAACGTGGTTTTGGACTATCTTACCGATGATGAAGAGCTTGCTGTCGTTGATAGGTTTACGACAAGAATGGATATTCCGGAAGTATCGGCTGTTACTACACCAGAACAGATTCTTCAATTTCAAGAACTTGTTAGACAAGTTCCAATTTCAGAATCTGTTAGCCGCTTTGCTGTGAAGCTTGTTCGTGCTTCGCGACCGGAGGATCCACTGTCTCCAGAGGTTGTTAAACGGTATGTGCAATATGGAGCAAGTGTACGTGCAACAATGTTTTTATCATTGGCTGCAAAGTCTAGAGCTTTGATGATGGGGCGTTATCACGTAACTCAAGATGATATAGCCGCACTAGCTTTGCCTGTGATGAGACATCGTGTGCTTACTAATTACTTTGCGGATTCGGACAAAATTAGTGTAGATGATGTTTTGACACAACTTGTTGAAGATGCCTTAGATTCTGGACGCACTTCTAAAGCAGGGTAGAGGTAGTTAATGGTTGCAGCAACTGAAAGAAAGTCAGTAGAAATGCAGAAACTTTTAAATCCTGAAGTTCTGGCTAGTCTTTCAAATCTGGAATTAGTTGCAAGAGCAGCTGTGCATGGGTTTCTAAATGGGCTCCATCGATCGCCATTTTTTGGTTTTAGTCAGGAATTTGCTGAATATAAGGCCTACGCTGAAGGCGATGATCCGCGTTTTATAGATTGGAATGTATATGCTCGGACAGAGCGTACTTACATCAAGCGGTTTCTTGGTGAGACAAACACCAGATTAGTGATTCTGCTCGATTCAAGTGCCTCAATGGGGTACGGCTCTGGCCCAATAACAAAATTGCAATACGGAAAGTTTTTGGCAGCAACCTTGGCTTATTTAGCGACTCAGCAGCATGATGCGGTAGGTTTGATTGTTTTTGATGATGAAATTCGTGAGTATCGTCCAGCATCCTCGCGTGTCGGAAAATTAAGCAGAATTATTCATGCTATTGATCGTGCTGCGCCTGGTGCTGGCACAGATTTAAATATCCCATTTGAGAAATTTCGCCAGTTTGAGAGTGGACGTGGTTTGGTAGTTATTATTTCGGACTTTTACTGTGAGCCTGAGTCGATGATTAAAAGTGTTCAACCTCTAGCTTATCAGGGGCAAGATGTAGCATTGTTTCAGTTGCTAGATCCTCAGGAGTTAAACCCTGAATTACAAGAGTCTGCTTTGATGGAGGATATGGAGACTGGGGAGTCAATGGAAGTATCACCTATATTTATGCATTCACGATATAGGAATAAAATTCAGCAGCATATCGACAACCTTCAAGTTAGTGCCGCTGGGGCAGGTACAGACCATTTACTTATCAACATAAAAGACCCTTTAGATAAGCCCCTAAGAGATTACCTGCTATTTCGACAAGGCCGCGGTTGATGACACTACTTGCCCCTGCATTTTTTTTAGGACTTTTAGCAATTGGCATTCCAGTTTTGCTGCATCGATTGTCTTCGGAGAATCCAAATCGGCAGCCCTTTAGTTCCGTGATGTTTCTAGAGCCTGGAGAGCCGAGACGTGTGCTAGCTAAAAAGCTTCAGTACCTCTTGTTATTTGCATTAAGGGTTGGTGTCTTAGCTCTTTTAGTTCTAGTTTTTGTAGGACTTATGCTTGAAGGACAGTTGCAAAACATAATGACCGAAACATCAAGGCTTCATGTCATTGTAATGGATCGTTCAGCATCTATGTCACTGGGTGATCGTTGGGCTCGTGCTCAGTTAACAGCAAATAATCTTATTGATGAGGTGGGCGCTACTGATGCTATTGAGGTAGTAGCTGCTGGCAGGGTCATAGAGGTGTTAGCAGAGCCCTCACTCGATCGGGCGCCAATTCGTCAAGCTATAGAGGCTATTCAGCCGGGCCCTTTTAGAATTGACTATGGTCAATTAATGAGTTCGATGGAAGCTGTATTGCGTGGGGCAGAGTTACCTGTGGTTTTGCACATAATTACTGACGCTCAACAAAGCTCTTTACCTACTCGTTTTGCTGATTTGTCCCCTCGAATTCCTTTGGAGCTTGAAGTTCATAACATTTCTGTTAGTGGAGAGGAAAACTGGGCTTTGGATGGACTTACTTGGATGCCTATGTCGGGCGATTTTACTGCCAGTCTTCACGGGTACTCTGAACAGGAAGTTCAGCGAACAGTTACGTTGAGACTTAATGGCGCCAAAGTTGCAGAGCAAGATGTTTTAATTAGCGCAAATCGAGCAGCACAAGTCAGTTTTGCAGGCGTTGAGCTTTCCGCTGGGGTGAATCAGGTCGTAGCTGAACTAATACCAAATGATGATTTGTCTGTTGATGATGAGAGATTTTTAGTAGTTAAACGACCTACGCCTCAACCAATTCTCTTAATTACCACCAATAACCGTGATGATTCATCAATTTTTTTAACATCAGCTCTTGGCATATTGGCTGATCAAGCCTATACCGTTGAGCAAATTCTGCCAACTGAACTCACTATTTATTCGCCTGAAGATTTTGCATTTGTTGTTGTCTCTGATGGTGGCTCATTAGCAGACAGTGATTCATCAATTTTGCGTAATTATGTAGAGTCTGGTGGAACTGTTTTTATGGGACTATCTCAACGTTCAACTGGACTGAATACAGTCCCTATAACCGGACACAGTATTAATTCATTTTCTCAGCTCGGAAATACTCAGGACGAGTTTCTCACTATTGGTAATGTGGATAGTTCCCATACCTTATCAAATCAATTTCAAGGACTCAGGTCAGTACGGTTTTATCGACACACGGCTGTGGAGACAGAGCCAAATGATACGATTTTGATTAGCCTTGAGGATGGTTCGCCGTTGTTGGTAGAGCATGTCCAAGGCGAAGGGCGTGTCATGATTTTTACTTCTTCTCTTGATCGACAATGGAATGATTTGCCTTTGCAGCCCGCGTTTGTGCCATTCATAGCGGAACTATCGTTATACATGACAAATGATTTTCTTTTAAGCACTAGTGCTGGGTTAGGAAGTACACTATCAGCGCAGGCAATGGGTCTTTCAGGAGGCCAAATTTTTTCGCCCAATGGAGAAAAAGCTCTTGGTTTGGCAGGTTCAGGTTTAGGAAGTGATACGGTTGTTGATCAAATTGGTTTTTATGAGATTTTGGCTGAAGGGCAGGTACAAGCAGTTGCGGTAAATCTAGATTCTCAGGAATCTGATATAACTTCAATGCCTGCTAACGGTCTAGAAAGATGGAATAATCTTGGGTCCCAGTCTTCTCAAGAAATTTCTGGGAATATGCAAATTGTTAATAATGCATCCATTGATCTTTGGCCTTGGGTACTTTTCATGCTGTTGATAGTGGTTTTCGTGGAATCTTGGGTGGGAAACTGGCATCTTAGGGTGCGAAGAGGAATGAAGGCATGATTGCACAAAAAAAACTCGAAAAATATCTTGAGGATTTTCGTCAACGCATAAAGGCATTGGTTATGTTAAGAGGCGCAGCAGTGCTATCTTTGGTTGCGCTAGTTGTTACCCTCACAGCTGTTTTTATTGGAACACGTCAGGCTTTCCCTTCTGAGCTTATAAGCGGTGCCCGCCTATTCCTCATTATCTCATTGTTCGCAATTGCGATGATACTTCTTGTGAGACCTCTTCGTGTTTTGCGAAGAACTCGAGGAGTCTTTGAGATAGAAAAGAGAACTTCTGGTATCGATGGGCGATTAGAGACCTATGATCAGCTTTTAACTCAGAACAAAGAAAACCCAAAAAAGAGCTCTCCTTTTCTTGGTCTCTTAGCTGAAGACGCGCTTAAGGTTGTAGAGCGTGTACCGCCTTCTATGAGAATCCCTAATTGGGAAATTTCAGTTCCTGCAGTTGTTGGTTTTATTGCTCTAGGCGTACTTGTTTGGTTTGCTTCATTTGGGCCAGATAACTGGAGATATGGTGTACGTCATCTTTGGGTAGGCTGGGTCCTTGAAGACACATTACCACCACAAAGGATAGTAGTAACTCCTGGAGACAGCGCTGTGAGACGAGGAGGAGATCTATTTGTTGATGCAAATGCCGAGGGTTTTAACCCAACTGAAGCAGAGGTGTTTGCTCTCTTTGAGGGAAGCGAAGATTGGGAAAGTGCTCCCATGAACGTCAGTGAGGATGACGACTTTGAGTTCACTTTTTTTGGTGTTCGCGAACCATTTCGGTATTACGTCATATCAGCGGGTGTTCATAGTGCTGAATATGAAATTGAAGTAGTAGATCTTCCAAGGGTTTCAAGTATTAAGTTGACCTACCACTATCCAGAATGGACTGAGCTAGGATCCAAGGTAGTCAATTCAGGTGGCGATATAAAAGCGGTTTCAGGCACGCAAGTTGAGGTAGAAATAACGACAGACCAGCCACTTTTTGACGGCGCCGAACTTGTTGTTAACGGAAAAGATATTTCCATGATAACTGAGGGTTCCATTGCTAAAGCTACAGTAGAAGTCCAGGAAGATGGGGAGTATTACGTCTCTACTTTCTTCAATTCTGATTCTGTTAGGTTATCAGATGATTATTTTATTGATGTGGTGCCTGACAATAAGCCCGCAGTGAAAGTTATGAAGCCTGGGCGTGACTGGAAAGCTAGTAATATTGAGGAAGTTTCTATTCGTGTTGAGGCAACTGATGATTTTGCTTTAGATAGGTTGGAATTGCATTACGCAATTAATGGTGGTGAATGGAATATTGTGGAATTAGAGGCAGATGGTACTTACTCACTGAATGAAGAGGTTCTGTATCTGGAAGAGATAGGAAAAACGGTTGGCGCAGATAATTTGTTAGATATATTAGTTGATGATGGGGTGACTGAGGACCCCGTAACCACAAATCTTGCCCCGGGCGATCTTATTTCCTACTTTGCTGAAGCGCATGATCGGGACACATCTGAGCGTACAGATTTGTTTTTTGTTGAAGTACAACCATTTGAGCGCAGCTATTCACAATCCATGCAAGGAGGTGGAGGTGGTGGTGGTGGGCAGCAGCAACAGAATGAAATTTCCCAGCGCCAGAAAGAAATTTTGCTTGCAACCTGGAATCTCATTCGGGAACAGGAGGAACAAACTGGGTTCCAAGATGAGCAGCAATTGCAAGATAACGCAAGAATGTTGGCAGAGCTTCAAAGAACTCTTGCTGATCAAGCACGAACCCTTGCTAACAGAACTAGGGCTCGTCAGCTAACAAGTGTCGATGACCAAATTCAACTTTTTGTGCAAAGCCTTGAAAATGCCGCAGAGGCGATGATTCCAGCTGCGGATAGATTGACAGATCTAGAGTTTGATAATGCAGTTCCTTCAGAACAGGAAGCTTTACAACATCTTTTAAAAGCTGAATCAGTTTTTACAGACATTCAGGTGTCCTTTCAGCAGGGAGGAGGTGGTGGCCCAGGCGGTTTTGCTGGGCGTGATCTAGCTGAGCTTTTTGAGCTTGAGATGGATCTTGAGAAGAATCAGTATGAAACTGAATCACCTGCTTCTTTTGACACTCCTGAGGCTGAGGTAGATGAGGCAATAGCAAAGTTGCAGGAGCTTGCAAGACGACAAGAGAATCTCGCACGTCAGTCTAATAACCAACAAAGAGGACTTACTGAGGAGGAACGTTGGCGTCAGGAGGAGTTGAGAAGGGAAACAGAGGAATTACGGAGGCAACTGGAAGAATTACGTCAAGCAGCTGCACAGCCACAATCTGGACAACAGCGGTCTGACCAAAGAACCACGCGAGGTAGTGCAACAGATGAAGCCATTCAACAGTTGGATAACGCACTTCAAGCAATGGATAGGGCTCAGGATCAAAATGGCATAGATCAGGAGCAAAATCAGCGTGCCGTTGAACAGGCAAGACGCCAACTAGATAGAGCACTTGAGCAGTTGACCGCTCAAAGACAAGCCGATGCCGAGCAAGTTTTTTCAGATCTTACTGAACAAGCTGAATCTCTTTTAAATAATCAAAGACAGCTAGCAGCAGAATTACAGCAGGTTGCAAGTGAGGCTTTAGCAAATAGAGATAATGATGGTGTTCGTGAAAGCCCCTTAAATTATGAAGAGACGATTGAGTTGGCTGAAAGAAAATGGGAGATGCAGGCAGATTTAGAAGGCCTTGAAGAAGATCTACAAAGAGTTTCACAAAGGTATAGGGGTCAGACACCAGATGCCTCTGCACAGTTAAATGCTGCTCTATCGGATTTACAACGTAATCAGGTTGTTCGTCGATTAGAATATGCAGCAGAGATGATTCGTCGTGGCCTAGCAGATGAATTAGCACCGTTTGAAGGCATAGTCACAAATGCTTTAGATGAGTTGCGCAGGAACACAGAACAGGCGCTTATCACGGCGAGTCGTGAGGCGCGAGATGGACATCAAAATCAGGCTTCTCCTACATCAGAGCTTGTTGCAGAATTACAGGCTTTGCGACGAGATTTAGCAGACTTACAAAACTCCACATCAGACCAGTTAGATAATCAAATACAAGCTAACAATCAAACGTCTTTTGGAGAACAAATGAATAACGGTCAATTAGGTGGTGGAGATTTTAACAGTGCTAGGCGTGGTTTAAGCTTTTGGGATACCAATCAGCCTTTAAATTCAGATCCTCAAAAATATGATGAGTTACAGGATCGGTTGCAGGAAGCTGGGCGTGACTTGCTTGTTTTAGGTACACGGCTTCGGGCAGAGGGACTAACCACCGAACAACTAGAAGCAGTAAGGGAATTAGCTGATGCTCTAAGAAGTAATTTGGGGCGTAACCCTGAGTTGCTTGAGCAAGAATATCTTTCAATGTTGAGTCTTGTTGAGCAATTAGAATTGAGGCTCACACAAGACAATTATGATCTTGGGAGATCTTCTGTTCGTACTGAGACTCCAGTAAATATTTCACAGGAGTACGAAGATGCGGTAGCAGAGTATTTTCGACAGTTAAGCCGTTCTGAGTAATAATTTATACGGCATCATGAATATGGTGCACAATCTAATGTTTAGTAGAAATAGGAGAAAAACAACTAATGGCGATTCAAGCTAAAGCTGTGGAATACGGTCAGGATGATCTGACATTTGAAGGATACTTTGCGTGGAATGATGAAAATGAACAGCCATCTCCCATAATTCTTGTTGCGCATGCTTGGGCTGGGCAGGGAGAGTATGAGCAAGGAAACGCGCGTAATTTAGCTGAGCTTGGATACTCGGCTTTTTGCGTAGATCTTTATGGCAAAGGTGTGCGTGGTGGAAGTCCTGAAGAAAATGCGGCTCTCATGCAGCCGTTTTTAGATGATAGGGCTATGCTTCAAGGTCGTCTACTTCATGCTCTAGAGGTGGCTAAACAGCAAGATAATGTTGATGCTTCAAAGGCGGCAGCAATTGGTTTCTGCTTTGGGGGGCTGTCTGTATTGGATTTAGCTCGTGTTGGAGCACAGGTTGCGGGTGTGGTGAGTTTTCACGGCTTGTTTTTCCCTCCTGGTAATACTGATGGAAATAAAATTCAGGCCAGGGTATTAGCGTTACACGGTTGGGATGATCCAATGGCAACCCCCGATCAAGCGGTTTCATTTGCCTCTGAGATGAGTGCTGCGGAGGCAGATTGGCAGCTTCATGGATATGGTAATACCTATCATGCCTTTACTAACCCTGCAGCTAAAGATCCTGAAAATGGTTACAGTTATAGTGAGGCTGCTTATCAACGCTCCTGGCAGGCTATGTCTAATTTTTTAGAGGAGCTTTTTTAGTTGCTAGAGATAAATCACCATACTCATTTTATTAGATTCCTCAGCAGAAAAGCTGAGGAATCTAGGTGATTTTTTATTTTCCTACATATATTAAGACGTCTAGTTAGTTTTTTAATAGAGATTGATACGGATTGTTTCATGGGTTAATACCGCTTGGTTTATTATTTTTTGTTCATTTAAACCACACTCTTTAAACGACAGGGTATAAAGGATTTGGTTATACGCTGATACGTATTTTTTATCTTAGGGCGAAAAATCATATATGCAGTTAGTGTCTAACTGACATAAAGAATAAATATTCGGAACCAATGACTGAAATTGGGAAAAAACAAACCCTTGCAGTTCGATTAATAGTTCTTTCTAGGCTTATTAGTCGCCAATCTAGCCGTTTTCTCAACAATAAATTTAATCTATCTATGGCTGAATGGTTGGTGCTCGGCCACTTGGATACCCTAAGACCGCTAAGATTGCATGAACTTGCTGATATTACTCATGCTGATAAAGCTCAGCTCAGTCGAGCTAGTGGAACACTTATACAGAGGGGGCTTGTTAGAAAAGAATTTGATCTAAAAGATGGGCGTAGCGTATTTTTTTGGCTTACGGAAAAAGGTCATGAAATTAAAGATTTGGCTAATAAATCAGCGTTTGAATTTGATCAAAGACTAACAAGGGAACTCACAGAAGGAGAACATGAACTATTGAGCGCCACAATTGACAAGCTTACTCAAGATTTTGAAATGAATATTGAAGCTGTTTAAGTTATTTTTACCAAAGTTTCCCTAAAAACTTGGATTCAACTATTAGCCATTTATTACATATTCTAAAATTTTCACGACCTGCTCTGGTGTTCGAGCAGTAGCATTAGCAGCAGCATCAACTTCTTTTAACGCGTGATTATTATCTTCCGCATGGAGAATAATTAATGATTTGTTAAGAGCAGCAGCATATCCTGCATCAAAAGCAGCGTTCCATTGTTTGAACTTTTCGCCAAATCTAACAACAACTATATCAGCGCAGCTTATAAGATTAGATGTTCGAATGGCATTAATCCCGGCACCCTTTCTATCCTGCCAAAATTGATTTTTTTCTTCCCCCAGTATTTTGACTCCGCACAAGTCGCTAGCATCATGATCTGTAACCGGACCAGAAAATTTTACGGGTAGGTTAATAGCATTCGAGCCTTCCATGATTTGATCTCTCCAATCAGAATGAATTTCCCCGGAGAGATAGATATTCCATGTCTTATTCAGCATTTATTTAGTGCTCCAGTATATTTAATTTGTAGTTTAACCAGCTACATGAGTTATAAGTTAGTTTGACCTTAAAGGAATAATTTTTCTTGCAGATTACATATATCATTGGGCTACTATAGAGGCACACTAACAACATATTAAGATAATGATACCTACTCTTGACTTAGGACCCTATCTAGCCGGAGATACCAAGGCGCGTGATAGCTTAGCAACCAAACTAAGGGACATACAAGAGAATGTTGGATTTTATATTGTTATTAATCATGGAGTACATCACTCAACCATCGAAAGAGCATATGATGCATTGCGGCAGTTTTTTTCTCTCCCATTGAAGGAAAAATTAAAGGTCAAAATAAATGAAAACTCTGTTGGCTATGTACCTATTCGTTCAACTGTTTATGTAACATCGAAGTTCAATAAAAATACAAAAAAGGACTTAAATGAAACCATTACTATTGCTCGGGAAAGATCTTTTGATGATGAGGATATTCTCGCAGGATTACGGTTTGTAGGACCAAATCAATGGCCAGAAGGAATGCCCGAGTTTCGCAACGCCATGATTGCCTATCAAGAAGCATTAGCAAGACTTGGTTATGCAATGCTCCCTCTTTATGCTTTGGCTCTTGATTTGCCAGCCAGTTATTTTGATCCTCATTTCACTCGGCCAACCTGGTGGACACGTAATGCGTACTATCCTGCAGTAGAACCAGATGACAATCAATTTGGCATTTCTCCTCACTCGGATCATGGGTTTATAACACTATTGCCCATGTCTAGTGTTGCCGGGTTAGAAATTCTGAGTCAAAAAGGTGATTGGATCCCAGCTGTACCAGTAGAGAATGGAATAATTGTTAATACAGGAGAATTTCTAAACCGCTGGTCGAATGGACGATTTTTGGCAACCCCTCACCGCGTAATTCCACCACCAGAGGATAGGTATTCTATGGCAATGTTTTTTAATCCGAACCCAGATACGCTTGCAACCCCGTTACACTCTTGTGTTACTGACAAAAGACCTGCTGAATTTGAGCCGATAACGCTGATTGACTATATGTGTTGGTACATAGACAACAATTACAAGAAGGAGGCAGGGGGCATTCAGAAATAAAATTCAACGAACAGCTTTATACCAGTCGAGTATTTCTTCACCTGTCATCATACAAACATCAGGCTTAGATAAAATATAATCATAAAGCTCTTCTAAGTACTTAATACGATGGGGTGCTCCACTTAAAAATGGATGGACACTAATTGCCATTACACGAGTGTGGTTAGCGCCTTCTTCATATAAGCGATCAAAGTGGTCAATACCACGACGAAGGAGAGTGTCAGATGTATGTTGCTGCAATGCCATCATAGGTATGTCATTGACCTCAACAGTATAAGGTACTGATATTAGTTTGCCTGCTGTTGTGCTGATCTCTACCGGTTGATCATCTACTACCCAGTCAGCCACATACTCAATACCTTCTTCTGCTAAAAGATCTGGAGTTTCGAACGTTTCTGTTAGACCCGGGCTTTCCCATCCACGTGGAGGTTTTCCTGTTGCATTACGAATTGCGTCAATTGTATCGCGGATGCTTTTGCGTTGATCTGGCACTTTATGCATTGGTCCTTGTAAGAACCCATGTCCCATAATTTCCCAGTCATAATTTACCGCCGCTTCTATAACTCGGGGATATGTATGACACACTGAACCATTAGTAGCCAAAGTAGCGCGATGACCTGTAGCACGAATTGCTTCAAGTATCCTCCAAAAACCAACGCGCATTCCATATTCATGCCAAGCCCAGTTTGCGAGATCAGGAAGTAATGGCTCTCCTCGAGGTGGAGGTAGAACTGCCCGGGGCATTGGATGATCTATTGACCATTCTTCTACATTAACAATAGTCCAAACTGCAACTCGACCATTATCGGGAAGCGGTAGCTTCGGTCGATCTACTATTGCGCTATAAGGTAGGCGTTCATGAGGACGCATAGGTTGAGTCAAAACTTTATTTTTCCCATCCTGCTTCGATTAGATATTCTTCAAACGTCAAAAGCCATGGAAACTCCCTGCGTAGCTCTGTTACATCCACAGGATCAACATTGTCTCTGTACCAGGTCGTTGCAGCAATAGCTATTGGAGAAGCAGTTGCAGTGAATTCTTCCCATGGAAGTTGCTTATAGACAACAGGCCTATCCATAACACGGCTCATGGCATCTGCAATATTTTTATAGGTTGTTCGGTCACTTGCAATTGAAAGAATTCGCCCAATCCAGTTTGATGGATCGTCAAAAGCTTCTGCAACAAAGCGCCCAATATCAGAAGGAGCTACAAATACTCTCTCAAATTCTGGTGCTTGGGGGCCACTAAATTCTCCCGCTTCAGCATCGGCTCTCCATACCTCAACAGTGCTCATAAAGCTTGCTGGACGAACGATCGTATATGGAATTTCAAGGGATTGAATATAGTTTTCAATCACTAATTTACTTTCAAATTGCGGAACCCCTGTTCTAAGAGGTGCTTTCGCAACCGATGTGTAAATGAAGTGTTTGATTTTTGCCCGCTTGGCGGCATCAGCAAAAGCCTTACCCTGTCGAATTTCTCCATCAATGCCTACACCACGGTATTGCTGAACGGAAAAAGTTCCATATGTCCCTTCCAGTGCTCTATCTAGGGAGGCTGGATCATCAAAATCTCCCTGTACCATCTGTACACCAAGCATTTGTAAAGCTTGGGACGCTTCGCTATTAGGGTTTCTTGTCAGTCCTCTAACACTATAACCGCGTTTTACCAACTCCCGCGCAACTGCGCCACCCTGAGTGCCTGTAGCGCCTGATACTAAAATAATTTTTGAATTGCGTTCGGTTATCTGTCCCCAGTTATTCATGCTTACAAGTCCTAAAAAAAGAAAGACAAGTAAACTTTTTATCGATAGATATTTTTTTTTCAATTTTTTTACCCAAATTTACATGAATTACTTTGGCATCATGTTTAAATTTAATTTATTAGGCGAAAACGCTGAACTCGCTCTCCCTGTTGAACTTCGCCAGTGTAAATATTCCCATTAGAATCTACATCGAGCATATGTAAGCCATGAAATTGGCCTCCATTGTCTCCAGCACTTCCTACTCTATTTACAACGTTGCCATCGTCTCTATCTAGAATCCAAATTGTATTGTTTTGTATGTCAGGAATAATTAAAAATCTTTGATCAGGGTCATGAGAAAAAGCCACACCGCCTGCTGAACCACGTTGTCGAGTCCATGTTGCAAGGAAAAATTCTTTTTGAAAGTCTCCCTGCTTGCTAAACACTTGAATTCTGTTTCCACGACGATCTGCTACATAGACCCAGCCATCATTGGAAAGATCTAAGGTTACATGTCCAACAAAATCGGTTGAAACGGTTTCAATGTCTCTATCAGGAGACTCACCACTGTAAAACTCAACGCCCCCTCCATTAGCAGGCCCATCAGTAGCCACTACGCCGATCTCACTAAGGGGTTTACCATATGCCCCCCAGCCACGCTTGAATTCTAACGTATCCATGTCGTAAACCATCACCCTGCCATTTAGATAGTTATCAATGGTATATAACTCTCTCATCTCTTCATCGGCTCTGACTTCTTCAATTTGATCAACGATAATTTCTACATCCGATGGGTACTTGCCTTCGGGTGGTTCGGCTTCTGGAATTCTTTCTATTGCAGCTATTAATTCCCCGTCTGATGTGAATTTTCGCACTGTGTCGGAGCCAATCCATACATACCCATCACGATCTACCATCATACCGTGACCTTCTTGAGTATCCCATGAACGAATTACATTTCCGTCCGTATCAAAAACAATTACAGCTGGTGGAGCTATGCAGCATTCTGCTGCCGGCGGATCAAGCTGAGCATAATTTTCTGTATTATTAAGGTTGCTTGGGCGATTAAGTACCCAGATATTGTCCTCATGATCAACATATAAACCAGTAATACCTTGCATCCACCATTGATTAGGTAGCGGCAACTTTGGCCATTCTGCATCAAATTTGTATTGGGGTACTTCCATCTGTGCGCTAACAGTGAAAGATAAACAGCACAGTGAAATAACTAAGCCCATAGCTTTTTTAATTTTCATACAGTATCTCCTGAAGAAGAATATTTTCTTTACTGTCATTCTGGTTTCATTTCCGGTAACTCAGACAGCATAAGTTCTTGGCAGATAAATTCGGCAAGCTCAAAGTCTCTAGATGTGTAAGTGATGCTTGAATTCCAGGGTTTTTCATAAGCAATTGGATCATCAATGGTGATATTGTTTTGTAGTGTTTGCTCATCAATACGAATAATTCTTTCAGTGAGCCGTAATTCGTCACTATGAGGCCAGCCTAAACGGTCAAGCCAGCGTTGTTGCTGTTCCGATTCCCAACCAATGAAATAACGTGTTTCAATAACTAATGTTTCTTCTTCATAGTGACCGATTGAATAACCATTCCATGTGTGTAAAGGAATTTCAGGGAATTCCCGTCCGTCCGTGTAAATTACTCGCCAAAAATTATCTGTCTCAAATAGCATGACTACCCGATCTGGGAGTTGGATGATTTCAAAAGGCCTCGGTCTAAAATAGGCGTGAGGTATGCCCATTGGAAGACACAATAATTCTGCCGCATTTGAATCTGTAGCAGAAGCGGGGTTAGGCCCATGAATAGGCTTTGCCAATGCAAAGCGGTCTTGACCCCACTGTGTCAGCGGAGGTTCTTCGTTTACGAGATCAGGAGAAGCGAGTGTTGGGTATCTAGGACCACCTCTTCCTCCCCACAAACTTTGCCAGACTCCTGAGAGTTCTGGAGTTTGTGCAAATGTGCTTGTTATGACGCTAAACCCAACCAATAGGATAATTGTCTGAGCTATTAATCGGTGACTTCTCATAATCAATACTTTATGGGTCGTTTCTGACGTTGATATGGGTGCCATCTGGAAGCTCTACTGCTTCGGTCCACATTGACCGCATGTTTGGCCTTCTGTCAGGGTTGCCAATAATTGTTACCTCGTCTCCGGGTTTAAAAGTATCTTTATTCCAGCGGAAAAATCTATATAAATCTTGAACGCTTTGAAACTCACCTGACCAGTTTTCAGTGTTTCCCTGTTCATTTATGACATCTAGAAATATTCCAACATGAGGATTAATAAACTGCCATTGGGTGACTGTGCCAGTTACTGAAATTGATTTTGTTCTATCATAAGCGGAGTTAGCATGATGTGCCTCAGATCCAGTATTTAGAGTAAATAATATAAGAGCACATAAGATTAAAGCGGTCTTTGCTTGAGTTTCCATATTGAATACATCCTCTGCAATGCGATGGTTATTCAGGCCTCATTTCAGGTAAAGCAGATAACATAAGTTCCTGACATACAAATTCTGCAAGTTCAAAATCTCTTCTAGCAAAGTTTAGCGTTCCATTTAATGTAGATTCATAAGCGATAGGGTCATGAATAGTGACTTGATTAGTGAGAGTGTCTCTATCAACACGCTTAATTCTTTCTACAATTGTTATTTCGTCACTGAAAGGGTGCCCAAGTCGGTCTATCCACCTTTGCTGATTTTCTGATTCCCAGCCTAGAATATGTTTTGTTTCAATGACTAGAGTATCATCTTCATAACGACCTATTGAGTAGCCATTCCAAGTATGTAGAGGGACTTCTGGGAAATCCCGACCATCCATATACACAATTCTCCAGAAATTATTAACTTCAAAAAGCATCACTATCCTATCTGGGAGCTGAATGATTTCAAAGGGTCTTGGTCGATAGTAAGTTCCTGGAAAACCCATTGGGAGGCATTGAATTTCAGAAGCATTTGACTCAGTGGCCGATGCAGTTCTTGGACCGTGAAGCGGTTTGGCTAGGTCAAAACGTTCTTGTGCCCAGAGGGTCATGGGAGGCTCAGAGACCAGCGATGAGGCGCCTGGGAAATTTCTTTGCCATACACCAGACAGGTCAGGAATGGATTGTGCTTCAGAAACCACAGTTATCAGAGAGAGTAGTGAGTAAACTCCAAATTTTGATAAAAAATTGAATAACATATATTTAGTCTGGCGCACTTCGCACATCAACTTCTGTTCCATCAGAAAATATTACTATTCTTGCGCTAATAGTTGGACCGCCCGTTCTGGCCGGATGCCCAATAAGTGTGATTGTGTCACCTGGCTTAAATGTGTCTTTATTGAATTGGAAGTGACGATAAAGATCTAAAGTTCCTTGAAACTCTGCTGACCATTCTTGTGCTTCGTTAGTTTCATTGGTCACTTCTAACCATAGGCCTGCATGTGGATTGATAAACTGCCATCTTGTTACAACCCCGGAAATGGTGATATTAGACGCTCTGTCATACATAGAGTTTGCATGATGGGCTTTAATAGAAATTCCGCTGAAAACTATAAAAATGCCTGAAGCCATGAAAAGAAGTCGTTTTACCACTATAGATTCCAAATGAGAACTTTTTGTTATTATCAAAGAATGCCAGTTTTGTTTTGTTTATTTGATTAAAATTTATACACTAATTCTGAACTGCAACATATATTTTTTCCACTAAATTTTAGTTTTAAGCTTGACCCAAACACCCAGCCAAGCGAAGCTCTATTTTCCCAAGGTAAACATAATACTTGAATAGAGGGAGATAACATGGGAAGGGTAATGCATTGTATTGTTGGAGCGTCCCGTTTTCAGATGGCATATGCGCTGTTTCGAATAACCCTGGGGGTCAATATGTTCTTTCATGGGTTTATGAGAATTATTAGTGATACAGGCGCATGGGTTGATAGCCAAGTTGCTCTGTTTACCGATATAGCTACACCTTCTTTTCTGCCTGAACTTTGGGTTACTGCGTTTCTTTGGGTTTTACCTTATTTTGAGGTTGTATTTGGCATTCTTTTGGCCTTGGGACTGTTTAGTTATTGGATGTCCGTAACGGGAGCATTAATGATGCTGGTGTTGATTTTTGGCAATACCACTAGACAGGCTTGGGGAACTGTTGGCAATAATATGCACTATACACTTTACTTCTGTATTTTAGTTGCAGCGCATTCTTATGATTGGCTTTCCATAGATAGTTGGCGGTCATCAAAAGCTAATAACGATAGTTGATAATAAGGTGCGCTTTATTTGAAATGCCATTTCCCCAGGGGTAACCAAGCTCTGGATCTAAAGGCTCAGGGTTCACAATTACGATATTTGACCATCCAGCTTCGTGAAGAAGACTGGAATCGATGATGACTTCAAGTTCAGTGGGGCTCAGTGGAGTATAGGGAACTGAAGTTCCGTTAAAGTAAACCCTTGATTTTAAAACAAAATTAAACCCAGTAAGTGAAATGGTTGTTGTAGGGTCGCCTTGAGTTACCATTACAGGAGTAATTTTTTCTATTGCTGGTTGAGGCGCTTCTATTGGGTTTGGAAGCGGAGTGCCTGGCCCTCCGGGTGGGCGTCCTACAAATCTGAATCCCCTTGCTTCCTGGGCAATTCTTTTAAAGGCGGTAACCCAGTGTAGTGACTCAACAGGTGGATTAAGTTCAGAATTTCGATGAAATGGATCTTCGTAGGATACATCGTATCCTAGTGGTATAACTTTACCGTTCATAATAACGGTATCAATTTGGCGAAGATTTTTAATATCTTCTAATGGATTTTCATTCACAATGATTACATCAGCTAACTTTCCCATTTCTATCGTGCCAATTTCATCTCCTAGAAGGAGCATTTCTGCTGACCATTTTGTTGCCCCTTGAATAATTTGCATTGGAGTTATTCCTGCTTCAACAAATACGGCAATTTCATGATGCAAGTTTTCTCCTGGGACACGTGAAGGATTCGTGTTTGCACCGGGTACTAGGCGTCCTCCCGAATCTGCAAACATCTTGTGGAAACGCAAAGCATTTTTAAACCCGTGCATTTTGCGAGCACGAACTTCTTCTTCATCAATATTCCATGGCCCTCTTTGTTGATAAAAATTAAGAGCTGCTTGCTTTCTTGCTTCCGGGTAGTACGCCATTAAGTTTGGGTGTGCATTATTAAAAAACTCCCTATCCTCTTTTTCAAATTGTTCCCAGTCTGCTGGGTATCCTCTAAAGTTTGCTTGAAAAGTGGGGGTGAGTGCCGTTCCGTTATCAATTAAACGATCAATAAGGTCTCTGGCCCTAGAATCATCCATATCAGCATACATATCCAGCCAATCTCTTTTGTCATTTTCAGTTGGCAGTGGATTGGTTACAGCTCGCCAGATACCCGCTGAATGTGGAATATTATGAGTTGTCCGTTCTACAGCTTCCCAAGGACCATAAATTGGCCCATAGCTTCTTGTGAAAACTGGAGTGTTATTGCTGTCTGCAACATCTATTGCCTCTAAGTAGTATTCAAAAGGCATAGACCCATCATTAAACATCAGCGCATCAGCACCTGCATCAATAAAAGCCTGTGCTAGTGCCCGTGCTTCTTGATTTGATTGGGGGTCCCTGGCAGGCGTCAAAATTGTCTCTAGTCCGGTTCCTCCATCTGGAATTCGGTTAAGTCTTGAGATCCCAGTATAGGTTCTTGGAGCACGAAGGATTCCGGCATGTACCGCATCCCTGTGTGGAACAGCAATTTCACCAGAGTTTCCTACATCAATGGTTGATGTGATCCCGTAATTCAACATTACTTCGCCGTAATACCAGTTATAACTTACCTGAGAATCCCATAGACCTGGCAGAATGAATTTTCCTTCCGCATTAATAATGATGCTGTTGTCAGGATATTGAGCTTCATCGGTATTTGAGACACTAATAATTCGGTTGTTCTGCATTATTACAACTGTATTTGGTGTGGGTTTGCCTCCATTGCCATCTATTAGAGTGCCTCCTTTAATAACTAGCATCTGTGTTTGAGCAAATAACTCAAATGGCAGCGTAACGCACGCTATTGATGAAATTAAAAGAACTGTTTTCTTTAGCCGGAGTTTCACTGATTTTTACCGTTTTAATGTAAGTGTTGCTATGATTTTACTTACGAAGGTGCCTTCTGTTGAGACTGAAATCGTTATTTTTTTAAATGTTTTAATAAAACATACCTAATAGACTTGACACTGGAGCAGCTAAGAAGCCAACTAACACTCATTAAATAAGTACAACAGGTTTTTATGTGTCTGAATCTAAATCAACATCAGAAGTAACGAAAACATCCAATTCAGAGTCTGTTATCCATGTAGATAGAAAAAGAGTTGCTACAGTAATTGCTGGACCAACTATTTTTTTTGTTTTAGCTGTCATTCCCTTTTTGGGATTGCCATACGAGGTACGTTGCAGTATTGGTTTGCTTTTATGGATGGCGTTGTGGTGGATTACCCGTCCAGTTCATCTTGCAGTAACGGGATTTTTGCCGTTGGCTACTGCAGCGTTATTTAATTTTGTGCCTGTTGAACGCATTTTGCCGGCTTATGCTGCAGAGTTAGTAATTCTTTTGTTATCGGCAAATGTTTTAACTACCTGTTGGACAAGATGGGGGTTAGATCGGCGTATTGCTCTTGCTTCTTTAATTGGGGTAGGTACTAACACAACGCGACAAATACTTTCTTGGTTTGCTATAGGCATGATCCTTAGTGCATTTCTTCCTAATACCATTGTGGCAGCAACTATGATTCCCATCGTCGTTGCAATGCTCAGGTTTATAGGCATTGAGGACCTTTGGGATAGTAACCTGGGAACAGCTCTAGTAATTGCAGTAGCATGGGGTACAAGTGCTGGGGGAGCAACATCACCTTTGGGAGGTGCTCCTAATTTGCTCACAGTTGAGTATATCCAGGAGATGGTTACTGGAGAAGAATTTCTTTTTGCAACTTGGGTAACTCGGTTTTTGCCATTGAGTTTGGCAGTTATGGTGGTGACTTTTATTTATGTTCGTTTTGCTTTTAAACCAGAAATCGCTGAGGTAGAAGGTACTAAGGAATTCTTTTTATCAGAACTTAAGTCACTTGGCCCAATGAGTAGCCAGGAAAAGTGGGGATTCTTTTTGTTTATGGGGGCTGCTCTTCTTGCGTTTTCCCGCCCTTTATACGTTGAATTGATTCCTGCATTAACACCAGCTTACGCATTTTTATGTTGTGCAATTGTTTGTTTCCTAGTCCGTTCAAACGGAGAAAATCTAATAACTTGGGAATATGCGCAAGGGAAAATGATGTGGGGCTTATTCTATCTTTTTGCAGGAGGTACAGCTCTGGGTCGAGTCCTTACTGAAACTGGAACTGCAGGATATATTGCCGAATCCTTATTGCCATATGCTAATCAAGGTGGAATTTTAGCTGTTTTTGTTTTTGCTGGACTTACTTTGTTAATGACACAGATAACAAATAATACAGCTGCTATTGCTATTACTGTTCCCATTACTATAAGCACATTTCAGAGTCTGGACATAAACCCTTTGCCATTTGTCTATATTGTTACAACGGTTGGTAACTGTGGCTTTATGTTGCCAACTTCAGCCGGCGGCCCTGCTGTTGCTGCCGGCTATGGCATCAATCTTAAAACTATGGCAGTTAAGGGTTTTTGGGCATGTCTTCTATCACTAATAGCAGTAGTGATAGTTGGTTATTTTTTGTCCATTTACTGGCCCACTTTTAGTACGGTTTAGTAAGTGAAGAATGTCACGTTATACTTGCTTCATAATGGTGAGTGACTAGCCAGTAGCGTTTAGGAGAAAAATAATGAAAATTTCGTGTCGACTAGGGTTAATTGTCCCAATATTTATTGCTTTGTTTATATTTAATAGGGTGAGCGCTCAGGATGGCTTAATTTATCATACAGAAGGTATTTCAGGGTCGGATATTCCGGTTACTTATCATCTCGTCTCAACTGATGATGGGCTTCTGACGCCTATCGGTTTTCGTAAGCCAGACGGTGATGGCCCTTTCCCAGCGGTTTTATTTTCTTCCGGTAATGGCGGCGAAGGATATGATTATGTTAAGGACTATAGTCATAATAGAAGTTGGACTCTCGAGCAATTTTTAGATGCGGGCTATGCTGTTGCCTGGTTGCGTTACCGTTCAGAAGTGGAAGTACCTATTTATGGAGAGGATTCATTAGAAGCTCAACCATGGTCAGGACGACCAGTATTCAATAGAGCTCCACTAGAATATGAGGATGCCATTAGAATCATAGAATATGTGAGTAACTTGCCTTACATTGATCCAGACAAAGTAGGGTGGATGGGCGTTAGTCACGCTGGGGAAATGCTAATGAAAATTACGAGCATCTATGATGGGCTGGCAGCTGGAATAGCTTCTGAGCCCGCCTCAGCCGGCTTTATGGCTAGAGGAGAAGTTGTATCGCTGAGTGAGATTAGTTCCGAAGAGTATGGAGAGGATGGAATGTCTCCTCTGGAAACAGCAGATGCCTATGACGATCAAACTCTCCAAGCAGCAGTAAAGGCGACTCATGAGGCAATAAACAAAGATGTCGCGATGGCAAGAATTAGCACAATTGATACACCTATATTTGTGCAAGGTCGTGACCGTGATCACAATCAGCCAGTATTCCGAGTTAATTATGAGCTTCTATCAGAGGCAGATAAGAATGTGGAATGGAAAAGTTATGACCATGATGTTCATGGTTTTGTGTATGTATGGAGAGATGACGCAGGCAATTATGTTCCAGATGAAATCCAGCGCGAAGCAATTTCTGATTCCATTGGTTTTTTCGATCGACATATGAATGATGTGATAGACGAATAAGTAATTTGATAACAATAGTTTCGGAGTAAGATCGTGCAGAAAGAAGTAGACAAAATTTTTTCAACTACACGCAGAGATTTCATTGCAACGTTGTCAGCTTTGGGTGTTTCCGGGTTGAGTTCTAGCCCCTTATTTGCTCAAAATCAGATGCCACAGCGACTTATACCATCAACAGGGGAAGCTCTGCCTGTCGTGGGACTAGGTTCTAGTAAGGTTGTATCTGAGGTTTCTTCTAATGGAATGGACCCACTTGCTGCAGTTTTGAGAACACTTCGTGATAGTGGAGGTAGTGTTGTTGATACATGGCCAAGAAATCCTGAAAACGATGCTGGCCTTGGTCAGGTGTTGAGTGCCCCAGATCTTCGTAACTCCCTTTTTGTGACAACCAAGATTGATAAAGTTGGCAAAGAAGCTGGCATTCAACAGTTTCGCGAGACTCAAAGACTCTATCGCAGGGAAACAATTGATCTTGTGCAGATTTTTAGTCTGACTGATTTGGATACCCAGTGGGAAAACCTCCAGCAATGGAAAGAAGAAGGGCATGCCCGTTATATTGGCGTTACTGTTTCCGAATACCGTCTCTACGATCAACTTGAAGAATTTTTAGGCCGTGAAACACCTGACTTTGTTCAGATGAACTACTCTGTCACTGAAAGGCGTGCTGAAGAACGTTTGTTACCGTTAGCAGAGGACATGGGTCTTGCGGTGCTTCTCAATCGACCTTTTATGAATGGTGCCTATTTTCAGCGTCTTCAGGGAGTACCACTTCCTGACTGGACAGCAGAATTTGATTGTGAGAGCTGGGCACAATTTTCTCTTAAGTACATCCTTTCTCACCCTACTGTTACATGCGTACTAACTGAGACTAGCAATCCTCATCATATGGCAGAGAATGCTAGAGCGCCTCTCGGGGGAATGCCTGATACTGCAGCAAGGGAACGGATGAGAGCATATATTGATCAAATCTAATGCCGAATCTCAAGGTTGGAAAAAATCAGGTTGAGTATAATCAGATAGGAGGTGGCCCAGATCTGTTGCTGCTTCCAACCCTTCTTGCAGAAATGACGGTTTACGATGATGTGATAGATGAATTAAGTGCTCGGTATCGTGTTACTCGAATAAATTTCCCAGGTTTTGGGGGCTCAACTGGTCCAATTGGACAAACTGTCGACTCCTATGCGGACTTGGTGGCAGAAACAATGAGTGCACTTTGTTTGTCTGGTGATACTCATGTGGTTGGAAATGGTTTTGGTGGTTTTGTTGCTGGAAGTCTAGCAATTCATCATGGCCGTAGTTTTAAAAAGCTAGTGTTAGTTGATACAGGCCCGGGATTTCCGGAGCCGGCCAAAGAGCCTCTAAGAATTCTTGCTAAGAAGGCACAGACTGAAGGAATGGATTCTGTATTAGATGCCGCAATCAAAAGAATGTTTCCTGAAGACTTTATTAGAAATAATCCATCTATTATGGAGCGTAGACGTCTCCATCTGTCAAAAGCGGATCCTTTTTTGTTTGCAAATGCAGCTTTAGCACTTACCTTCCTAGATAATCGCCCTAGACTTGGAGAAATTAAAAACCCAACCCAAATTATTGTTGGACTTGCTGATGCGACAACCCCACCTGCTCTTTCATATGAGCTTAATTCGGGAATTAGCAATTCAGAACTTCAGGAATTGCCAGGAATAGGCCACTGCCCACAACTCCAGGATCCAAGATTATTTTTGGACGCTATGCTAACTTTTTTGAAATAGTAAAGAGTTGGGGTTCAGTGACAAACCAAAGGTATAATAGTCAACTTAAGAGATTTAAGGCCTTGTTAAAATGAAATTAAATAAACTTTTTCCTGCATTTCTTCTGGTATTGGTGTGGATGATTTCATTACGTTTAGTACAGGCACAACCTAACTTGGATAATATGTTCCTGTATGAAGATACAGATTCCTTTGATCCAGGCCTGTCTATAGGTTCTCTGTTTCCAGAAATACGGGCAATTTATGGCGGGCAAGAAATTACTAGTGTTAGCCAGTTTTATGGGGAAAAGGGGCTTGTTGTTTTTGCAATTCGTTCCGTTGATTGGTGACCATTTTGTAGAGAGCAACTCGGGCAGTTGCAAAATAATGCTGAAGATTACGAAGAGGCTGGGGTTGGAATTGTTGTTATAACTTACGATTCACCTGAACTTCAGCAAGAATTTATTAATGCCGGTAATTTAACCTATCCCTTTATTTCCGATATTGATACTTCAACTATATCGGCTTTAGGGATATTGAATGAACAATACAGCCCGGGAGAGCCTGCTTATGGAATTCCTCATCCTGGCGTTTTTGTGGTCAATTTAAATAATGAAATTGTTGGGAAAGTTTTTATTGAAAGTTTCCGTGAACGAGTTGATGGCGAAGGCACGTTGCGTTATGCCTTAGAAATGCTCGAAATGGAAAACTAATTACCTTTTAAAGTTCTATTACTTGCAGATTTTGGTTTTTTGAAGTGCCTGTGTAAGTTCCGTAATCATTTGAAATAATTTAAAAACTGCCTTTAATTTAACAGTTATTTAACGAGCTTTAGTATTTTTTTCTTGACTATATTCATATAGGCATGAAAAATTAGCGCTGATGAGTAAAGCAACCCATAAAATGTTTGTTATAGCCAGCTTTTTGTTTCTGGCTTCTACTTCTTTGGATGTTGTTTATCATGCTAATTCAGACAGTGAAACTGCACAAATAGAATGCCAGTTTTGCAAGAATGATATATCTGATACGGTTGTATCATCACTAGTAATCTCAACAGTTACTTTGTCCGAAACTCTTTCATTGCAAATGAAAGATGTTTTCTTCTCTCTGGCCCCCAGAGGCTTTCAATCAAGGGCACCTCCAAAAATTTAATTTTTTTCTGATCTAAGAATTTAAGTTTTATTTTAAAGGAGACCCCTCAAATGAGGAAGTATTTTCGTAGTGTACTGATACTAGTAAGTGCATTATTTGCCAATTTTGTAATTGGACAAGAGATGGAAGAAGTAGTGGTTACTTCTTCTTTTACGGACCAGCTAATATCTGAAATTGCAGACCCACTTCATATTGTCAGTGGTGATGCAATCGGTAATTTCTCAACCCAAAGTTTAGGCGAAGCTCTAGACAATCTTTTAGGTGTAGGTTCAGCAGACTATGGGACAGCAGTTGGACAGCCAGTTATTCGAGGATTATCTGGTGGCCGAGTAAAAGTTCTTAATAACTCTATGGTTGTAAGAGATGTCTCAGGATTAGGTGCTGACCATAGTCAAGCTATTGATATGAATAATATTCAGCAAATTGAAGTTGTCAGAGGACCGGCCTCCTTGCTTTATGCCAATGGAGGTGTTGGCGGAGTAGTTAATATAGTTGATAACACCATAGCTAGAGAAGATTTTACTGGGCCAGAACTAAAACTAGGCGTAGAGGGCCAATCAGTAAATGGTGGAGATACACGTAATCTTTCATATCAAAATAATGTGGAATTTTTAGGTGATATGAATTTCACTTTTTCACATAAAAAATCTGAATTTGGCAACTATGATGTCCCCCTTAAATCAATTATTCATGCTGAAGAAGAAGAGCATGAAGAAGAAGAGCATGAAGAAGACTTGGATTACGTAAAGAACTCTGATTATGAGTCTGAGTCAAACCGAATAGGCTTTTCATGGGTTGAGGATTGGGGTTACGTAGGTTTTTCTGCTAGCAATATAGAGAGCGTCTATGGGATTCCTTTTCATGCGGAAGTGCACCACGATGAAGATGAGGAGGAAGAGGAAGAACACGAAGATGAAAGAATCTTCAGCACCACAAAATCTGATGTAATAAATATAGAAGGTGCATTTAACTTCAACAATAACTTCATTCAACAAATGGATTATTACTTCAGAAATAGCGATTACAAATTAACCGAGGCACATGCGGAAGTGCACCACGATGAAGATGAGGAGGAAGAGGAAGAAGAAGAGCATCATGCAGGCCCCACTAAATTTACAAATGATGCTAAAGAATACGGTGCAATATTTGACCTCAGCAATGATTTAATGACACAAAAAGTTGTCATGAGATTCGTTGAAGAAGACATTTCAATAATAGGCAAAGAAGTATTCATGCAGCCCGCTCAAAATACAGAAAACTCTTTTGGCTATTATGCAAGCAGAGAGATTGGCGGTTTTGAATTAGACGCTGGTTTTAGAGTTGATCAAATCAACCGAAAAGGTTCGATTAAAGCCCATGAACATGAAGAGGAAGAGGAAGAGGAAGAGGAAGAGGAACATCATGATGAATCCACTGCTTATGATAAAGACTACGATGGGTCCAGTTTGGCATTTAGCATAGGCCGCCAACTGAATGACATGTGGCATATATCATTAGGTGTGGCAGGTGTAGAAAGAGCTCCTTCTGCAGTAGAACTATTCATGAATGGTCCTCACCTAGCTACAAGCAGATTTGAAGAGGGAAATACGAACCTAAGAGCAGAAAAAGCCACAAACTTGGATTTAACTGTAAATGTTGAGAATGATTATTTTTATGGAACATTGAGTTTTTATAATAATAATGTTGATGATTACATTTATCTTTTAGACTCAACTAAAAAGGAAGAAGGGCTGCTAGTTGCAAACTACTTGCAAAGAGATGCGGAGATATCTGGTTATGAGTTAGAAATTGGAAAGAGCTTTGAAATAGGATCTGGCCTAGTTGATGTCTCGTTCGGCAGGGATGATATTTCAGGGAAATTCAGTAATGGTGCCTATATCCCCCGAATGATGCCTTCTAGATACCTTTACTCATTATCCTATTATTCCCAAAATAACCTAGAGTGGTCTGTTGACGTAAAAGATGTTGATAGAGTAACTAATCTCGCACAAAACGAAACCGCATCTAATGGTTTTCAGTTGTTAGGTGCTCAATTAACAAAAACCTTTGATGTTGTCGGTTCAAATGGACAGTTTGCTGTAACTATTTTTGGACATAATCTTCTTGATGAAATTGCAAGAAACCATACATCTTTTGTTAAAGACCAAGTTCCACTCCCAGGCAGAAATCTTGGTGTGAAATTTAATTACTCGTTTTGATATTAATTAACACTAGATAATTCGCAACCTTAAACAGCCCTGAAAATACTTCAGGGCTGTTTTTTTATTCTTAAAAAATAAGTGCAATTTTACTACTAGTAAGATTAAAGAAAGGATAGACAATGCTTGAACTTTATATTGTTGCTAACCTTCCTTATTATTATCGCAACAGGTTGTGCAACTGGAAGATATGATGGGCTAAGTACGGCAACTGTTGAGGATTTTTCAGAAGTCAGAATGCAGTGTTATGACTCAACACTACGAGATAACGGCCGGGTTATTTTTGGATAATTTGTTAGGTGTCTTGCAGAAAACGGCTATATAAGAATGGAGGAGCTGGAAGTATGGCAACAGAACAGGCCAACATGGTCGGGGAACTGGCAGACCGAGAGTGGCCAGACGTAACGGCAACTGAGCGCGACCGCCGCTGGCGCGAAGTGCGCTGGCGTATGGATCTGGCCGGACTCGACTGCCTGCTGGTTTGGGGAAATGAATCAAAGTGGGAATCCGCTCTCGCTAACAACCGCTATTTAACAGGTCGCGTTGCGCCGGGCTGTGTGCTCTTCCCACTAGATGGCGATCCGGTTATCTGGTCTGGCTTCCCACATGACGTGACGAAGTGGGGCGCCCTTGCCGGCGGCTGGGTCGAAGATGTTCGATCCGGTCAGTCGACGACAAACAACATCGTCGAGACACTGCGAGACCGCGGATTCGCCAACGCCGCAATCGGTATCGTCGGATTCGGCGAAACGCGCCCACGTGTTATCCCTGAGGCCGTTCCCTTCCAACAGTTCTCGCACATTGCATCGGCGCTCGACAGCGCACGATTCGTCGAAGCCGGTTGGCTCATCGAGCAAACGCGCATCATCAAGGGACCTGAGGAGGTTGCGTGCATACGCAAATCCGCCGAATTGGCCAAAGCGATGGCAGATGCATTGATCGCATCGGCGCGCCCCGGCGTGCGTGAAACCGAGGTGTATGCCGACATGCTGCATGCCAACCTGCACGGCGGTGGCGAAGAGGACATGATCTGGATCAGCTCCGGAGCCGTACCGCCACCCCACGGCAAACGGCCTCCGGCAAGTCATCGTGTGCTCGAGGCGGGCGACATCGTCGTGTGCGAATACCATGCCTGCTACAAGGGTTACCTCACGGGTGCGGAAGTTTCCGTCTGTCTCGGTGAGCCCAAACCCGAGTACCAACGCATTCATGAAGTCTGCGTCGAAACTCAAAAGAGCGGTATCGCGGCCATGAAGCCTGGTAATCTCATCGAAGACGCCGTTCACGCGTTTCGCAAACCCATCATCGATGCCGGCTTCGGCTCAGTTGAATGCGGTTTCCACGGCCACGGCTTGGCATCACCTGAATTTCCGAGCTGCATGTACGGCGGCACAGCTGGCTCGTGGCAAAAGCATGCCTACGCACGTATGCCAACGATCGAGTTTCAGCCGAACATGGTGTTCGCGACCGCGTCGGATATCTACGATCCAGACTGGAATAAGGACACGGGCCTGATGATGGGACGCACCGTTCTGATTACGGCTGACGGTCCCGAAGAGATTACGGGTATCCCACTCGAGCCCGAAATGATTGTTGTTTGACCGCCTTGCTGCTGCAGAAATTTTCTCGAGGAACACCGACGTCGCTGACAGCCTAAAAGGACAGGCCGACCTGCTCGGACATCCACGCGGTCTTGTGACGCTATTCATGACGGAGATGTGGGAGCGCTTCAGCTACTACGGCATGCGGGTGCTGCTCGTCCTATTCATTGTTGCGGCCATTGAGGAATGATGATGGAAGGTTTGAAGCAAGTGCAATTGGGGCATCTTGCTATTAAGACTTATCTGTATTTCTATTTTCTATTAGGAACACACAACTCCAGAAACCAGCAAGTTTCCTTTCCCTGATGTAAAATTCACGTGTCTGGGCTTGAGTTGCCCTGCTGTTCTAGAGAGGTGATGTTCTCAATAACATTACGGATCACTCTCAATTTGATTGACTAAAGCAGCTAAAATTAAATCAAGTTGTTGGTTGGATAAAAAATAATTGGTGATGTAGCTCAGTTGGTAAGAGCGGCGGATTCATAACCCGCAGGTCGGTGGTTCAAGTCCACCCATCACCACCATCTTCCCGCATCAGATCTAGGCTTTTTAGGCAGATTTCTTAGCTCACGACAGATTTAGAACATTCGTTTTCTTTTCATTCCGGGGTTTGTATATTCTTGAGATATTGAATTATTAGGAATATATAGGCATGTAAGCTATGGCCAGTTAAAAAAGAACGATAGTTCTAATTTATTCTTTTGCCATGAAAACGACCATTATTAGTTATTAAGCTTAAAGCTTGTTAGTAAAGATCTAGGCCCTGAGTCAATTCAACCCGAACGCCTGAGGGATCTGTAAATGCTGCAACCTTAACTGAAATCTCCTCGATTTCTCTAAGTTCGACATCAAACTCAACACCTTTTTCAACAAGTTCTTCATAAAAAACTTCCAGATTGTCTATTTCAAAACCAATATGATCTAAAGATCGTCCTCGAGTTGGTGCTGTTTCTGAACCTGCCCATTCCCCTGTAGGCAAGGCAAAACTCATGTTCATTCCGGGTACATTCGTAGTTGTTTCAATCCTGCCTCTAGGACGAATTTCTAGGTCAAAATGGTCCACATACCAGTCAAGCAGTTCTCTAAACATTGGCGTGCGATAATGTATGTGATAACCCGAGACCTCCACCGGTAGCGCCTGATCTTCTTGGAGTTCAACCCAAACTCCATCGGGCATCGTGACATATCCATTAGGTAGTCCCTCTGACCCAATAAATTCTCTGTCTACTGAGTAGCCAGCTGCTCTCCACTTATTTAGAAAATCTTCAATATTTCGTACTTTAAATCCAATGTGATCCATGACCGAACCTGCTGTTCCACCAGTAGGCTCACCTTTCTCCAATATGACAAAGAAATTAGGGAAGCGTATTGCAGTAAGTCCCCTTTCTGCGAGGCCATTTTGCTCACTTACTACTCCATCAAAATGATCAACCCAAAGTTTTGTGTGGGCTTCAGGGTCAGAGACTTGTAAATGGACGTGACCAAAAGTGATGCCCGCTTTGTTTGGTACCGCAAGTTGCCCATAACTGGTAGATGCCAAAATCAATAAAAAAAATAAGCTAAGCAGTCTCATGGTCGATACCCCTCTATTACGATGGACTTATTAATATTTTTTGTTAGGTAAGGATTGTATTGTATTACTATCATTAACAGCTAGGTAAGGTTTATTCGGTCTAGCTAGGTTTTCGAGCGATTAATTGGGCTAGTGCCGCGAGACGGTTATCAGGGTCTTCAACTATACCCTCCTGATACGAAATAATTTCAAGCCCTGTGCTTGCATCATTGAGTGCCTGTGGTGCAACTCGATACTTTGGATTTTGTGGGCCGATTACTTTTCGAGTTGTAACTAAATGTTCCTCTACAATTAAGTAACCACCTGGTTTAAGTATTCGGTGTAAGTTATTTATTAGAGATAGATTGGTATACCTGATTACTACAACAAGGTCATAATTGGCATCAACTAAAAAGCCATTGTTTCGACTTAGTGTGCACTCAAGGTCTTTGTTAATGCATCTTATTGATAAATTTTCTTTTAGTATTTTTTTTTCAAGGATGCTCAGCGCAACTTCTGAAATATCCAATGAGTCAACTTGCCAGCCATTTTGAGCCAAATAAATTGAATTTCTTCCTGTACCACAGGCTATATCGATAGCATGTAATTCTTTTGATTGGTTTTGTACTTTTGGTAGCCATTTAACTAGCAGGTCGCTAGGATATGTGCGCGCACTGTATGCCCCTTTTTTATAGCGTTTATTCCATTTTTCTCGGCTAGATTGTTTCATATAAAACGATAATTATTTTTAGTGTTAAAAAATACTTTTTTCAGACCCGTTAAAAATAGCGTAATATTATTTAACAAAAAATAAGTTATGCAAGAATAACTAAGTGGGTGTTTCGTTATGAATAAAAAAATTTTTTCCTTCATGTGCCTGATCGGGCTCTATTTTGGGGTTGGAGTGATATATAAATCATATGCATCAGAAGCAGACTATCTTTTGTTATCACCTTTATCAGCAGAAAATGTTCCTGCAGATATCCATGAAGATTCCAGAGCTCGTTTGCCAATGGTACTCAGAGATAATTTAGATGCTGTTGGACAGGAAGCTTTTGATACTTATGTATCACCTGGAACAGGTTATGAGAGCGGCTTGAGTGGCCCTATAGGCATGTTAATGAACAGCCCAGTATTAGCGGAAGCTATTTTTGATGTTCGTAGTCGGGTGCGTTTTGGATCTGCAAAAGATCAACGTCTAACTGAGCTAACGATTATTACGACAGCGCGTGAAGTAGATAATCAGTATATTTATACCGCACACGAGCCTGCTGCAACTCGAAATGGGTTGCAGCAGGAGATTATAGATATTGTTAGATTCAGAAAACCTCTGGATGAATCCATGAAAATTCCCGGTCTTGGGGAAGAGGAAAAAACAATCATTCAGTTTACACGTGAAGCAATAAATGAAGATAAGGTGAGTTCTGATACATTTTCAAAGGCGATTAACGTTTTTGGTAATGAAGGTGTTATGGATTTGGTTGGTTTAATCGGCTATTACAATTTTATGGCGATAACTATAAGGTCATTTGATATACATAGGGATAACGGCAGTGAACTTCTGCTCCCTATAAGGCGTTAGTCAGCATTCTGATTACTAGCTCTTATAGGGTTTTGGTTTCTGTATTTAAGTAGTTTTTAGCTTAAGTTTAAATTGTGGTGGGTGGACGGATTGTTTGTCGATGGTATTACACCCCAAAGGCAAATATACGAGACTCTATTGATTCTCTTGGAGCTGCAGATTCTGGTGTGTTTTCTATATCAACTGCAGTATGTATGCACCATCGGGCTCTTCCATCTTCTCGGGAATCATAAGTTTTGATTAACAAGACTTCCTCTGGACTCATATCGGGGAAATAAACCCAACGTTGTTTAGGGTTGAAATGTGCAACGAAGATCTCTCCTATACGATCTTTAGCTCTTCTTTCTGCGCGGATTAAGTTTTTTGGGGAGACACTATTCGCATCACAAACAGCTATAGGGAAAGATTCAATTTTTTTAATTGGTCGCCACAGGTTTACTATAGCGAATGGTTTTTGTATGAATTTTTGAGCATTTGATCCCATAAAATCCTGAAGACGTTTTTTAGCTGAGCGAGGCGTATAATCATTGTGAATAACTGTTGTTGGTTCACGACTTAGTTTTTGTTTTCTCAGCTCCTCATCCCCAGAGCGTAAGGTGTGATCAAAAACGAATGTATCCTCAGCCCCGGTGGCGGTTTGCACTATTTTCTTGCATTCTGTTTCGTAAATTATTTTTCTTAGGTTAGAGTCATAAAAGTCTTTCATTGTTGTTGCATGGTTTAATAGCTGAAAACCATGATGATCTAGTGTAAAAGTTTCTTTCATTTTTCGCCCATCAGAAATGTGCATCAGTCGTTGCTCATAGTTTCCAACTAATTCTAGTCGAGCGTTCTTGCCACCAACCGATGCTTGATAAACGGGCGGTGGGCTTTTTTTAGCTAAGAAAGTTAAGGTTCCGCGAGTGCTCATTTATATGTCTGGATGTCACTGGCAATTAGGTCCAGGGGGGTCGTCCAGTTAGCCCAATCAGATCAACCATACGTTGGCGAAGCTCTGTATTTGGAAGCAAACCTTGACCTGCACTTAAGTTATCTAAAAGGTGTTGAGGGTTTGATGTTGCCTGAAGAGCTACTGTGACAGCTGGATGTGAGAGCACAAACTTAAGAAAGAACTGTCCCCAGCTATCACAGTCAAATTCTGTTGCCCAGTCTGGCAGAGCTTTACTTTGAACATGTGAGAATAAAGCGCCCGCAACGAAAGGACGGTTTACAAATACTGCGATTCCTCGGTCCATGGCTAACGGAAGTATTCTTTCTTCTGCTTGTCTTTCAGCAACGCTATAGTTAATTTGAATAAAATCGAGTGGTTCATTATTCATAATAGTGATGAAATCATCGTAAAGTTCCACACGAGAGGCAGTAATTCCTATATAACGATAAATGCCCTGTGCTTTTCTCTCTTTAAGTATGGGTAGTTGTGTTTTCCAGTCAGCCAAACTATGTACCTGCATTAAATCAATATTTTCAACGCCCATTTTTTGTGCTGAAGCATCCATTTGACGAATACCTTCAGCATGGCTACCTGCGCGAACTTTGGTAGCTACAAATAAATCGTCAGGCAAATTGATTCGTTCTGCTAGATATCCGAAGGCAGCTTCAGATGGGCCATATGCTGGGGATGAATCCACCACTGTGCCGCCATGTTTAAAAAACAACTCTAGAACCCTTTGAAGAGGGTTAAGTTCATTGGGATCGTCCCCAACGTTAAATGTGCGATAGGTTCCAAGACCAATGACTGGTAAGTATTCGCCAGTTTTAGGGATTGCCCTCTGCATAAGGGTGATTTGAGCGCGTAAATGAGTTGGCGTAAATGCTCCCAACAAGCATAGTTGACCAGTGTTCGCCAGAATCTGGCGCCTTGTGATCATAAAGTTCTTTCCTTTATCAGTTGCGTTGTTGGCGATACTCATCCAGACGAGTTTGAACAAACCTCATTCTTTCGCCGAACTGGCCATTTCCACCACCAACTTCAACTCCATCAGAATAAGTGATAAAGGTCCATTCAACTAAGTTATATCCAAATCTTGAAGGGCGCCCTAAGACTTGAACCTCGTCTCCCGGTTTAAATTGATCATCAGTCCAGCCTGCTCGTCTGAGATTAATAATACTGTCACCTTCGGCCATCCATTGTTCTATTTCGCCCTCATCGTTTGTTACATCTAAGTAAATACGTGAGTGCGGATTCACTGGTCTGAACTCGGTGACAATCCCATTGATTTCTACGCGTTCGTCAACGATATAGTGAGCAGCTGGATTATGATGAGCTTGGGAAGGCAATGAGAGTAATATTGTTGCCCAACAAAAAAGCATTAAAGTTTTATTGATCATTTTTCCCTCTTTTACATTTCACCAGAGATTGATTCACAAGGGGCATCCAATAGCTCAACCTCTGGCGTGAAAACTCTAGTACGTTCTAAAACAAGTGGCTCACTAAACATTATGGGATCAATTAATGTGAATTGCCCATGCAGCCGCGTCCCATCTTCACTCAAAGTATAGCGCTCAATTGTACGGGCATTGTCAGCGTTATGGATATTCAGTGCATCTTCCGCAATATTGGCCGAGATATTGGCGGTCTCAATAACTAATGTATTTCCCTCATACCAACCAATCGAATGCCCTATTGCAGACAAAGGCCCATTTTCTGGGTGACCTCGACCATCCATGTAAATTATACGATCAGCGGCCAAATCTTCTGGTCTAATTATGATTTGGTCTTGGGATTGCTCAATCAGTATCGGGTCGTTATGCAATATGGTTCGAAATACCCCAAATAACTCACACTGGATAGAAGGGTCGTCCGCATGATCAAAGACAGCGAGATAATCTATTTGTTCCTGTGTATAGAGTTCACGAATAGCTGCACGATTATGAGTGCTGATTGCTTCTTCAATTTCTAGAGCTGATAGGTGATCATTTTCTGGCATAAGCAACTCATCAAGGTACTCATAGGTCTCCGATGTGCAGTTACAGGCAAATAGCTCCTCAACCGACCAGTTAGGGTGATCTATAGCCGTGACTGTTGTACTCCACACCCCCCCAATATTTGGTGGTGAGTCTTGTCCTAGTGCAAAACGAAAACTTAACAAAATCCCTAAGGTAAGTATCACCAAAAGTTTAATCATAGAATTATTTTTAGGTCTTGTTATTCCCCGGTGGCTCATTTTTCCTCCTAGGCAGTTATCTTTTTAAAAGATTCTATCCTTATTATCCTTCTTATAGTGAAGATTTTTATTATTACTAATTTTCGGACGAATCTGGTGTCCATGCTCCAGTAAATTCGTTAGGCTGTCTGAGACGACCATCACTACTTATAGAAAATTCTGATTCCGGTTCTCCTGTGATTGGATCTTCAACACCAACGTATTCATAACGGGTTTGTACACGAGAGTAATTCCCTTCATCATCAGCTTCAAATCGAATTCGTCTTCCCATCTCATCAAGCATGCCTAAAGATTGTTGAAACAGTCCTGGAGGAGGGTAGTCATCCGGCACTGTTCCTTCCAAGAGATAAAGTCGCTGATTAAGCATGTAAAGTCCAATGAATGAACGAGATTGATCTGGGTGCAGAATTTGTATTTGATGGCCCGGTACGCCATCTACCTGTCCAAAAGCATCATAGGTGATTTCACCACTATTTCTTTTGCGAATATTCCAGGATTCATAGGCAATAGCACCTCTAATATCTCTGAAATGTCCACGCCCCCTGCAAGTATTAGGACTAACTATATCGGTTTCAGCGGCAATTTGAAGGCACAGGTCTTCGTGTGCTTGCTCAGCAACCGTGTAGTCTATGACTGTAATCGCATAGCGTCCATTTGGGTTTTGGACGCTATAGATACGTGAAGGAATAGTTGCGCCAAATTCCGTTACGTAATCTTCCTCAATTACTTCGGGGTCTGAGGGGAAATTAACAATAAACTGATCTTGTTCACTAACGTACTTAAACCAGCCTTGTGCATAAGCTGCCCCTGAAACAACTAAACCGATTATGAGCGATAGGAGCATATTTAATTTTAATGGACGCATTTTTTCTTTTTCCCCTAATAAGTCGGATTGAATAATAAATTTAGTCAAACTCTTTTTCTGAACCATCATCTAGCGTTATGTAGCCAAGTAGACAACCTCTAGAACCATCTTTCAATGGGTGGCATCTCATACGGAGTTCATCGCCTACCTGAATACTTTCTTGAGTCCATCCATCTCGGCGAAGCTGTGTCACGCTAGCACCTTCAATAGCCCAAGGTCTTGGCTGTCCATTAGCATCAGTTACATTAAGGTAGATCCAACTATGAGGGTTCATCCAATGGATTTCACTTACAGTACCCTCAAGAAACAACCATTCTGATTCAACATAGTTGGCATGTGAGTGGTGTCCAGAAGCAATTGGATTAATCGCCATGAATACCAATATGGCTAAAGTACCTTTTATTTTTAAACTCATTGCTATCTCCTTTAGCAATAACTTATATACATTGTAAGGCAGTGTTTTCAGTTTGGGTAAACGGGCACTGCAACTCGATCACCAAAAACTGATTGAAGTCCTGCAATAGCACAGGCTTCATCATTCTTACTTCCACCCACACCTATCGCACCTATCATTTGACCATCAACGACTATTGGTAGTCCACCCGGTTCTAAGTGCCACTCGAATAACAGAACAGAACGGGGTAGACCATAAGGTCTATTAGCTAACCCGGCACCACGTACTGAGGTTGGGTCGCGACTTTGCAGGGCTGTTTGAGCTCGAAGCATGGCAGCTTGGATTCCAGTATTAACCTGTCCGTCCATTCTCTCTCCATGAACAGCCACGCCCGAGGGATCTAAAATGACTAATGACATCGTGTCTTCCCTTTCTGTTGACCATGCACGACAGGCTTGAGCTACATTTCTTGCAGCATCACCTGAAATTTGGGCTCCATTTCTAATCTCTGCTGCTGCATCCCCTGAGACCACAAATTCTGGTGGAAGATTAGATGTTGGTGTTTCTACTGAAAACCGCGGAACTGGAGCAACTGTAGGAGTTCTTGGGCGTGGAATATCTTCTGCTAGAGGCGGCTGTGGTCCCATCACTTCTGTCATAGCCTTATGCGCACAAATCTCATCACTCCATCCTTCCTCAACCCTTGGTGCCGATCCACCAACCCCAATAGCACCGATTAGTTGATCATCCACAATAATAGGGAGACCACCCGAATTAGAAAATACGCCTAGCTCTATTTGTTGCCATTCCTCACTAGGGTTGCGTATTACTTGGTTCATTCTTTCTTTGGAGGGACCACGAATTGTCAACGCTGTTTGCGCCTTCATTTCTGCAGTAGCTGTGTTTACCCAACGTTCACCATCCATTCGGTGCATATATACATTATTACCATCATTATCAATAACATAAACACTAATGCTGACTTCTTCTTCTTCGGCTAAACGCTCACAAGCCATCGTGATTTTTTCAGCCGTTTCAAGGTTGATAGATGTAGTATCCAACATTGCTTTAGCTGCAGATCCTGAAACAACAAACTTTGACGAAGCGTTTTGGGTATTTCCTGATAAAGCTATACCCATCGATGTAATAGCAAGATAAAAGTTAGCTTTGATCATTCGTTTGTTCATTATTTTTCCTCTATTAATGTATTTATTTTTTGTTTCTGGTTCATGAGGTAAGCCAAGAGAAAATTTATTGATTTCAAGTCATTTTGTTAAGTTTACCTATCTTGGAGCTTTAAAGCGCAAAAGAAATTATATTTAGACATAGTCTAAGCATAGAAAATAATTAAAAAAAGCTGTGGTTGTTTGTCAGCTTAGGTATTTTAAACTGGGTAGAATGGAACTCGGAGAGTTTTTTCCATGTTATTTTAAAGCTCACCTAGCTAGGCAATTTATAGAAGGGACTGATTAACAATGATTTGCGCTAAGTTTCCAAAAATTAAAAATATTTTTACTAAGAGTTCCATCAAGTTCATTGTAGTGGTTTTAGCGCTTTGTTCATGGATAGAAATATCTGCTTTAGCTCAGACTGATTTTGCTCATCCATATCAGAGAATGGCTAAGGAGTTTCTTCATGAGCTTATAGAAATAGATACTACCCATAGCACAGGCAGTACAACTGTAGCTGCTCAGGCTATGGCAGATCACCTCATTGCTGCAGGGTTCCCTGAAAGGGATGTCCAGGTACTTGGTGAATTGCCACGAAAAGGTAATTTAATTGTTCGTTACCGGGGGCGAGATGCTGCTAGCAAACCGATACTTTTTCTTGCACATCTAGATGTGGTTGAGGCAGACCCCGAAGATTGGACTGTTGACCCGTTCAAATTCACTGAAATGGATGGGTATTACTATGGCCGAGGTACTCTTGATGATAAAGATGAAATCGCCATTCATGTGGCTAATTTAATTCGGTTGCTTCGAGAAAATTTTCTTCCTGATCGAGACATCATTATGGCGTTTACTGCTGATGAAGAATCAGGCCCTAATAACGGTGTTGCATGGCTTATTGCTAACCATCGTGATTTGATCGATGCAGAGTTTGCTATAAATGAAGGAGGAGGGGGGTTTCTTCAAGATGGGTTACATGTATCAAATAATGTGCAAGCTAGCGAAAAGATTTATCAGAGTTTTCGCATAGAGGTTATGAATCCAGGCGGACACAGTTCACTTCCTGTAAAAGATAATGCAATTTACCGTCTTGCTGATGCACTTGGAAGAATCCGTGATTATGACTTTCCGGTTAGGCTTAATGAGGTGACTCGATCATTTTTTGAGCGTACTGCATTATTAGAGACAGATGAAGTGGGTGCTGCAATGCTTGGAATCTTGCAGGATGTTCCGGACCTGGAAAGTATTAGCAGGTTAGCTATCATTCCTAACTACAATTCCCGAATGCGTACTACCTGTGTTGCAACTCAACTTGAAGCTGGCCACGCTGAGAATGCGTTGCCTCAACGTGCTACAGCTATAGTTAATTGTAGGATCTTGCCTGATGAACACCCATCTGATGTATTAGATATGCTCAATTCTTTGGTTGCAGATAGTGAAGTTAGCATCACGCCACTCGCTGATGCAAAGCCTTCACCTCCTTCTCCTCTGACGCCTGAGGTTTTAAATCCTATCGAAACTATTACTGAAGACATGTGGCCAGGAGTACCTGTAATTCCAATCATGAGTGCTGGTGCAACTGATGGCCTATATCTGCGAAATGCAGGTATCCCAGTTTACGGTGTTTCGGGTATTTTTAGGGAACGAGGAGACAATCGTGCACATGGGCAGGACGAGCGTATATCTATCACTTCTTTTTTTGACGGGCAGGAGTTTTTGTACCACCTGACTAAAACTTTATCTCAAACATCTGGTCGCTAGGAGTATTTTAAAAGCAGATATGAGATTGTTATGATTAATTTCGGTTAGGTTGAGAGGGTTTTTATTCCTGCTTCCTCAAATGCTTTGGATAGTTTTTCCATTACATCTGGTACAGTTATCAAATCCATAGCATGTGGGTTTCGAACACGCTTTCCCCATTTTATCTCGCTAACTCTAGCATTAAATTCCTGCTGTACAGCTTCCGGATACTTGTCAACGATTAAATGTTGACTTTTATAGGGGCCTGTTCGATTTGTATTAGATGTTGCATAGAGTCCGATAACAGGTGTTCCAGCTGCTGTAGCCATATGTGCAGGCCCTGAGTCAGGACAAAGCAATACAGTAGCACGCTCTAATAAAGCTAATAATTGTTTTAATGTAGTTTTTCCAATTAAGTTTGTTACGTTTCCTTGGCAGTTAAGTGATATTTTTTCTCCATATTTTTTTTCTGTTTCTGTGTTTCCGCCAGTAAGGATAATTTTCGCCCCATATTGTGAATCAGCAAAGTCGGCGATTTTTGAGTAATGGCTCGCTTTCCAGTTTCTAAAATTTCTAAAACGTTCCCCTGTGCATGGGCTAATTACTAAAATAGGTTTGCTACCACTTGTATGATTAAGCGCAAAATCACGATCATTTTTAGAAATTGGAATATCCCACCTTAAATCTTTTGGATTAATGTTTAAAGTCTTAGCAAATTGAAGAAATCCGTCCATAACATGCTGACGAGGCAAATGAGGAATGTGGTTATTGCAAAAATACCATTGAAAATCTCGAGCACGATTGCGGTCAAAACCAAGACGAGTTTTTGAGGAAATCATTAGACTGACAAGATTTGCCCGCAAAGAGGCATGCATATGAAGCATAAGATCAAAATTTCTATGTCGGACCTGCCTAAAAACATCTGCATATCCACGAATACCTCGTTTTTTATCGAGGATAATAAACTCAACATTGTCAAGACCAGCAAGAAGTTCGTGTTCCACCTTTCCAATTAACCATGTTAGCTTTGTATCCGGCCAAGCTTTTTGAATTGCACGGACAACAGGAACCATATGGCAAGTGTCTCCAATCGCAGACAGCCTGATAACGCATATTCTTTTCGGGGGAAAATTGAGAGTAGATAACACCGTAGTTAATAGCTTAAAGAATTGGTGAATGATACTCCAAGGATAAAATTTCTACATACATTCACTTTATCCTTTTGGATGAGTAATATCTCTCGAAACTATATAGTTGTGAGAAACCTTGAGAATAAAAGTTCTTTGCATCACTGAAGACCCGGATCGGCCCACTATTGCTACATTTTTAGGTATGCATGAAGAGGGAATAGATATAAGTGTCGTTTGTTCTCAACAACACTACCGCCATAAGGAACTTGTCGATGCTGGTCTAAACACTATTCCTATTGAATTTAAAGGTCGTAATGATTCTCATGCAATTTCCCAGCTTCGCGAGGAATTGCATAAAGGCAAATATGACATTATCCATCTCTTAGGAAATCGAGCATTGCAAAATGGGTTGATTGCAACAAGAGGAATATCAATTCGAATAGTCGTTTATCGTGGCATTGTAGGTAATGTCAGTTTTTTTAATCCTATTTCATGGAAACGAACTCTCAATCCCAGGATTGATCGGATCATATGTGTAGCAGATGCTGTCCGTGATCATTTTTTAAGAATGTGGCCTGTTTCTTTGCGTGTGCCATCGAAACATCTCATTACTATCCACAAAGGGCATAATGTGGATTGGTATAAAAAACCTCCTGCAAATCTGAAGGATTTTGGTGTTCCAGAAGGCGCTTTTGTAGTGGGATGTGTGGCTACCTATAGGCCCCGCAAGGGGATTGAAGTGTTGATAGAGGCGATGAAAGATTTTCCTGATGATTGGGACATTCATTTGCTATTAGTTGGTGATATGGATTCCAAAAAGTTAGATAAAAAAATCTTGGCAAGTCCAGTTTCAAGAAAAATACACAGGGTCGGTTACGTAGAAGATGCTACACCGCTTACTGCGGCATGTGATGTCTTCGTGTTACCTTCTATAAAAAGGGAAGGCCTAGCACGTTCTGTAATTGAAGCAATGGTTTATCGTGTGCCATCGATAGTTACAGACTGTGGCGGGAGTCCTGAGTTGGTGGTAGATGGCATTACAGGAATTGTGGTTCCTACACGTGATCCTAGGGCAATTAATAATGCTATATGTAGGTTGTATGAAAATCCTGATCTACGTCTACAAATGGGTCAGGCGGCTCGTCAGCGTATAGAAAGTAAATTTCGTATAAAGGATACTATTAAAAAAACGATTACAGTTTATCGTAGTCTAATGTCAGAGTGACTTTAAAGAGATAACCTTTATTAACTAACTTCAGATTCAAAAGGAATAATTATGAAGTGTTTAAATACCGTGGTTTTAATGATTGTTTCATCATTTATATGGCTTAGTCCGGCAGTCGCACAACAATCAAACGATGATGTGCCCTTAATACCGTTTCATTCAGTTCCAAATTTTCTTAAGTACTCTCCAGAAAGGAATCTAGGAGAAATATTAGGAGTAGCAGTTAATTCCAAGGGACGAATAATGGTGCTAAATCATCCTGGTTCTGCTCACAATGGAGGTCCTCTCTACGGTAACGCTACTACGGAAATTTTAGAATTTGACGAAAATGGTTATTTTGTTCGGGAGATTGGTCAAGGCGTTTATGGTCTAGGTTATTCTCATTCTATTCGCTACGATAAATATGACAATTTGTGGTTAGTAGATAAAGGTGCTAACTCAGTAATTAAATTTGACCCTGCCGGCTACGTAACGATGAATCTTGGAAGGCGACCAGAGGGTTTCGATCCATACCATCATGTTAGTGGAGCTGATGCTGTACCACGGGATGGATATTTTGGTGGGCCAAGTGATGTAGCATGGGACGAAGAAGATAATATTTTTGTAAGTGATGGTTACCTCAATTCACGAATAGCAAAGTACGACAAGCATGGTAACTGGATAAAGTCATGGGGCTCATACGGTTCAGAAATAGGACAGCTTAACTTGCCGCACAGTATGGATGCAGATCGTGAAGGAAATCTTTATGTTGCTGATCGTACTAATCGCAGAGTCCAGGTTTTTGATTCTGATGGAAACTTTTTAAGAATGATTTTTTTGAACGTTCCATTTGATAAGACTATGCAGCCTATTCTTGGGAATGTAGATCCTAATCAACCTGATGAAACTCAACCGTGGGCAGTATGTATTTCAGAAGGAAGTCCTCAGTATTTGTGGGCTGCTGATCAGCACCCAGGACGTATCTATAAAATTCAGTTGGATGGCAAGATTGTAGGCATGCTAGGCGAGTCTGGTAAACAGCTAGGGCAGTTCAACTGGATACACGGAATTGATTGTTCTCAGGAAGGTGTACTGTATATCGCTGATCTAAATAATTGGCGTGTTCAGAAATTGATTTTGAATCCCTGATTTTGACGTCATTTCAAGCCAAATTTTTTGGAATCATAAAAATGAAAAATAAAAAAAGTTTTTGGTTGACCTGTTTGCTCGTTGGAGTCATTTCTTTATCGGCAATGGCACCCGAAAAATTCTTGATTGCTCAGACTCGAGAGGAGGGGCCATGGTGGCCATCCCCACATGGCGTGCAGGATCAGGCAGGCGCATCCAATTACGTCACCCCCCAAAAAATTCTTGCAGCATTACAAATTCCCGTAACAGGCCAAACCTATGAACTAGGACATATGTATGAGCCAAGTATGCCGCTTTATGGGCCAAGGCCGTATTTTCTGCAGGTAATACCGCCTCTTCCTCCAACCAGTGGAGAAGGAGGTATTTCCAATTCCGAATATTTTTCAGGATTCATAGGCCAGATGGGGACTCAATTTGACGGCCTTGCACATCAGGGCGGAAATGTTCAAATGGGAGATGGCTCGTTTCAATCTGTTTTCTACAATGGTTTCTCTGTGAATGATCTTTTTGGAAAAAACCGTGGTCTTGGAGGTGTAGAGGCTTTAGGTGTTGAGCAAATGAAACCATTTATAACTCGTGGAATATTAATTGATATAGCAGGTTATAAAGGTGTTGAGGCCCTACCCGCAGCTTATGAGGTTACATTAGAGGATATGCGTGGGGCTCTAGCGCGTCAGGGAATGAACTCGAATGATATTGAGCAAGGTGATGCCGTATTTTTTAACTATGGTTGGTCTATAAATTGGGATAACCCTTCAAAGTACAATGATTCATATATTGGTGTAGGTGAGAATGAGGGATCACCGGGAATTTATGCTGATATAGTTAGGGTTCTTATTGAGCGTAAAATTTCGCTCGTAGGGGCTGATAGTTGTTGTGTTGAAGTTAGGCCAAGGCCAGGCGTAGAAAACGTTCATCGTATGCTTTTTTTGCGAGATGGAATTCCAATGTTAGAAAATATGGAATTGAGAGGACTTGCTGCAGATGAAGTCTATGAATTTCTGTTTATAGGACTGCCAGAACGCATAAAGGGCGCTACTGGTTCTCCAATGAGGCCAATAGCTATTAGATAAATCGAGCATTCAAAGCTTATAGAATGTTTATATGCTAGTTTTTGTTGGAAGATATCAGACGTTACATAAAACGGCCGCCACTTACATGTACTGTTTGCCCAGTAACATAGGTATTTTTTGGGCACGCAAATGACAGTACTACTTGGGCAACATCTTCACACGTGCCACGAGCGTTAGCTTCATCATCATTGTATTCTGCTTGGGGTTGACCAGCTTTGCGTTTCGTATCTATAAGCCCGGGGACAATACAATTAGCGCGAATGCGTCCAGCACCCTCTGCGGCTAAAGCGCGGGTTAAGCCAGCAATTCCAGCTTTGGCTGCAATCACATGGGCTCGTCCTTTTGCAGGCTTATGCGCGCTCAGTCCGCCTATGTTGATAATTGAGCCTTTACATTTTTGAGGTAGACGCCTAAAAAGTTCTCGCGAAGTTAGGAAAGGTCCGGTAAGCATAACTGACATCACAGCGTTCCATGTATCCAAGTCAATATCTGTGAAAGGTGCATGAGGCCTGAAACCTGGCCCATTGACCAGAATAGAGACGCGCCCGAACTTTTCCTCACATTGATTAAAAGCATTAGATACAGATTCCTCATCCGAAATGTCAGCTATTAGACCCACAGCCTTACCATCAGATTCTGACAAGTGTGACAATGCTTTTTTAAGGGCACTGTTATCTGATCCTCCCACTATACAAACGTGGGCACCGGAAGCTTTGAGTGCTTCAGCAATACTTAATCCTATATTGCGAGTTCCGCCTACGATGAGCGCTGTTTCTCCTTTTAAATTAATATTCCAGTCCATAACGTTACCTTGCTAGAAGGCTTGTCAATGCACGAATGGATTCAAGGTTTTCTAAGTGCCTGATCAGCTCTACAATTTTTTCAGTGGATCCTTTATCCCACTCCGCAAACTCTGCACAACCTCTAAATTTCTCAGCTACCTCATCATAGCTCATTGGGTTTGCTGGACTTCCTTTACCAAAGTCTGCTTGTCCAGATATAGAACTTCCATCTTTAAGGTGTATATCAATAATGGTTGTCATTTTATCGTAGCCGGCTGCTTCTGCTTCAGGATGCACACCAAAGTTGATGCGACTAATCATATCCTGAACGTCGAGACGGTTTGTTGTTTCATCAGTAAATTCAGGAAGTGCACCACGGCGTTCTAACAGCAGTATTGCCATACAAAACTCCATTGAGAATTTTGCTTGTAACTCATCTTTTGGTTGATGGTGAATTAGTGCATTAGGCATATTGTGGTTAGTGCCGACATCTACTTTTTCAACATCATCTGGTTGAATATTGTGTTCAAGAATAAGTTCCATCATCTTTGTCATTCCAGGATGTGTTAATGACCCTGATGGGTGCGGCTTGATAGAGACTCCTGGATTTACGAATGTCCATGGGTTTCCAAGCTTGCCTGTTACTGCCTCTAGTGTGAAACCGCCTCCATGTGCTTGAAAGAAGCCTCTTGGAGATTCTAAAATTTTATTAGTAGCGGTCCACCCAGCTTTTGCAAAATCTGCTGCTATGACACCAGCTTCAGCTGCTCGCCCAGCATGAAAGGGTTTTGTCATTGTGCCAAAATTTTCACGAAGCCCTGCAGCTTGGCTAGCTGCTATCGCTAATGTACAAATGGTGTTATCTAAACTCAGGTTGTAAAGTTTTGAAACAGCTGATGCTGAGGCAAAGACACCACAGGTAGCTGTTGCATGAAAACCATGTTGATAGTGTCTTGGTGATATCGCTTCAGCAATTTTTGTTTCTACTTCCAGTCCTAAATTGTACGCAACAGCTAATTCTTTGCCTGACTGGTTTTGTTTTTCGGCTATTGCAAGAGCAGCTGGTAGACAAGGCGCGGTTGGATGAGTCAGTAGGCCATAGACCCGATCTTTTTGAACAGCTAGTTGAGTGTCATCATAATCATCTGCATGGACGCCAATCCCATTGGCAAATGCCGCAAAACGTTCTGGAACCCGCAACTCAGTTCCTATAACTGTTGTATCCCCAGAAAGGTTCAGAGACCCAAGGTAGTTTTTTACAATTTTTCCACTTTCTGCAACTGAGCCTGATAAAGCTAGACCAAGTCCATCAAGTATCGATTTCTTTGCAAGCTCAATGACATCTTCAGGAATATCTTCATAGGATGTTTCCCTTATAAAGCTAGCCACTTCCTGAGTTAGGCCCTTTCCATAACTAGTTGTTATATCTGGTGTGAAAGCTTCTATGTCTCTAGCTTTTGCCATTCAAGTTTCTCCCTATTAATTTTTATTTTGGTCTTGCTTAAATTTCTCTTATGAGTGCTTTATAAGTGAAGTCTAGGTATTTTTTCTGCGGCGGGAAAGAAGATTAGCGAACAAGGATCTAAATTGTGACCCTGTGAGACTAACCACTGCTAACACAAAAAATGCCATCGCAATTGGTCTTGAGAAAAACCCAGACCATTGCTGATCAAAAATAATCATTGACTGGGCTAAGGATGTTTCTATCAGACCTCCTAATACAATACCCATGATGATGGGTGCTGGACCGAATCCATTTTTCTTTAAAATAAATCCGACAAGCCCTGCAATTATCATGATCCAAACATCAACGATAGATTGATTAAGTCCGTAAGCGCCAACAAAGCATAGAGCGAAAACTGTTGGCCACAAAAAAGTTGGTGGGATAAGGCTGATTCGAGCAAAAACCTTTGCGCCTAGTAAACCAATGAATAAAAAAAGTATATTTGCTAGGAGCATGGCAAAGAAAATGCCATATAAAAGACCCGGCTGTTCTTCGAATAGGTAAGGCCCTGGTCGAAGACCTTGAACCTGAAGTCCACCGAGAATAACTGCTGCTGTCGCACTTCCTGGAATTCCAAGTGCCAAGGTTGGCACCATTGCGCCTCCCGTAGCAGCGTTATTGGCAGCCTCAGGGCCAGCAACACCTTCGATTGTGCCTTTTCCAAATTCCTCAGGCTGGTCAGACCATCTTTTAGCTTCGTTATACCCGATCATTGCAGCCATCGTGCTTCCTTCGGCCGGCAGCACACCCACAAAAACACCAATACCACTTGAACGTAATATGGCATTTTTAACGCGACGAAAATCATTTAACGTTGGGAGTTTCAGGGCCGATAAAGCTACAGCAATTCTTTCGCGTCCTAGTTCTTGAGCCTGACTCAATAATTCAGTTACTGCAAAAAGACCAATAAGCACTGGAATGAATTGAATGCCTTCGTACAGTTCTGGGACCCCAAAAGTAAATCGCTCAACACCAGTAGTAAGATCAATGCCTACAGTTGCAATAAGCAACCCAAAACATCCGCCAATTAAATTTTTCAGCGGCGCTTCACCGCTTATAGACGCAAGCATTGATAACGCAAACACACCTAAAGCAAAGTACTCAGGCGGCCCAAAGCTATAAGCTATTCGTGCAAGTAGGGGGGCTGCAAATAGTAAAACTAATAAGCTTAATATCCCTCCGCTTACCGAGGAAACAGCTGCTATTCCTAAAGCGCGACCCGCTTCTCCCTTCATGGCCATTGGGTATCCGTCAAAAGCAGTTGCTACGGCTGGGGGAGCCCCTGGGGCGTTAATCAAAATAGCCGTTATTGATCCGCCAAAAGTTCCTGCGCAATAAAGAGCGGAGAGGAGCGCAATTGCTGGTATAGGTTCAAGATACAGAGAAAATGGCAGTAAAAGAGCAACACCCATAGAGGAAGACAGGCCTGGCAACGCCCCGATTATTACTCCGACAAGTGTACCAGCGACAATTAACCCTATTACATAGGGGTCTGTCAGAACTGGTAAAGCATATTCAAATCCTAAGTTCATTGGTTGTATAGTAATCCTTCTAGTATCAACCCAATTGGGAATCGAACATCTAAGCCTAGTGTAAAAATAATATAAATACTGATAGGCAAACAAACAGCTAATATTGTTATGGGGCCATAGCGCTTTTCACCCCATGCAATTGGCAGCATTATTGCTATCACGCCAAGAGTTATTAGCGTACCAATAAAGTGCGCGACTATACCTGCAGAGGCAATTATCACAATTGTTGTCCAGAAAGATCTTGGAAGAAACTCTGGAGACTTTGAGTTCTTTCCAATACCAGTGAACAACAAAATCATGCTTAACACAGCAATAATAGATATCACTACTCTTGGGAAGAAAGTTGGTGGCACATTCTGAGAAAGCATTGCAGGGACTTCACTAAAGCCGGTTGTCAGCCAGTAAGCAATTGTACAAAGGCCTAATAATATGATTCCAGCAATAGAATTTTGATGTTTCATAGGAAATCTAGTATTCGTTCAGTCTTCTTGGATGATTCCAAGAGAAATCATGGCAGCACGGGCATCGTTGTATAGACGACGTACTTGGTTATCCCACTCTACACGTCCAGCAATACTGCTTGCGTCAAGACCTGAACCTTGAAGATAGTCCTGAAATTCAGGCTGTTGCATACTTTCCATCATACCTCGTTCAAGCGTATCTATTCTGTCTTCAGGTGTTCCTTCTAATACAAGATAGCCTCGTACAGTGGAAAAAACCACGTCGTAGCCAAGTTCAACTGTTGTTGGTACATCATTGATTACAGGAATTCGTTCTTCTGACATAACTGCAAGAGCGCGAAAATCTCCACGAGTGAGTTGATCTAGTGCCTCGGTAAGGTTTAGTCCTGCAGCGTCAATGCTTCCACCCATAAGGTTTGTTACGATTTCCCCACCACCAGCGAAAGGCACTACGCTCAATTGAGTTTCAGCTTTTTGAGCAAGTATGGCTCCTGCAACATGATCAACTCCACCAATTTGGGTAGTACCCCATTTGATAGGTTGTTCTCGTCCACTATCAATCAATTCCTCTAAAGTTTGTAACTGACTATCACTTCTTACCATTACTACAATTGGATCATCAGTTGCGCGCGCTACTCCGACAAGGTCGTCAATTGATAATGGACCTTGGCCCCTTGCTATTGCAAAAAGATGTGTTGGTGTAATTGCAAGTACAGTATGACCATCTCGTGGACGGTTATTTACGTATGCCATGGCAACAACACCCCCGCCACCCGCTCTTGGCAGTACGCTCATATTTGCGTCTAATGCTTGCCGGGCCCCTCTTAACACAGCGCGAGCTGTTGCATCTGTGCCACCACCAGGTGAAGTGTGAGTAACAACGTCGATAGGACGAGAGGGGTAAGTTTCTTGCGCCACAGAGATTGAGCTTAATGAGCACACAATAGCTGAAAGAATTAGTGCTGGGATAAAAAAATTTCTTAAATTATTTGCTTTCATTCTAAAAACTCTAGCACGATGTTATTTTGGAGAGGGTTATACTACAGAGATGTGGAGAAGGGGTGAATTATGAGGAAAATTTTAATAATTCTTTTTGTCTCGTGGCCAATGACTGGTCAAACTCAAGATCAGTATCTTATTGATTGGGCTGCGGTTGAAGATGAAGCCCTTACATATTTTACTGAACTATTACGAATAAATACCACTAACCCACCAGGTAATGAGACTGCTATTGCTACATATCTTCGCGATGAGCTTGCAGAAGATGGAATTGAGGGCCGACTTTATGCTCTTGAGCCTGGCAGAGACAATTTGGTTGCCCGAATTAGCGGTAATGGATCCAAATTGCCTGTGTTAGTGATGGGTCATACAGATGTAGTGGGCGTTCAGAGAGAAAACTGGTCTGTAGAACCATTTGATGCGGTGCGACGTGACGGATATATCTATGGTCGTGGGTCACTTGATGATAAAGACAGTGTCACAGCAGGCCTGATGATTCTCCTTATGCTAAAACGTTATCAAGTCGAATTAGACCGCGACGTGATTTTCCTTGCTGAAGCAGGAGAAGAAGGCACTCCATATCTTGGTATCGATTTTATGGTTAATGAACATTGGAATGAAATCGATTCGCAATACTGTCTTGCAGAAGGTGGGGGAGCAATTGCTCAGGATGGTGAAGTACGTTATGTATCAATCGCTACAGCAGAGAAATTTCCAATGCGAGTTCAGCTTGTGGCTCATGGTACTGCCGGACATGGCTCTGCCCCTAGAGCAGATAATGCAATTGCAGCCCTTTCTGCAGCGGTCGCAAAATTATCTGCGTGGCAACCGCCAATGCGTTTAAATCAAACAACGGAAGCATATTTTGAGCGACTTGCTTCGATAAGTTCAGATGAAGATGCAATGCGCTACAGAGGAATATTAGATCCAGAACGGCAGGCTAGGATCCAGCAATATTTTGCTTTGAATGATCCTCGCCATTATTCAATTCTTAGAACGGGGATAAGTCCAACAATTATTAGCGGCGGGTTTCGTAGAAATGTTATCCCGGCAAGCGCAGAGGCAACACTAGATATAAGAGCATTACCCGATGAGAATCCTGAAGATTTTTATGATGATATGGCTGCTGTAATTAATGACCCGAATGTAGAGATTATTCCAGAGGGAATCTACAGGCCACCGGGTCAGCCATCACCAATAGATAATGAAATGTTTCAGGTAATTGAGTCAGTTAATACTAGACTTTTCCCTGAGTCAGTCACCCTTCCAACAATGTCTGCTGGTTCTTCAGATAAGGCTCAAATGCGTGCTGCTGGTGTCCCATGTTACGGGTTTGGTCCTGTTCTTAATGAGGAAGATTTAGGTACTGGTGGCGGAGCCCACGGAGATGATGAAAGAATACCTGAAGATTCCTTGCTGAAATTAATTCAGTTTCTTTGGTACACAATTATCGGCATTGCAGCAACAACACCATAAAACCTATAGCCAAAAATTAAGTCAAGATTTCTGGGAAATAGATAGAAACCGAAGGTAATAAATGCAAAAACCAATAATTTTTTCTAAGACTGCGAGCGTTGTTGAATTAGATGCGGGAACTTTCTATTGGTGTGCTTGTGGCAAATCGCAAAATCAGCCTTTTTGCGATGGTTCGCACAAAGGTACAAAGTTCTTACCTAAACCCTTTACGCTGGAGAAGAAAAAACGAATTGCTTTGTGTAACTGCAAACATACGGAAAATAGTCCATTCTGTGATGGTACTCATAAGAGTCTGTAAAGACTTATACATTGAAGCGGAAATGAATCACATCGTCATTAGCTAAAATATAATCTTTTCCTTCGAGACGCATTTCACCAGCTTCCTTCGCTCCCTGCTCGCCATGTCGGTTAATGAAGGAGTTAAATGAAATAACTTCTGCCCGTATGAATCCTCGTTGAAAGTCTGTATGGATTTCACCAGCAGCATCATAAGCACTACTGCCTTTTCGGATAGTCCAGGCTCGAGCTTCCTGGGGGCCAGCGGTGTAAAAAGTCTGAAGATCTAGCAAACTATATGTTGCCCTTATCATTCTGTTTAATCCTGGTTCTTCTAGCTCCAGTTCTGCTAGAAACGCGTTTTGCTCATCGCTTGGTAGTTGTGCTAACTCAGCCTCAAAAGCAGCGCTGATTACTACAACAGGCGCATTTTCATTTTTGGCAAAGTTTCTTACTAGATCTAAATTAGAGTTATTTTTTATTGTTGCTTCATCAACATTTGCTACATACATTATTGGTTTGGCTGTAATAAATTGTAGTTCCTTCAGAGCTTTTTTTTCATTAGCTTCTAAGCTAATTTTTCTCACGGGATGGCCTTCCTCTAAAGACTCAACCACTCGTTGGAGTAAATCTCTCCAAGCTAGAGCCTCCTTTTGATTTGTTTTGGCTTGCCGGGTTGCTTTTTCGAAGCTTTTTTGAGCTGTTTCAAGGTCAGCTAAAAGTAGCTCTGTGTTCACAACCTCAATATCGTTAATTGGAGAGAGTTTTCCAGATACATGAGAGATATCGCTGCTACTGAAACAACGAACCAAATGTGCAATAGCGTCGGTTTCTCGGATATGTCCAAGAAACTGATTGCCAAGCCCCTCTCCTTTAGAAGCACCCTGAACAAGACCAGCAATATCTACAAATTCTACAACTGTCTGTATGGTTTTTTTAGGGCATGCAATTTTTGCAATTGCATCAAGTTTTTTGTCAGGGACGGTTACTACACCAACATTTGGATTGATAGTACAGAACGGGTAATTTTCAGCTGGGATATCAGCAGCTGTTAATGCGTTGAAAAGAGTTGACTTACCGACATTTGGAAGCCCAACAATGCCACATTTGATACCCACAGATAGCCTCTAGTCCGACTCAACCTGATTGCTTGGGTGAGTTTTAATTCCCCTGCTATGGAGTTTAGTCTTAGCCCTTTCAGGGTTTTCATTCAGAAAGATAGGTAAAGTTTCAATAGCAGCTAAAGCAGCGTCTAGGATTGCATTTCGATCTTCAGCAGAGGGTTTCTTTAAAACATAGCTAGCTACCTTTTGTTTATGTCCGGGATGGCCAATACCAAGACGAAGGCGCCAAAACTTTTTTCCTATATGCGAAAAAATACTTCGTAGTCCATTGTGTCCACCATGACCACCATCAAACTTTAGTTGAGCTCTTCCAGGCACAAGGTCAAGTTCATCATAAACAACAAGTATTTTTTCAGGTGCCATTTTAAAATAGGTGATAATTGCTGCTATTGATCTGCCACTGTCGTTCATATAGGTCATAGGTTTAAGTATGCGGATTCGACGGTTTTCAATGTTGACCTCAGCGATTTCTCCGTGGAACCTGTTTTCCATGCGAAAAGCACTGTTACATTGTTGTACAAGTAAATCTGCAAACCAGAATCCAGCATTGTGACGCGTGATTAAATGTTCAGGACCAGGATTGCCTAGACCTACTATTAACTCTATGGGGGTGACCATAGCACCATCCTAAATCAAAAAGGCCGCCTTCAGGCGGCCTAGAAGCAGGTTTTTAGTCTTATTAGTTAGAATCTTCTGAAGTTCCTTCACTAGGAGGGCTTTCTGGCTCTGCCTTAGTTGAATCAGCTATGGGTTCACCGTCTTCAGTTTCAACTATACCTTCTGCAAGCTCAGGTATCTCATCTTCTTCTTCTTGGCGAGGCGGATTAATCGTCACAATTGAAGGGTTTTGTTCTTGAGTTAGGGCTAAAATATCAACTCCTTCTGGAGGTTTAATATCAGATAAACTCATTCTCTGGTTTAGTTCTAGGCTTGAAATATCTAGTTCAAGGAATTCTGGAAGATCTTTGGGTAAACAGCTTATCTCGACATCAGAGATCAGTATCGCGACTTCACCCCCTTGTTCTTTCACTCCTATAGCGACTTCTTGTCCACTATAGTGGATAGGGACAATGAGTGTGATTTTCTCGTCAGCTAATATTCTCTGGAAATCTAAGTGAAGTACACGGCGTTTAGAAGGGTGACGTTGGATATCTTTAACTACAACTGATTGAGTTTCTGTTCCCATATTTAGGGTAATAATGCTTGTCTGAAAAGCTTCGTTTTCCATCTGTTGTATTAGTTTGTCGTGCTCGAGAAATATAGCTGCTGGACTCTCGCCGCCACCATATAGGACTGCAGGTACCTTGCCCTGCCGACGTAAACGTCGACTATGCCCCTTACCTAAACCTTCTCTACTGTTTACTTCCAGATCAAACGCTGTGCTCATAGCCCATCTCCATTAAGGGCGCGGGATGATAGCAGGGGTTACTAGTCCACGTACAGTGAACTTACAGACTCTGCATCACTAATTCTTCGAACAGTTTCAGCTAAAAGCTCGGCTACACTGAGCTGCCGGATCTTTTTGCATGCCATGGCTTCCTCGTTTAGGGGAATTGTATCTGTTACCACTAGTTCGTCCATTACTGAACCTTGGATTCGTTCAATAGCAGGCCCTGATAGTACTGGGTGAGTGATGTATGCAACAACTCTTTTTGCCCCTCTTTCTTTAAGAGTACTACATGCCTGACAAAGCGTTCCCGCAGTATCCACCATATCGTCAATTAGTATGCAGACTTTTCCTTCAACCTCACCGATAACGTTCATTACCTCAGACATATTTGCCTGAGGACGTCGTTTATCTATTATTGCTAGGTCAGCATCAGCCAGACGCTTTGCTAAGGCTCTTGCGCGAGCAACGCCACCAACATCTGGCGAAACTACAACAATATCTTCATATTTTTGTTTCCATGCATCGCCAAGGAGCACTGGCGACGCGTAGACATTATCTACCGGTATATCGAAAAACCCTTGAATTTGATCAGCATGTAGATCTACCGTTAAGATTCTGTCTATCCCGGCTTTGCCAATCAATTTGGCTACGAGCTTGGAAGTAATGGGGACACGTGCTGCTCTAGGCCTCCGATCTTGGCGAGCATAACCATAATAAGGAATAAGTGCGGTTACTCTCGCAGCAGAAGCACGTTTACATGCATCCGTCATAACCAACAGTTCCATTAGGTTTTCATTGACTGGTGGGCACGTGGATTGCACAAGAAAAACTTCTTTACCGCGAATATTTTCCATGATTTCTATGTTAGCTTCTCCATCGCTGAACTGTCCCACACTAATTTTCCCCAAAGGAATGTGAAGATGGTGAGCTATATTTTGGGCAAGTGCAGGATGTGCGTTGCCTGAGAATATGGTTATGCTTCCAGGGTCCAAAATGATCTCCCAATTTAAGATGTTTTGCTCAAATGGCTGGGGTGGCAGGATTCGAACCTGCGCATCACGGGATCAAAACCCGTTGCCTTACCGCTTGGCTACACCCCAATCCCTATGTGTATTGTGATGCTGTGTTGCAGGGAAGTTCAAGACGAATAACTCCATTGATCCACAATTAACCTCAATTTGAGCTCGTTATGACTGAGATTTATCACTTTTGGGATCATAATTCCATCCATAAGTTGATAGCTATCATAGTTTAGCGTCCATAACCTTTGGTCTAGTGTGCTCAGAGTCGAATCTGACCCAATATTCTCCTTTGATGGAAATGCGGGGTCTGATAGCCCGACTAACCATGTTTTTAAACTATTTACTGGGAGCCACCAACCTAGCAAGTCTGAGAGCTCTTGTTCTGGGTCTAGAAGCTCCTGATTTTTACCTTGTGCATAAACAATTAATTTTTTTGGCGAACCTTCTACACGTAGAACGTTTGCGCCAAAAGGTCCTCTAATGGACAGATCCATTAGGTTTCCTGATTGTTGCCATTGGAATCTGCCTTGAAAGGCTTGTGCGTCTGTCTCTACTACAATTCGACCATTCATTTTCCAATCATTAATTGTTTGAAGTTGAGTTTGACGTTCACCATAAGTTAAGCCATCTTCGTGAACCAGAGTGTGAGAACATCCCCAAAGCAGTTTAAGCATTATTGCCCAGGAGAGTGATTTAGAAGCCCTACGCATTATGGTGAGAGACGATTTTTAAGCTCCTGAAGATGTGTGCTTTCTGGGTGTTCTTTTAAGGCACTTTGGAATATTTGTTTAGCCGTATCTTTATTATCCAGCGCCCAATGAACATCGATTATATGTGCAATCACCTCTGGATCCGGAAACATCTCTAGGGCTTGTTCCAAATAGCTCAAAGCCTCTTCATTCCTACCTAGCTTGAATAAGACCCAGCCCATGCTATCAATAATTGCAGGATTATTAGGCTCAATATTAAGTGCTCTTTCAAGATAACCTTTTGCCTCAATATGCCTGTCCATTTTATCGGTTAGCAAGTACCCTAGTGCGTTCAATAATCCAGCATCACTTGGATAGTCTTTTACAAGCATCTCAAGCACTCTTACCGCCTGTATTAGTCTGTCCTGTTCTTGAAAAAGTAGTGCTTGCGCATACCTTAGGGACATATTTTTCGGGTATAAGTTTAGGCCACGATCAATAATTTGATTTGCTGCTTGATAGTCTTCAGCATCTTTTGCTATTTGAGTTTGTAGGACGTAAAGTTGTACCCTTGCTGAATTCAGAACATCATCGTTTGGTGATTGCTCCAGCCCTTTTGAAAGAAGTTCCATAGCTTCGTCTTGGCGTGTCAGTTGTATAAGAATATCGCTCTGGCCAACTAACATTTCGCTCGAATAGTTTGGATTGGCAATCCCAAATTCCCGAAGATGAAGCAGAGCGCCTTCCTGATCATCAAGATTAATATATAAAATGTGTGCGGCCCTGAGTTGTGCCTCTATCGCATTATTTCCTTCGGTTACACGGGAATAGGATCTTATAGCTTGTAAGTATTGGTTTTCTGCCTCAGCAATGCGACCAAGGTAGAAAAAGGCCTCATTCTTGTACCGTGCATCAGAGCGTAAAGTTTCAAAATATTCGCGCGCATTTTCTAGTTCGTTCTCGGTTAGCATCAAAAAAGCCATCGCTCTGATTGCTTCTGGCAATTGCGGATTTTCAGCAAGCACCAACTCCAGAAGTTTCTTTGCTTTTTCATGGTTTCCTGATGAAAGCAAAAGTTCCGCATATTCGAGGCGAGTTTCTGTGCTGGATTCATCCTCAAAAAGTTTTTCCGATAATGCTAAGGCTTCTTCGGTGCGTCCAGCTATGAGTAATGTGCGCGCATATAGGAGCTGAGCTTCAATCCAATCAGGCCTAAGAATTGTTGCGGTCTCAGAGTTAACTAAGGCCGCTGAAAAATCATTGTCACGCATGTTAAATCGCGCAAGCCCGTAATGACCTTCCGCAATCTCAGGGTACGACGCAACTAATTCGCGTAAGATTATTGTTGCTCCTAATTGGTTGGGCTCACTAGAGAGAATTTCTACGCTCCTCTCAATTGCTGCAGCTGTGTTACTAGCACCCTCAATGAATATTTTAAATTCAGCTAATGCGGGTTCTGTTCCTGAGGATCGCAGCCTAAATACTCCAAGAAATATATGCGGTCGCGTATTGTCAGGTCTTAACTCCTTCCAGCGTTCTGCTGCCTTTATACCAATTTCGGTTAATCCTAACTGGTGAGCGAGTTCTGTCGAGAGCTCAGCTAGTCCTGGGTCATCTGAAAGTAGGGAAGCTTCTAAATAATGCTCTGCTGCTTGATCTAGGTCCTGGCCCTCTCTAGCTATCTCAGCTAACAACAGGTGGGAGTCAAAGTCGACCCTGCGGTCTGACTCAGTCATTGTCACCGAACAGGCACCTAATAGTGCGATGCTGGATATTAGTAGGTGTTTTATGATTTTAGACATATGCTTTTCAGTCGAACTATACCTCAATGTTGTTCCCTAAAGAGCATAGCTTGTCCTAATGGACCGATTCTTCGACAATCAGGCTGAGAATAAGGTTTGAATTGTTTCATTGGCACGAAAATTAAGGAATGCAGTGGAGAATTTTATAGATTTTTTAGGAACTCAGTTGAGCGCTGAAGTCATTGGGCTATATGCGTTGCACTGGGGGGGCAGAATTTTATCGGCTTTGGTAATTTTTCTGCTTGGCCGTTGGGTAGTCAAGATGCTCATGAATTTATTCGCCAGCGCATATACCAAAGCAGAAATGGATAAAACCCTTTCCCGTTTTTTATCTAATATCCTTTTTATAGCTCTAATGTTGTTTGTTGTGTTGGCCTCATTAAATGCATTAGGGGTAAATACGATTAATTTTCTAGCTATCCTTGGCGCTGCTGGGTTGGCTATCGGACTTGCTTTAAAGGATTCACTTTCTAATTTTGCGGCTGGTGTGATGCTTGTGGTCTTCAGGCCATTCAAGATAGGTGATTTTATTGACGCGGCTGGGAATTCTGGCACGGTAGAACGTATTGGAATTTTCAACACTACGCTGAAAACACCAGATAATCGCGTGATAATTGTGCCTAACTCACTTATTAATGAGGATAGCATTGCAAACTATTCTACTGAGGAAACGCGTCGTATAGATTTGGTTATTGGTATTGGATATGAAGATGATGTAGCGAGGGCAAAAGCGTTAATACAAGGCGTATTGAATCAGGAAGACAGCATTCTTGATGAGCCTCCACCCTCAATACTGCTTTTAGACTTGGGTGACAGCAGCGTAGATATCGGTGTGCGCCCTTGGGTGAAAAGCACAGATTATTGGAGTGTTCGAAGTGAACTTTTGGGGCGAATCAAACAAGCTCTTGAACACGCTGGAATGTCATTGCCTTATCCACAACGAAGCTTACATATCATTGAAAAAGAGTCTAAAAACAACTCGTGAAGGACACCATTAAACAAAAACTAAACGCCTTGGTTGAACGGTACGAGGAAGTTGAGCAGTTGTTGAGTGAGGCAACTGTCATTTCAGATCAAGAACAATTTAGGAATCTCTCAAAAGAGCACGCAAGACTTCTCCCGTTGACTAATGATTTCAAGGAGTATTTACAGCTATTAGACGATATCGGTGCCGCAGAGGAATTGCGATCCAGTGATGATCCTGAGGCAAAAACTCTAGGAGAAGAAGAGTCAGGGATTCTGGCTATGAAGATTCAGTCGAAAGAGGAAATCCTTATGACTTATCTGGTTCATGTAGATCCAGATGATAAAGCAAACCTCTATCTAGAAATTCGCGCAGGAACTGGGGGTGACGAGGCTGCACTATTCGCTGGGGATCTTTTTCGAATGTACAAACGCTATGCTGATAATAATAAATGGAAGGTTGAGGTGCTAAGTCTTAGTGAGGGTGATCATGGAGGTTATAAAGAAATAATTAGTCGTGTTGTTGGAAAGGGGGCATTTGCAAAATTAAAGTTTGAGTCGGGAGCACATAGGGTGCAACGTGTTCCGGAAACAGAGTCACAAGGGCGTGTCCATACGTCAGCATGCACAGTTGCGATTTTGCCAGAGTCTGAGAATATAGGAGATATCGAAATAGATCCGAATGACCTTAGAGTAGATACCTATCGCGCATCTGGTGCAGGCGGACAACATGTTAATAAGACTGACTCAGCTGTTAGGCTCACACATATGCCAAGTGGGATCGTGGTTGAGTGCCAAGATGAACGCTCACAACATAAAAACAAAGCTAGGGCAATGTCTTTACTAGCTGCTCGTCTTAAAGATGCTGAGGTTAAGCGTCAAGAAGATGAGACAGCTGAAAGAAGACGAAACTTGGTCGGATCTGGAGATAGATCAGAGCGTATACGGACATACAATTTTTCTGAGCACCGTGTAGCAGATCACCGAATCAATCTCACCCTCTATAAACTTAATGAAATTCTAGAGGGAGATTTGGATCAGCTCGTAGACCCTCTGAGTCGTGAGCATCAAGCAGAACAGCTTTCTGAAATTAGCGTATAAATTTTTCTTATGCTTCCCAAACAGGACCAGAGTAAACAGGTAGAAATTGGTCAGATGATAGATTGGGCCACATCATTATTAGCTGGAAGCACTCAAAGTCCTAGATTAGACGCAGAGATACTTATGGGTGAGCTCATCAGTTGTTCAAGAAGTACTATTATCGCTTTTCCAGAGCGTACCCTGAGCAAATCGTTGAGGAAGAATTATGAGTTGCTAATTCAGCGTCGAGCTAAGGGGATTCCTGTGGCTTATCTTATGGGGCAAAAGGAGTTTTATTCTCTAGTTTTACAAGTATCGCCTGACACATTGGTGCCGAGGCCAGAGACAGAGATGTTAGTTGACGAAGTAATCAGTTGTACTTCTCAACAACAGAAAGCTAGCGTATTAGATTTAGGTACTGGCTGTGGAGCTATTGCATTAGCAATTAAGCAACAAAGGCCCAAATTTCGTGTAGTCGCAGTGGATTCTAGTTTGGATGCATTGCTTGTTGCTATTGAAAACGGAGCACGCTTGGGATTAGAGGTTGAATGGATATGTTCTAGTTGGTTAGATTCTATTAAGCACTGTTGTTTTGATTTTGTAGTCAGTAATCCACCGTATGTTGAAACAAAAAAAATTGGATTAATATCCTCAGAGCTGAGTTATGAGCCTAAGAAAGCGTTGGATGGTGGAGTCGATGGTTTAGATTCAATACGTCAAATTACTGCTAACCTTGGCAGTGTAATAAATCATGGGGGAAAAATCTTTTTTGAACATGGTTATGAACAGGCACCAGTGGTAGCAAAGCTACTTCAGGATTCTGGATTTTTTAATGTCAAGACGAAAAAAGACTTAGCAGGGTTTGCGCGAATGACATCAGGACAGTTGTTATGAGTAATAATCGTTATGCTAGGCACGAAGCTTTATCTGAAATTGGAGAAACTGGGCAGACCATCTTAAAGCAAGCGCAGGTATTGATTGTTGGAATCGGAGGGTTAGGTTGTCCAGCAGCTCAGTATCTCGCTGCAAGTGGCGCAGGGACAATAGTTCTTAACGATTTTGATAGTGTTGATGAGAGTAATCTTGCTCGTCAAATTTTGTTTGAAGCTGATTCAGTGGGGCTTTTGAAAGTAAGTGTAGCGAAAAAACGGCTTGAGCGATTAAATTCTAATGTTCGTATTATTTGCATTGATAAAAGGTTAGATGAGGAGGCTTTGCTTATTGAGGCAAAGAAGGCATCTGTAGTACTTGATGCTACTGATAATTTTTCGACTAGGCTGGCAGTTAATCGTGCAGCGGTGCAGGCTGGAGTACCGTTAGTAACAGGGGCAGCAATTCGTTTTGAAGGCCAGTTATCTGTTTTCCCTAATCAAGGGGCTGGTCCTTGTTACCGGTGTTTATATGATGATGAAGGGGAATGGTTAGGAAACTGTCAAAGTAATGGTGTTGCTGCGCCTGTGCCAGGTGTTGTAGGTACTATGATGGCATTAGAGGCCATGAAATTATTGCTAGGCCTAAAATCTTCACTTACTAATCACTTGCATCTTTGGGATGCAAAAAGGGCTGATTGGAAAGATATAATTGTAAAGGTCAATCCGAATTGTCCTGATTGTCAATCATAGCCTCTTTATTTTGTTAGTCAGTATCCTAAGTTAGGTGATAGCCACTTTTCTGCTTCAGCTACTGTCCAACCTTTGCGAGAGGCGTAATTTTTGACCTGATCTAGGCTTATTTTTCCTAACGAAAAATAGTGGGAGTTAGGGTGTGAAAAATACCAACCGCTCACTGAGGCCGTCGGAAACATTGCATATGATTCGGTCAAATGGATTCCAGTTGTACTTTTAACATCCAGCAACTCCCATAGGGTTTCTTTTTCGGTATGGTCAGGGCAGGCAGGGTACCCTGGAGCTGGACGAATACCTTGATAGTTTTCCTTGATTAGAGATTCATTGTCTAATGTTTCTCGTGGTGCATATCCCCAAACGGATTTGCGTACATGTTCATGTAATTTTTCTGCAAATGCTTCGGCTAAACGATCAGCAATTGCTTTTAAGATAATTGCACTGTAATCATCATGTTGAGATTCAAAGTTTGTGGTTTTTTCATCTAATCCAGAACCTGCTGTTACCGCGAATGCACCAATATAATCTTGAATATTAGAATCTCGTGGTGCTATAAAATCTGATAAGCAATTATTGAACAGATCTTTTCTTTTTTGTTTTTGTTGTCTCAGATTGTGCAAACGCGCACGTATTTTTTTTCTATCTTCATCTAAGTAAACTTCTATATCATCTTCGATTGAGTTAGCAGGGAAAATCTGAGCGACTCCAGATAGCTTCAGCCACTTTTTCTCTATTACTTGGTCAAGCAAGATCTGTGCATCTGAATAAAGGGTTTTGGCAGATTCTCCAATAGACTTGTCTTCTAAGATATCCGGAAATTTTCCGTGGAATTCCCAGGCATTAAAAAATGGCATCCAATCGATATAATCAACCAGATCTTCTGCTGACCAATGATCAATTCGGTAGATTTCAAGTGTGTTTGGTCTGGGAGGCTGATAGTCAGCCCATTCAAGGGAGATTCGATTGGCCCGAGCTTTCTCCAAAGTAAGTTCTGGAGTTTTCTTGTGTCTTTTCTCGTGTCCTGAGCGACGAGTGGCATGTTGTTTTTGTAGTTTTTGTTCGAATTCCTCTCGTCCCTCGCTTGTTAGGGATTGGGCTATATTCACTGATCTAGAGGCGTCTTTAACATAAACCACAGACCCTTCATACACAGGATCAATCTTAACGCTAGTATGGGCAGGAGATGTTGTGGCTCCGCCAATCAATAATGGCACGGTAAAGCCTTTTCTCTGCATTTCTTCGGCAACGTGAACCATTTCATCAAGCGAAGGCGTTATAAGTCCTGATAAACCGATTAGGTCTGCATCAAGCTCTTTTGCTGTATCTAATATTTTCTCTGCTGAAACCATGACACCTAGGTCCGTAATATCAAAATTATTACATTGCAATACTACCCCTACTATATTTTTTCCAATGTCATGAACATCACCCTTAACAGTAGCAATCACCATGCGAGCTTTAACTATAGCTTCAGATTTATCTTCCTCTATAAAAGGAACAAGATGCGCAACAGCTTTTTTCATCACACGGGCAGATTTAACAACCTGCGGGAGAAACATTTTGCCAGCCCCGAAAAGATCTCCTACTACATTCATGCCATCCATCAGAGGTCCTTCAATAACGTCTAACGGACGTTTCGATGACAACCTTGCTTCTTCTGTGTCTTCAATTACAAAGCCATCAATACCCTGTACAAGAGCATGCTCAAGTCGTTTGGTTACTGGCCACTTTCGCCATTCTTCGGTTTTTTTATTTTTGTCCTGTCCAGTACGTTCTTGATATTTCTTAGCTAGTGTCAAAAGGTTTTCAGTGGCATCCTCACAGCGGTTTAAAATAACGTCTTCTGTGGCTTCACGTAGATCTCTTGGTATTTCCTCATAGACAGCTAGTTGGCCAGCGTTGACTATTCCCATGTCTAAGCCTGCGGCTATTGCATGGTAGAGAAATGTAGAGTGCATGGTTTCGCGTACGGCATTGTTCCCTCGGAATGAAAAGGAAACATTACTTACACCACCACTTACTAGCACATTGGGTAGTTCTGCTTTAATTCTTTTTGTAGCCTCTATGAAATCTAAACCGTATGAGTTGTGTTCCTCAATTCCTGTGGCAACCGCAAAAATATTTGGATCAAAGATGATGTCTTCGGGAGGAAACTCAATTTCATCTACGAGTAATTTATAGGATCTTTTACATATATCTAGTTTTCTTTCTACTGTATCAGCTTGGCCCTTTTCATCGAAGGCCATAACCACTACTGCTGCGCCATAACACAGTGCTTCACTTGCTTGTTCTAAAAAGATATTTTCGCCTTCCTTTAGGCTTATAGAATTAACAATGCTTTTTCCTTGCAAGCATCTCAATCCCGCTTGAATAACTGACCATTTTGAGGAATCAATCATGACAGGAACCCGGGCAATATCTGGTTCAGATGCAATTAATTTCAAAAACCGCTCCATTGCCTGTTCTGAGTCAAGCATTCCTTCGTCCATGTTGACATCAATTATCTGGGCACCGTTCTCAACTTGGTGACGAGCAACATTTAGTGCTTCGTCATAATCATTTTCTTCAATCAGTTTTCTAAATCGTGCCGATCCAGTTACATTAGTACGCTCACCTACGTTCACAAACAGACTATTGTTTTTAATATTAAGAGCCTCTAGCCCAGAAAGTCGGCTATAAGTCGGTACATTAGGTATGGTCCGCGGTGGATGTTTTGATATTGTGGTTGCAATAGCATTGATATGAGCTGGAGTCGTGCCGCAGCACCCTCCAGCCAAATTAAGCCAGCCATTTTGAGCAAACTCACCAATTATTTCAGCCATGTCTTCAGGACTATCATCATATTCTCCAAATTCATTAGGTAGGCCAGCATTTGGATAAACACTAACTGGAAACTCTGAAATTTTAGCTAGTTCCTCAATATAGGGTCTTAACTCTTTAGCACCCAAGGCACAGTTCAGCCCTATTAGTAATGGGTTTGCATGTCGTACAGAGTTATAAAAACCATCAAGGGTTTGACCAGATAGGGTACGACCAGATGCATCTGTTATGGTTCCAGACACTATAATTGGAACATCGAATCCCTCAATTTTGCGTAAGTTTTTTATAGCAAAAATTGCAGCCTTAGCATTAAGGGTGTCAAAAATGGTCTCTATCAATATAACATCCACCCCACCCTTGATTAGGGCTTGACCCGCTTCATTGTAGGTTTCCACTAATTGTTCAAAAGTTATATTTCTAGCGCCAGGATCATTAACATCTGGTGAGATAGAGCAGGTCCGACTTGTGGGGCCAAGCGCACCGGCCACAAATCGTGGTTTACCAGACTTGGCTCCCACATCATCTGCTACCTCTCTCGCTATTTGGGCCGCTGCTAGGTTTAATTCTGAAACTAAAGATTCCATCCCGTAATCAGCTTGTGATGGCTTTGAAGCATTAAATGTATTCGTCGTTATGACGTCGGCTCCAGCTGTTAAGAATTGCCTGTGTATTTCTTTTACTATTTGAGGTTGAGATATTGATAAGAGATCGTTATTTCCCTTTAAGGGTTGTGGCCAATCATTAAAACGTTCTCCTCTAAAATCAGCTTCACTTAGTTTTAGTTCTTGCACACTTGTACCTGTGGCACCGTCAAGAATCACAATACGCTCATCTAATAGTTTCTTAAGTTGTTTGGCCCTTTTTAACAAGTCAGCTATTCCTTATGATCCGCTAAAGGTTTCAATCCTAACGAATGGCATATTGCATAAGTGAGTTCTGATCTATTAAGAGTATAGAAATGAAATTCATTAACTCCATGTTTTCTAAGCCGGTCTACCTGTTCTATAGCAATACTTTGAGCAACGAATTGGTATTTATCAGGATCGTTATCCAATCCTGAAAATCTTTCATAGAGAATTTTTGGTACTGTTGCACCGCAATCTTTTGCAAATTTTACAAGTCTGTGAAAGTTAGTAATGGGGAGTATTCCTGGGACAATTGGAACATCAATGTTAAACGCATCGCATTGGTCTCTAAAGCGCAAATATGCTGTGGTATCTAGAAAAAACTGTGTTATTGCCCGGGAGGCACCTGCATCAATTTTACGCTTCAAATTTTCTAAGTCAGCAATCGGGCTCTTTGCTTCTGGGTGAACTTCTGGGTAGGCGGCCACAGAAATATCAAAATCACCGATTGATTGTAATCCTTTAACCAAGTCTTCAGCATAGTCAAATCCTTCTTTGCAAGGTTTGTACTTCTTTGTTCCTTTTGGTGGATCCCCTCGAAGTGCAACGATATGTCTTATGCCTCTATGCCAATATTCATCGGCAACTTGAAGGACTTCAGTACGCTTTGCCCCAATACAGGTTAGATGTGGGGCGCATATCGTCGAGGTTTCATTTTGTATGCGTTCAACGACCCGATGTGTTCTGTCTCTTGTTGATCCATCGGCGCCGTAGGTTACAGAAACAAATCGTGGGCCCAGTGGCTCCAGTCGTTTTATTGAATTCCAAAGTGTGTCGGCCATTTTGTCATTTGTTGGCGGAAAAAATTCAAATGAAACCTGTATATCGTTATTCATTGTTTTTACTTATGAAAGTCAGACACTTAATTTGATAACTGGATTATTAGCTTTTTAGTTTTTCTTGGAGAATATGGCTAACATTCTGAGGGTTAGCCTTTCCTTTGGATGCTTTCATCACTTGCCCAACAAGAAATCCAAGTACCTTTTGTTTGCCGTTTTTGAATTGAATTGCTTGTTCGGGGTTTTTGTTAATTACATCTGTCACCATAGCATTGATAGCATCAGTATCACTTATTTGTTCTAGGCCTCGTTCTTTAATTATTTCATCAACACTATTTGCGCCTTGAGTGTTCCATAGATCATTAAGCACAACATGGGCATTGCTAGCTGAGACAGTGTTTTGTTCAATTTTTTGAGCAAGCAGTGCCACCATTGAGGGCGAGACTTTTGATTGTTCGATACTTAAGCCTTCACGATTCAGCAAGGCACTTAGTTCACGTTGGATCAAGTTGCCTATTTTCCTTGGCGGCACTTCTGGCGCAGATTTGGCGACTTCTTCAAAATAGTCTGCTGTTGCTCGCGAGTTAGTGAGCTCTCTAGACATCGACTCAGGAAGGTTGTATTCAAGTTCCAGGCGTTTGGTCCTAGCCTCCGGTAACTCTGGCAATTTAGCACGCAGTCTTTCTATGAGTTCATTGTTAATGATAACTGGTAGTAAATCAGGGTCTGGAAAGTAACGATAGTCATTTGCCTCCTCTTTGCTGCGCATTGGCCTTGTTTCGTTATGGTCAGAGTCATATAGACGGGTTTCTTGAATAACTACACCCCCATCATCGATTATTTCCATTTGTCTTTCTGCTTCTACTTGGATTGCTTTTTCTATAAACCTGAATGAATTTAAATTTTTCAGTTCTGTACGCGTCCCTAATTTTTTTTCGCCTTTCCTTCTAACTGATACATTTGCGTCACAACGAAAAGAACCTTCCTGCATATTGCCATCTGATATATCAAGATAACGTACAAGCTTGTGTATGGAGCGCATATAGATGCCCGCCTCGTTTGCTGAGCGTAAATCAGGCTCTGATACTATTTCCAACAGTGGTGTGCCTGTCCGGTTTAAATCAATGCCGCTTACATCTTGAAAGTTCTCATGTAAAGATTTTCCAGCATCTTCTTCAAGGTGCGCTCTTGTGATTCCGATGGTTTTGGTATCTCCATTCTCAAGAATAATATCTAAGGAACCGTTGTGTACGATAGGCAATTCAAATTGGGATATTTGATAACCTTTAGGCAAATCAGGGTAAAAGTAGTTTTTTCGAGCAAATATTGAACGATTGGCAATTTGACAGTTTGTAGCAAGCCCAAATTTTATTGCCATGTGAACAGCAGTTTGATTGAGAACTGGTAGTACGCCAGGGTAGCCGAGATCCACAAGCGAGGCTTGGCTATTTGGCGCAGTACCATACAAAGTGGAACTACCAGAAAAAATCTTGCTTTTTGTTGCTAGCTGAGCATGGATCTCTAAACCAATTACAATTTCCCAGTCCACTAATCTTCATGCACCGGCGGCACTTGTTTATGCCAGTCGGTCTCCTTTTGGTAGTAGTGACCTGCTTTTAGCAATACTTCTTCTCCCAGATGAGGGCCAATAAGCTGCAGGCCAACTGGAAGATTTTCTACAAACCCACAAGGTATTGAGAGAGCTGGCAGGCCTGCAAGATTAGCTCCAATTGTATAAATATCGTTCAAATACATCTGTATAGGATCTTCGGTTTTCTGCCCAATATTGAATGCTGGTGTTGGAGTTGTTGGGCCAACAATAATATCTACATCATCAAAGGCGCGAGCAAAATCTTGGCTTATAAGCTGGCGCACTTTCTGGGCTTGAAGATAGTAAGCATCATAATAGCCAGCGGAGAGAACATAAGTGCCCGTTAGAATTCTTCTTTTAACTTCTGGGCCAAATCCCTCTCCTCTGGTTTTCATATAGAGTTCGGTCAAATCTTTGGCTTCTTTTGCGCGATGACCAAATCTAACACCATCGAAGCGTGACAGGTTTGAGGATGCTTCAGCAGAGGCCACTACGTAATAAGTAGGAACAGATAGGTGAAGATTTTCCAGGTGAATTTCTTTGATAGAAGCGCCAAGCTTTTCAAAAACTGTTACTGCTTTCCTGACAAGTTCTGCGTTTTCTTCATCTAAGCCATCATCAAAAAAATTGCTTGGAATGCCGATATTAATCTTTTGCCAAGGGCCATTGATTGCTTTTAAATAGTCTGGCACTGTTTCCTGAAGAGCCGTAGAATCTCTTTCGTCAAAACCAGCCATAGCTTGCAACATTAGGGCAGCATCCTCAGCTGTTTTTGTTAATGTTCCAGCTTGATCCAGACTAGATGCAAATGCCACCATACCGTAACGCGAGATTCTGCCATATGTTGGTTTTAAGCCTGTAATGCCTGTCAGTGCAGCAGGTTGTCTTATAGAACCACCAGTGTCCGTGCCCGTGGCACCACTTGCCAAACGAGCTGCTACGGCTGCAGCTGATCCGCCAGAGGATCCACCTGGAACTTTTTCATAGTTCCACGGGTTTCTCACCAACCCGTAGTAGCTTGTCTCGTTAGATGACCCCATAGCAAACTCATCCATATTAGTTTTCCCTAACATCACTGCGCCAGCTGACTTGAGTCTTGCAGTAACTGTCGCATCATAAGGGGAGATGAAGTTATCTAGCATTAGTGAACCACAAGATGTCTTTACCCCCTCTGTACAAAAAATATCCTTGTGAGCTATGGGAATTCCTGTTAGCGGAGTGGTATCTCCTTTTTTCAAGCGAGCATCAGCTACTTCGGCCTGAGCAAGTGCTTCTCTCTCAGTTATAGTGATAAAAGAATTAAGCTTGGCATCTAAGCGAGAAATTCGTGCCAGAAAGTGAGTGGTAAGCTCTTTGGAAGAGATCTTATGATCCCTGAGTTTTTCACTTAGATGAGCAATAGTTGCTTCGTGCATGCTTACGAGGTCTATTATTGTAGGTTGGTATTAGCAGGTGAATTAAAACAATACATTTAGAGGCTATTCTAAAACCTTAGGTACCAGATATAGGTCTTTATCGACCAGAGGCGCATTTTTTTGATATTGCTCATGATTATCAACTTCTGTGACCTTGTCTTTCCGCATCCGTTGAGCCTGATCTAGCGGATGAGCCATAGGCAAGACGCTAGAAGTTTCGGCCGTCCTTAATTCATTAACCATATCGACAATATCAGATAACTTCATTGACACATCCTCTATCTCTTTTGAGGAGATCTCCAAGCGAGCAAGATGGCACAGTTTTTTTACATCTTCTCGGGTGATTAACACGTTCCAGTCCTCAAAATGATTTGCAGATAACTATACACGTCACCTTGCCCATTGTTCTACCCATTGTTAAAGTCCGTGTTTGGGTTTTAAATCTCAGTCTTGGCGCTCAATGTTAAAGCGATTTCTTGGTTACTTTTCTAATGATCTGTCCATTGATTTAGGTACAGCAAACACCTTGATCTATGTGCGTGGGCGAGGCGTTGTCCTTGACGAGCCCTCCGTTGTAGCAATACGTGAGGAAAATGGTCGGGATGGGAAAGTGCTTGAAGCTGTGGGCACAGGCGCTAAAAGCATGTTAGGCCGCACACCAGGGAGTATAACAGCTATCAGGCCAATGAAAGATGGTGTGATAGCGGACTTCACTATTACCGAGAAGATGCTCCAGTATTTCATAAAAAAGGCTCATGGGTCCCGGTATTTTAGACCAAGCCCAAGGGTTTTAGTTTGTGTGCCTTATGGGGCTACACAGGTTGAGCGTCGAGCAATAAGGGAATCTGCAGAGGGCGCTGGGGCACGCAAGGTTTATTTGGTTGAGGAACCTATGGCTGCGGCCATTGGTGCGGGAATGCCTATTCATGAAGCTCGAGGATCCATGGTTCTTGATATTGGAGGCGGTACTTCGGAGGTAGCGGTAATCTCTTTGAATGGTATTGTTTATGCGGCTTCCGCAAGAATTGGTGGAGATCGATTTGACGAGGCCATTATCAGTTATGTGAGACGTAACTATGGTATTTTGATTGGTGAAGCAACTGCTGAACGCGTAAAACAGGAAGTAGGTTCGGCTTACCCTGGGCAAAAAGTGAAGGAAATTTCGGTAAAAGGCCGTAATCTTTCAGAAGGCGTGCCCCGTAGCTTTACACTTAACAGTAATGAGGTTTTAGAGGCACTTCAAGAACCACTTCAAGGTATTGTTAGCGCAGTTAAAGCTGCTCTAGAACAAACCCCTCCAGAGCTAGGTGCTGATGTTGCTGAGCGTGGAATTGTTCTTACTGGAGGTGGAGCCTTGTTGACTGACCTTGACAAGCTTCTTACAGAAGAGACCGGCTTACCAGTTGTAATATCAGATGAGCCTTTAACCTGTGTAGCCCGTGGTGGTGGACGTATTTTAGAGTTGTTGGACGAGTACGGTCCCTCAACATTTACTATTGATTAATTTTACAGGCGCAGCCCTGATATTTTGGAGTGAGTGCAGACCATGAATGCTCCAGGGGGAATAGGCAGGAGACGAGTAACGCCCGCATTGGGCCTTAGATTCATTCTGTTAGCAATTGTGAGCTTAGTTCTCATGGTCATGGATAGCAGAAACAACCATCTGCCCCAGATTCGTCAAATTTTTTCTGTAGCCGTTTATCCTGTAGAAATGGCTGTAAATTTTCCCTTTAAGGGTTGGCGCTGGGTAAGAAACTCGTTTGTAGAACGCGCATTCCTACTTAAAGAAAACGAGGAACTTAAAAGCACACAACTTGGCTATGATGTACGCATGCAAAAAATGGCCGCCCTTGAAGTTGAGAACAGGCGTCTGCGTGCAATGCTCGATTCTAGTTCGCGAATTAATGATCGTGTGTTGGTAGCTGAAATTTTGGCCGTAGATTTAGATCCTTATCGCCAGCGTTTCTCAATTAATCGAGGTCTTGCTGATTCAGTTTATGTTGGTCAGGCCCTTATAGATGCAAATGGTGTGGTTGGTCAGATTGTTGGAGTAGAAGCATTTACATCAGAGGCAGTATTAATAAGTGATGCGGATCACGCAGTTCCGGTTTCAGTAAATCGTAATGGATTAAGGACAATTGCAGTTGGTACAGGCGATAGTGGTCGGTTGAGATTGCCTTATGTCACAAATAGCGCTGATATTAAGAGTGGGGATTTGCTTGTGTCTTCTGGTCTTGGCGGGGTGTTTCCATCAGGGTACCCTGTTGGACGTGTGTTAGAAGTTCAGCGAAGATCAGGACAGTCATTTGCAGATGTTATTGCTGAACCAGTAGCTGAATTGGATCGTGATCGAGAAGTTCTTCTTGTATGGCCAGAGAGCGATACAGGTCAATACGGAAAAGCAAATCTTGCTGAGCTCGAGCAATGAAAAGATCAGCCAACACACTAGTCTGGCCAGTTTCAACATTACTTTTGGCACTTATGCTTTCTATACTTCCAATGCCCGGAGCTACAGCCAATTTTCGTCCAGACTGGACTGTTTTAGTAATGATTTTCTGGTTGCTAAATTCTCCAGACCGATTTGGATTATTAACTGCAATGTTTTTAGGTCTTGCTCTAGATACTTTATCGGGTGCTCTGTTAGGCCAGAATGCCCTCGCGATGGTGATCATTGCTTATTTGGTGCTTAAGTTTCATTTGCGTTTGCGTATATCACCTATATCTCAGTTGACTGTGACAGTTTTTGGGCTATTAGTGATTTACCATTTCGTTTTATTCTGGGTTGATGGGGTATCTGGTAGAACGGTGCCTTATTCTGAGCGTTGGATGCCGTTGATGATGAGTACGTTTTTATGGCCATTGATCCAGAGAGCTCTGCATCAAAAATATTCGAATGGTCGGGCTGAGGTTTAAGTATGAGCCCTACTGTTCCGTTAAAAGATTACTGGAAAGAACAGAAAATTTTTCTTTCTAGATTAATTGTAGCTTCGTTCATGATTTTAATTCTGACCAGTGTCCTTGTTTGGAGACTTTTTCAACTACAGGTAGTTGAACACGATTTTTTTTCCGAACTCTCACAAGGAAATCAGCTACGAATTGAACCGCTGGCGCCAACAAGGGGCTTGATATATGACCGTAATGGTGTAGTGCTTGCAGAAAATCTTCCTGCTTGGGAATTGACAGTAATTCCAGAGCAAGTTTTAGATTTGGAAGCGCAGCTACAAGACCTTGGAGCTATCGGGCTTATCCCGCTTGAGTATGAGGGCCTGACGGAACTAGTGCGTTCACATCGTGGATTTGAACGCGTTAAGTTGGCTAACTTATCTGATGTTCAGGCAGCTCGTTTTGCAGTAAGAAGGCACCAATTTCCTGGTGTTGATATTCAAGAGGGCCTTATTCGTAACTATCCATTCGGCGAACTGACCAGCCATGCTGTAGGTTATGTCGCCAGTATTAGTCGATCAGATCTGGATCGAATAAATCGGAGCGAATATGCTGCAACTTCTCTTATTGGTAAGAGTGGTATAGAACGAAGTTATGAAGTGACTTTGCATGGTAGTGTTGGTTATAGGCAGCAAGTGGTCAATGCGCAGGGTCGAATCCTTATGGATCCAGTGTTGGCTGCAAATAGTCGGGTTAATCTGGAGGCTTCGCAAGTCAGTCTTGAGACACGTTGGCCTCTTCCAGGAGAAAATGTTTTTCTTGGTTTAGATATAGAGTTACAGATCGCGGCTCATAAAGCTTTAGAAGGTAAAAGGGGTGCGGTTGTAGCTATCGAGCCTGATAGTGGAGATATCCTAGCTTTAGTTAGTATGCCCACTTTTGACCCTAATCAATTTGCAGGTGGTTTAAGTCAAACTGATTTTCAGATTCTTAACGATGATCCCGATAAACCGCTCTTCCATAGAGCCCTTGCTGGACATTATCCGCCAGGTTCCACAATTAAACCTTTTTTAGGGCTTGCAGCACTTCATCATAGAGTGCTTGACCCTGATCATCGTGAAATGTGCCCAGGTTATTTCCTATTACCAGGACACTCTCATAGGTACCGGGACTGGAAACCTGAAGGTCATGGGCCGATGGATCTTCATCAAAGTATTGTTCAGTCATGTGATACTTATTTTTACCAGCTAGCTGTTAATTTGGGTATTGATAATATGAGCCCATTTCTTGAGGGTTTTGGTTTTGGTGAACGTACTGGTATTGATATTTTGAATGAGAATGCTGGCGTCATTCCTTCACGGGAATGGAAGAGGACGCAATTTGCTGGAAGTGAAAACCAAACTTGGTACCCAGGAGAAACAGTTATTACAGGAATTGGCCAAGGATTTACTCTCGTTACCCCTTTACAACTTGCTCATGCAACTGCAGTTTTAGCTACCGGGGGTCAGCGTTTCAAACCTCGTCTTGTTATCGGTACTGAGGATCCTTTAAGCGGAACAGTTTCTAAATCACAGCCAGTACTATTAGATGTGATGAGCAATATAGAAGAGTCACACTGGATTCGTATTGTGAATGCGATGGTTGGTGTAAATGAGGAGCGTCAAGGTTCTGGTCGTAATGCGATGAGAGGTGCTGAATATACTGTAGCTGGAAAAACGGGTACAGCACAGGTTTTTTCCCTTGCGGCAGACGAGGAATACATTGAAGAAGAAGTTGACGAATATCTAAGAGATCATGGATTATTTATCGCTTACGCGCCTGTAGATCATCCTGTTATAGCTCTTGCAGTGGTTGTAGAAAATGGCGGCGGCGGGGGGGTGTCAGCTGCACCTATTGCGCGTGAGATATTAGATGCTTATTTCATAGAGGATATACATGTCTCTGAGCAGCATTGAGTTAGCAACCGGGGGCTCTTCAGTCCTGCGACCTATGCAGAGAGGCGTAGTAATAGATATCCCAATTTTGATAACAACCGTTGCAATTGCAATTTTGGGTTGTGTGATCCTATATAGCGCGGTGGGCGAAAGTTCGTCTGCGGTATTTCGTCAGGCTTTAAGGTTTGGAGTGGCATTTACGGTTTTTATTATTGTGTCGCAGATTTCACCTCGTTTAATGCGGGTTTGGACTCCTTGGGTTTTTTGCATAACGCTTGGCCTGCTGATTATGGTTTTGGTAAATGGGGTAGTAGGTGGAGGTGCTCAACGGTGGCTAGATGTTGGTATCATAAGATTTCAACCATCAGAGATTATGAAAATATGTGTCCCTATGATGGTTGCTTGGTTTATGCATGATAGACCTCTTCCCCCCACATTTTCGCAATTAGTTGTTCTTTTGTTAATTTTTTGTTTTCCGGCTTTTTTGATTGCACTACAACCTGATTTAGGAACAGCGTTATTAGTCATGCTATCAGGAGGGTTTACAGTATTACTTGCAGGACTGAGTCTTCGTTTGATTGGTATTTTGGGGGCCTTGACTCTTGGCTCTATACCGGTTCTTTGGCATTACATGTTGGACTATCAACGTGCTCGGGTAATGACTTTCTTGAGCCCTGAATCTGATCCACTCGGAGCTGGATACAATATTATTCAGTCAAAAATTGCTCTTGGGTCGGGTGGATTGTTTGGTAAAGGTTGGTTAAATGGAACACAAGCTCATCTAGAGTTTCTTCCAGAAAGTTCAACAGACTTTATTTTTGCTGTTATTGGAGAAGAATTTGGTTTACTCGGGCTCTTGCTTTTGCTTGTATTGTATTTGTTCTTAGTTGGAAGAGGTTTGTACATTGCTGCACAAGCTCAGAGTACATTTAGGCGATTATTGGCAGGAGGGTTGAGTTTAACTTTTTTTGTCTATGTATTTGTCAATTCAGGCATGGTTACTGGTTTATTGCCGGTTGTTGGCGTGCCTCTACCTCTCGTAAGCGCAGGCGGTACATCTATGGTGACGTTAATGGCAGGGTTTGGGGTTCTTGCGGCAATTCATGGTAAGCGTAAGCTTTTAGCCTCATGAAATCTTTTTTTCCATATCTTTGTTTGTCAGTATTTTTAGCACAAACTTTAAACGCACAGTCCTTGGATGTTGATATGGATTCAGTGTATCGGCAAAGAGATGCCTTCATAGAAGAGATGGTTTTAAGACATAATTTAGAGAAAGGTGAACTCGCAAGAGTTTTAAATAATGTCAATATTAGTAGACCAGTATTGGAGGCAATTTCTCGTCCAGCTGAGAAAGTTATGCTGTGGAGAGACTACCGCCAAATTTTTCTTAATGAAACGCGCATTCAAGAAGGTGTAAGGTTTTGGGTAGATCATGCAGGCATGATTAATGCTGTGAGTGAAGAGTACGGGGTTGCTCCTGAAATTCTTGTGTCTATTTTGGGAATTGAAACCTATTATGGGCAGCGTACTGGTACTTATCGCGTGGTTGACTCTCTTTCTACTTTAGCTTTCGCTTACCCTCCTCGTAGTAAGTTTTTTAGGTCTGAATTGGAATCATTCTTTCTGTTAGTAACTGAAGAAGAGATAGATCCTGAAATAGTTACAGGCTCATACGCAGGAGCCATGGGTGCGGGTCAATTTATTTCTTCTAGTTATAGAGAATATGCTGTAGACGGTGATTTGGATGGGAAACGGGATTTATGGGGTAATTGGCATGACATATTATCTAGTGTTGCTAATTATTTTAAGGTGCATGGTTGGCGACAGTATGAGGATATTGTAAGTCGTGCCTCCATTAGCCTTTTGAACAGACCAGGAGTTGAATCTGTAAATAGCATGACCCTTGATGAAACCATTTTGTCGTTAAAAGACGCAGGTTATGTTTTTACAACACAACTTCCGGCTGAAAGCCTAGCTACAGTTTTGTCTTTGCAAGGCGAGAATGGTGAAGAGTACTGGGTTGGATATAACAACTTTCGAGTTATTACTCGTTACAATCATAGTGTGATGTATGCTTTGGCAGCATATCAGCTTGCTGAGATTATTCGTACTCAGTATGAGCAGGGGACTACTCATTGAGTGATTAAAGGATGGCGTGTGATCTGTTGCAGAAATCGTAAGCTACCATCCCGTTGTCTGATGTTTGGATGGACATTGCTTGCTGCAGCTTTAATTGTTGGTTGTGGGCCAAGTAGGCTTGAACAATCACAAGAAGCAGCCCGTAGTGAAACCGCGGTAGGTTCGGCGCGGAGTTCTCGGGGTAATCCTCCTTTCTATGATGTACTAGGACGCCGTTACTATGTGCGCCCATCAAGTTTAGGATATCAAGAGGTCGGTATAGCTTCATGGTATGGCCCGAAATTTCATGGGCGTCCGACTTCAAATGGAGAGATCTATGATATGTATGCGATGACTGCCGCTCATACAACACTTCCTATACCTACATGGGTTGAAGTTACAAACCTGGCAAATAATCGGCGTGTAATTGTTAGGGTGAATGATCGTGGCCCATTCCTGCACGATCGTATAATTGATCTTTCTTATACAGCAGCTATGCAATTAGACATGGTTCAGGAAGGTACAGCACGTGTAGAAGTTAGAGCGCTCGATGCTTTCAGTGATGCGCAAGCGAATTACATGTCAGAAAATGTTTATATACAGGTCGGGGCATTTTCAGTAAAAGAGAATGCAGAGGATTTTGCCCTCGCACTGAAATCAAAAGGGTTTTCTCGGGCATTTGTGGATTCAAATGAAGGCGGATCATCTCGCTTACACCGCGTGCTTATAGGGCCCTATGAGCGAACGGAGAAAATTGACACGGTATTCGATGACCTCACTTCCGCGGGCTTAGGCGGAGCGTACATGGTTATAGGGCATTGAGCATAAAGTACAATGCTTATACGGGAAACTAAGCTAATCAGGAGCTGCCAATGATTCAAGTCTGGATTGTTCTTGCGTTATTTGTACCCTTTGGCGTTTTCGCACAAAGTGTCCCTATACCTGCACCACCTCAACTCGGGGTTAAAAGCTATGTTTTGATGGATTCATCTACAGGGCAAATAATAGCGGAGTCGTCACCAGATGAAATATTAGAGCCTGCCAGTCTAACTAAGCTGATGACAGCTTATGCAGCTTTTAAAGCTTTAGAGCAAGGGCAAATAAGTTTGGATGATGAGGTTTACGTTAGTGAAAAAGCATGGAGAACAGATGGTTCCAGGATGTTCATAGAAGTAGATACCTATGTGACAGTCGAAGACCTTTTTCGTGGAATGATCATCCAGTCTGGGAATGACGCAAGTGTTGCTTTGTCAGAACACGTAGCTGGTTCTGAGGATGCTTTCGTTGGTTTAATGAATCAGTATGCTCAGTTGTTAGGAATGAGTTCAAGTTCGTTTCGTAATAGTACTGGGTTACCAGAGACAGACCATTACACTACAGCAAGAGATACTGCTACTTTGACGCGAGCTATAATAGCCGAATTTCCAGCTTATTATTCTTGGTATTCAGAACGCGAATTTACTTACAATGACATAACGCAGCCAAATCGCAATTCTCTATTGTGGCGAGATACATCTGTAGATGGTCTAAAGACTGGTTATACTGATGCTGCCGGCTATTGCCTTGTTACTTCTGCAGAACGTTCGGATATGCGCTTGATATCAGTTGTAATGGGCGCAAATAGCCCAGAAGCACGTGCTACTAATAGCCAAGCTATTTTGAATTACGGGTTTCGTTTTTATGAAACTCATAAGCTTTATTCTGGTAGAGAGGAAATTACAACATCAAGGGTCTGGATGGGAGAGCCGGGTTCTGTATCGATGGGCGTAACTCAGGATCTTTTTCTTACAATACCTCGCGGCAGTTTTGATTCCCTGACGTCCTCAATAGATTTGAGTACGGATCTGATAGCGCCGCTAGAGATGAATAGCCCTGTAGGTGTTATAAGGGTTACATTGGAGGGTGAAAATGTATCCGAGGTGCCTTTAGTTACACTCCATGAAGTACCAGAGGCGGGGTTGTGGACACGTCTTAAGGATCAAGTCATGTTGTGGGCACAATGATTGAATAGATTTTAATGAGCGAAGATTCACTGCTGAGTTTTCCTTGCGATGTGTACGTTAAGGTACTGGGTCGAAACGAAGAGGACTTTAGGTCTGTTGTAGAGAGCATTGTGCGTGAGCACTATATTGATCTTGATAGTTCAAAAATTAAGACTAAAGTCAGTAAGAATGACAGCTTTCTGAGTCTAACTTTTGCTATCTATGCTCAAAATAGAGAGCAGATTGATGCGCTTTATACAGAACTTGTAGCTAGTGAAAACGTCCTGTTAGTTTTATGAAGAACTCACTGATATTCCGTGACATGGGCATGCAGTTATTTTCACATGTCTGGGAAGATATGCAAAGGTTCACGGATGATAGGCATGAGCATACTCAGGATGAGATATGGTTTGTTGAACCCCCGCCTATATATACGCTTGGGTTGAATGCAGATCCTGCGCATATTTTGAAGGCAGGAAATATACCGATACTAAAAATAGATAGAGGAGGCCAGGTAACCTATCATGGCCCCGGGCAGCTGATTGTTTACGTTATGGTGGACCTGCAAAGATCAGGCTCCAGTATTCGTTCTTTAGTACAAGCACTAGAGACAGCAGTAATAAGTGCCGTGTCGAAATATGGAGTTGAGGCTTATGCAAGAAGAGATGCTCCAGGAGTTTATGTAAGCGGTCAAAAACTTGCTGCTATAGGGTTACGAGTGAGGCGTAGCTGTACCTATCATGGGTTGTCAGTCAATGTTGATATGGATCTTTCCCCTTATCAAGGCATTAATCCCTGTGGGTTTGAGGATTTAGAAGTTACCCAGCTTAGAAACCTTAACGTTAAGGTTGATATGTTAAAACTGCAAAAAGATATGGAAGCGGCATTAAAGAAAGCACTTTTATGAAAGAGCATGAAATCAATTTCTGACTATAATCAGGCTGAAGCTTTGCTTATCGGCGAAACGAATGTCGTCTTAGAGCTTTCTAAAAAATTTCTTAAGCTGACGAAGAATAATTTTGTGGAACGTCCATGGGGTGGCGTGAAGATTAGGTCATTCAAGGGGCTCCACTCTTTGCCTGATCAGGTTATAAAAACTGGTATGGGTGTTGGGGAGGCTTTTGAGCTTTCTGCTTGCAAAGAAGATGAAGAATGCCAACTGTATCCGAGTCGATTGAAGTTTGATGATGGATCAGAAATTACTCTATCTCAGCTTCTTGATGTGAGTGCTGATGAATTGCTTGGTGATCAATTTATAGCGTCCTATGGGAAAACCTTCCCATTATTAATCAAAACATTAGATATAAAGGAATTGCTTTCTGTTCAGGGGCACCCAGAAGGTAATACTGAGCTATATATAATTATTGATGCTGAACCAGGGGCAACAATCAGATTAGGTTTTAAACACAATATAGATGCAGATCAATTGCAAGCTAGTCTTCTGCAAGGGAGGCTGAAGCAGGAAGTTCTAGCCAGAAAGCTCAGTTCTGTGGCCGATGAAATAAAACTACAGAAAATTTTACGACCTTGGTTCGCAGATCGTGAATCATCATTTTCGGTATTGCTGGATAGTTCTGAAATCAAAAATACAAAAGAATGGTTGTTAGTCGAAGGTCTTGTTAATGAGTTAAAGGATTTGTACTGGCACATATTGGATTCCATGAATGAGATACCAGTAGAATCGGGGAAGGTTCTTTATAACGCCAATCCGTCGCGAGCATTAAGGGGTTTGGCGCAGCGACCATCAGCAGAAGTTCATGCATTGGGCAATCCAGAGCGACATGAAATTCTTGCTTTGGAAGTTCGTTTGCCAGGCCCAACTTATAGAGCTTGGGATAATCTTCGGTTTCCAGTCAGAGATATAGATGTTTCAATTGCTTTAAACGCTCTTAATTTAGGACGTACAAAAATCAGTGAATTTATACGTACACCCACTAAAGTAAAGGGCAAAAAAGGTACTTTTTGTTCGCTTGATAACGATTTTTTTTGTGTCGAGCACCTGAAGCCTGATTACCAAACTTCAGTAGTGGTTTCTGAGACTTTTCCTCACTATTTATACGCTATCAAAGGCACATCCAGATTTATTGGTAAAGGTGGAGATGTGTTAGACCTTCTTACTCAAGGGGAGTCGGCAATTGTTCCAAAAAATGTGGGCCAATATCAAATTGAAAACGTAGATCCCGAGTCAGAAGTTATAAAGGTAAGTTTACCCATTAGAATGTAGCCACATACCGTGGATATCGCGTAACCTTATTTGTCTGATCTAATTTTAGGAGAGTTTTGGTGGATAAGTTCCGTAGCATGGCTAATGTAGATGGCCTTATAACTGATGCTGCTGATGCAAAGATTCCTTTAATGGATCGCGGATTTCTTTATGGAGATTCTATATATGAAGTATTTAGGACCTATAAAGGAATACCTTTGTTTCATGATGAGCACTGGGCACGTTTTGAAAATTCTGCACAGTTAGCTCATCTAGGTCTGACAATTTCTAAGGATCGAATGCTGGATGAAATACGTAGGACGGTTAAAGCTACAAACGCAGCAGATCTAAATCGCGATGTCTACGTCCGTTACATAATTACTCGTGGAGAGGGCCCAATAGATCTTTTTCCTCGCCCAGAATTGACAACTCGTTTTGTAATACTTGTAAAGGAGTTACCAGAATGGAAACAAGAGTACTCAAGCGTTGGAATTCGTCTGGCTATTCCAGAAATTAGGCGTAATGCAACAAATGCTCTTGATCCTAATATTAAAGGGGGTAATTATCTGAATAATATTCTAGGGATGATAGAAGCTAGAGCCTTAGGTGCTGACGACTGTGTAATGCTCAATAATTCAGGGCTGATTACTGAAGCATCTACCAGTAATGTTTTCTTTATTAAACAAAATGAAAACATCTTAATTACACCAGCAAAAGCAGCAGGGCATTTGCGGGGTCTTACAAAAGCAGCCGTTGAAAAGATTTGTTTGGAGAATAATCTGGAATTGCGGGCAGAGGATATAACTGTTGCCGCTCTTGAAAACACTACTGAATGTTTTTTGACTAGTTCAACTAAAGAGGTTATGCCTGTTTCAAGTCTGCGTTTGCCTGATGGAAATGTTCTATCCTATCCCAAAGGTGGTGGTGATATGACAAGACAGCTCATTCAGCATTACATAGCATTTGTTGATGCGCATATAAAAACTCATGAACACTTGTGTCTTTACAAATAATTTAGTTAGCCATCAAAACTTTCCGTAATAATGGCGCGCCCGGAGAGATTCGAACTCCCGACTTCCGGCTTCGTAGGCCGGCGTTCTATCCAGCTGAACTACGGGCGCATCATGATTTAAAGAGTATATGGGAACATTGGGAATTACGCATCCATAGCAATTTTTAGCTATTGTTAGCACTATTCGCTTTGTTCGTGTTTTTACTTCTTGGGTGAATTTTACAAATTCACTTCAAAAGTTTGGAGGAGCAAGAAGCATGAAAATATGTGTGGCAGGTCAAGGTGCATTTGGGCAGAAACACCTTGCGGGTTTAGCTCGTATAGATGGTGTTGAGGTGGTGTCCCTCGCAGGCGGATCAGCAGATACTACAGAGGCTATTGCTAAAAAGTTTGGAATTTCGCATTGGACAACTGATCTATCAGAGAGCCTTAAATTGCCAGGCGTTGAGGCTGTAATTCTAGCTACACCAACACAAATGCATGCTGATCAAGCTGAGCAATGTATGCGCGCGGGAAAGCATGTAGAGGTTGAAATTCCTATGGCTGATAATTTGGAAGATGCAAAGCGTCTCCTGCGTGTTCAACAAGAGACCGGTGTGATCGCAATGGCGGGACATACAAGACGATTTAATCCAAGCCATCAGTGGATGCGTCAAAGGCTTGAGTCCGGTGAGCTAAAAATCCAACAAATGGATGTACAAACCTATTTTTTCCGTCGGACAAATATGAATGCGGTAGGACAACCAAGAAGTTGGACTGACCATTTACTCTGGCATCATGCATGTCATACGGTGGATCTATTTCAGTATCAGACTGGAGAAGTTGCAACTGAAGTTTATGCTTTGCAAGGCCCGAAATATCCAGAGCTTGGAATATCTATGGATATGAGTATTGGTATGAAAGTGGCTTCAGGTGCGCTTTGTACTCTTTCATTATCTTTTAATAATGATGGGCCTCTTGGAACTTTTTTTCGGTATATATGTGACAACGGCACTTACATTGCTCGTTATGATGATCTTTTTGATGGAAATGAAAACTCTATCGATGTTTCTGATGTAGATGTATCTATGGACGGAATCGAACTTCAGGATCGTGAATTTATATCAGCGATTAAAGAAAATCGCGAACCAAATTCAAGTATTGCAAACTGTTACCCAGCTATGCAAACTTTAGACCGCCTTGAAAAAAGTCTAAGTCCATAATCAGTTAGATTTGAGGCCTATATGAATAATTTTGATGATATTCCGGGTACTTATTTATTTGATAAAGATCGTTGCCATGAAGGCTATCATTTCAATATGTTTTGTAAGTCACTAACAGAACCTAAAAATAGGGATGACTTTAAGGCTAATGAAGAAGGTTATCTTGATAATTGGCAACTAACTCAGTCTCAACGTCAGTCGGTTTTGGATAGAGACTGGTTGGGCATGATAAAAGCTGGCGGTAATATTTATTACACATCAAAAATTGCTGCGACGGATGGACACTCATTTCAATATATTGCAGCTCTTATGTCGGGAACTACGGAAAATGAATATCGTAAAATGATGGTAGATGGTGGGCGTAGTATTGAAGGTAATCGTAGCCTGTCGGAGAAAGGCTAGTGGCAAGAATCGTTGCTGGATTAGCTACTTCTCATGTTCCGGCTATTGGTATTGCAATGGATCAGGGTAAGACTGGAGAGCCATATTGGAAACCATTGTTTGATGGGTATGACCCAGCTCGAAAGTGGTTAGCAAAACTTGATCCTGATTTGATTGTTTTAGTTTACAACGATCATGGTAGCGCTTTTTCTTTAGAGGTCATTCCTACTTTTGCAATTGGTGTTGCAGAAAAATTTCTTCCTGCAGATGAAGGCTGGGGGCCCAGGCCAGTTCCTGTGGTGAATGGCGACCCAAAGTTTGCATGGCATTTAGCTGAGTCACTCATATTAGATGAGTTTGATATGACGATAGTTAATGATATGACTGTTGATCATGGGCTTACTGTTCCGCTTTCGATAGTTTGTGGACAGCCAGAAAAATGGCCTTGTCCTGTAATTCCCTTGTCAGTGAACGTAGTTCAATATCCTCCTCCAACTGGAAAACGATGTTTCGATCTTGGGCGCGCTATACGTAAAGCTGTCAAGAGATATGATGATGATCTCAGAGTTCTAATTTTAGGGACAGGAGGGATGTCTCATCAGCTCCACGGTGAACGTGCAGGGCTAATAAACTCAGAATTTGATAAGAGCTTTCTCGATGATCTTAGTCGCCAACCACAGCGATTAGTGGATTTGCCTCATATCGAGTATGTTCGGGAGGCGGGCGCTGAGGGCATTGAGTTAGTTATGTGGTTAGTTATGCGTGGTGCACTTGATGATGATGTAACTGAGATATATCAGCACTATCATGTTCCTGCTTCAAATACTGCTACTGGCCTGCTTATTTTGGAAAATTTAACAGAATAAAACTTAATCGGGAATCACTCGCCCCATATTTAGTATTCCTTCAGGGTCAAGCGTTTTTTTGAGTCGGCGCATTAAGTCAATTTCTTCTGGAGTTCTTGAATGATGTAGGTAACTTCGTTTTAGTTCCCCTACACCATGTTCTGCTGTAATCGCACCTTCATATTTTCCGGTAAGTTTATATCCAATGCTATATATCTCATTAATATCTTGTTCTCGCTGTGTAGTTACAAATAAATGTAAATTATTGTCTCCTAGGTGACCAAATACTAAATTCAAAGCTTGTGGGAAAGTTTTGCTAAGGCTTCTATCAAAGTCTTCCAAAAATTTGGGCATATTGGCAATATCCATACTAATATCTAGACTTGCGTATGGCATCAGTGCTTGTGTAATTTCTCCTACCCCATCTCTAATATCCCAAAAATCTTGTCTATCTTTTTCTGATTGAGCGACAACCGCGTCCTGAATTGTTTTATTCTCTAAAGCGGCTTCTAGCATTTCTTCAAATTTTGTACTGTCTGATTCTTGGTCTGACCCTTCGGTTTCAATAAGTACATATAAAGGATAGTTCTCTGCAAAGGGAGATTGTAAATTTTCCACATGATTAATAACGCGTTCAAAATATGGGGCCCACATGACTTCATAAGCACTTAAGGAAGTGCCAAGTTTTTTCTGTGTTTCTCGAAGTAGTTCAACAGACTGAGAGAATGTCTGTACAGTACAGAGCGAAGTGCACCTACTAGGAAGCGAGTGATAAAGCCGTAGTACCGCTCGTGTCACAATGCCGAGCGTACCTTCGGTACCTATGAACAGTTGCTTTAGGTCATATCCAGAATTATTTTTCAGCATTTTATTCATTGAGCTAACAATGGTCCCATCTGCAAGCACCGCTTCTAGACCAAGCACTAGGTTTCGAGTCATTCCAAAGCGTATAACTTGATTGCCGCCAGCATTAGTAGCAATGGCGCCACCAATTTGACAGGAGCCACGCGCCCCATAATCCAGCGGAAACATTAGTCCAGCATTTTCTGCTGCTTCCTGTATTGTTTGTAGGGGTGTACCAGCAAGAGCGGTAAGTGTCATCGAAGTGGTATCAATCTCTTCAATGCCCGATAGCTGTTCAAGTGAGATAGCAACCTCATTTGGTTTGGGCGTGGCTCCACCAGCTAGGCCAGTTAGCCCACCTTGAATAACAACGCGTTGGCTAAGTGCAGAACATGTTTTAAGTGCTAGAGATACCTCTTCAGTTGTTTTGGGACGAATTACTGCTAGGGGTGGTTGGTAGTTTTCTCCTGTGAAATCAACTGCATATTTTTCACCAATGTTGTCACCTGTTAGTAGTGAAATATTGCCCAGGTGTTGGTGCAATTTATTGATTAGTTTTTGTACAGCATTCATTTTTATTGACTTTAAATGATTTCAAAAGATATTGGCAGATGTCGCATTGATTTTGATTGTAATGAGCTATATTTGAGTAGTAGAAATTTTTAATATTAGTTTTTACACTAACACAATAAAGCATGCCTATAGCCGCATAAAAATCATGAGAGAATATGATTTGTGCTAAAGGCTTGAGTGATGAAAAGGATCAGTATGATTGATTTATATACTTGGACAACTCCAAATGGGAGAAAAATTTCTATAATGTTAGAAGAGGTTGGTCTCCCCTATAAGAGCATCAGTATTAATATTGCAAAGGATGAGCAGTTTGAGTCAGGTTTTCTTAAGATAAGTCCGAATAACAAGATCCCTGCAATAGTAGATCACGATGAAGGAATAAGCCTGATGGAGTCTGGAGCTATCCTTATCTATCTGGCAGAAAAGTCAGGAAAGCTTCTTCCTACAGATCGAAACAATAAATACCGGGTTCTTGAGTGGTTAATGCTGCAAATGGGAGGAATTGGGCCGATGTTAGGTCAAACTCATCACTTTGTTTTCTATAATGAAGGCAAATCTCCATATGCTGAAGAGCGTTACTTGAATGAAACAGCTAGGTTATATGGAGTGCTTGAAAGAAGGTTGAGCGAGGAACAATATCTGGCAGGGAACTACTCTATTGCTGATATTGCGACCTGGCCATGGATTGCACGTTACCCACGTCAGCGGATGAATCTTAATGATTACCCAAACTTGATGCGTTGGTACAAAGAAATTGCTGCAAGACCAGCTGTTCAGCGAGGGTATGATATTCCAGAGCAAGCGGAAGAAATACCAATGCCTTGTTAAGTAGCTTAGGTAGAGATAGATTTCCCTTTTTTGTATGGCTATATTTTTGATGTTATGGATTTGAGAAGGAAATATACGATTCATACAGAAGTCTAGATAGGTTATATTTGATGAGGAAAGGAAAGCTTTGGAGCTGTTGCTTTGATACTTGCCCTTTCAGAGTATCGTTAGTTAACCATAAGTTAAATTAAAAATGTTTTTTGTGATTTGTAAGAGGTAAAAAACTTTTGAATGAAAAAAATTCAACTAACTTTATAAGTTTGTATGGCGTACGAGCTGTACTGATGTTTTTCTTAGTTTTTATCTATGGAATTCCAGTAATAGCACACCATTCCCACAGCAATTATGCTACGACCGAATATACTCACCTTGAGGGAGTCGTTACTGAATTCCATTGGATTAATCCTCATACGTGGATCTATATAGAGGTGGAGAACGTTGAAGGACAAGCTACTGTATGGGCACTTGAGGGTGCCAGTCCAACGGAACTCTTGAGGGATGGTTGGCAGAGAGATGATGTAAAGATCGGAGATACCATTTCTGTAAGATGCCATCAGTTGAAGGATCGCTCTTCTGGTTGTTTGCTAGGCTTTGTAACTCCAGAAGGTGGTATTGAGAAGGAATGGGATTAGTTTTTAAGCATGAAAAAGTTTTTTTTAATTTTTAGTTGTTTAATTTTTGCGTCATCTCACTCTTTTGCACAAGGATGGATCGAGTACATCAATACTACGGATTTATTTATTGTAAATTTTCCGGGTGACCCTGAGGTGAGAGAAACTACTCATGAATCTGCTTTTGAGGCAATTTTTCCTGCGCGAGTGTACTCAGTTGAGTCAGATTCTGGGTTGTATTCAGTCACTGTTGTGGATTATAGAGATTCGCAGAGGATTCATTCGGAGCGCACTGACCGGACAGAGGCGAATAGTAGTAATAGCGTCTGGGTTACTGACGTCCGTGCCTCAGTTGCTCACGCAGCTCAATTATTCCGTTCGCGCGGTGGTGAAGTTACATATGATGCTTGGGCAGATATAGATAAGATTGAGGGGCAGCAACTTCAGATCACTAACCCAGATCAATCTAGAAGCTTTATAGCAGTTCATCTTCACGATAGTCGCCTTTATATTTTAGAGGCTACTGTTCCGCCAGGGAGGCCACCTCCGGGTTTATTTCAGCAGTCGCTGGGAATACTTGATGAGGAAGGAAGAAGAATTCGTTATTTAATTGATGCAGAAGGGAGGCGAACACGTATGCAGGTAATGCATGAGTGGATAGGTGTTGATCCGGAGAGAGCTGGCGAACAATTGATTGAACAATAAATGGTTCTGGAAGGCCTACTTTAACAACTGTTAGACTATTCTTATTTATTGTGCTCAGGGAAGAGCATCTCAAATGAAACGTACTGAAAATTTTCAATTTGCTAAAGATAAAGCTGATGTTACTGAAGCGATTCGGACTCGTTTGCAGAACGTTATTCCAGACATAGAATGGCCAATTCATGCTCCGCTAATAGATGCAATACATAAGTTAAAGAGTGAGAAAAACGCGATATTGTTAGCCCATAACTATCAAACCCCTGAGATTTTTCATGGGGTAGCTGATTACACTGGTGATTCTCTGGGTTTAGCGCAAATAGCCAGAAAAACTGATGCTGAAGTAATTGTTATGTGTGGTGTAGAGTTCATGGCAGAGACCGCAAAGATTTTGAATCCTGAAAAGAAGGTTCTTATACCTGATCAAAGAGCGGGCTGTTCTCTGGCAGAATCCATATCTGGTCAGGACGTTCGTAATTTAAAAAAGCGTTACCCGAATGTTCCGGTAGTAACTTATGTCAACACGAGCGCTGAGGTTAAAGCAGAATCAGATGTTTGTTGTACATCTGCAAATGCAATTGAAATTGTAGAGGCCTTAAATTCTGATCGCGTAATTTTTTTGCCAGACAATTATCTTGGAAAATATGTAGCTGATAATACCGATGTGGAGGTGATTTTGTGGGAAGGCACTTGTGAAGTGCACGAGAAATTTAGCGCAAAGGAACTTCAAGACTACAGATCATCTATTCCTGAACTGAAAATTATTGCTCATCCTGAGTGTCCTCCCGAGGTGCTTGCTGAGGCTGATTTTGTAGGATCAACTGCCGGTATGATTAAGTATGTAGATCATGAGCGTCCTTCAAGCGTAGCAATGATTACAGAATGTTCCATGAGTGATAATGTTGCAGTCGAGTTTCCAAGTATCCAGTTTATTCGTCCGTGCAATCTATGTCCTCATATGAAGCAAATTACTTTGCCTAAGATTTTAGCTTCACTACAAGAATTAAAATTTGAAATACAAGTTGACAGTTTAACTGCTGATCGAGCTTTTACTGCTGTTAATCGAATGCTAGATTTTTCTAAAAAATAAAAATAATTCTTGATTAAATAAAATTGTCCTTAAGTGGCCGTGAAAAACTTTTCTGAAGCTAAGCATGTTTTGAAAGTCTTTTTTGGCACCCTTCGATTCAGGCTTTATAAATCAGCGTATGATCGGTTTTTTGGGTGTAAAAAGCTTAATAGTGAGCTTTATTTGTCTTAATATTTATTAACTTTAGTTGTGTGTTCTTACGGCTTGGAACTATAGTTGGGTATTAGAGATTTAATTGGAAAGATGATGAGAGGAAAGGTAAAGAGGAGTCACCAATG
>MDTE01110799.1_pt1 | contig 88982 bp, 75 predicted proteins | sample 811231 | NCBI WGS metagenome assembly MDTE01 (sample SAMN05326651, study PRJNA326480) | marine metagenome | isolation source: seawater | place: Indian Ocean: Red Sea | collected 2010 | reverse complement strand
GTTAACAATGCGCGTTTTTATGCGAGCCGTTGCGGTGTGGATTCCGGGTCGACCTGGATCAATATCATGCCGATGTTCCATACCAGCGGATGCGGCATGGTGACCTTGGGGTGTCTGCAAGCGGGCTGTCGCATGGTCCTGGTTAGCTTGTTCGAGCCTCGCGTCGTCCTTAACCTTATCGAGAGTCAGCGGGGCACGATCATACTAGGGGTACCCACAATGGTCGTTGCGTTGCTCGAAGCGTATGACGCCCGACCAGCTGATGTATCCAGTCTTCAAGTGGTCAGTTCGGGCGGATCGATGGTGGCGCCGGAACTCGTGCGCCGTGTCAGGTTGACATTTGGGTGCTGCTTCTCGACCCTTTATGGGCAGACGGAGCACTCTCCCGTGATCACACAGCATCACCTTACTGATAGCATCGATGATATCTGCGACACCGCCGGGCAACCTATTCCGCAAACGGAAGTCTCCATCCGCAGCATCGGTGAGAACGCGGTCGTGCCCATCGGCACGGTTGGTGAAATCTGCGCTCGGGGGCCGTCGACGATGATTGAATACTATGGCAATCCGAAAGCGACGGCCGAAACGATAGACCAGGAAGGGTGGCTGCATACTGGCGACCTCGGCGTCATGCATCAGCGCGGCTACGTCCGCATCACCGGGCGGGTAAAGGAGATGATCATTCGGGGCGGCGAGAATCACTTTCCGGTCGAAATCGAAAATGTGCTCCTCGAACATCCGCTTGTTGCCGAGGTTGCGGTTGTCGGCCTACCGGATGAGAAATGGGGCGAAGTCATTTCGTGTTTTGTGCGTTCCGAGGGCGACCGGGTACTGGACGCGTCTGACCTCCACCGTCATTGCCGCGAGCAAATGTCGCCGCAGAAAACGCCCACGATCTGGTGTCAGGTATCGGAATTTCCACTTACGGGTTCCGGTAAAATCCAGAAATTTACGCTGCGCGAGCTGTTCCTCGCCGGAGACTACACGCCACTGGAGAGAAAATGAGCAAGGTGCTTTATGAAAATGAAGGTCGAATCGCACGAATTACGCTGAACAGGCCGGAAGTCATGAACGCGATCGATGGCGACCTTCCAGGCGAATTGGCGGCCGCCGTATCCCGGGCCGATGCCGACCCAACGGTCCACGTCATGGTCCTTTCAGGGAACGGGTCTGCATTTTGTGCAGGATACGACCTTAACGACCCGGACCAATTCGTGCAGGAAATGCCCTGGGACCCTGTGCAGGACTACGCCTTCATGTGGGCGAATACTGAGCATTTCATGTCTCTCTGGCGGGCGATGAAGCCGGTGATCTGCAAGGTGCACGGCTTTGCGGTCGCGGGCGGATCGGATATCGCCCTCTGCGCGGATATTACGTTCATGGGAGAGAATGCCAAAATCGGCTATATGCCGACGCGCGTATGGGGGACACCGACCACGGCGATGTGGGTCTACCGTTTGGGGGCTGAAAAGGCCAAGCGAATGCTTTTCACCGGCGATAAGGTTGACGGACGGGAAGCCGAAGCGATGGGCCTCATACTCAAGGCCGTACCGGATGACAGGCTAGACGAAGAAGTCGAGAACTTCGCCCAACGCATGGCCAGCGTTCCAATCAACCAGCTCGTCATGCAAAAGATGTTGGTCAACCAAGCGATCGAGGCCGCTGGTATCATGAATACCCAACGTCTAGCGACGATCTTCGACGGTATTTCCCGTCATTCGCCAGAAGGCCTTAATTTCAAGGCGCGCGTGGAAGAAGTCGGATGGAAACAGGCGGTGGCCGAACGCGATCATGGCACATTTGATTGGACGTCCGCGCGTGAAATTAATGATGAGGGTTCGTGATAGATCATCGATAAAAGTTTGCGGCCAGACACCGCCGTGCGCCCACCGCCAATTGCTCAGCGGCCGCTATCCTTACTTATGGATTAAGGCACGTTGCGCGATAAGATACGCGCGGCGAAGGAGTGACCTTCAGGTTTTGCGGTATTTAAAACTTTTCCCCGCAGTTTCCCCGCAGAAAAACTTTCCCCCACATTCCCCTGCGTTCCCCAGCATTCCCCTCTTGTACCTTTTAAAACGGCAGATATACTGGCGTTTCGCGCTAAGTCGTTGATTTTGTTTATCCCCGCAAAGGGTATTTGACAGGCTCATAACCTGAAGGTCAGAGGTTCAAACCCTCTCCCCGCAACCAATGAAATCAGAGGCTTAGTCCTAACCGGCTAGGCCTTTTTTTATGCCTCCCCGCAAAACCCCCGCAAAATAACCTGAGAGGCCACCCTTATATAGGGAAGTCATTAATTTATTTTTTAGAAGTTCAGTTTTGTGGAGTGTTGCAAAGTTTATTTGTCTTAACGACGGTCCATCCTTTCCGGGCCAACATGATACCCATGAACATAAAAAAGCCGCCGAATACAATACGCATTGCATCAGGCGACAATTCATGAGCTAGGGCGGCTCCTGTACCTATTCCGATAACTGCGGCGGGCATTAGTGTCTTTAATTCCGGCCAAAGCACTCTGCCTTGTCGCGCATGCTGTATAACACCGGCTAGTGCGTTCGTTACATTTAGCGCCAATGCGATCGACAAGCCGTCGACGACGGGTACACCGTAAAAAGCTGCTAATCCCAGCAAAACCAGGGCGCCGCCGCCGACACCAAATATGCCCGAAAGTGTTCCAGCGAAAAAACCTAAGACAACATAGGCCCATATGGGTGGTCCGCCGGGGATTACCGAGCCAAGCAGAGCAACCCCCATTCCTTGATCGATTAAGCGGATGGCCACGAGGATCTGAATGACGGCAAAGAGGATTAACATCCAATGGGGGGTTAGGCGTGCGAGTATTTTCGACCCGAGAACTGTGCCAGTGGCACCGCCAACGACAGCCGCGATAATAGGAACAAGTCCAAGCGAGATACCTCCGATGAGTAAATGGGCAGTCAAACCTATACAAGAAAGAACCGTAACCGCGGCCAATGAGGTGCCGACTGCGACTTGTGGACAGACGCCGGCGACAATAAGCGCCGGAGTGATCAAAATACCGCCGCCGAGTGCGATTAGTCCATTCATGGCGCCGGCTAAAAGACCGAGGCCTGCCGCACGTTGTTGTGATAAATGCAAACGAGCTTTGGAAGCCTCGATCGCTTGTGGTTCCCCGAATTTCATAAAATAGCAGCTTTGTAGGGCATTCGTAAAATTTGCTAATTAGCGAGCACTAAACAAAAATTAATAAACCATCGGAAACGATTGAGTGGAATTTATAATTTAAGGATCAGCGGTTCAAATTCTCGCTATAAAATTCTCTTCAACCAAACCCTGGCAAGTTCATGCTGAGAAATTGAGGGGGAATGATGCTCTGAGACAAATGTTTGCAGCCGGTCAGATCGAATCAGTCTTCGACATCATCCGTGGAGGGGGCTGGTAAATCAATCAAACCTTGATTGGGATCGCCAAACCCACCACCGCCGGGAAGTTCCAGCGTGAAAATATTTCCGCCGCGTACGTTGAACGGCACCGTACCTTGTACAGGCTCGCCATTAAGGAACAGGCGCTCGACGCTGCCATTCCCCCCTCCTTGCCGGCCAACTGCCGGAAAATTCAGCCGTTGCGACAGAAGGACGAGATTAATTGGCTTATCGCCGAGCGTCTCCATAACTACCCGCTGGCCAAGCCCCCCTTGATACCGACCATTGCCGCCGGATCGAGGCAGAAGCGACTTTTCATGAAACCGCAGTGGGAACGTCCGCTCGAGTACCTCAACTGGTGTATTCGAAACGTTCGTGGGAAAGCTAAGTGTGGAAATGCCGTCTGCGTCGGGCCGCGCGCCAAGGCCGCCGTTGAAAAAGAAAATGCCTGCAGTTGTTCGACCGCGCCGTTGACCCCGGACGGCAAAGCCGTGCAATGGAATGCCGCTTTCGGCAGGTACTTTGTCTGGCAAAGCGAGGGCGAGGGTGTTGAAGACCGCGCTTGTTGAATAATGGCCCACTGTTGCACGTGCTTCAACAGCGGCTGGGTATTGTGGATTGAGGAAACAGCCTTTGGGCGCTGTAACATTGAATGGAATGGTATTGCCTTCGTTGTTTGGCACATCGGGCAGCAACACGCACTTCAGGGCATATATGGAATAGGCCCTGGTATATCCCAGAACCGAATTCAGTGGGGACGCGTTTTGCGCTGAGCTGCCAGTGAAATCGACAGTCAGTTGATCGCCCCTCACCTCCATAGTGCAATGAATTTCCAATGGACGATCGGCATCGAAAGAGTCGACTGGCGTTATTGAGCTATATTCACCGTCCGGAATTTGTGTGATGGCCCGCCGCATCGCTGTTTCGGACCGACCGATGACTTCGGCGGCGACTGGACTGAGGTTGGACTGGCCATATTCTGTAAGGAGTTCACGCAAGCCAATGCTCATTTTTTCGCAGGCACCGACCATGGCGTGGATATCGCCCATGACTTCATCCGGCACGCGAACATTCTGACAGATCATTTCGATCAGAGTCTCGTTTGGCCGGCCTGCATCGTATAGTTTTAAAATCGGTATTTGCAGGCCTTCTTCATAGATATCTTTGTTATCAGGGGCTCGTCGTCGCCCGCCCATGTCGGGCATGTGGGCAATCGAGCCGGCAAAACCCACAAGCGCATCCTGAATGAATATAGGGATAACTGCTGTCAGGTCTGGCAGATGACCGGTTCCAAGCCAGGGGTCATTGCTGATAATCACATCGCCGGGTGCCAGGGTCTCTGCCGGATACTTTGCAGTAAATGCCTTAACAGAATTTGGCAGCGTGCCAATGAAGGAGGGAATGCTCCGCGTTGCCTGCCCCACTGCTCGCCCGTTGGCGTCGAGAAGCATGCAGGTATAATCATGGGACTCACGTACCACCGTTGAGAAGGACGTCCGGTGCAGGGTCAGCGCCGCTTCGTCTACCACCGACACCAGGCGCGTCCACAAAATCTCGATGCTGATCGGATCAAGGCTGCTGGTTTCCGAGTTACCCGTCACTGTCGCACCTTACTGTTCCAATTCGATGATTAAGTTGAGTTCCGTATCGACGCGAAACCGGGCATCGGGGCCGATGACAATACTGGTCTCACGTTCTTCGATCACCGCCGGACCATCGCCTGAATAACCTGCATTTAAGGCATAGCGATCATAGACAACACCTTCGATTGTCTCCCCATCCCCGGTGAAACGCATTATGCGACGGTTCTTTTCGGGCCTGCTCGGAGAAAGGCTAGGTGAGCCATTCGCGAGGAATTCCGCGGCGTCACGGGGCTGCCCAATGCGGGCTCTCAGCGCCACCACTTCCAAAGGTACGGCGGGCGGCAAATGACCGTAAATCCTCCTGTATTGCGCATTGAAGCGTTTGGTAAGCAATGGCGCCGTTGCTTGCCCAAACTTTGGGTTGTCGCCAATTGGAACCGTGATTGAATAGCCTTGTCCCTGGCAACGCATTTCGAGAGTAGCCTGCAGGCTCAGCACTTTATCGCCGTCTGTCAAAGCACCCAACGCTACCTCGCCTTGATTGCGCATTTGGTCGTACTCCCGGGAGACCACTGACCAATCCACATGATCTAATTCCGCTTCATGTGCGTTCACTAGATCTATTGCTGGCGGTGCCACCAAGCAGCCAATTGCAGATGCTACACCGGCGCCGAGTGGGCACAGTACCTCGGGCATGCCGAGCTTACGGGCGATCGCATATGCGTGGACTGGGCCGGCCCCGCCGAATGCAATCAGGCTGAAACGCCGAAGGTCTATGCCATTCTCTGCCGCATGGGCACGAGTTGCCGCCGCCATTTTTTCATTTACCAAGTCGTGAATTCCCCAGGCTACTTGGTAGACAGACATTCCCAAGGGCTTGCCGATCTGCGTCATCATTGCCTTGCGACTGAGAGCTGGGTCTAGCTCCATATCTCCACCAAGAAAATGATCTGGATCGAGGTATCCAAGCAATAGATCGGCGTCGGTTATAGTTGGATGCTCCCCCCCTAACCCGTAGCACGCAGGTCCTGGCACCGCGCCGGCAGAATGTGGGCCAACATTCAATAAGCCCAGTTCATTCACATGTGCGATGCTGCCACCGCCGGCACCAATTTCAAGTAACTCGATTGCAGATATTTGTAGCGGCAGACCGCTGCCCCGTTTAAAGCGGTGTACATGCGCTACCTCAAATGCGTTGGTCACCGTGGGTTCACCCTCACGGATCACTGAGATCTTGGCTGTTGTGCCGCCCATATCAAAGGCGACCGCATCGGGAGTTTCCAAAGCGGTGCGTGCAAAATGCGCTGCTGCAATAGCGCCGGCGGCTGGACCGGATTCGATCATCCTCACTGGAAATGATCTTGAAACTTCGCGTGCTGGGCCAACCCCGCCATGGGAGAGCATCATAGCGACCTGCGGTTCAAGCCCGAGCCTTGCTAATTCATCAGATAGTCGGTCGACATAACGGTGCACCATCGGCTTTACATAGGCGTCGACAGATGTCGTGGAACTGCGCTCGTACTCACGAATTTCGCCGGCCACCTGATTAGAGACGCTAATTATTAGATTGGGATAGATCTCCTTTGCAATTTCGACAAGACGGCGCTCATGCTGCGGATAGGCGAAACCATTTAATAGGCAGATGGCTAGTGCCTCAATTTTGTGCCGCTCGACCAGAATGGTAATTGCCTCCGCGGCATTTTTTTTGTCGAGAGGGACGATAACCTCTCCATCGGCCGAAATGCGCTCATCAACTTCCAGGCGTCGCGTGCGCGGCACCAGTGGTTCTGGCATTTGAAGATTGAGATCGTATATATCGTAGCGTGATTCACGGCCGATTTCGAGCGTATCGCGAAACCCCTTCGTGGTCAGTAGGCCAATCTTCGCTCCTTTTCGCTCAATAACTGCATTAGTGGCGACCGTGGTCGCGTGGATCATTTCGCTAACACTGGCTGGTGAAGTGCCAATCCGGTTCAGGATTTCGCCAGCGCCATGGACTGAACCCTGAGATGGGTCGTCTGGCGTGGTAAGAACTTTCGCAAAGTGCATTCGGCCGGTTTCCTGATCCAGCACGGTCACATCGGTGAATGTGCCGCCAACGTCAATTGCCATACTTGTTGCATTTATCGTCATAAGCTCAACTGTGTTATTTTTGCCACTCAACCAACGGAAAATGAACGTTATTTGGCTTTGCTTGACCGGTCTTCGACCCATACCTAGGATGTGGCAAATTTGACCCGGTTCAAGCGCATTCGACCATCCAAATTCATCCTAACTCAGGCCTTTTTCATGTGCCCAATGATCTCCCAATTTGCTGAATCCACCACAGGCTCTTCGGTCGTAGAGTTTCGCCGCATGGCTGATACGCTTGAGGCAAAAGGTATAAAGATTGTCGATTTCGGTATTGGAGAGCCTGATTTTGAAGCTGCGCCAATCGTCACCAAAGCACTAAAGGCCGCTATTAAAGCCGGAAAAGGAAAGTACGTTGATCCGTCTGGAATACTGGAGTTGCGGCAGGCGATTGCAGAATTCGAGAAAACCCAGCATAGGCTGCTCGTCGATCCCGGTCAGGTCGTCGTCACTGCTGGTTCCGTGGGTGCGCTATCACTTGCCAGTCGAGCATTGTTTGATCCCGGTGACGAGATAATTTTGCTTGAACCCTGCTATGGTCCCTATCGCAATCTTACAAAACTAACCGGCGCTGTGCCCATTGGTGTTGCCATGCCGAAAGAATCGGGGCGTTTCGTTGTCGATCCGGAGCGTCTTGCTTCTGCCGTTACAGCTAAGACTAAAGCCATTATCGTCAATACACCATGGAACCCAACGGGACGCGTACTTACCGCACCTGAACTGCGTGCTATCGCGGACATTGCAAAGCAACACGACCTTTGGATTATCTCCGACGAGGTATACAGCGAGCTAGTCTACGGCGATAATCGACACGTTTCTATTGGTGGCCTTAGCGAAGACACTGCGGCTCGTACCGTAACCTTAAACAGCGTGTCGAAAACCTTTGCGATGACTGGATGGCGTCTTGGTTATTGTCTGGCTCCTGCATCAATGACACCGGTCTTATCGCGAATCAACCATTTGACCACACGTTGCGCGACCAGCTTTGTTCAGCATGCTGCGATTACTGCCTATACCGAAGGTATGCCTCACTTGGAAACAATGCGGGCGGTGTATGCGGAGCGCCGAAAAACCATCGCTGAAGGTATAGAGCTAATTGCGGGAATGCGCTGTCCGCTGCCAGAAGGCACATTTTATGCCTTTGCCGATTTTCCAGAAAGTTGGGGTGACAGTCTTGCGCTTGCCAAGTATCTGCTGGCAGAAGGTGGAATTGTCGTCACACCGGGAAGTTCATACGGCGAGGTAAGTGAGCGCAATCTGCGCTTTTCCTTTGCGACCTCGACGGATCTGATCGAGGAGGGGCTCGCGCGGTTGGCTAAGTTGCTTCCGTTATCGGCTAAAGCATAAAGAAAAAGTGATTAGGTTAATAACGTGTGCTTGACCAAAACCCTTTGTCGCGCCGACACTTCAAAAATTTTCCTTAGTGGTGATTGCAGATCTCCGATACCATTTATCCTTCAATCAGTATAAAGGTCGATAAATGAGTTCGAAGTTTTAAAGAACAAATCCCAGCGACTGAGAGCTTGAAAGGTGCCAATGTCGCGAATATGCAGATTGATACCTCCGATATCTGGTTGTTATATATTTCTACCTCTACTTGGAATCCGTAAGTACCGCGCCGCCTTTCATTAGGCTGTCGATACTATGCGCATCATACCCCAATTCGCGCAGTACTTCAGTGCCGTGTTCGCCAAAGCGTGGCGCATGTGTCCGGATACTATTCGGAGTTTTGGCGTATTTAACCGGTGCACGCACTAGAAGGGTTTCTCCTTCGGTCGGGTGATGGTGTTTTTCAAACATGCCAACCGCATTTAGGTGTTCATCTTCGAGTAGATCGTCGAGGTCGATAATTGGCATGCAGGGTATCTGTTGCTCGTCACAGATTTCCACCCACTCCGCCGTAGTTTGATTTGGAGTGCATTCCCCAACAAAGCCGTAGAGATCATCGACGCTGCTAATCCGCGCTAGATAGGTTGAAAAACGCGGATCCTCCATTAGTTCTGGCCGACCCACAGAGGTAAAAAAGTTCAGCCAGTGTTTATCGCTATATGGTAGCATGCATACGAAACCATCCTTGGTGGGAAAGGGTCGTCGAAATGCGGTCATGACGCGAGCGTATCCAAGTTCGCTAATTGGCGGTTCGTAGGCACAGCCATTGATGTGTTCAACGAGATTGAAGCTAACTAAGGTCTCTAGCATCGGAACTTCGACGAACTGCCCTTCGCCAGTCCGCTCCTTGTGCAGAAGCGCGATGGCTACGGCTTGGCTCATGGTAAGGCCCGTAACTTTGTCTGCGATCGCTGCTGGCACGTAACGGGCGTCTCCATCCTGCCTCCGGAACATACTTGCAAGGCCGGAGGAGGCTTGGATCGCATCGTCATAGGCGGGTTTGGCTTTGTACGGACCGTCCTGGCCAAACCCGTAGGCGCCAACATAGATGATGTCTGGCTTAATCCCTGCCACTGCCTCGTAGTCGAAGCCTAGGCCAGCTATCGCCTGCGGGCGCATATTATGCACAAGGACGTCAGCGGTCGGGATGAGCTTGCGAAGTACTTCCTTCGCTGGTTCCTGTTTTAAGTCCAGAGCTAGAGAACGCTTGTTACGGTTTGCATTCAGAAATATACCGCCCATATTAGCGTTCTTCACGGCGCCCATATTACGGGCTATGTCGCCGGTGGGTGGCGCTTCGACTTTTATAACGTCGGCGCCGGCGTCGGCTAAAATTTGTGTTCCGTAAGGACCGAGCAGAACGGTCGTGATATCGATGATTCGAATTCCTTCAAGCGGTCCAGCCAACATTCTTCTCCCTTATATCCAAGCGGCATCTAACGCATCGACGAACCAAAAGATAATAGTCGCCGATCTTATGCATACCAAGCCAACATTTTTCGAATGTCGAGAAGGCGTGGAAGTGGGGCGTTACAAATTAATATCATCATAACGGGGGGGCTGAACGCTCATATCCTCGTCAGCACTCAAAAAGAGTGCCTTGACCGACGATTACGGGTCTTCCTTGCTAATTAAATATTTGCGTTTCAGATTCGCCTACTTCTATCCATCGGTCTACCTAGATAAGTGCGTTCACTTCTAAGCAGACAGATTTATAACCAGTCTTAGCGCTGGGCTATCAGGGAGACGGTTAAGGAGATCAGCTTTTTTGCAACTCTAATTAATGTTTTGTTGTGACCCGTTAAATTTCTCCATCGCCAGCCTAGATAAAACTGTGAAACGAAAAGGGAGATATATGAAATGAGCAAGATCACAGGGGCAACCCTGATGGCAAGAAGCCTTAAACAGCAAGGTATTGATCACTTGTTTGGCGTTGTCGGATTTCCAGTTGGCCCAATTGCTGCTGCGGCGCAGGAAGAGGGTATCAACTATGTTGGCATGCGTAACGAGCAAGCCGCATCTTATGCTGCACAAGCCTATGGTTATATGACGGGTCGTCCAGGTGCCTGCATTACGGTGACGGGGCCTGGCGTAGTCCATGGGTTGGCAGGGTTGGCAAATGCCCAGCAAAATTGTTGGCCAATGATTTTGATCGGCGGTGCTTCGGAGACCTATCGTGGCGGAATGGGTGCGTTCCAAGAAGAGCGACAAGTTCACATCGCCACTCCCTTTTGTAAATTTGCGCATGGCATTGAGAGCGTTCAACGCATTCCCTATTACGTTGAGATGGCAACGCGACATGCAATTTTTGGTCGTCCAGGCGCCTGCTACCTGGATTTTCCGGACGATATAATCACCGGTGAATGTGAACTTGATGACATCTTGCAGGTTGAGCGAGTACCTGAGCCGCCCCGCACTATAGCCCCATCAGAAAATATCGAGGCGGCGTTGGACCTGCTTGAAAGTGCCGAGCGGCCACTTGCTCTTGTTGGTAAGGGGATGGCGTGGTCACAGGCGGAAGATGAGGTGCGCGAATTCATTGAGCGGACGCAAATTCCGTTTGTGCGGTCCCCTATGGGCAAGGGTGTTATGCCCGACGAACATCCGCTAGCAGCTTCTGCAGCTCGCACGCTCGCGTTGCAGCAGGCAGACGTTATATTTTTGATGGGCGCAAGATTTAATTGGATATTCCATTTTGGGCTCCCGCCTCGCTTTGCACCGGACGTCAAGGTTATTCAACTCGATATTGCACCTGAGGAAATTGGGCACAATAAGTCTTCAGAAGTGGCCCTCGTTGGAGACGGCAAGTCTATAATGGGTCAATTGAACAAGGCACTTGAAGGGCGCCAGTGGTTCTACCCTGCGGACGCACCATGGCGCGGGGCTCTTGGTGACAAAATTTCATCAAATGTTGAGACGCTCCAGGCGCAACTGAATGATGATGCTGCGCCGGCCAATTACTATCGAGCGCTGCGCGATGTAGCAGCCTGGATGCCGGAAAATGCCATTTTGAGCGCTGAAGGTGCGGGCACGATGGATATTGGACTTACTATGCTGCCTGTCTCAAACGCACGCTCCTGCTTAAATGCTGGTACCTACGGCACCATGGGTGTCGGCCTTGGTCATGCTATCGCTGCATGTGTCGTGCATCCGGATAGGCCGGTAATTCATCTTTCTGGTGATTCAGCCATTGGCTTCTCCGGCATGGAGATGGAAACACTGGCACGATACAACTTACCGGCAAAAATCGTCGTGCTTAACAATGGTGGAATTGGGCCAGGCATGCCTGAAATTCCGGACGATCCAATGATGAACATGAAGCCGAATGCGCTTATCTATGGTGCACGCTATGACAAAGTCATGGAAGATTTTGGGGGTAAAGGTTTCTTTGTTGAAGACCCAAAGGATATTCCGGAAGCTCTGGATAAGGCGATGGCTTTTGACGGTCCGGCCCTTGTTAATATTGTGCTCTCGCAAGGTGCGTCCCGAAAACCACAGCAGTTCGCGTGGCACTCGTAAGGTTATCTTTGGAGAGATCAACAATCTGTGAGTGACGTCTGTTCGCTGCAATAGAGTAGTCGTTGCTCACACTGTTGATCCTGTGAGGCAGAAACAATTAAATCGTAATTTCTAGCGCGTGAGAACAAACCTGTTTTCACGCGCTGGTTCTTTTCCGGTGTCCGTGGTCTATGCAAAACCTATAGCTTGGCTTATCCTACCTCGTAATGTCGGCTGGCGATGGCGAGGTTGTGATCCAAAGGGCTAGATTGCCCTGCCATGTAGCAACGCATCTTCCTTTTAGAAGGGTGATGCCAATAAAAATTCGTTAGCGATTAGGGAAAAGGCTAAGATGATCGTTGAATGACGGCGCCGCAAACAAAAAAATGCAAGCCATACATTACGCTCGGCTAAGAGCCTCTATTACCAATGAAAATCTCAGTGATAGTAAATTAAACGACTATGTTTTTTTCCAAGGCTACCTGGAAACTGGATAAATTTGGTTTGTTTGATGGGGCTTAAAATCGTTGTCCTGGTAGTGTTAGCTGTAAGTATAAATGGCGTTTGTGCAGCGCGTGAATTATTCATTACCGGCGTTGCCCGGGTTATTGATGGCGATACTCTTGAGATAGCTAATCAACGTATACGACTGCATGGAGTGGACGCGCCGGAACGTTCGCAAAATTGTGAAAATGATGGGAAGAAATTTCGATGTGGGCAGCAAGCGGCCCGGTCGCTTTCAAAAAAGATTGTTGGTAAGATAATTAAATGCGAGCAACGAGATGTTGATCGCTACATGCGGGTAGTTGCAATATGCCGAGTTGGCCATCTGGACTTGAATAGTTGGATGGTCCGTCAGGGGTGGGCAATCGCCTATCGGCAGTATTCTCGGGACTACTTAGAGGAGGAGAGTAAAGCCCGATTGGCGAACGTTGGGATTTGGGCTGGACGATTTATCGAGCCGTACAAGTGGCGTCGCGGAGAGAGGCTGAAGTACAAAATGCTCTCAGGCTCGGCGGCCGCCTCATGCCAGATCAAGGGCAATATCAACCGCAAAGGTGAGCGGATCTATCACGTTCCTGGCGGGCGAGATTACGAAACAACAAAAATTGATATGAATAAAGAAGAGCGATGGTTTTGTTCCGAGGACGAAGCTCAAAGAGCTGGATGGCGTAGGCCTCGGCGATGAGGCGTTGCATTCTAATTTCGCTGGTTGGGGTTTTACTTCTTTTGAGCGGATGCACCGGCCGCCCGGATGGCATCGAACCTGTGAGCCCTTTCGATATCAACCGCTACCAGGGGGTCTGGTACGAGATCATGCGTCTTGACCACAGTTTCGAACGCGGGCTCACAAATGTCACGGCGACGTACACCCTGAGGGATGACGGCATGGTTGATGTGCTTAATAAAGGTTTTGACCGCAAGCAGTGCCGATGGAAAGAAGCCCGTGGTACCGCTAGTTTTCAGGGTAAAAATACGGTCGCTAGTCTTTCGGTCACTTTTTTTTGGCCATTCGCCGGGGGATATCACATTTTCGCACTTGATGGGGAGGATTACGGCTACGCACTTGTCGCAGGCCCATCCCAAAATTATCTCTGGATTCTCGCAAGACAGCCTGGTTTATCTCTTGAGACCAGAAATGATTTAGTGAGCAAGGCGGGTCAGCATGGATTTTTGATTAAGGACCTTATCTTGGTCGATCACAGTGCTGTAGTATGTTCAAACTAAATATAAGCCCTCGCTGTTTTGTTTGAATAACAGAAAAAGGTGGCATCGGGTTTAGAACCTTGATCCAAGGTCGTCTCAATATCGTATCAAGAGCTTGCTATGAAGATGCAGCCATCGCGTAACTAATTGTCCGACCTCCTATTTAAACTGAAGAGAGACATGCTGCGTAATATTCTCACTATTCCTAAAGCCGCCTGCTGGCTCGGTTTTGCGGGACTCATTCCTTTTTTTTCAGCGGCGTTCATCGGTCTCGTGTGGTCTACCCCACTTCATGAAATCTCCCTTAAAGCGCTTCTGGCCTACGGTGCGGTAATCCTTTCCTTCCTCGGTGGTATTAGGTGGGGGTTAGCGATTGCGACGTCTAAATCATCTGGCTTGTTAGGCCCACTTGCCATGAGTGTGGCGCCGGCCTTACTGGGATGGGTTGCCCTACTTGTGCCTTCATCCGTGGGTTTGGTTCTGCTTGCCCTGGGATTTGCAGTAATGTTAATGGCTGACTTTCGGCTTTCGACAGCACCATATTGGTACACTACGCTGCGTTTGCCTCTTTCAATCGGCGCTATTGTCTGTTTGCTTATTGGACTGATAATCTGATGCCCAAAGCGGTTGCCGTAGTTGTTGGCGCAACCGGGGGGATTGGCGGTGCGCTGTGTGAGGAGCTCGTCAAAGGCAGTGACTTTGATACGGTTATTAGGCTCAGTCGGCCATCGCTGAACTTTTGCGACGAGGCGAGCATTGCCCAGGCTGCCGCTGAACTTCCAAGCGGTTGTGTGCGCCTTGTGATAAATGCGGCTGGCTTTTTACACGATGCTGCGACACAACCAGAGAAACGTCTGCGTGATCTCGATCCGACAACTCTGGCTCATTATTTTAATCTAAATGCAATTGGTCCGGCCTTGCTGATGAAGCACTTTTTCCCGCTGCTACCACGCGAAGGCCGTGCTGTAGTCGCCAGCCTTTCTGCCCGAGTGGGTAGTATTGAAGATAACCGGCTTGGGGGTTGGTACGGATACCGGTCTTCGAAGGCGGCATTGAACCAGTTCGTGCGTACGGCCGCTGTTGAGTTGGCAAGAACACATCCAGAGGCAATGTGCGTAGCCCTCCATCCAGGAACCGTGGCGACGAACCTCTCAAATCCATTTGTCCGAGGTAACAAGGCGTTACATGCGCCAATCGACGCCGCGAGGCATTTGCTCGCAGTAATCGCAGCTCTTAAGCCTGAAAATAGTGGTGGTTTTTTTGATTGGCGTGGGGAATTGATTCCCTGGTAAGTCGTGCCGATAATGCATCGCAACAGCGATTTTTTTAATAGTTGCCCAGATTGTGGCCTTCTAACCAATTAGAGGGCAGTTGGATAGGTAGCCAAGCAGAGTAGGAATTCTGTTTCCAGCGCGTTTGTTTAGTTGGGAATGGGCTCGGTACTCTATGGAGTAGGGGCTAGGGCTTTTAAGTTGGAGAATATGAGAGGTGGCAGATGAATAAGACAATTGGGTTTGTTGATTGTGCGCTGCGGAGCCCGCCGGTCGATGGTGGATCGGATGTGGGGGGCCATACACACGGCGCCCGGCGTGAGGTTGTCGTCAACGGGACGAAGGTAAAGACGATTGATATCCACGCGCATTGTGTCGTTCCGGCGGCATTGGAGGTCATCAATGAGAAAGTAGGCAATAGTGAACTGTTGATGCACGACACATCGACCCGCATCGCCGCGATGGACGCCCAGGGCCTCGATATGGCCGCACTTAGCATCAATCCATATTGGTATCATACAGAACGCGACGCCGCGGCCGAAATTATCCAGATACAGAATGAAGCGCTTGTTGAGATTTGTGCGGCCAAGCCAGATCGATTTACTGCCTTTGCAACAGCTGCTTTTCAACACCCAGATCTGGCGGTAGAGCAAATTGAGCATGCCGCAAAGAAACATGGCTTCCGGGGGGTAAGTGTTGGTGGCAGCATCGACGGTCGAGAGTTGGCGAACCCAGATTTTGATCCAATCTGGGCAAAATGTGAAGAACATGACCTTCTGGTCTTCTTGCATCCGCGGGGTACCGATGAATTGGAAGAAGGGGGTCGTTTCAAAGGCAGCGGTCTCCTGGAAAATACCATCGGTAATCCGCTTGAGACTACGATTGCATTGTCGCATCTGATCTTTGACGGCACGCTAGACCGCTTCCCTGGCCTTAAGATTTGTGCGGCGCATGGCGGCGGATACCTGCCATCATATGCCAACCGATCCGACGCCGTCTGCAGAACCTTTCCACATCGCGTTGGATCACTGCCAAAAAAGCCTCCAACGGCCTACCTGAAAGACGGTCAATTATTTTTTGATACGATCGTCTTTACGCCGGAGGCGCTTCGCCATCTTATCGCCGAGACGGGTCCGGGACAGATTATGATTGGTACCGACTATCCCTTTCCGTGGACGTGCACGGAAGTGGACCTTGTGCTCAACACGCCAGACTTAAGCGACGATGATCGCATCGCCATTCTTGGTGGTACCGCCGCGCGCCTTCTTAGTCTCAATTGAAGTATCAGAAAATTAGGCCTCGGATAGAATCATGTCGGCGCACTTCTCGCCGATCATCATTGAGGGTGCGTTGGTATTGCCAGAGGTAATTGTCGGCATGATTGATGCGTCGGCGATACGGAGGCCCTGTAGCCCGTGTACCCGTAATTTCTCATCGACTACCGCCATTGGATCACGGCCCATCTTACAGGTTCCGATTGGGTGGTAGGTCGTCTGGCCGAAATTCCGCATATATTCAAGAATTTCGTCATCAGTTTGAATAGCGGTGCCCGGTTCAAGCTCCTCACCGATAACATCGCTAAGTGGCGGTGTCGACATGAGTTCGCGTGCCTTGCGGATAGCCAAAATATTGGTCTCTCGGTCGTACGCGCTATCCAGGAAGTTATAATTAATCTCTGGCTCTGCGCTTGCCTGCCCCGATTTTATGTGGAGGCTACCCGTACTTTCTGTACGCTGTGTGTGTGCGAACATACTGAGCCCGCGCTGTCGGGATATACGTCGCTGGCCGTCCTCTAAGATTGGAATGTATGGGATGAGCGCCATCATGGCGTCGGGACTTTCCAGTCCTTCCCGCGTGCGAAAGAATAGTCGGGCGGCACCCATCGATTGCGCGATAAAGCCTTTGCGAAAAAGAATATAGCGCAATCCTTCCCGGATGAATTTCCATCCATGACTGATGTCGGCCTGCGAAATATTCTTTTCAGTGATGGTGTACTTAAGCAGCACTGCGTAGTGGTCCCGCAGGTTCTCGCCAACACCTGGTAATTCGTGCACCAAGTCAATACCATGTTGGCGCAGAACTTCGGGCTGACCAATACCAGAAAGTTCCAAAAGTTTTGGTGAATTTATAGTCCCACAACTAACAATGACTTCACTTCTCGCCCGAGCGTCACGCATTTCTCCGTGCACATGATACCGGACGCCGACGCATCGTTTGCCGTCCATAATAAGTGAAGATGCTTCCGCACCCGACTGGATTTTGAGGTTAGGGCGTTTGCGGGCTGGCTCTAAATAACAGACAGCCGTACTTTGGCGTCGCCCCTTATGAATAGACCCCTGGGCCATGGCGACGCCCTCCTGGTTGCCGTCATTATAATCAGAGTTTCGGGGAATGCCGATATTGACTGCTGATTGGATTACCAAATCGTAGAATGGCGTGACTTTGGATGCCTCTGTAATTCGGACCGGTCCACTGCGTCCACGGTGTTCATCCTTGCCGCCATCAAAATTTTCTATCCGTTTGAACATCGGAAGGACGTCATCATAGCTCCAGCCAGTACAGCCCAACTGTGCCCAATGATTGTAGTCTTGTTTCTGGCCACGGACGTAGACCATGCCATTGATAGCGCTCGAACCGCCAAGAATTTTTCCCCGTGGGACGTATAATGGCCGGTTGCCATAGGCTTCGTTCGCTTTCGACCAATAGCGCCAGTTCGCTTTTGGGTCGTCGAAGAGAAAGGCTGAAGCAGCCGGAATTTTACTCCAAAAGTAATTCTCATCCTTTTCACCTGCCTCAAGGCATAGAACTGTATGCTTACCGTTCTCGCTAAGGCGCGCTGCAACAATGCCGCCCGCTGAGCCGGAACCGACAACAATATAGTCATAATGATCTGTCACTTTGGCTAACTCACTCACGATAGTTTGAGATTTCGACCAGATTGCCATCCGGATCGCGGAAATACACCGAAAAGATGGTGCCGAGAGCGCCATTGCGCTCTGACGGTGCTTCTTCAATTTTAACCCCGCAATGCTCGAGATGCGCCACTACCTCGTCCATTGGTGTTTCGGTGATTAAACAAAAATCTTCGCCGCCGCAACGGGGGTCTTTGGCGCGGAACCAATCGGTGTCGTCCGGGTGTAAGTTGATCTTATGTTTCCCGAATCGCAGGGCCTTCCTGTCCAATCCGTATTGACTGCCGAAGTTGATTACCTCCATGCCGAGTACTTTCGAATAAAAGGCGCAGGTCGCTTCAACATCGGCAACCCGCATGACGAAATGATCAATGCGATCCAAATTTATCATGCAAATCTCCCGCTAGAGTTTTATAGATAGAAAACCTGAATTGACTGGAGCCGCATCGCTCCACTCATCCGCTCTGTTTTGCTACAGATAAGATATAGCGCGATTGAGAGTTTCGCCGACTTAGAGAGGTTCGATCTGGAATCATGGGGTTCCACTTTTCTGGATATGCAAATTATCCCTTGGGGAAACGCATTCGAATCAGCTTCCATCTTGCGCATGTCGATATCCTCTGAAGAAGATTTTGCGGCGGAATCTTGATTATAAAATATGGTAAGTTTAACACGACGGATTACCTAATAAGGTAAGCACTTGAGCGGAGAAAATTGAATGCCGAACGATCAGGTAATGGACGACATCGAATTTGAGAAGTTCGCCATAGGGCAGCCAGTGTCTCGGCTGGAAGACCCTATGCTATTGCGAGGCGACGGCGTTTACACCGACGATATAAACTTGGATGGGCAAGCTTATGCCTATGTCCTGCGTTCGCCATTTGCTCATGGGCATATACGGAAATTGGATGTTAATGCGGCGGCTATGTCAGACGGTGTGCTCTGTGTGTTGACAGCGAAAGAGCTGGTGGCTGCGGGTGTTAATCCATTGAATTGCCGCAATAATATGGAGAGCCGCGACGGTACGCCCATTATCAAACCGGACCGCCCGTGTCTGGCAACCGATAAAGTGCGTTTCCGGGGCGAAGCGGTTGCGTTGATTGTTGCGGAAAGTTTGGCTCAGGCAAAAGACGCCTCAGAACTTATTGAGCTTGATGTTGATGTCCTGATGGCGGTCACGGATGCGCGTGCATCTCTTGCGGATGGAGCGCCGCAACTACACGACGCAGCGCCGAACAATAGGGCGCTTGATTGGGAGATTGGTAACCCCGAAGAGATGGAACGGATTCTCTCTGATGCACATCATGTGACGCGCCTTACCTTGCGGAATAACCGGGTGGCGATTTCTCCGATCGAGCCGCGTGCGGCCGTTGGTGAATATGATGTCGCGGCTGACCAGTTCACATTGCATGTACCAACCCAGGGCGTGTTTGGCTTTACAACAGAGCTCTCGGAGCGAATTCTCGGCATTCCAAGGGAAAAACTAAGAATTAAAACGAACCGCGTGGGTGGCTCATTTGGTATGAAGTCGGCGCCCTATCCGGAATACGCACCAGTTCTCATTGCGGCAAAGCACCTAGGCCGGCCGGTAAAATGGTGTGACGAGCGGAGCGATAGTTTTCTCTCAGACCAGCATGGCCGAGATGGATGGGCCGAAGTTGCACTGGCGTTTGGGGATGATGCTAAACTTCGTGGCGCAAGTATAACTAGCCATGGGAATGCAGGCGCGTATTTCAGTGCGGTGGGGCCGCACATGTATACAAACAATGTTCGTCGGAACTTTCCAGGTGTCTATCGCCTACCTTTTCTGCATGCGCGTTCATTTGCTGTTTTCACAAACACCAATCCTATTGGTGCATTTCGCGGTGCTGGTCGGCCAGAGTCGATTTATTACTTTGAGCGTGCCATCGACACGGCAGCGAGGGAGATGGGTATTGATCGAGTCGAGCTGCGTCGGCTTAATTTATTAAGACCCGACGAAATTCCCTACATTGCAGCAGGTGGCATGGAATACGACAGCGGCGATTTTCCAGCCGTGATGGAAGATGCCCTTAAAGCAGCAGATTGGGACGGTTTCGAAGGGCGACGTGAAGTTTCAGCAACGAAGGGAATGCTCCGGGGACTTGGAATTGCTACTTATCTTGAGGCGACTGGCGCGCCTGCGCGTGAAATGGGCCGCATTCGTTTTGAGGACGATGGGGCCGTTACAATGGTAACGGGTTCACTCGACTACGGGCAGGGTCATGCGGTGTCCTTTGCACAAGTAGTTGGATCTAAATTAGGTATACCTTTGGATCGCTTTCGTCTCATTCAGGGTGACAGCGATGAGTTGATTGCAGGTCAAGGTTCGGGAGGCTCGAAGACGATGATCTCCGGTGGAACGATCATGCTCCACACCGCCGAAAAGGTTATCGAAAACGGCCGCAAGATTGCCTCACACGTGCTTGAAGCTGCAGAGGTCGACATCGAATTCGATGCGGGCCAATTTATCGTGGCAGGTACTGATCGCAGTGTTTCGTTATTCGAGTTGGTCGAACGTTCGAGAAGCGGTCTTCCCGACGGTGTTCCTCCCTCTATGGATGCTGAAATTACGGAAGACCCGCCGCCTTCTGCATTTCCGAATGGATGTCACATTGCGGAAGTGGAAATTGAGCCGGAGACAGGTGTCGTCCAAATTGATCGTTACACTATCGTCGACGACTTTGGCACGCTAATCAATCCCATGCTGGTCGAGGGGCAAGTCCACGGCGGCATTGCGCAAGGAATTGGGCAGGCGCTTATGGAAGATATTCGTTACGATGACGACGGTCAGCTGATTTCAGGTAGTTTTATGGATTACGCAATGCCGCGTGCTGATAATATGCCAAATTTCCAGTTTGGCTCGCACCCGGTGCCCGCGACGACGAACCCATTAGGTGCAAAGGGTTGCGGCGAGGCAGGCTGTTCTGGTTCGCTACCCGCCGTTATGAATGCGATTGTTGATGTTTTGGTGTGCGAAACAGGTGCCACACATATCGATATGCCTGCGACACCTGAGCAAGTATGGCGTGCGCTTCAAAGGAAAGGTGTATGACGGAACACACCGAAGCATCGGTTCGTGCAGAAATTCGCGCGTGGCTTGATGCTAATTGGGATCCGGATCTTAGACTGCTCGAATGGCGTAATCGCCTGGTGGATTCTGGTTGGGGCATGCCGCAGTGGCCGAATGAATGGTTTGGGCGCGAATTGTCTGTTGGATTTCTGCGTATCATTGATGAAGAGTTTAAACGTGTTGATGCGATCACTGTCGCCCGAAAGGGGGCGACGACTCTAGCCGGCCAGACGATTCTGGCGCACGGTTCGGACATGTTGAAGGAGAAATTCTTACGTCGGAGCCTCACGGGTGAGGATGCCTGGTGTCAGTTATTTAGTGAGCCGGGTAACGGTTCTGATCTAGCGGGCGCCATGACGCGGGCGGAGCGCAAAGGTGACAAATATCTTGTTAATGGGCAGAAAGTCTGGACTACAAGTGCCCATCTCGCGGACTACGGCCTTCTGCTCGCCCGCACCAATTTGGATGTGCCGAAACATGATGGCCTCAGCTACTTCATCCTGGATATGCGCCAACCAGGTGTCGAAGTTGTGCCCTTGCGGCAGATGAATGATCATTCGTCTTTCAATCAGGTGTTCATGACCAACGCTGAAGTCGCCTCGGCATATCTACTAGGAGAAGAGGGTGATGGCTGGGGAATCGCAACCACAACCTTAATGCATGAACGCCGCAACGCGGATTCCAACCGACGTAAAGTCCATCCAACTGAAAGGCCTGGCCGGATTTTTGAAGAAGAAGCGGAAGAAATTGCGACAGTGATGGCACCCTACACATGGTATCCGCAACGATCTGGCCGTGTTGATCTCGTGATACAACGGGCGCAGGAGGTCGGTAAGATCGACGATCCGGTTGTCCGCCAAGAAATTGCAAAATTGATGGCATTGGCGAAGTCGGCTGATTGGACCGCGAAACGCGCCCGTGCCGCACAGGAACGCGGAAGACCGCCAGGGCCAGAGGGCTCACTTGGCAAACTCGCTGCCAGCGTGGTTGCCCGGGCTGCCAACCGTGTGCACACGTTAATCAGTGGTGCCGATGCGATGTTGACTGGCGATGATAGTCCTATGGATGGTGTTATAGCCGAGATATTGATTTCGACACCAGCGATCTCAATTGCTGGAGGCACTGATGAAATTCAAAAAAATATTATCTCGGAACGTGTGTTGAAAATGCCGAAGGAAACGCGTTTCGATACTGGCCGACCATATCGTGAAGTTCCAAAGAACGTACTTCCCGAGCGGTAGAATACTGTAGCTACTATTTTTTCATTCGGTCGAAAATGAAGTCAGTAATAGGAACCATGGCGCCTACCCTTGCGGCAAGTTTTGAAGCCAGTGAAATGTCCTTGCGACCGAAGATACTCATATCGAGGTTTCCGTCGGTATGAATCTTTCCAAGTTCTCGCATGGAGTAGATATTTTCATGTGACCAGCTGTTGCCCGAACTGCAGAGGACGATATCCCGCATTACGCCTTCGTCGATCCCTGCTTGTCTGGCCAAGTTTAGGGCTTCTTCGACCACCTGAACGTTTACAAGGCATAGCAGGTTGTTGCAGACCTTGGCGGCTTGTCCCATACCTAGACTGCCGACATGAAAAGTCTGAGCCCCGATCACGTTGAAAATAGGTTTTGCCCGTTCTACCTGGTCAGCATCACCACCAACGATAACTGTAAGTTTGCCTTCCTTAGCCTTAGCTTCCGCGCCACTGACTGCGGCATCTAGGATATGGATGCCTTTATCCAGCGCGGCCTCACCAAGCGTTTGGCACATATCCTGGCTGATTGTGCTGTGGATCAGAATTAGTGATCCGGGCTTGGCTCCAGCTAAGACGCCGTCATCCTCAAAAAAGACTTCGTGCGTTTGCCGGTCATTCATTACGACCGAACAGATTATGTCGGTAGCCTCTGCGATTTCGCGAGGTGAAGCCGCTGATGTAGCGCCGAGCGCAGTAAGGTCCGCGACGGGAGTTGGGTTCAAATCCAAAACCGTCATGGGGAAACCGGCGCGAGCAAGGTTTTCTGCAATGGGTTTTCCCATGTTGCCGAGCCCGATGAATCCAATTCGTTCCATTAATTTAGCCCTTATATAACGCCACGATCTTTGAGGTCGGCGAGTGTAGCAGAATTCAAGCCCAAAAGCTTTTCGTATACTTCTTCGTTATGATGGCCGAGCTTTGCGCCTCCTTCGAGTTCAGGCAGGTCCCCACCAGAAAATCGGACAGGGAAGCCAGATATGACGCCTGGCTCGACGGGTACGGGGGAATCCTGCCGGTACATGGGCTTGAGTGTCCCACGGTCCCGAAAGTGTTGGTCGTCGACAGCTTCTCGAATGGTACGAACGCGTGCGATGGGTACGCCAACACCTTCGAGAAGTGCGATTGCATCTGAGCAGTTATAACTGGAAAGTTGGGTTTGAATTTTCGCCCTCAGGGCGTCCAAATTTTTTAGCCTGAGCTCTGCGGTGCAGAAGCGGCTATTTTCCATGGTTTCGGGTTTGCCGAGCGCGGTGAACAAGGCTTTCAGGCGGGCTGGTGTACCAACCGTTATGATGACGTCTCCATCGGTTAATTGATAGAGGCCAGTGGCGTTGTCGCGTGCGTCGTTTCCAGCGCGGACTGGGAGCCCATCAGCTAGAATATGTTCCATTGGCTCCATAAACATCAAGGTGGCGAGCGTATCGATCATAGAAGCATCGAGGTACTGCCCTTCTCCGCTTTTTTCTTTGTGCCGAAGCGCACCAAGGATCGAGTAGGCGCAGTAAAGCGGGGTGACCAGATCTCCAACAAAAACACCGATCCGGGTCGGTGGGCCGTCGTTGTCGCCGTTCATATCCATGATACCGGACATCGCCTGGATTTGGTGATCGTGGGCGGGTAATTCCTTGTAAGGGCCGGTTTGGCCGTAACCCGCGATTGAGCAATAAATGATAGCGGGGTTAACGCTGGAAACCTCATCGTAGCCAAGACCAAGTTTTGTCATTGAGCCAGGCGAGAGGTTTTCGATGAGCACATCTGACTGTTTCGCCAACTCGAGGAACATCTGACGGCCTTCGGCGTCTTTTAAATTTAGCGTAACGCTTTTAACTCCTTCTGAGCGTTTCAAGAAACGTATCGATAGGTCGTCTTCTGTCTGCCGGTCTTTGTGAATGCCCTTAGGGCCATGAAACGGCCCTGAGCTGCGAACCGGATCGCCAGTGTTGGGCAGCTCCACCTTTATGACCTCAGCACCAAAACGTGCAAGTGTCATGCTGAGAAAGGGACCCGCTAGAAAGACGGTCACGGAGAGAACACGAATGTCATCGAGCGGTTTCATGCGAAACTCCAGTAATTTTCAAAACTCAAAAGGTTTCAAATAATAATTAAGGCATGCACTCAGATATCTAAGCTGAATTTGAGTTAGGTCCTACCCAATTATGTTTATTAGGCGGAAGGTTCAGAAACTTTTATTATCAGATTACCAAAGATGTCGGTTTCAACCGTCGAGTTGGGCTCGATCAGGGTCGTGGAGTCAAATTGTACGACAATTGCGGGTCCTTCAAAATGGATCTGGGAACTCAATTTTTTACGATCGTAGACGGGGACGTTCAGGCGCCCATCTTCAAAAGACACTGAGTGCCGTTCGATCTTGGCATCTACCAAGGATCCACCGGTCGGCAGCCGCGAAAGCTTCGGGTGCTGAAGTTTGCCAACTGCGGCGACGTGTAAGTTAACAATCTCGATCGGTGTGTCTTTTTGAGAGAAGGTATAGAGACGTTCGTGGAGAGTGTGGAATTCGTTGAGTGTTCGACCTGTTGTTTGTGAGGTCACGGTATCTCCCACCCAATCCACATTCAGCTCAAATCCTTGATTTTGATATCGCAGGCTTGCCTTGCGCGTAAGTTGGCGGGCACCTTCAGGTACGGCCTCACGGTTGAACCAATCCGTTGCTTCCGTTTCCAATTCACGGAACGCTGTCTCCATTAAACAAAAGTCGAAGTCCGGCGGTGCCTGGAAGCAGGTGCGTGAATAATCTGCCCGCAATTGTGATACGAGCAATCCCATCGACGAAAGGACACCAGGTGAGGGTGGCACAACGACCGTGTCGACGTCCAACAGTCTGGCAATGGAATTTCCGTGCAGGGGCCCCGCACCACCGAAGGGAATCAGCGCAAAGTTGCGTGGATCGTGTCCCCGTTCGACTGAAATGACCCGAATGGCACCCACCATATCATTGTCAGCAATCGCAAGAATGCCGTGCGCCGCCGCTTCGATGTCTAACCCGAGAGGACGGGCGACATGAAACTCGATGGCCTCTCGGGAGGCGGCCTCGTCGAGGTGCATGCCTCCGTTAAGTAGATAGGATGGTAAGTGACCAAGCACGAGATGTGCATCTGTGATTGTTGCTTCTTTGCCGCCGCGCCCGTAACAGGCTGGACCTGGATCAGCACCGGCACTGGCCGGTCCGACTGTCAATGCTCCGGTCTCTGACACCTTGGCTATTGATCCGCCGCCCGTGCCGACTGTATTGATGTCCAACATCGGAAAGGCAAGTGGCCAATCACCGACTTTTCCATTGCTGGTAAGCTCGTAAGAACCGTCTTTTATCAAGCAAATATCCGCAGAGGTCCCACCGATATCGATCCCAATCAAGTTTGAATATCCGGCGGCGGCGCCGACGAACCCAGCGCCCACCACGCCGGCAGCTGGTCCCGAAAGTGCTGTATAGGCTGGCACGCGTGCGACTTCGCTTGCACCTACGACACCGCCGTTCGATTTCATTATCAGCAATGGTGCGTCAATCATCTCTTGTGACAGACGCTGTTCGAGTTGTGCCACGTAGCGCGAGACTGCCGGCATTACGTAAACATTGAGTACGGTAGCAATACTACGTTCGTATTCTCGGAATACCCGTAAAACATCAGCAGAGATAGATACTAAGGCTTCCGGATGCTCTTCATGGATAATCTCCGCCGTGCGTTCCTCATGCGTGGGATGTCCAAAACTATTCAGAAAGCAGACGGCGAGAGCATCCACGCCGCGTTTCTTAAAATCGCGGGCTGACCGGCGCACGGCGTCCTCGTCGAGCGGTATCAGTATATTGCCATCGATATCGACGCGCTCTGGGATTTCATGAATTCGTTCGGGTAATACTGGGCGGGTGGGTTTAATCCAGGCGAACAGGTTTGCACGGCGTGGTATATCTTGCCTACCAATCTCTAGAACATGTTTGAAGCCGCCGGTCGTCATTAGGCCAACTTCTGCGCCTTTGCCCTCTAAAATTAAGTTGGTGGCGACGGTTGTTCCATGGAAGACTTGTGCAACTTCTGTCGCTCCGAAAGGCGCTTTTTCGACGGCAGCTTTGATGCCGTTCATGAATCCGATGGACGGATCGCTTGGTGTCGATGGCGTCTTGGCGGTCCAAATGCACCCGGTCTTTCGGTCGAATAGTGTGACGTCAGTGAAGGTGCCACCAGTGTCGATAGCTACGGCAAAACGCAGATCGTTTTCCGGTTCGGCGGCGGTATTCATTCGAGAACATCCTTGTATTCGCCGCGATGAAAGAGGCCACTTGCGGGAGGGCGATCTTGGCGGCGTTTTAATGTAGCGACCTCATCCAAGAACTCAGCGTCTTCGGAAAGAACAACACCATAATCGTTAAAGGCTGCTTCCTCGCTGACAAATTGAGCGAGAACATCTGCTAGTACGCGTTCTGGTTCCCGATCAAAGGGATGGCCCCAACCACCCCCGCCGCCGGTTTCCAACCGGAGAATATCTCCCCGCTTTAAAACGTTGCCGTCGCTGAAAGGTTCAAGCTCACGTTCGTCAACTGTGCCAGGGTTGAGTATTGCCCGACCTGCGCCCCCATTTTGTCCACCGTTCACTCCCCAGGCAGGCTTTTGGACGCCGTCGATCCTAATGGCGAAGGTCGCCTCGTCTGCTAAGAGTTCGATTTCGCGCACAACACCGCAACCGCCACGCCAACGTCCGGGGCCGCCAGAATCGCAATGGATGCCGTACGCCCGCAGACGCGCTGGATAAGTTTGTTCCATCATTTCAGCCGGATAGTTCTCTTGAGCTACGTAGTAGACGGCATTGATACCATCGGCGTAAGGCCGGGCACCGTATCCGACACCAACACCGTCACTCATAAGGAAGGGCGTGCCGTCCTCGCCAATGCCTCGCGCAAAATAAATTACATAGGCGCAGTTCGCCGCTGTCGACTCGCCGCCGGCAGCATTGACCAAACCCATGGTCGAGCTCAGCAGGCGCATCATGGTCAAGCCGCGTTGGCCAAGTGGCGCCGGCCATTTAGGCTGTAGCACGCTACCTTCGCGCAAAACGACTTCGTCAATAGCGCGGCCAGCGCCAGCATTCAACAATAGGGTTGGGTCGCTGGCGAGCAGATACATACCCAGCATAGCGCGTGGAACCGCTGGATTGACCAAATAATTAATTGGACCTGGCGCCTGGTCGTCGCTATCTGAAAAATCGAGGACGACACCGTTGTCGTCCACTGTTAATTCCATGCTCAGGCGATACGGGCCATTGCCTTGACCATCATGATCTATCGAATCTGCAAACTGGTAGCTGCCGGGCTTGAATGTTTGCCGCAATCGGTCCATTGCGGCTAGCTCCGACCTTTTCCCCAATTGGTGAAATGCATCGATAACCATATCGGCGCCAAATCGTTTGGCCAATTCCTTAATCCGCCGCTCGCCGAGGCGCACGGATGCGATGCAAGCTCGAGTATCACCCTTCAGCATGTCAGGGAACCGCGAGTTGCGGAAGAATACACGAAGAAGGTCGTCATTAATGACCCCTTCTTCGGCTAGCCGGACAGGTGGAATAATAATTCCTTCTTGAAAAATGTCCGTGCAGTCAGGCGAAATTGAGCCTGGACGCATGCCGCCAATATCCGCGAAATGTGCCCAACTTTGTGCAAAGGCGATAATTTCACCCTCAACAAAAACCGGTGCGACAAAAACCTGGTCGGGTGAATGCGAGACCGAGCCCTGGGAGTCGTAACAATCGTTATACCAATAGAGATCCCCCGGCTTCATTTGATCGGGCGGGTAGTACTTGAAGATGGGTCGGACCGGATCTCCAAAACTCGGACGGTAAGCGCCGACAATCATGTCGCCTAGTGCGTCGAACAAGGCGACAAAAAAGTCTTTTTTCTCGCGGATGAAGGCAGACATGGCGGTCCGCTCTATCAGCGCTTCCATCTCACTTTGGCTAGCGCGCAGTGCACCTCGGATTACTTCAAGAGTTACAGCATCGCAGATGGGTGCATCCTGGGTTTGTATTTCGGTGCTCACAGCATCGCTGTCCGATGTGACGTGCGTTTACCGTTCTCATCGAACATTATTCGAGCGTGTGGCAAAACAAAATTTTTCCACAGAAAAAGTTGGTGCAACCGTTGATTAAGGCTGCAGATGACGCCGTTATCATAAACGGCGGGTCGCACTTCTTCTGTCAAAGTCGCGCTCGCCTCGAGTCCCATTTCCTAGATTCCAATCTGCAAAGTGTCGTTTTGCCGATTTTTAATAATTGACTGCCGTTCCGGATCCTCCGTCTACGGCGATTGCTTGCCCGGTCACAATGTCGGCCATCGGCGAACAAAAGAAGAGAACGGCCTTAGCGATATCGTCCGGGTCGATGAGCCGGCCCATTGGGATTTCCGAAACCGTTTGTGTTGCGATCTCCTCAACGCTTACGCCGGCATCTTTTGCACGTCGCTCGAAATTGCCCCGCATTCGGTCGGTCACGGTCATACCCGGGTGGACACAATTTACGGTGATATTGTCAGGGCCAAGATGTGTGGCGAGTGACTTTGTGAAGTTGGTTGCACCGGCGTTAACCACGCCGTTTGTCGGCCGTAATGCAGCTACAATTCGGGCGGTCATGCCAGTTACGTTTATAATACGCCCACCGTCTTGCATCTTCATATGCGGTATGACCTCGCGTGCACAACGGATGTAAGACATCAGTTTTACGTCAATGTGTTGCTGCCAGTTTTCATCGGATTGTTCGTCAAAGGGCGCGCTGACAGAGTAGACGGCATTGTTGACAAGAATATCGATGCGTCCCGCTGCTTCTGCTACTTCTGCGACAAAGCGTTTGATATTTTCGTATTCCCGAACGTCAGCTACTATGGGCCAAGCTTGCCGGCCCATTCCTCGAATTTGTGCCGCGGTGTCATCTAACGTTTTCTGAGTGCGTCCGCATAAGGCTACGTCGGCACCGTTTTTCGCTAACATCAGCGTGACATTCTTGCCGATCCCGCGCCCCCCACCGGTTACAAGTGCTACCTTTCCGTTCAAATCGAATTGCATAGAAATAATCCTTTGAGCTTGGAAGTTAGGCTCGCCTCGCGATAGCTTTAAAGTGAGGTTATCGAGGCGTTTACATGAGGAGGGGGCATAATTTGAGCGTGTAACAGCCTGAAACTTCGCATTAAGGCCTAGGCTGTGGCGTGCAGCTCCGCGAGTGATTCCTCAACGGCGTGTAATGTGTGCGCCACGTCTTCCTCGGTGTGGGCTAGGGAAACGTAGTATTTATTCCCTCCCTTGATAATACCCCGTGCGCAGACGCCAGCGTTGAACTTAGCCTGCGCTGCTGTATCAACGCGGGTCAGTGTTCGGTAGTCGCGTACCTCATCTTTCGTGAAAAACACGTCGAAGAGCGGCGGCTCGCCAACTACTTGTGCCTGTGTACCGGTTTTTTCGAGCAGCTCAGTGATGCCTTCCATCAGTTTCCGGCCAGTCGCATGCAGGCGGCTATAGGCCCCGGGCTCGCGCAACACGCGGAGCGTGGCCCGGCCGGCCGCCGCTGCAACTGGATTGCCCGAAAGGGTGCCGATCTGCTGCATGAATTCATCTTCTTTTACCCGGGCCGCATCGAAATGCGCCATTAGCGCGTCATTGCCTGCGATTACCGCCAGGGGATAGCCGCCACCCACAATCTTACCTAAACTACATATATCCGGGACGACACCGTAATATTCCTGTGCGCCGCCATAGGCGAAGCGGAAGCCAGTGACCACCTCGTCGAAAATTAAGACCACACCGGTCTCTTCGGTAACCTCGCGCAACGCTTCGAGAAAGCCGGGTGCCGGTGGGATGAGGCGCTGGAATGCTTCGACAATCACAGCCGCAAGTTCTTCTTGATGTTCGCGGATTAGTGCAACCGCCGCATCGGTGTCGTTGAAGGGTGCAATCAAGACTTCTTGCTGGACCTTTTGCGGGATACCCGCGGAATCGGGAATTGCCTGCGGAAAGTTGCCTGGTCGTTTTGGAGCCATACTCATTAAGGCGTAGTCGTTCATACCATGGAAACCACCTTCGAACTTGAGGATCTTATCGCGCTTACGATACGTCCGCGCTGCGCGCATAGCGTAGAAGGTTGCCTCGGAGCCACTTGAAACGAACCGCACCTTATCTGCGCAAGCAACAGCCTCGCAGATTTCTTCGGCCAGCAGAATACCATGCTCGTTATTAGCGAAGAAGGTTGAACCCTTCGGCGTTTGTTCTTCGACTGCAGCTAGAACTTCGGGATGACAATGGCCGATCAGCATCGGTCCTGAGCCGAGGAGGTAGTCGACGTATTCGTTGCCACTTACATCCCAGACACGACCACCTTCTCCTCGCCGGATGACGATGCCTGAGCCTTCGTTACCGAAATTGCCCGCTGGCAGCACCTTTGCTGCGGTTTCATGCAGTTTGCGTTCTTCATCACTGATATTTCGCTCGGCCATGGTTTCTTTCCCTCATTTCATTGTAAGAGAGTTTAATATCAAATTTCGTTCCGGCGAGGGTAAATTTGAAGGGCCTTGTCTTGCGATCGCGCGGGAAGACTTTACTCGATGGGATATTAGTACAGGGGGGTAAGGGCCATGATTGACAAATTTACGACGGTATATGCTGGCCATATCGATATGCCTGATCGTGGTAAGGAAGCCACGCCCGCGAACGATCGACGTTTTTCCGAAGAGGAACTGCGCGGTGTTTTTGGGAAACTAGAGCGGGTAACGAAAGTGATGGATGGGCTCGGCTATCACTCAATGTGGATGGCGGAGCATCACTTCCAACACGAGGGATATGAAGTAATTCCAAATAGTCTCATGGCCGCGGTGCATCTTTGTCATATTACTGAGCAGATTAAGATAGGCTGCGGGTTTAATATTGCGCCAATGTGGCACCCCTTGCGTTTGGCCGAAGATTACGCCCAGGCTGACATTATGACGCAAGGTCGAACAATCTTCGGAGTGGGCCGGGGCTATCACAGCCGGGAGGTTGAAACTTTTGGCAATCCAATGATCGACCAGGACGCTAACAGGGATCTTTTCGAGGAACAGGTTGAAGTTATCTTTAAGGCGTTTCACGAAGATTCGTTTTCACACAAAGGAAAGCACTACACGATTCCGGCTAAGGTTCCTTATCGCGGATACGATTTGAAAGAAATCACGGTTGTACCAAGGCCAGTCAACCAGCCGGTTGAATGTTGGCAACCAGTTGTAAGTGCGAAGCCGCATAGTCTAGATTTCATGCACAAATACGGCATGAAAGGCTTCATTGGCGGTGGCGCTGCTACCCTTGAAGCAGGACCGATCCGTGCCTATCAGGAGGCGGGTCAGCGGGCCGGTAAGGACCTCGATCTCGGCGAGGGTCTAAATATAGGCTTGCATATGTATCTTGGAGAGACGCGTGAGCAGGCGATAAGGGAAATCACGCCATTTTTTGAGGAACATGCGAAGATGTTTGGCCCTCTTGGTTTTCTGCCGGGATTATCTCAGGAGCAACTCGACATCATTGCGCAACCTGGCGATTGGTATGCCCAAGGTGTTCCGACGATCGAGAATTATATGGATATGGGGGCTTGGTTTGCCGGGACATCTGACGATTTGATTGAGTTGATCAAAGGCTTCGAGGAACAATTTCCTGGTCTTGAGTATGTTAACCTTTCGATGCCGATGTGTACCCCCGAAACGGCAATGATCGAACAGTACACAAAGATCGCAGAGGAAGTGATGCCGCACTTTGGCGGCGGTGAACATGCGAAAGTCAAAGTAGCGGCAGAGTAGTTTTTTCGTTTTGTTATTGATCAAGGGCCTCAGAGTAAGCTCTTGTCGTTATGGGCGTTTGTAGAAACACGCGTGCCGAGATTTTGGAAGTGTGTGACTTTTATAAGCCAATAGGGAGAACTCTATGTCTGAGGTCGTAATGGCGAGTGATCGTTCAAAAGAGATTGATATTGCCCGACTGACCCCAAATCTCGGTGCACAAATTGGTAATCTCGACTTGTCGCAGGAATTAACTGAAAACGAGTTTTCCATAGTGCATCAGGCATTCTTGGAGAATGAGGTTCTCGTTTTTCGTGATCAGGATATAGATGCCCGGGATCAAATCGCTTTTGGAAAATTATTTGGCGAACTGTCTATTCATCCATTTTCGCCTAACCTCGTGGATATGCCGGAGCTGATTGTACTCGATAATCATAAAGACAATCCGCCTCGATTGACGGATCAGTGGCACAGCGATGAAACGTTTCGTGAGGCGCCGCCGATGGCTACGATCCTGCGTTCGACCATCACGCCGAAGCTCGGTGGCGATACAATGTTTGCCAGCATGAGTGCCGCTTATGAAGGTCTCAGTGACGAAATCCAGCGCCTTATTTCTGGTCTTGAAGGGATCTTTGACTTTAAGCCTTTCCGTACGCTGTTTACGAACGATCCCGAAAGCAAGAGGCGCTTACGCAAGATCGAGGATGAACACCCAGTCCGCACCCATCCCGTCGTTCGCGTTCATCCTGAAAGTGGGCGCAAGAGCATATTTGTAAATCCACAATTCACAACCGGCATTAAAGGCATGAAGGACGAGGAAAGCCGGACGCTTCTGACTCTGCTGTTTGATCAGGCGAAAGTGCCGGAATATCAGTTTCGTCATCACTGGGAGCAGAACACCATGATTATGTGGGACAACCGCTCTGTCTTGCACTACGCCATTCACGACTACTACCCTCAACGTCGCCGGATGGAGCGGGTGACGATCGCCGGTGACAAGCCGTTCGGCCTGAATGCACCCTACAATGGGCCTTATATAGGGCGGCCTGAAATAATACTTTCCGGACAGGATGCGCCGCCGCAAGATGAAGGTGGGCCGGTCCGCAATTTCAAACGCTGACCATCCAATAAAAAAACTACGAAACCTGCCGTGCTGGCCAACGATGGATACCCGATAGATGACAGATAAGCTTAGAGGTGCGGACATACTGGCTCGATCCCTTGACCGGGCTGCGATGCATCAAATTTTTACGCTATCCGGCAATCATATCATGGAAATATTTGACGCCGTGATTGATACGAATATCAACCTTACCCATGTACGCCAGGAAGGGGCAGCCGTCCTGATGGCTGGCGCCTGGGGACAGCTTACGGGCAACGTCGGGCTCGCTATGGTTACGGGAGGGCCAGGTCACACCAATGCGTGTGCCGCGCTGTGTACGCCTGAAGCCTCTGAAATGCCGATGGTTTTGATTTCTGGTCATGCACCAACAAACGAATTGGGGCGGGGTAGTTTCCAGGAATTGCCGCAAGTAGAAATGGCGGCGTCAGTCACGAAGGCATCCTGGATGTCGGAATCGGCGTTGGAAGTCGGCCACGACATAGCGCTTGCCTGTCGTATCGCTGCGTCTGGCCGTCCAGGGCCTGTTCATCTCAGTTTGCCATCGGACATTTTGGAAGAAGTGTTGGAGGAACATCCTGCACTTTGGCCCGATGTGGAAGATTTTGCTCCGGTCGAACAGCTGCTCTCCGATGTTACGGCGAATGCGGCTATTGCGGCCATGGAAGCTGCCGAACGGCCAATTATTATCGTTGGACCCCATCTGTGCACCAAGTCTGGCCGTGCGGCACAACGGGCCCTCGAAGAGAAGCTTGGCGTTCCCGTTATAGGCATGGAAAGTCCACGGGGTCTAAACGACCCATGCCTGGGCGCATATGCGGAAGCCTTACATAAGGCGGACCTTATCATCCTACTCGGCAAACCCATGGACCATACGGTGAAGTTTGGTGACGTACCCTTCGTCGACCGAGGCTGCCAATTCATTGTACTCGACCCTGATATTGCCTTGATCGACCGGGTGGCTTCGGACAAGGGAGATCGTTTGGTATTAAGCGCGGTCGCGGATGCGTTCCCGGCGGCGGAAAAATTAATAGGTATTGGCCGCAGTGTTGGCGATGAGAGGTGGTGCAAAGTCGTTCATGAGGCTGCGGATTATCGCCCCGACGCCTGGTCGGACATCGCTGGTGAGGAGGGCGCGCTGCATGCGCTCGATTTCTGTCGTGGTGTGAAGAGTTTTGTCGCTCAGCACCCCGATCTTGTTCTTATCATGGACGGAGGCGAGATTGGCCAGTGGTCGCAAGCCAACCTCAACAGCGAGCGACGCATCACTAATGGCGTTGCTGGCTCAATTGGCGCTGCAACGCCGTTTGCCCTCGCGGCTCGTGTTGCGGAACCCCATGAGCCAGTGTTGGCAATCATGGGCGACGGTACCTTTGGCTTCCATATGGCCGAATTTGATACCGCGGTGCGGAACAATTTGCCGTTCGTCGCAGTCGTTGGCAACGATGCCTGCTGGAATGCGGAGCATCAGATACAAATTCGGGATTACGGCGAGAACCGGGCACATGGTTGCGAGCTACTACCGACCCGCTATGACCAGATGGTCGCAGCAATTGGTGGGCACGGCGAATTCGTTACCAAGGCAGAAGAACTGCCGAGCGCGATCCAACGGGCTTATGACAGTGGCAAGCCTGCCTGCGTCAACGTTATGATCCAGAGTGTGGCGGCACCTATCGTGCGTCGCAGCTGATAGGAAGGGTGTTCATGAGTGAACAGATAAAACGTATAGCCCTTATCCACGCGACTGTCGTGTCTATGGATCCAACGGAACAAGCGTTTGGCGAACTTTGGCCAGAAGCCGACACTTTTCATCTGTTGGACAGCAGTCTTTCGACTGACCGTGCATCGTCGGGTGAACTCACGGATGATCTCTCCCAACGCATCTTTGAAATGGCAGACTACGCGATCAAGCGGGGTGTGGACGGTGTATTGTATTGTTGTTCGGCCTTCGGTCCGGCCATCAAAGCAGCCGCTGAGGCCCATACTGTTCCCATTTTAAAGCCGAATCAAGCGATGTTCCGGAGCGCGCTTGATATCGGCGGCCCTATCACGATGTTGGTAACCTTTAAGGATTCGATCGGCTCCATGGAACAGGAGTTTGCTGAGATGAAGGCGGCGGTGGGCAGTGATGCGACGCTCCGCAGTGTGCTCGTGGACGGTGCGCGCGACGCCATTGACCGCGGAGATGTGGCAACCCACAACCGGTTGATTGTGGAAGCAGCCGCCAACATCGGCAAAAGTAGTGCGATACTCTTGGCACACTTTTCAATGGACCGGGCGCGCGTCGAAGTTGCGGCAAAAGTTGTTGTTCCTGTCCTCTCGCCGCCGTCCGAAGCTGTTATTCATCTATCTAAGGCGCTCTAGCGGTTCGATATGAGCTTGACCTGATGCCGTGCCTGTCGAAGCATTAGAGGCCGCCACCGGATTGTCATCCTTTGATAAGCTTAGGGTAAAGTGGTGGCTGAACGATGGAGACGAAAGGGACAGCAATGGCGAAACATGTGGTGGTGGTGCTCAGCGAGCCTTTTGAGGGGCAGGATGATGCATTTAATGATTGGTACGAAAATACCCATATAGACGAAGTTCTAGTGAGCGCGGGCGTGGATAGCGGGCAGCGTTTTGAATTGACAGCAGAAGAAGGCATAAGGTCACCGCATAAGTATCTCGCTTTCTATGAAGTGGAGGCGGAAAGCGGCAAAGACGTTCTTACGAAACTTAAAGAGACCCGAGGAGGGCGTCAGCAATGTGATGCGTTCAATCGTAAGACAGCTGGTATGTGGGTCTTTACTGAAACTGGTCCTAAACACGAACGGGCTAGTGATTAATGCCAGCCAAAGTCAAATGCTCTAAGCAGCCGGCCTTTGCGGCGAAGGGTATGGTGGTGGCAAGTCATCCGCTGGCGTCGGCGGCTGGTGCGGAGATGATTGCGGCAGGTGGCAACGCCATTGATGCCGCAATCGCAACGTTATTCACTCTGACGGTCGTGGAGCCGATGATGGTCGGCATTGTCGGCGGCGGTATCTCGCATATTCGCCTTGCTAACGGCAGCCATCGGTTGATTGATGGGCTTGGCCGCGCACCTCTTGCGGCGGAGCCGGATATTTTTACGCCAATCTCCGACACAATGCCCAATTACCTGGAGACAGAGGGTCGTGCGAATGCCGTTGGCGCTAATGCCGTTGCCGCGCCTGGTAGCCTCAAGACTTGGTGTGAGATACTGGAGCTTTACGGCACTCTGTCGCTTGCTGATGTCATGGAGCCAGCGATCCGATATGCGAGCCGAGGTTTCACGGTAACGCCCTATCTTTCGGAATGTATCGATGAAGCTTTGTCCGACCTCGTCCTCGACCCAGAGATCTCTGGCATTTATCTGAATGATGGCGAACCGTTACCGGCAGGTGCACGCCTCGTGATGCCGGAGTATGCCGACACGCTGCGCGCCATTGCTGGTGAGGGACCCTCAGCGTTATACGGCGGGGCAGTAGGCCAGGCAGTTGCGGCATATCTGGGTAAGGCTGGCGGGCTGCTGACTATAAAGGACTTAATGGCATACAAGAGCATTGAGCGTGATGTCTTGCGCGGAACTTACCATGGGGTTGAGGTTGTTTGTCCGCCGCCGCCATCTTCCGGCGGCGTGCATGTCATCCAAATGCTAAACCTGCTAGAGGGTTTTGATTTAGCGTCTATGGGTTTTGGTTCCCCAGCTTCTCTGCATCTAATTTTGGAAGTATTGAAGATTGCCTTTGCAGACCGCTCGGCGGTGACGGCAGATCCCGCATTTGTTGACGTGCCTACGGATTGGCTAATCTCAAAAGAATATGCAAACGAACTTCGTCCCGACATTGATGTGGCCGAGGCGAAGCAATGGACCGCTGGTTTGGCGCTGCCTGAATCGCCGAACACCACGCATGTCACTGCCGCAGACGTTGACGGCAATATCGTCGCCACCACACAAACTATCAATTCGACATTTGGTGCGCGTATCATGATCCCTGGAACTGGAATTGTCCCGAATAACTACATGTATGTCTTTGATCCACACCCTGGGAAAACGCTTTCAATCTTGCCTGGTAAGCGCGTGACGACATCTATGTCTCCGATCATTGCTTATCGAGATGGTAAACCAGTGTTGGCGTTGGGTTTGCCGGGTGGATTACGCATCTTTGGTTCAGCAATGCAGGCACTGGTCAATAAGTTTGACCACGGTCTGTCCATTCAGGAGATGGTGGAAGCACCCCGTATTTGGACGCAAGGCTTTGATGTTGAGATTGAGGACGACTTTCCAAAAAAGGTTGACAAGGTGTTGAAGGGTTTAGGCCATGAGGTAATGCGCGTGCCGCATGTTGGAGGTGGAATGAATGCAATCGAATTTGATAGTGATGGCCGAATGGCGGGTGCCTCATGTTGGCGGGCAGATGGCACCCCGGTAGGGCTCTCTGGTGGCTACGCGCGTGAGGGTGCCCGGTTTTGGCCGGATCAGGTGGGAAGATAGAACTGACGGGGGAAAGTGATGAAAAAAAATATTTCGTTCTACAGCGAAGGCGTGAAGCTTGATGGCGATCTTTACTATCCGGATGACTTGAAAGACGGTGAGCGTCGTGCCGGTGTTGTCCTTTGTCATGGCTATACCGGTGTTAAGGACCTTTATTTACCAGATAATGCTCAGGTTCTGAACGAAGCCGGCTATATGGTCATGACATTTGATTATAAAGGCTGGGGAGAGAGCCAAGGCGCGCGCACCCGTCTGGCGCCGTATAGCCGGGTCGTGGATGTGCAGGCGGCGATGACGTTCCTTGGTACCCAGCCGGAGGTTGACGACGAACGCCTTGGTATTTATGGCACCAGCTACGGTTGTGCGACTGTCGTTTGGGTCGCAGCTCATGACGAGCGTGTTAAATGTACTGTCGGTGTTGTCGGTATGGGGCATGGTGGGCGTTGGATGCGAAGCGTGCGTCGACCGGACGAATGGGTTGACCTTTTGGAGATGTCAAAAAAGGATCGCGAGCAGCGGGTCCATACGGGTAAGTCCGAAATGGTGGCACGGGATGAAATTCTTCTGCCAGATCGCCAATCCGCCGCACTTGCATCTGCCGCCCGAGCCGATAACCCGAATGCACTGAGTGAATTGCCACTCGAATATATCGACGAGACCCTTCAGTTTCATCCGGAGTGGGTTGTCGACAAGATTTCGCCACGGCCGTTGCTTTTGATTGCGGGTGGCGACGACAGGCTTGTGCCGCCGGAAGATTGTGAATCCTTATTCGAAAAAGCTGCTGAACCGAAGAAGATGGTTATCCTGCCGGGCGTGGGGCATTATGAAGTTTACGTCCCGCCCGCTTTTGACGCTGTTATGAAAGAAACGATTACCTGGTTTGAAAAGTATCTGCCTGCGCGATAGGGCTTTGACCATCTTTAGTAGCACTCCATTATCAATATAACGAACGCTCAAGGGAGGAGCAAAATGAAAGCCGCAGTATTACATGAAGTCGGCCAACCTCTCGTCATCGAAGATGTTGCCATCGATAAGCCAGGTCCCCGCGAAGTGCTGGTGCGCACTGCGGCTGCGGGTGTCTGTCATAGCGACCTTCATTTTGTAGAGGGGCTTTATCCTTACCGATTGCCGGTTGTGCTTGGTCATGAATCAGCAGGTGTGGTTGAGGAAGTTGGCTCCGACGTAACTTATGTGAAGCCTGGAGATCATGTGATTACCTGTCTATCGGCATTCTGTGGCCATTGTGAAGCTTGTACTACAGGGCATCCATCCATCTGTGATGGACGCGAGACACGCCGGCGCCGCGATCAGCCGCCCCGTCTGCATCAGGCAGAGCGCACGGTGCAACAGTTTGCTAATTTGTCCTCTTTTGCAGAACAGATGTTGATTCATGAGCATGCCTTGGTAAAGGTCCGCGATGACATGCCGCTTGATAAAGCGGCCTTGATTGGTTGCGGCGTTACCACAGGGGTCGGTGCGGTTCATAACACGGCTAAGGTGGAGGTCGGTTCGACCGTTGCGGTCATTGGCTGTGGAGGTGTAGGGCTTTCCTGCATTAATGGCGCATCGATTGCTGGTGCTGGCCGCGTAATTGCTGTCGACAGGGTTGGTAGTAAGCTGAACCTTGCCAAAGAATTTGGGGCGACGGATGTCGTCGATGCTTCGGATGGCGACCCAGTAGAGCAGATCAAGGAAATGACGGGCGGCGGCGTCCATTATTCATTTGAGGCCATTGGCTTGAAGCAGACGACTGAACAGGCCTTCGACATGCTGCGCCCGGGTGGCGCAGCGACGATTATCGGCATGGTGCCTTATGGTACGAAAGTCGAAATACATGCGGCGGACTTTCTGCAGGAGAAGAAACTGCTTGGGTGTGCAATGGGATCTAATCGGTTTCGGGTCGATATGCCTCGATACGTCGATTTTTATCTCGCCGGCCGTCTAAAATTGGATGATCTTTTGGAAGAGCACATAAACCTGGAGCAGGTCAACGAAGCCTTTGATGCTTTGAAGACGGGGGAAATTGCCCGAAAAGTAATCGTGTTTGACCATTGAGTCTTAGAATTACTGGGTGTAAGTGTCTGGCCCGGTGACCCAGTTTTACCTCTAATTTGGGTATACCTTCCGGTTTCTGGCACGAACCTTGTATTAGATTTCGCTAGATTCGGAGTTTATTTTTGGAAATGGCTCGTATGGAGGTATGGGCTTATGGGGATTTGTAGGTAAATCATGCGCGTTCGCACAGACTATCGAAGCCTTAGCGGGATTGAAAAAGCGTCAATGTTTATGCTGTCGCTTGGCGAGGAGCATGCGACCCAGATGTTTGAGAATATGGGAGATGAGGAAATACGTGAGCTTTCGCAAGGCATGGCTAGTCTTGGCACCGTCAGCTCTGAAATTGTTGAACGCCTTTACGTTGAATTTGCAGAACAGATATCGTCGACTGGCTCGCTGAGTGGCACGCCAGAAAGTACCGAACGTCTCTTGTCGAAAGTGTTTGGCGACGACCGTGTCAGCCAAATTATGGAGGAGTTGCGTGGCCCGGCTGGGCGAACTATGTGGGACAAGCTTGCTAATGTGAACGAACATGTGCTCGCGAACTATTTGAAAAACGAATACCCGCAGACCGTTGCGGTCATCATCACGAAAATTCGCCCTGACCATGCTGCACGCGTCTTGGCGGCTTTTCCAGAGACTTTCTCGTTGGAGGTTATCAATCGGATGCTCCGCATGGACGCGGTACAAAAAGAGGTGGTCGATGATATAGAGCGCACCCTACGTAGCGAATTTATGTCGAACCTAGCCCGTACGCAGCGCCGCGACAGTCACGAAATGGTTGCTGAAATCTTTACTGGTCTCGACCGTTCTACTGAGACCCAGTTTATGACGATGTTGGAGGAAAGGAACCGTGACGCAGCAGAGAAGATTCGCCAGCTGATGTTTACCTTCGACGATCTTGCCAGCGTTGATCCGGCTGGTATCCAAGTTATCCTGCGGGCTGTCGATAAGGATAAGCTGGCGACGGCGCTCAAGGGTGCGTCGGAAACACTGTCCAGTCTATTTTTTGAGAATATGTCGCAACGGGCGGCAAAGATTCTCAAGGAGGATATGGCCGCGATGGGCCCCGTCAGGATGCGAGACGTCGACGACGCACAAGTAGAAATAGTCGCCGTCGCTAAAGACCTCGCCGACAAAGGCGAGATTATTATTTCCGAGGGCGGTGGTGACGACGAACTCGTATACTAGTTCGAAGTTTCTTGGCATTTACTTTGTTGTGATGCTGCCAATTTTTCAAGAAACCTCTCAAGACACGTTGCTCCATAACGTGGCTGAACGGTGCCGGTAGACTTGATGCTTAAAGATGAGCGTAAATTATTATTCAGGTACATCAAGACCATCGAATAACGGTGTAGTCTGGTAACGCTCGGCGAAGGAAGGTAGCACCGTGACGATGGTTTTGCCGGCCATTCCATCTCGGCTGGCGACCTGCAAGGCGGCGGCCGTCATTGCTCCGGCCGAAATGCCGCCAGGAATGCCTTCAAGCAGTGAGAGCTGACGTGCTGTCTTAATCGCTGTGTCATTGCCAATAGCAATAATTTCATCAATTAGGTCTGTGTGCAGGTTGTCCGGAATGAAACCTGCACCGATCCCTTGGATCATGTGCGGAGAATGTTCGCCGCCGGAGATCACCTGGCTCAGTTCGGGTTCGACGACTGCCAACAAGACGGACGGCTTCTTCTCCTTCAGATAGTTTCCTGTACCGGTTGCGGTGCCGCCCGTGCCAACGCCGGAGATGAACATATCGACGGCTCCATTTGTATCATGCCAAATCTCGGGCCCCGTGGTGTAATAGTGCACCGATGGATTTGACTCGTTGCTGAATTGCATTGGCATGATGGCTCCGTCGATGTCGGCGACCAATTCTTCAGCTTTTTCTATGGCTGCATTAATGCCCTTCTCACGAGGTGTGAGGTGCAGTTCGGCTCCAAGATAGACGAGCATCTTCCGCCGCTCGATTGAAAAGCTATCCGGCATTGTCAGAATACATCGATAGCCTTTTGCGGCACAGGTGAAGGCAAGTGCGATGCCTGTATTGCCCGATGTCGGCTCGACAATTGTGGAGCCGGGGCCGATTTTGCCATCCCGCTCGAGGGCCTCGATCATCGAGACCCCGATGCGGTCTTTCACACTGGCTAGTGGATTGAAAAACTCCAGCTTCACCAATATATCGGCCTTTGCTTTGTGCTGTTCGGCGAGACGTCCGAGCCGGACCAATGGTGTATTACCAAAGGTCTCTAGAACATTGTTATAGATGCGCCCGCGGCCAGGCGGGTCGATTTTCAGATCACTTTTCTCAAACGGGGTTTTCATCAGATGTTGCTCCTACAGGCCGGTCAGGATTTCTTTTTGTATCGTTGATCACCGCCGGGTGGGCTGAGATCAAATACGTTTTCGGCGGTAATCTGCGCATATTGAAGATAGCCAAGCCGTGCTAACGGATTGACCTTCTTAACGTCAACAATGCCATCGGTAATCACACTTTCGTCGATATGGATGCCGACAACTTGGCCGATGACTACGTTCTGTCGGCTACCGTCCCGGGCGTTCGGTAAATGGACTGTCTGCATATACGTGCACTCAAGTGCTATTGGCGATTCCTTAACCCGAGGTGGCTTAACTTTCTCGCAAGGTGATGCTTCGAGGCCTGCCTCTGTTAGCTCGTCAACGTTTGCCGGCTCGTGAACTGCGGTGGCAACCATCGGTTCTCTAAGTTCATAAGTGCACATACTGTAAACAAATTCCTTGGTTTTCTCGACATTTGCGAGCGTATCCTTAATCTCTTCGGTGCCTGGCTTGCGGCCGTTTGGACAGAACATCACACAGGGCGGGTCGGCGGAAAGGGAATTGAAGAAACTAAAGGGGGCGAGATTTATGACGCCTTTCTCATCAACGGTCGAAATCCAGCCAATCGGCCTAGGTACGACCAACGCATTGTAGACAGTGTGTTTGAAGGGGGGTGGCTTCATGCCAACATCCGCTGGATCGAAAAACATTATATTTTCCTCGCTTTTTGCACTTGAACGGGACGTTATTGAACCTGGTTGCACGTTCTAAATACCTTGGTGATAGACAATCATTGGCAAGGCGCTACTAAGGCGGGGCTCAAATTCTGATTTAAGGGGAAAATGTGGTTTTTAGCTCCGTCGGGCCCGAAACCTCTAAAAAGAAGTCAGGAACTTCGGGAAAGTTGCATCCTCAAAGATTATCGATGATGTTGCAGTCTTAGAAGCCTCCATAATTATGCGGAAGCTAGGCGGGGGGCTCTCGCTGTGGATGTTCGGGAATATAATACACGCCCGTTTATAAAGCCTGGCAACGCTTGCCACATTCAGCTCTTATATTTCGAAACACACCTGTCCCAAAATTGGTTAACTGATCTTGTTGCTGATCCTGCTGAGAGCCATACAGGGTATTATCTAACGTCTCTATTCAAAGTGTTTAGTGACGTTCGTGAATGCTAGCTTATAGAACAGCTGCATGGCCCAGCCGGGCCGATTATTTGTAAGAGTGAACTCTCACTCACGACCCTGAGAATAACAGATAATTACGAAAATCTGTCGGGGCCATGCGTGGGCGCGTGAACGACCTATCTCTTTTTGTGTATGCATTAAAACGGTTGGAAGATAGGAGGGTTGTATGACCAAGGCACTTGATGGAATCCGTGTCATAGACATGACGCATAACCAGGCGGGGCCCGCCTGCGCGCAAATTCTTGCTTGGCTTGGCGCGGACGTGATCAAGTTGGAGACACCTGGCAAAGGAGATGTCGCTCGGGAGCAGAATAACGACGAACTGTTTTTCCTGTCCTTTAACGCGAACAAACGCAGCCTCACGCTTAATTTAAAGAGTGACGAAGGGAAAGCACTATTCAGGAAAATTTTAGCAAAATCTGATGTATTTCTTGAAAATTTTGCTCCGGGTGCCGTGGCACGCATGGGATTTGATTTTGAAACGCTGCAAAAGATTAACCCACGTCTCATCTATGCGACGATTAAAGGCTTTGGCACATCGGGTCCTTATAGCGATTTTAAAAGTTTCGAACCTGTTGCTCAGGCGATGGCTGGTGCGATGAGCGTGACCGGTCAGTCAGATGGCCCGCCGACCTACCACTGGCCGGCTATCGGCGACTCTGGCACAGGCATGCATATGGTTATTGGAATTCTCGCGGCAATCAATCAACGGCACGCGACTGGTAAGGGGCAAGAGGTTGAGGTTTCAATGCAGGAATCCGTGCTCAACATCATGCGTGTCAGCTTGCGGGACCATCAGCGCCGTGGCTCTGCGATGCCGCGCACCGGTAACCAACTCGGCAAGAATGTTCCGGGTACAGCGTATCGCTGCAAGCCCGGCGGCCCCAATGACTATGTATACGTGTTGGCGCAGCAGCAGATGTGGAATGATATGCTGCGGGTGACCGGGCTAGAAGAAAAGCTGGGTGGTGAAAAATACGCTACGCCGACGGGTCGCTGGGAGCACCGTGATGAGGTAGATGCGGCTATCGAAAGCTGGAGCCAGCAGCATGATAAGTATGAAGTGATGAAGATCCTTGGAGACGCTGGTGTGCCCTGCGGTGCCACGCAGGACACGGCAGAAATTCTTGAGGATCCGCATTTGATCGAACGGGATATGATCCTCGATATTAATTACCCAAATTACGGGACCTTCAAGACGGTCGGTTGTCCGATCAAGATGTCAAATTCGCCAGCTGAGATCACCCGTCCACCTGAATTGAGCGAACACAGCGCAGAAATATTGGCAGAATTTTGCGATGTATCGTCAGATGAATTTGCGAAATTGAAATCGGATGGTATCGTTTGAGAATTAAGACTCAATATCGACCAAAGAGGCGGGGCCTAGCTTAAGACTTTGCAAGCGCTCAACATTAATTCTTTGCTGGTCGAGGAACTCGCGCAGTGCCTCAAAATCGAGTGTACCCGCAGCGTCCAAGAACTCTTCGGCGTCAATACCGAATTCTTTGCGCAGCCTTTCGCGGGCAATGGCTTGATTGCGCTCGATAAAATTCGAGCGGATCTCATCACCAGCGTCAATGATATCATCGCGAATGTCCGTATTTTCGATGGGTTCCGTTAAGGCAAGGAGCAGACGGGCAGTTCCATGCCCGTCAATTAAATGTTGCAAATAATCAGAATCGATACCGCCTCCCTCGCCGAACACAGAGCGCAATTCCTCCTTTAGTTTTGCAGTTTCAGGTTCACCAGCTTCCGCTTGTGTCCGTATGCGTTCGAGCCTCAACTGAGCGGCTTGGCGAGGGTCGATGGCTCCGAAGCGGCCATCTATTCCGATTAATGCATCCATTATCAAATGTTCCCTGGTCGATACCGATTCGTAAGCTTTCCAGGCCTTTTCATGTATTAAGCAAACGCCATGCCGGAGCGTAATTATTATAACTATCGGAAATTAATGATAAAAAAGTCCGAAATAGGGTCTTCGGCATTTCTTGCCGGGAGGCATTTGGTCCCACGCGGAATCTTACGCCTAGTTCAGGTCAAGGTGTTCCAGTCGCCATTCCGTCTATATTGCTTATTCAAATAGTAGGAGCGTACTCATGGGAACCGAGATTGAACTCACGGCGACGGATGGCCAAACCTTCGCGGCTTATTTGGCTTTACCAAAAATTTTACCGGCGCCGGGCCTTATCGTTTTGCCCGAAGTATTTAACACGAATGAACACATTCGTGCGGTTGCGGACGGTTATGCGGATGAGGGTTATTTGGTAATTGCACCCGACGTTTATTTTCGCCAAGAAACAGGGGCTTACATGCAGTATACCGACGAAGGGCGCACGAAGGCGCAGCTGTTGCGGTCTCAACTTGATACCGATCAGTATACACGTGACCTTGGTGATATCATAACGACCTTGCGCGGCCGAGATGATTGTACAGGGAAAGTCGGCGTAATGGGCTTCTGCCTCGGCGGTAAATTCACCTATCTTTCGAGTGTACGCCATCCGATCGATGCAGCCGTTAGCTATTACGGGGTGCAGATTGATGAACACCTCGGTGAGGCGGATGCATTAAACTGTTCGTTGTTACTACATTTCGCCGAGACTGATCCGCATGTCCCCGAAGCGACAGTTACCGCTGTAAAAGCGCGAATGGGGGGGTGGGGAAATGTAGCCATCCATATCTACCCCGGGACCGAGCACGGTTTCAATCGGTTTGGGTATGAACCGTATAATGAGGGGCAAGCCAACATCGCACGGGAACGCACATTAGCACACCTCGCCGCGCATCTGAGGTAATGGGACAAATGCTATGACGGCCATGGTTAAAACTATCAATGTAGCTGGTTTAAAAGCGGCACTCCACGATGGTGGAGAAATCGCTTTATTGGATGCACGCGAAGAAGTGCCCTTCGATGCCCGCCACATACTTATGGCGTCCTGCCTTCCAATTGGTCGCATCGAAGTATCGATCGACGACTTGGTGCCGCGGCGAAGTGCACGTGTTATTTGGTGCGATGATGGAGACAATCTTGCTGAACAAGCTGCGGCGCGGGCGGCATCGCTCGGCTATTCTGATGTGTCGGTTTTGGAAGGCGGCATCAAGGCATGGGAAGCCGCGGGCCATCGAATCTATTCCGGTGTGCATGTACCCAGTAAAGCATTCGCGGAGGTGGTCGAGAATGTAGCCAAGACACCATACATCACGGCTGATGAATTAAAGAGGCTCATAGACAAGAAAGCTGATGTAGCAATTTTTGATACAAGGTCTTACGAAGAATACCACTCCAATAGTATTCCGGGCGCAGTGAGTGTTCCCGGAGTTGAGATCATCTATCGATTTAAAGATTTGACGCCGTCGGCTGACACAATGGTGGTTGTAAATTGCGGTGGTCGGACCCGCAGTATTATAGGCGCTCAGGCGCTGATAAACGCTGGTGTTCCGAATAGAGTTGTCTCCTTAAAGAACGGCACGCAGGATTGGCATCTCGCAGGCTATGAAGTGGTAAAGGGGGCCACCCGACGACCTCCTGAAGTTTCTGACATCGGAATGGACGTGGCTATTGCCGGGGCCCGCCGGATCGCGAAACTATGCGGAATTAAAATAATTGATCGTGGGACGCTGGAGATTTGGCGAAGCGAGGCTAAAGACCGGACACTTTATACTCTCGATGTTCGCACACAGGAAGAATATGAGGAGGGTCATGTCGCCGGTGTAAAACACATCGCCGGTGGTCAGCTTGTGCAGGAGACTGATGCGCATCTTGGCACCTGGGGTGCTAGGGTAGTTCTGTTTGACGACAACGGGATCCGAGCGACAGCTACTGCATCTTGGCTGAGTCAAATGGGCTGGGAGGTTGCTATCACTACTAATGCTGAGGCGGGTGGTAAGATCGTTACGGGCCCGCACTTGCCTGTCGTTCAAGGTTTAGATAGCTCGAAGGTAATGCGGATTTCACCTGGCGAATTAAGGAACAAGCTTGAAAGGGGCGAGGTAACCGTCATTGATCTGAATTGGAGCCGGGGATACTACGAAGGCCACATACCAAATGCTAGGTTCGCTATACGCTCCCGCCTGGACGCCGATCTTGGTAAATTGCCGGAGGCCGGTGAGCTTGTCTTTACGTCACCTGATGGGCTGCTGGCTGCATTTGCCGCAGCCGACTGGTCTGCAATGGCTCTTGAAGGCGGCACTGCCGCGTGGGTCGACGCGGGGCTGCCGTTGGAGACGGGTGCCACGAACATGGTTAGTGTAGCTGATGACATTCGTCTGAAGGCGCGTGAGCAAGGCACGGATATCGAAGCGGCGATGCGGGACTATCTCGCTTGGGAAATTGAATTGGTAAACGATATGGCGGAAGATGACGACCATCGTTTCGACGTAATTGTGCAAGCGTCCTAGGCCGCCTCAACGACATCCTTTGATCCTTCGCCGGCAACCGTTGTCCGAATCATGACGCGGGCATGCTTGTCGCGCGCAAATGGCCGACCTCGATGGACGACCGCACGGTTATCCCATAGCACGGCGTCACTCTCAGACCATTTGTGAGTGTATATGTTTTCGGGTCGCGTAGCGAATTCAATTAACTCGGCGATCAAGGGCTTCGCTTCCGCTTCTGGCATTCCGATAATCGCCCCTGTGTGCGAGCCGACATAGAGGGCACGTTTGCCTGTCTCTGGAATGAGGCGCACCATCGGGTGCTTGACCGGCGGTAGTTCGTCGTACTCAGCCTTGGTCATCAGCCGCTTGTCGGTGTTGTTGCGCGACGTTGCAAAGTGATGGATCCCCATGCGGTTTTCGATCTTAATTTTCATTTTTTCGGGCAAATCTTCCCAGGCGGCGATCATACTGGCGTACTCAGTTTCACCACCTTCGGGCGGGACCGTCTTGGCTGACAGCATTGAGGCGAGCGCGGAAACCGGCTTGAACGAACTGTCGCTGTGCCAAAGGGAGTTCGCCTTGTGGACTAAGTTCAATTTGTGAGCGCCTGGAACAACTTTGCCGTCTTCGCCGACATTGGACAGTATAACTAGTGGTGTTCCAGCGCCATAAGAGCCAACTTTTGTCGCTTCCAAAGGCCCGAGACGCCGGCTGAAGGCAATTTGTTCTTGGTCGAGCAAGGGCTGGTCCGGAAAAACAAGGACGGAGTATTTCGCAAACCCCTGGCGCAGCGCCGCGAAAGTTGTGTCATCCAAGTCGCCCCGCAGGTCGACATTCGTAACACGGGCGGCAAATCTTGGGTGCAGTGGCTCGAAGGTTGGCATTTATTTCAGCCCATTTTTGTTAACATTTAAAATTAAATCGCCTCAATGTGGCCATTTGACAAGCTATGTCCTGAGCCGTGTGCCGTCGGGATCGTGAAGTGGTTTCAGAGATGCGTGAGCTGCATATATTTCGAGTGCTGCCTCGATTTCGAACTGTGCACTTGCTAAAATGTCACCGATTGGGCGGTCTTCACACTTGACATAACCTATGGCGACGGAACGGCCTATTGTATGACCATAGGCGGCTGACGTCGTGTAGCCGCTGATCTCACCGTCGACAAGGATTGGCTCCAGCCCCATTAAAACGACCTCCGGGTCGTCGACGTACAACAAAACGCGCCGCCGGTCGACGCCATCTTCCCTTTGTTTTTCAAGCGCGGCGCGACCGATGAAGTTGGTGTTGTCGGAAAATTTAGTGGCAAATCCCATTCCAGCCTGGAGTGGCGTGTCGTCCGGTCCGATGTCATGACCCCAGGCGCAATAGCCTTTCTCGATGCGCAGTCCCGCCATCGCAAAACTGCCTGCATTTTCCAGTCCAAGGTCGGTGCCAGCGTCCCAGATGCGGTCATAGAGCGGGAGTGCCGCCTCGTTCGGCACATAAAGCTCCCAGCCCAATTCGCCGACATACGAAACCCGAGATGCACGTGCGACCGTATCGCCAATTTCAATTTCTTGGTGCGTCATATAAGGGAAGGCTTTATTCGATAGGTCTGTTGGTCCGAGACGCGATAGGAGCTGTCGAGCATTTGGACCCATTACGCCGATTACAGCATAGGCGCTAGTCATATCAGTCAATACTACGAATTCATGGTGGCAGAGCCGCTTTCTGAGTAAGTCCATGTCGCGGGCCTGCTGTGCGGATCCTGTCACCATTAGATATGCATCTTCGCGGATACGCATAACAATGACGTCGCTTTCGTAGCCGCCACGTTCGTTTAAGATCGGTGTGTAAGTGGTCCGCCCTACGGGTACATTTAGCTGTCCGGCGCACACTCGATTGAGAAAAGTTGCTGCGTCCCGGCCTTGCACGAAAATTTTACTGAAACTGGTTTGATCGAAAACGGCGACGCTTTCGCGCGTAGCACGATGCTCCCGCGCTACACACTCGAACCAATTCGGCTTTCCGAATTTAAGTTTGGTTGAGACACCGCCACCTATTGGCTGGAACCAGCTTGGGCGCTCCCATCCGGCGTGCTCGCCAAACTCGGCGCCAAGCGAGGCTAGCCGTCCGTGCAGCGGCGAAAGGCGCAAATCACGTGCGCTTTCGAACTGCTGTCCTGCGTAGCCGATTGCGTAGTGAAGACTGAGATTTTCTGCCGCGCGGTCGCGTATGGTGTTTAGCGTGTTACGAACCCGTGTAAAACGCCTGACGTCGACGGAAGAGAGGTCGACGCCGGGATCGCCGTCGATAATCCAGTCGGCCAGCGCTTTGCCGGCGCCACCACTGCTCGCAACTCCCATTGAGTTCATGCCGCAGCACATGAAAAAACCAGGTGCTTCGGGCGCCTCGCCCATTAGAAAGGCACCGTCCAAAGTGAAGCTTTCGGGACCATTCAGAAGAGTGCGGACTTCCGCATTTTCAAGCGCGGGTATTCGGTGTAGCGCCTCTTTCATAATTGGTTCAAAGTGATCCCAGTTCTCTCCTAGCAAATCGAAAGAGAAATTTTTTGGTAAGTCATTGAGGTCGACTGGCCGGGCGTTGGGCTCGAAACTTCCTACTAGAAGACCCTGCCCTTCATCCCTGATATACATATAGCCATCATGTGCGCCCAAGACTGGCATGCCTGTGTAGATACCGTCGAATGGTTTAGTGATCAGAGCGTAATGTTCGCAGGCATATAGAGGGGCGGAGACCCCGGCCATCTGCGCGATAGCGCGGGACCAAAGGCCACCACACAGTGCCACAGCTTCGCAGGTGATGGTACCGGAGCCAGTCTTGACGCCGTTGATCCGGCCATTTGCAAAAGTAAACCCTGTAACTGGTGTGTCCTCAAAAATCCTTACACCACCGGCGCGGGCCCCTTTGGTGAGTGCGGCGCAAACGTCGCTCGGGCTGACCCGACCGTCACTTGGAGATAGAATGCCGCCTAGCAGGTCGTCAGTGTTTGCGATTGGCCAGAGTTTTTTAATTTTGGAGGCGTCAACCTCTTCGACATCTATGCCGAAGGCTCGAGCCAGTGACGCTTGTCGGCGTATATGTGTCATCCGGTCAGGGTTTGCCGCGATACTTAAACTGCCGCATCCAATCCATCCCGTGGATTGACCCGTTTCGGACTCAAGTGATTGGTAAAGCTGTGCACTGTATTTCATCAGCGTTGTCAAGCTGGAGCTTGACCGCAACTGGCGAACTTGTGCTGCCGAGTGCCAAGTCGTTCCGCTCGTCAACTTGGAGCGTTCCAGAAGGATGACGTTTTTCTTACTACGTTTTGCTAGGTGATATGCGGTCGAACAGCCGACGATACCGCCGCCGATGACAACAATTTCTGCCGATTGAGGAAGTAAGTCGGGCATCGCGACGGCTCCAGCATGTTGTATATTTTTCGAATGCTATGGGACGAATGTTTTTCTTCTAATTATAAATGTTGCATATGTAACATAACGTTATGACGTTGACGCAAGAAAGCCATACGTTGGCCACTATTCTCGATCGGATCGTTCAGGCCTATGACGAATTTAGCCCGCGGTTTTGCAAAGCTTAGTGTAGCAGAAGATCCATTCGGCTTGTCGCCACCGGCGTGTGAAGACCTAACGTCGTTTGACAACAAGCGTGCCTGAGTGATGTCGCCAAACGACATCGTATTGGCTATCGACGTTGGTGGTACGTTTACTGATGTCTTAGCGTTTGACCGTTCCAACAATGCCATTATTTTGGGCTTCAAGGTGCCGTCGACACCAACTAACCCGTCGGATGCCGTCATGAACGGCGTAGACCGTTTTATAACGCGCAGCGGCTATACGGTGGATGCTATTTTTCACGGTACTACGATAGGTACCAATGCCTTAATCACAAAAATGGGAGCAAAAACAGCGCTCGTGACGACAAACGGTTTTAGGGACGTCCTAGCGCTTCGACGTCATGCCCGGCCACGTCTTTACGACCTTTCGCCGCAAATATCTCCTGACCTTGTGCCGCGAGAGCGCCGCTTTGAGGCCGAAGAGCGTATGTTGGCAAACGGGACTGCACTGGTGCCGTTAACGGAGACTGAGATTGCCCGGATTGTAGAGGTAGTGGCTAAATCTGGCGCGGAGGCAGTTGCAGTCTGTTTTCTGCATTCCTATGTGAACGATACCCATGAACAGGCTTTGGGTGCGGCAATTCAATCGGCAAACCCTGATCTATTTGTCACCCTATCGAGCGACGTTTGCCGCGAGTTCCGCGAGTATGAACGAACAAGCACGACCACTGTTAACGCCTTTATTGGGCTGCGAGTTCAACGTTATGTTGATCGAATGGTCAAAGAGATGGCGGAGCGACACATCCACAAACTTTCTATTGTTAAATCGAACGGCGGTCTTACCTCGTCAGGAAACGCGCGGCGTTACCCGGTTCACCTGATCGAATCGGGACCGGCCGCGGGCATAATTGCCTGCGCGGCAATCGGTAAAGCTGAGGGTATTAATAATCTGATTGCCTTCGATATGGGCGGAACTACGGCGAAGGTGGGTGTGGTGATTAACGGCCGGCCCCGTCTTGAAACAGAATTCGCTGCCGACCGTTTTGTAAACGGGCAGGATGTCGGTGGTTACCCGATCCAGAGTCCAGTGATTGATTTAATCGAAATTGGCGCAGGTGGTGGTTCCATTGCTTGGGTCGACGCTGCAGGTGTGATACGGGTTGGCCCAGAAAGTGCGGGTGCCGATCCAGGGCCGGCGTCATACGGCCGTGGCGGAATACGGCCGACTGTGACGGATGCTCATGTTGTTGTTGGTCATGTGGCACCTGACGGTTTCGGTAGCGAGGATCTGGAGATTGATGTCGCGGCCGCGCGCGATGTCATCCGCCGAGAGATAGCTGAACCCATGGGGTGGACGATCGAGCGCGCCGCTTGGGGAATTTTGCGGCTGGCGACCGCCAATATGGCTGAGATGGTGCGCCTGGCGACCTTGCGGCGTGGCCTTGATCCTCGTGATTTTACGCTCGTCGCCTTTGGCGGCGCTGGACCGTTACACGCATCGGATATCGCGCGCGAAGTAGGCGTGGAGCGGATTATTATTCCGCCTTTGCCGGGGCTATTCAGCGCTATTGGAACGGTGCTCGGGGAAGTGCGACACGATCTTGTGCAAACACGCCTCAGCCGCCTATCAAAATTAACTACAGATGATATTGAAGAAGAGTTTCACAGATTGGAGTTGCGAGCGGGAACACTAATTGCAGAAGAGGAGGTTACGGATGAATGGCAGTTTGAGCGGTCTGCTGACCTTAGGTTCGAAGGGCAATTGTTCGAGTTGACACTGCCTCTGTCGCGGCATGGTATCTGGAATTTGGAGAAACTTGACGCGTCATTTCGGGAACACTATTGCGAAACCTATGGATACGACTTACCGAATAACATTGTTGAATTGGTCAACCTGCGACTTACGGTAACCACGATGGCTTCTGATTCCCGGTGGCCGGCAGTGGACTTGGGCGAGACGGGAAATAAACCGCGAACTAGCATACAGACCTTGGAAGACGGATCTAAACGAGACATCTCAGTGATCCGCAGGCATGACCTAACTATAGGAAATACGTTGTTTGGTCCGGCAATTGTTGAAGACGTTGGTGCAACTATTCGCGTCTTGAGTGGACAGATCCTGAAGTTGCAAAAGTCTGGTACCTTGGTTTTGACAAGATGTGGAGGCGGACAATGACGGGCGAAATGCTCATGCAGCAAGACCCTGTGACTTTTGAGGTGGTGCGCGGCGGCCTTTATGCGATCTGCGAAGAGATGAAATCTGTCATGATGCGGGCAAGTTTCTCGCCATTGCTTAGCCTTTCAGCGGATCTTTCTTGTGCCATACTTGACCATGAGGGCGATGTAGTCGCACAGGGTAATGACATTCCTGTTCATCTTGGTGCCATGCCATTTTCTGCTAAAGGGATCATTGATGCGTTTCCGTTGGAGACGTGGCGGCCAGGCGATGCGGTGTTGAACAATGACCCGTATTCGGGAGGTTCTCATCTGCCGGATATGACACTGTTAACGCCTATCTTCGATACAGCCGGTGTGCTTGGCTTTACTGCAAGCCGCGTCCATTGGCCCGATGTCGGGGGCTCGGCTGCGGGCTCATCTTCAGTGACCGACGAGATCGTAAAGGAAGGCATCCGGGTGCCGCCCGTTAAAATTATGCGCGAGGGCGAGCCGGACGAAGGTGTCTGGACACTCCTATTTGCAAACGTTCGCATTCCGGACGACCGGATAGGTGATTTCCGAGCCCAAGTTGCTTGCAACGCGCGGGGTGTAACGCGGGTTGAGCAACAGGTTACACGTTATGGCGGGCTAGTAATCCGACAAATTTTTGCGGAGACGCAAGATTATACTCAACGCATGGTTGCAGCGGCACTCGTGGGAATACCGGATGGGACCTATTCAGCGACCCACCATCTGGATGGCGACGGTTTTTTCGAAGATTCAGGTAATGGAGATTTTGGTCTATCGGTTACCATTAAAAAACGCGATAGCCATTTGCACTTTGATTTCACGGGCACAAACTCGCAGGCACGTGGACCTGTTAACGCGCCATTCGCGGTAACTGCTTCTGTTTGCTACTACACGGTTCTGGCTCTGGCGGGTGGTTCGGTTCCGCCCAATTCAGGTGCATATCGTTTGGTCGAGATTACGGCGCCGGAAGGTACATTGGTCAATCCGGTCTATCCCGCCCCCGTTGTTGCCGCAAATACTGAGACTTCCAATCGCATTGTTGACCTTTTGCTCGATGCTTTAGCGACAGCGATACCAGAACGCGTGGTTGCGGGAAGCTACGGCTGCGCGGGCGTTTTTGCTCTTGGTGGTGTTGATCCCTCTAATGAACGCCGCTTTGTCCATATGGAGACGATTGGCGGCGGAATGGGGGCTTCGGCCAAAGGTTCGGGTCTTGATGGGCACAGGGTCCACATGGGCAATACGATGAATTTACCATGCGAAGCGGCGGAGCTTAATCTACCAATCAGGATCGAAACATACGCATTGGTCGAAGGCTCTGGTGGCGCAGGTGCTCATGCAGGTGGGATGGGTGCGCGGAAGGTTATCCGTTCGCTTATCGACGATGTTGAATTTTCACTGCTTTACGAGCGCGCCTTTAATCCTGCCAAAGGCGCTGCGGGTGGTGGGCTCGGGAAAGTTGCTGCATTCGCGATTGAGCATGCGGATGGCAGTCGCACAACCCTATCGTCAAAAACGCCAGCTGGTAAATTGATGAAGAACGAAGCGCTGTGGATAGAGACCGCAGGCGGCGGTGGCTGGGGGCGGCAGAACGGCTAGGCACCTACCCTCCTGTGGTCTCAGCCATGAAGATGTGGCTAGTTCAGATAGCGTTTCCGGCGTGTTGTGGCGGTGACACGGCAACCGTCATCCATGCGCCCGATAAGGCGCCAGACTGTACTTTGAGGACACGCCACTGGAGTGAATATTTTTTGCCGCCGTCAGATATGATTGTGACCCGATAGAGCGCCATTTTCATAGTTTTGACCACGGCTTCGATGGTGTGTGTTTTGTGGCCAAGGAGAAATCGATAGTTCGCGCTTGATATCATCTGGGTGAACCGCGCAAGTGGTCCTGTAATTGCGCGATTGCTAGGATGTGCAAACGCCCAGGTCTGTGCGATACCATTTCCGGGAGTGGGGTTATCGTTCTGTTGTAAGGCACGCAGCTGAATTTCAATGACCTGCCGCGGCGAATATTTAGAACTTGGTTGCAATAAATTATTGGCTTCGGTTGCATTAGGGAAGAAAGCGAATGCAACGCAAATTGTGAATACTTTAAACATTGTTTGGTTCAAAGGTCTCGGCGAAAGGTTACCTAAGATTGCAGTACTCGGTGCGGAAAAGGCGACATAATGCAATCAAAAAGTTCAGCCTTGCAGACGTCTAAAATCTGTCGTCGGTGGATCTGTTAAATGTTATTAACTCGAATTTAAGTTGGGACCCAAAAGCTAATTTCTATAACTCGGATCAATTTTGTCCATTTTTCGCATCATTGCGGCGAACTCCAGCCCGCCTGATGTTGGCGCTTTGCCATGCATAGTTGCGCCGGTGCTGAGCCCGTCCGCTGAGGCGCGGGCCACATTGTCAGTCAGAAGGTTTAGCTCGCCCGCCGCTGCTGCATCGACCTGGATCTGGCAAGACCGCTCGAGCCGGTAGAGGCGCTGGAAGGCTTCAGGGATCGACCGGCCTGTGGTCAGCAACCCGTGATTCCGAAGGATCATGGCGTTATTGTCACCAAGGTCGTCGAGTAAACGCTCACGTTCTTCGGTATCTAAGCTCACGCCTTCGTAATCATGGTAAGAGAGCTGGCCGTAAAAACCTGTTGAGGCCATAGATATAGGCTGGAGCCCTTCTTTTACTGCTGCTACGGCCATGCCGGCGCGCGTGTGGGTGTGCATTACGCATTTGTGTGTCTCGGTATTGGCCATGTGCACGGCGGAGTGGATCACGAAACCGGCCCGGTTCACTGGGTGGTCGCCTTCGACAATTTCGCCGTCGCAATCGATTTTAACCAAGTTTGATGCGGTCACCTCATCATAGTTCAAGCTGAAAGGATTGATAAGAAAATGCTCCTTCGGTCCCGGTACGCGCGCGGTTAAATGACCGTAGATCTGCTCGGTCCAGCCGTAATAGTCGACCATGCGGTAAGCGGCGGCGAGTTGAATGCGCAGACCGTGCTCGGCCTCTTCCTCCGGAAGACTGTATAAATCGGTATCCGTATGTGTCTCCAGCATCATGTGTTCCCCAGTTTGCAATCCATAACCAATTGAATGGTTCACCTTGTATCTGTCATGAAGACAAAAGGATTTTCCATGGTAAGGAGTTTCAATTTTGTGTCCAGCGAATCACCGAAGCTCATTAGGCATTCATTGGATTTTATAATCCGGTGGCAGAAAATAAAAAGGGGCAAAGGGTTGGCCCGTTATGATTGAACGACAAATAATTTACAGAATGTCTCCGTCTACCCAGTGTCGGCCTAACTTGTCTTCGATCTCGATGACCCACAAATCTGGATCCCGTTCCGTCTGGCGCGCGATGTAGGCATTAGCCTCGACCTCCGGCACAAGCCGTCCGTCGAGTGCTTCGAGCCAGCCAAGCTTGCCGTCGAGATCGCGCATTTGGTTCATAATACGGCAACCCTCTTCTAATTGGTTTAACTTTAGGATTACGATCCCACTATGCGGATCGCCGCGACGGAGGACGTAGACGGGCACGCCCTCAGCACTGCATCGCTTTACATGTGCTTTTATCCAAATTTCGGTCGGAATGCGGCCTTCGATCATGAAAATTAGTTTAACGCCTTGTGGCGGCATTGACAGCTGCCCAGACGCCCGGAACACTGTGATTCACGATAAAACTCTGGGAGAGAGATCATGGCGGATGGTAGCGGTTCGAACAGGAATGATGACAACAAGCCAGGGCGGAGTAAGGCCTGGTTCGGTCCGATGGACCGTGATGGTTTCGTTCATCGCAGCTGGATGCGCAACCAAGGCCACCCAACGCATGTTTTTGATGGGCGGCCGGTTATAGGTATTTGCAACACTTGGTCGGAGCTCACGCCGTGCAACGGCCATTTCCGCGAATTGGCCGAACATGTAAAGCGGGGCGTATACGAGATGGGCGGCTTCCCGGTCGAATTTCCAGTGATGTCGTTGGGTGAGACCCTGATGCGTCCAACCACTATGCTATTCCGTAATCTGGCCAGCATGGATGTCGAAGAATCCATTCGTGCCAATCCGATGGATGGCGTCGTGTTATTAACGGGATGCGATAAGACCACTCCGTCTCTAATGATGGGCGCGGCAAGTTGCGGCTTACCCACAATTGTTTGTTCTGGTGGTCCGATGCTAAACGGCAAGTTCCGCGATCGAGATATTGGCTCGGGTACTAGCGTGTGGGAATTCTCAGAAGATGTGCGCGGTGGTAAAATGACCTTGGCTGATTTCATGGACGCGGAGGCGGGTATGTCGCGCTCAGCGGGCCACTGTATGACGATGGGTACAGCATCGACCATGGCGTCGATGGTTGAGGCGCTCGGCATGGGGCTGCCGTCCAACGCGGCGATACCTGCTGCGGACTCTCGGCGTAAGGTGGTAGCCCGGATGGTTGGCCAACGTATTGTAGAGATGGTCAAGGAGAACCTGACCATCGATAAGATCCTCACGAAGGAGGCCTTCGAGAACGCTATTATGGTAAATGGCGCTATCGGCGGCTCGACCAACGCAGTGGTTCACTTGATGGCGATTGCCGGTCGTCTTGGTGTTGAACTCACCCTCGACGATTGGGACCGCCTTGGCCGTAATATGCCTTGCCTCGTCAATTTGATGCCGTCGGGTAAGTACCTGATGGAGGACTTCTTTTATGCGGGTGGCCTGCCCGCGGTGATCAAGGAAATTGGTGACAATCTGCATAAGGATGCGCTGACCGTCAATGGTCAGAGTATTTGGGAGAATTCCAAAGATGCTGTTTGTTACGACCGCGACGTGATCTTCGCGAAGAACAGCCCATTTAAGGAATCGGGCGGTATCGTTGTACTGCACGGCAATCTTGCGCCAACCGGAGCGATCCTGAAACCATCTGCGGCAACCGAAAATTTGATGCAGCATCGCGGCCGTGCTGTTGTGTTTGAGGATATTGATCACTTCAAGGAAAAAGTGAATGACCCTGATCTGGACGTGGAACCAAACGATATTCTGGTCCTGAAGAATTGTGGGCCGAAGGGTTATCCAGGCTTCCCAGAGGTAGGCAATTTGGAGTTGCCACCAAAAATTCTGGCGCAAGGTATCACGGATATGGTGCGGATATCTGATGCGCGGATGAGTGGCACTGCTTACGGGACGGTGGTCTTGCATACTTCGCCAGAGGCGGCGGCGGGCGGCACGCTTGCGCTGGTTCGGGATGGCGACATGATCGAGCTCGACGTGGCTGGTCGCGGGTTGCACCTTGAGGTTACAGATGAGGAGCTGGAGCGTCGCCGCGCCGAATGGAGCCCTCCCAATGGCTCCATGGACCGGGGCTACTACAAACTTTACACAGATCACGTCTTGCAGGCGGATACGGGTGCGGATCTGGACTTCCTTGTCGGCAATTCCGGCGCACCAGTACCACGGGAAAGTCATTAATCTCCCAAATAGGGGATCACGTCTTTTCCAAAGCGTTTGATGGTTGTCATAATGTCCCCATGCGGCGGACCGCCTGAATGTGCGTGTCTTAGACGGAGCAGGAAGTAGGTGCTCCCGGTTGCTTTGCTCCAGCGTTTGAATTCGGCGATACAGGTCTCGGGGTCGCCGGTGATGATGCGATCTTTCCAGATTTGCTCGAACTGGAAATCGTCTTCCGATGCGAATTCATGGAAGGCGTTGGCGCCGTTGCGCCAATAGTATTTGTAGGCATCCATCACCTCTGGACCATAGACGCGGGCCGCATCTTCCAAACTATCTGCGACCCAGGCGTCACGCATTATCACGACTTGTGGCTGGTGTCCGGCCGCTATAGCGGCACGCCGATAGGTCTCAGCGGCGGCTATGCTCTCGGTCAGGGGCCAGCTTGGACTCATCACTACAGCGTCGCCAATTCGCCCGGCCCGCTCAAGAGCTGCTGGCACCCAGGCGCCAATCCAGATTGGTGGGCGTGGTTTCTGGACCGGGTGTGGTGTGACGCGGACGTTTTCAATGTCGAAATGCCGGCCTTTATGGGTGAAATGTTTCCCCGTCCACGCCTTTTTTAGGATTTCAATGGCTTCCTCAAAGCGTCCAACCCGGTCTTTTTTCTCGATCCCAAACGCGCGGAAATCTGCATCTTGGTAGCCAATGCCCACACCAAGCGCGACGCGGCCCCCAGACACCGCTTCTAGAGTGACGACGTCCTCGGCAACTCGCAATGGATGATGCAGTGGTAACAAGAGAACGGAGGTGCCTATCTGTATCCTTTTGGTTCGGGCCGCTACGGCACTGGCGACAACGAGTGGTGAAGGCAGGAAACCATCACGGTCCTGATGATGTTCCCCAAAAAAGAAACCGTGGAACCCGCACGCCTCAGCAAGTTCTGCTTCGCTGATCGTTTCCGCCACGCATCGGTCCATATTTTTGCCCTGTGGTGGGTTCGCGATGGAACTGTATAGACCGAGCTTAATCATGGCCGTCTTCCTTTGTGTTGTTTGAAGAATCACCTATTGCGACTGGCCGGCGGTGAAAGGCCAAGTAATTCAGTTGCTGGAGTAACTTAAATGTGGAGGAAGCAATGAGTAATATTGCCGTTGTGACCGGCGCGGCATCAGGAATTGGAGAAGAGGCATGCCGTGACCTGCTCGACCAGGGTTGGACCGTATACGGTCTTGACGTTGTGGAGGAGGGGCTTGGGCGTATCTCGGAGCGGTTTACCAATGGGTTTTTCCACCCAATGATCTGTGATGTGAGGTCCGCCGAGACAGTGCAGTCCGTAATGAATGAGATCGGTGGGCGAACTGGCAAGATAAACGCCCTCATAGCGAGTGCGGGTGTCATTAGGCTGGCACCGCTCGCAGAAATGGCGACTGAAGATTTCGATATGGTTTTCGATGTCAATGTGCGCGGTCTTTGGCTTAGTGCGCGTGAAACTATTCCTTATCTGCGCGCAGCAGCGACGGCGGGTGAACTAGCCCGCATCGTCATGCTTTCTTCCGTTTCTGCGTTGAGACCTAAGATTGAAGGTGGCGCGTACGGAGCATCGAAAATTGCGGTTACACAATTGACCCGTGTGCTTGGTTCGGAATGTGCCAAAGACGGGATCCTTATAAATGCAATTGCTCCCGGTACCGTTGATACGCCAATGGTACAGAATGCAGATAGATCAGGTGATTGGCGTCCTTCAGGGCCGTCCCCGGTGGGTCGTGTTGCGGAGCCAAGAGATATAGTACGCGTCATCCGATTTTTGTTGAGCGAAGACGCGGCTTACGTTACCGGAACAACGATCCCGGTTGATGGGGGTACATCTGCGGCTTTCATACCTCCGAAATAGTCGGTCTTGACCATTGCCGGGTGAGATATAATGCTCTTCGCTGCCCCAACAAAAGGATATAAAAAATGCTGATGCTTATGCCCGACGCTCGTTTTGATGGGGCAGCAGAATATGAACAGGCGGTCGTCGGTGACCGCGCCGAAGTGCGGGTCTATCAGGCAAATTCACTGGATGACATACCGAATGATGTTTGGAACGCGGCTGACGGCCTGATGGTTTGGGGCCGTACGCCCTGTGACAGGGATATGTTAGATAGAGCTAAGAATACGCGCATCGTGATCCGCATGGGTGTTGGCTATGACGTTATCGACATTGAGGAAGCGGGCAAGCGCGGCATAGTCGCCTGTAACGTGCCAGATTATGGCACCACCGACGTGGCCGATCATGCCATCGGTCTGATGTTGGCGTTGACACGTGGCATTGTGCGTTATCATACGGCTCTGGTCGACGAACCGGTGGCAGAATGGCGAGCCATTAATACGCCAATTGTCCGGCGGGCGCGAGGTGCCACGTTTGGAATTGTCGGGCGGGGTCGGATTGGCACCGCGGCGGGCCTGCGCGCCAAGGCGCTGGGCATGAATGTCATGTTCTATGATCCTTACGTTCCGGATGGCGGAGATCAATCGGTCGGTTTCGAACGACGAGAAACCTTGGAAGAGCTAATGCGGGAATCTGATGTGGTCACGGTTCACACGCCATTAACCGACGAGACCCGAGGGATGATAAACGGGCAAGCACTTTCCTGCATGCAACAAGATGCGATCCTAATTAACACGTCGCGTGGTGAAGTTGTTGATGTTGATGCGGTGACTGAAGCATTAAAGGGGGGTCGCTTGGCGGCCGCTGGCCTTGATGTCTTGCCGCAGGAGCCTCCAGACCCAAACCACCCGCTTTTTTATGCACTTAAGAATCGTGAAGAATGGACGATCGGCCGTGTCATCGTGACGCCGCATGCAGCTTGGTATAGTCCAGATGGCGCTCGGGATTGTCGTGAAAAAGCGGCCCGTACGGTCATAAATTATTTGACTGAAGGTACAATAAGAAACTGTGTGAATGAGCAGTTTCTCAAGATGGGAGAGGCTTAATGAAGGTCGTAGTCACCGGCGGTACAGGTATGATTGGCCGCAAGCTTATCGATTCGCTGCTGGCAACGCCGGAGTTGATCGATCGGGAAGGCAACATGGCTGAGATTAAAACGATTACCGCGTTCGATGTAGTCGCCCCGAATCCGCCTCTTCCGGACGATCCGCGATTAACCGTCGTGACAGGCGAGATCAGTGACGCGATCGCGGTGAAATCCCTAATCGATGACGAGACCGATACTGTGTTTCATCTTGCGGCGGTAGTCAGTGCGCAAGCTGAAGAGGATTTTGATTTAGGTATGCGGGTCAACCTTGATGGTACGCGCATTATGTTGGAGCGGTGCCGGGCGCTGGATCACGTCCCTCGCGTAGTCTATGCGAGCTCCGTTGCGGCTTTTGGTGGTAACATGCCGGACGTTATCAACGATGCGGTCACGCCAAATCCGCAGACTACTTACGGTGTGACCAAAGTGATCGGCGAGTACTTGATTGACGACTACAGTCGCAAAGGCTTTATCGACGGCCGTGCCTTGCGTCTGCCGACGATCGTCGTGCGTCCCGGTCGGCCCAATAAGGCAGCATCGACATGGGCCTCGAGTATTTTACGTGAGCCGCTTTCCGGGTACTCAGCGGTTTGTCCGGTTACAGAAGAAAGTAAGATGTGGATGCTTTCGCCACGGAGAGTTGTCGAATCTTTTCGTCATGCACAGGCATTGGATGCGGTAACCTGGGGCCCACATCGTGTCGTTAACTTGCCGGGCGTCACAGGTTCAGTGACGGAGTCGCTTCAAGCCTTATCCCGAGCTGGTGGCAACTCGGCGCGAGCACGGGTGACGTTCGAGCATGATCCCTTCATCCAGGAAATTGTTGATGGTTGGGCGAATACCTTTGAGACAGCCCGTGGCCTTGAGATGGGCTTTAAATCGGATATGGGTTTAGATGAAATTGTAAATGTCTTTCTGGAGGATGACCTGCCAGGACAGCACGTTTATTATGATTGATTTCGCTAATATTGTTAATCCGACTTACTATCAATGAGCCTGGTTATGTATGGCGGCACTGCAAATGCGGCTTTGTGTACCGCCGGCGTGTAGTAGTCCGTTTTAAATCCAGCAGCATCGAAGCGGACTAGTAGAGTGTTGAAGTTCAGGTCTGTAAATTCAGCCTTGTCGCTCCCCCAACCAAAAGTCATATCGCCACCGATATAGGCTGGAATGCTAGCTCGGAAGCAGGTGGCATCGATAAACAATTCCGTCAAAATTTTCATCGAATTGCTTAGCTCTTCTCCTTGGACGAAGGGAACACCATTTTGGGTGACAAGGATGCCGTCGTTAGCCAGGCAACGTTTGCAGCCAGCGTAAAAGTTTTTACCGAACAAGACTTCGCCCGGGCCGATCGGATCAGTCGAGTCCACGATGATGACGTCGAAGCGGCGATCCGTTTTGTGCACATATTCGACGCCGTCTGCGATCACCAACTCGGTGCGTGGATCTTCATAGGCATCGCCACAGATCATACGCAGATGCTGTTTAGCTAGCTCGACCACTGTATTGTCGATTTCAACCTGCACCACGGTCTCGATGGATTTGTGTTTAAGTACTTCCTCGAGCATGCCCCCATCACCACCACCAATGATTAAAACATGGCGGACACGGCCATGTGCCAAGACCGGCGTGTGGGCGAGCATTTCATGGTAGATGAATTCGTCGCGTTCTGTCGTCTGCACTACGCCGTCAAGTGCAAGCACCCGGCCGAATTCCTCGTTGTCAAAGATGATAAGGTGTTGGTGATTGGTTTTTGTTTCGTGGAGGATCCCGTCGATTCTAAGGCGCGAATGAAACCCTGGATGAAGCTTTTCCTCAAACCAATCCATTAGCGGATACGACCGCGATAATGGTCTGAAATTTCCAGGCGACGAGGCTTAAAAGCCTGGCGCAGTATTTCGGCTCCTTTCATTGGGTCTGTTTCTCCGCACATGAAGAGATCTACCGCGGCGTAATTCCATTCTGGCCACGTATGAATGCTGATATGTGATTCTGCGAGTATGGCTACACCAGAGATGCCACCGTTCTCGGAAAACTCATGCAGGTGAATGTTTAGTAAGGTGGCACCAGATACTTCAGCGCCCCGCCGAAGCGCCCTTTCGATAACGTTGGCGTCACTCAAGTTTACGCTGTCCCAAAGATCAACCAGAAGGTGCCGTCCCGCGAAAAAGCTACCTTCATGACGCAACAGATATTCGCGACTGGTGTCAGGTTCCAATCCGTCAACCAATGCTTCACTCGGGGGCGCGGAGTTCACTTTATCCATGGCACCGATCCCTCGCCATAAACCCGTGTCGACCCGCATTATTGCGGGACGCGACGATATGCAATTCGGCGAAATAGAATGCAAGAGAAATTTTAGCGAGATTCAGAAATTTTTTGCAAAATGTACGGTTATTAAAACTGCAACAAGATGGCTTTAGGTCCGTGCATTGTACCATCAACCTATACTTCTTTATTTATAGCCAACGTATAATTTCAAAAGCCAACAAGGAATTTGCAGAGACACCTGATGGTAAATAATCAGAAATTATGCCGTGTGCCGAGTTCATCTTGCTCTAAAGAGCGAAACCCCAGCCTGAGAAGGTCAGCTGTTGCTTCCCAGATGAGTTCACGCCATTCTTCGGTTTCGGGGTAAAAAAAACCGTCCAAGCGGTCTCCGCTCGCAATAGATCTTTCGTGACGGCTAAGCAAGCCGTCGAGGACAGTCGTCAGTGAGTAACAGCCAAATTCCACGACGACGGAAATAATCTCCTGATTTGGGAGAGCCGCCGATAGGCCCTGTGCCAGTGGCCCAAGAGTATTCGTTAACTCCACTTCGCCGGCCACGGCATAGGCGCCAAATAGGGCGCGTGCGCGCTGCTCGCTGCTTGAGCCGGGCATTTGGCAAGAAATAACTTCGGCTTCACCGTAAGGTCCGGATCCCGTCTGCACATCAAGGAAGATCAGTTGTTTAGCCTGAGAGAGCGAGTCGTCTGCGATATTCGACAATACATGACGGCACCATCTTTGCCGCTCGGTTTCCTTTGGCGTTGCGGTCTCGGTGTTTTGCTTTTTTTCATTGAAGCGGAATTCGGCAGCGGCGAGAAGTGTATCCTCCCATCGTACGCTAATCGTGTTTGTTTCAATTAATTCCTTCGTCTCAACTGGCCGAAATTCAAAAGGAGTAATGGTGTGGACCAGTATCAGGCCAATACTGGTTGGTAATTCAATTTGGAGCCCCGCGCGAAGCAAGGATGTTTGTAAGCCCGATGCACATAAACCGTCTGTTAACCTTGCTCCTGGACAGAGGACTATCACGGTAGAGGCGTCGTTGTTACCTGCTTTTGCTATATCTACATGGACGGAGGCCTCGCTTGCATTGCTTGGTTGCGATTCAAATGAGGATACTGGGAGACGTGCATCGAGGCACGCGGCAAGGAACATTCGCCGCGCATCGGTTGGATCCGATGTGAAATTTTGTGCTGCCGTCATAATCTCGTTGCCATAATGCCAAGATGTAGAAAACGGCATATCAAAGCAATTCTGATTTGCGACAAGATAGACCTGGGGGCATGTTTTTTTGATGAAATAGTTCGCGTCAATATTGGTGCTTAGCATGCTCTTTTTGTCCAATTTGGCCGCGGCTGAACAGAGGGGTGCCCGTTTGGGAAATTATTTTCCCAGCTGCACCGGAGCGAGAACATTCGTGAAATTAGGCATCACGCCGGCAAAAAATTTGAAATATGGGACGAAAAATCCCGGTTTCTGTGAAAAAATGTTGAATAAATGTGGAGAAATAATAAATCTGCTCAAAGAGAGGAGAAATTGATGCTGCGTGATGGCTATGTCGGTTCAGCGCTTGGAAAGGCAATGTTGGTTCTGGAGAAGGTTATCGACCGGCCGGATCCTGTCAGTATCGGTGCGCTCGGCATTTGGCTTGGCCTCCCAAAGCAGACAGTGCACAGGCTCGTCCACCCGTTGGTTGACGAAGGCTTACTCTGCAAATCGATAAAGGGCGAGGGTTACATGGTTGCGCCGCGATTAATGCGGCTCAGTCGTCGAATCCTAGAGCGCGCCGTCGATGAGGCGCCGATCCGTGCTATATTAGCGGATTTGGTCGAGAATATTGGGGAAACCTGCAATATTGGTATCCTAGACAAACACGAAGTGCTGTATTTAGAACGTGTTGAATGCGCGTGGCAACTGCGAATGCAATTGCAGCCGGGTAGCCGGATGCCGCTTCATTGCACCGGTATTGGGAAAATGCTTTTGGCTTCTTTGGAGGCGCGTGCCCGCAAGCGTTTAGTAGTTAACCTGCCACTCACCCGCTATACCGAGAAGACGATTATCGATCAAGATATACTATTGGGTGAGTTAAAACGGATACGCCATCAAAACTTTGCCTTGAACAATCAGGAAAACACAACCGGTATGTTGGGATTGGCTGTACCGGTTCGGGATCAAGATGACCGAGTTGTCGCTGGCCTGGCTTTGCACGCACCTGTGGCGCGCCTCTCCAAGGACGCCGCATTGGAAAAAGTCGAGACACTCCATGGAGCAGCTCGCAGGATTGGCGAAGCTCTGATTACCGAAAACGAAGGATAGAACTATGAATTCAGAAACATCACCAGAAATGGCGTCCGAGGAAATTGAAATTGTGCCAATCGACGGTCCGGTCGGTGCTGAAATTAAAGGGGTCAGCCTTGCAAGTGTAGATGATGCTCATTACCAGCGTATCCGCCAGGCACTGGTGGAAAACTTGGTTTTACTGTTTCGTGGGCAAAATATCAGCGATGCGGAGCTGGTTGCTTTTAGTCGTCTTTTTGGTGAACTCGACATGGCACCGCCGCAAGAAAACGGTCAGCAAGCTGTCAATGGACTCCCGGAGATTATGGTCATCTCTAACGTTAAGGAAAACGGGGTGCCTATTGGCAGTCTCGGTGACGGGGAGGCCATTTGGCACACTGACATGAATTATCAAGAGAATCCGCCGCTCGGCAGTGCCCTCTACGCGCGGGAGGTGCCGCCGGTTGGCGGCGATACTGGATTTTGCAATATGTACATGGCGTTGGAAGCTCTCCCGGCTCGATTACGGGAGCGGATTGACGGTCTATCGATCAAACACGACGCTAGCAAAACGAGTGGCGGTTATCTCCGGAAGGGCTTCGAGGAGGTGAGAGATGTAAGTCAGACCATTGGCGCTGTGCATCCGATCGTTCGCAAGCATCCTGAAAGTCATCGCGAAGTGCTTTACCTTGGCCGTCGGTTGAACGCTTATGTTATGGGATTACCTGTAGAGGCGTCGGAGGCCCTTTTGGACGAGATCTGGTCATACGCAACGCGAAAAGAGCACACCTGGCATCATCAATGGCGTGTTGGCGATGTCGTGTTCTGGGATAATCGCGCCGTCATGCATCGACGTGATGCTTTCGATGCAGGTGAGCGTCGAGTTATGCACCGGACACAGATAGGTGACCATTTGCCGGCATAGTTATAGTCAGTCCGGTACAACAAGTTCCTGTATTGTGTAGAGCGATAGGATCTCTTCGCATAGGGCTGGCGGGCCTTGGAGCGATAGTTTTACTTCGTTCTCTTTAATTACGCCGGGGGCCAGAAGGGACTCGATGGCGAGGCTCGAACCGGTGAAGTCAGTGGTTGTGCCTTCTGTCATCAGTGCTGCGTTTACCTCGAAATAAGTGGTGATATCGCTCTGTTCTGTGCTGCCTAAAACGGGCTCGAGGCCGAGGCTGATGCTTTTGCGACACATCTCATTTAAGGTTTGACGACCACCGGACTGTCCTAATCTCAGGCCGATGAAATCGGTCGCTGTCATTGTAGCAGCTGTCTCTACATCTTGCAGGGTAAAGAGGAACCCGCTGACCTTTGTGGCGACGGTTGCCGCCATTTTGACTGCGGCTGCTGCCTCCCAATCGCCAGCGATACATGGCTGGTTCAGCCACTCGATACCAATAGGATTGAGGCTGGCGGCGAGATAGACGGCATCCTCTGTGTTGAAAAGTTGATCGCCTTCCAACCGTAATAAGCATTCTTGCCCGATTTTATTTTGAAAATTTTTAATCAGGGCGAGGTCTGCGTCGAGCTCGCCTGAGAGAGTAAGTCGGAGCCTGGGCGGGTTCCCAGAAATTTCCTCCAAGTGCGAATCAAACGGATCTATTTCCTTGACCAAACCGACGCTGCCGCTGCCTATTAAATTGTCCCTATCGACTGCGTTCTCTATCGCTAGGCGAAGCGCCGAAGTTGCACCAGGCGCGACGGTGTGCGAAGCAGCTATTAGCCTGTCCGCATCGGCCAGCGTCATGCCGACCGTAATTTCGGCAAGTTTGCAAGCGATAATCCAACCTTGCTCGGGTGTCTCGGGCGTTACACCTTCGATCAATAGAGTATCTGCAATGCCGGTTGTGCCTTTAGCGGTCTCTGCTTCGATCAAGATAACGGGAATTTGCTTCACATCTGACAGACGAGACGGCATCTCCCTGTTGGGCGTTAGCGACAAACGGCGAAGCCGATAGCGTGCGATAGTTGTCATGAATTACCGTCCAGTGCTGGCGTTATGCAGATGGAAGGTGTCCCGAAGCGATCACCTTCAAAAGGACTGACTGCCCTTGCGGATAGCATTTTTTTGCCCACATAAAATTTGTGACAGAAACGAGGATCGTGCAAATGAGCGAAGAGTGGCAGTATCAAGTTCGCATCAATCTTAATGAAGAACGTGCTGAGATAGCGCGGCGCAATGCGAATGATATAAGTCTGGCTCCTCTGGGCGATATCCTCGCGAAACATAATGCAACACTGAAGTGCCAATATGACGCCTTTGCAGGATATTGCGAAGCTGCGGAAACTGAAGGTATCGATCGTTACCCGTTGTATCAATGGACCAAAGACACGCTTGACGACCCAATGAAAAAGGCGAAATACCTGAAGGCATTTACCCTCTATGTCGAGGGTGATGAAGTGTATGATGGCGAAAAAGCACATCCCTTGGAGGCGGACCTGAAATCGCTTGCGGCTAGTGGCTTTATTGAAAACCTCTCTAAGCATGACACAAATCCGGCCAACAACCCGCAGCCACCAAAGAAGTACCGACAATAAAGTGTGCCTCTATGGCGCCATCCCTTTCTTAGTTAGCTCTTCAAGCGCAGTTTTCGTTTTTTCGAGGTGGGCGAGCCCCATGCCTCGAAGCACATGATCCGCTTTGCTGAACTGAATGTTCCTGTAGGTTGTGATCTCAATCCGATTTCCCCACGGATCTAGGAAATCTAGAAATCTTCCACCTAGAAGTTCGACGTCCATCTCCGCCAAGGTTTTTCGGACCAACTCTTTGTCGTCAACCGCGATCCCGAAATGTCGACGGTCGTCTGGTTCTTGTTTGCGGCCCTTTGCAAAATTGATGAATTGATCACCAAAATAGATAAATGCCGCATTTATGCTTTTACTGTGCACTTCAAAATCTAGGAACTCTCCGTAAAATTTAAGTGCCTCTTCGATATCGCCAACCTCAAGAGCCACGTGGTTGATACCAACTGCCTTTGCTTTTTTAGTCATTTGCTTTCCGCCAGGTCAATCTTTGCTTTCCTGTGAAATTAGATGGTGGCGCTTGTCAGCAGACACAACAATTCATTAGGCGTGACCTGCAATGCTTTGCCGCGCTATATCATATTTAGATTAAAGAGAGGCGCGATGGAGTCATGGCCGAACTGAACGCATCTGATAATGATATACCGATTTGGGTCTTGGATACGGTAACTAAGCCAAAGCCTGAGCATGAAGGTTCCGTTATTTTCGCGGGTAGCCACGGTGGTGTTTATGCGGGATATCTCGCTGCTGCGGCTCATCCCCGCGGTGTTATTTTAAATGATGCGGGTGTTGGGCGAGACGATGCTGGTATTGGTAGCCTCGTATATTTGGAAAAACTTGGTCTCGCCGCTGCGACCGTCGCGCATTCCAGCGGTAGAATTGGCGACGGCGAAGATATGCTAACGCGCGGTGTTATCAGTTACACTAATAGGCCTGCGGCGGCACTTGGATGTGCAGTTGGCGAGAGCGCGGCAGAATGCGCAGCAAAATTACGAGCGGGTGAAATCTTTATTGGAGAACCCCCGCCCCACTCAGAAGGTCGGTATAAGTTTCGCGCTGAAAGGTGGGAACCTGAAGTTTGGGGGCTTGATTCCGCATCCCTTTTGTTGCCGGAAGATGAAGGCCGCGTTGTCATTATCGGTTCGCATGGCGCGATCCTTGCTGTTAATAAAGCAAAGGGAAAAGCTATATATCAACCGGTGAAAGCTGCGATTTTCCATGACGCAGGTGTTGGTCGTGATCGGGCAGGTATCACGCGGCTCCCGGTGATGGACGAGCAGGGTGTTTCGGGTGCCACCGTTAGTTATACTTCCGCCAGGATTGGAGATGCCCGCTCGATTTGGGATACCGGAATAATTAGTCATGTGAACAGGCGGGCGGCCGCTTGGGGCGCGCGCAGTGGCATGTGTTGCAAAGAGTTTTGTGTTGCGGCATTGCGTGCTCGAACATAAGGGAGTTTTCATGTCGCGAGCGCAAATGCATATTGGTAATGCCGCTGGATTTTCAGTTGATCGAATGGATGTTGGTGGGCCTGTCATCGACGCCTTGATTGCTTCTGGAAGACCTGCAGCCTTGTTCTTTGAAACTCTTGCTGAACGTACACTGGCAATTGCGCAGCGGGAGCGCCGCACTGATCAGGAAAAAGGCTACACTCCAGATCTTACCGGTTTTGTTGGTCCCGTGTTGGAGCGAAGTGTCGCGAGTGGCGTTCCGATCATTGGTAATTTTGGTGCAGCGAATCCTTTTGGTGCTGCCAAAAAGTTGCACGCGCTTGCCAAGGAACTGGGTATTTCGGGCTTGCGTGTCGCTGTTGTCGACGGCGACGATCTTCGCGAAAATATTCGAGGCCTGCAAACGCGGCAGTGGGGAAACGAGAAACCGCTCGATCTCTCGAACACAGAAATTCTTGCTGCGAATGTCTATATGGGATCGCAGCCGATTGCTGATGCACTTGACCAAAACCCTCATATCGTCGTCACCGGTCGAGTGACGGATTCCGCGTTGACTTTGGGGCCTTTGATGCAGCATTTTGGCTGGGCCGCCGATGATTGGGACAGGATGGCGGCCGGTGTCCTTGCGGGACACTTGCTTGAGTGCGGTTCGCAGATTACCGGTGGCTATCATGCGGATCCCGAGCGAAAGAACGTATCTCGTATGGCTGAAATAGGATTTCCGATTGCCGAGGTGGAGGAAGACGGCAGTTTGGTAATCACGAAACCGGAGGGTAGTGGCGGAGTTGTGAACACGCGGACCGTAAAGGAACAAATCCTATACGAATTAGATGACCCGTGTAACTATCTAACGCCGGATGTTACCCTTGATATATCAGATGTTGAAGTAGAACAGATCGGCGCGGATCGCGTCAGGGTCTCGGGCGCAAAGGGTAAGCCAGCGCCCGAAACGTGGAAAGTGACGATTAGTGTTGATGGCGGTTGGCTTGGTGAAGGAGAAATTTCCTACGCCGGCCCGAATGCTCTTGCGCGTGCTAAACTGGCGGCGCAGACAATGCGTGAGCGTGTCGATTTACTCGAGCTTGATTGCGACCTACGTACTGACTTGATCGGTACGATTAGTATCCATGATGGTGATACCGGCGAGTTGACACAATCTTTCGGCGGTGAACCACAGGAAGTGCGGATGCGGGCAGCGGCCAATACCCATGATGAGGCAACTGCCGTGCTGATTGCCCGAGAAGTGGAATCGCTATATTGCGATGGTCCCGCTGGCGGTGGTGGCGTCCGGCGTAATACGACGTGGCGAGTTAAGACTGGCTCGGTTTTAGTTCCTCGTAAAGACGTTCGGCCGCGTGTGACGATGGTGACTGAAGATGATCTCTGACGACCAGATTAATGTGATGCTGTATGAAATCGCACACGGACGAACGGGTGACAAAGGCGATCGACTGAACATTAGCATCATTCCGTACGATGATAGCGGCTACGATACGATCGCTATGCAGGCGACGGAAGAACGGATGCTGGCGATGTTTCGCCATCGTGGCGCCACCGAAGCGCGGCGGTACGACCTCCCAAAACTTAAGGCTTTTAATTTTGTTATCGAGAACGTTTTGCAGGGTGGCGTAAATAATAGCCTAAACCTTGATGGTCACGGCAAGACGCTATCGTTTCACGCGTTGACGATGACGGTCCGTGTCTCGCCCGAGGTTCTAGATGCAGCGAAGAACGCGCGTGGTGACTAATGGACTTGAGATAGGTCTGTAAACTGCGGGCTAGGTACGCATATACCTTCAAGTGTGGTTATAAGCCGGATTGAATAAAGGAGAGAGCGATGAGCGACATGCCGACGAAAGTTGATATACAAGAGGAAGGACCGCGCGAGGGGTTCCAGATTGAGGCAGGACCGATCTCAACCAAGCGTAAGATAGAACTGATCGACGCTTTATCCGAAACTGGCTTGAACAAGATTCAGGTGGCGTCTTTCGTTAATCCGAAGCGCGTACCAGGTTGGGCAGATGCTGATGATGTAATCCGCGGATTTAAAGCGAAAGACGGTGTCGTCTACCACGCGCTTTGGCTTAATGAGAGGGGTATTGAGCGTGCGATGCAGCACAGTGACCGGTTGACCCATATGGGATCAATTTCGACGACGGCATCTGAAACTTTCATGAAGCACAACACTAATCGCGGCTTTCAAATAAATCGCGAGGTGCAGCGCGGCCAGATAAAGCTTTACAAGAAATATGGAATTCAGGTGCGCCGTGCATCGATCATGACAGCCTTCGGTTGTAATTTTGAAGGTGAAATCGCACCTCAATTGGTGGTCGATCGCTTGAAGGAAATATTGGATATCGCAGACGAGGAAGGCACGCCAATCGAGATACTTAGCGTTGCTGACACGATGGGCTGGGCTGCGCCAAATAGCATCAAGCAGGTTGTTGGAAAAGTGCGCGAATCTTGGCCTGACAAACGAATTTGCCTCCACTTGCACGATACACGGGGCATGGGGATAGCCAATGTTTATGCCGGCATGGAGATGGGCGTTGATATCTTTGATAGCTCCGTCGCTGGTCTCGGCGGTTGTCCATTTGCGGCGCTCAAAGGGGCGGCCGGCAACGTCTGTACGGAAGACATCGTCTTTCTGTGCAATGAACACGGCATTGAGACAGGAGTTAACTTGGACGCGTTAATCGAGGTGGCACGCCTAGCAGAGGACATCGTCGGCCATCCCCTGCCGGGCTCTATAATGCACGCTGGTAGCCTTACTCAGTACAAGGTATCGCAAGCGGCGGAGTAGGTTAGTCGACGCTAAAATGGAACTGCGCGTTCTGGCGGGAGCTCGAAGCCAGTCCGTTTTAACATGCGCCGCGCGTTGGCGTTAAACGCATCTCTGCGATGCATAGTTGAGGTGTTGTCCCACATCACAATATCGCCAACACACCATTCATGCGAATAGGTGAATATGAGTCGGGCAGCCCAGTTTTCGAGTTCCGTGAGTAAGGGTTTACTTTCGTCCGCTGGCAGGTTCGTAAGGCCCGTGCTGTGCGCCGGACTGAGGTAGAGCGATTTTCGGCCCAGTTCCGGATGAGTGCGCACTAAAGGGTGCGTGACAGGTGGCTTTAGTTGGCGTTGTTCGTCGGTCAATGAAACGTGTTGCGTCTTGACGGTCACTTCGATGGAGAAGTTTTGTTTGAGGCCGTCGATGCGGTTTTTTGTTGCCTCAGGTAGACAGTCGTAGGCGCGCGCAGTGTCGCAAAACTGCGTACTACCGCCTTCTTCCGGGATTTCGATGGCGTACATCAAGGTCGCAAAGACGGGCTCGGCGGAATAAGATTGATCCGAATGCCAAGCAAGGTCACCGTTGCCAAGCTCGCCTAAGTCGCGGCCATTCTCTTTAATGTTTGATATCAGCATGATCCCGGGCTGGGACTTGTCGTTAAATTGTGAGCGGACATGAACGAAGAGGGGACCGAAACGCTCTGTAAATCGGAGTAATTCTTTATCCGTCAGGTTTTGATTGCGAAAGACTGCGACTTTGTTATCAAGCCAAGTGCGTCTGATGTTGTTAAAATCAGCTTTTAACAAAGGGTCAGCGAGATTGATACCTGAAAATTCGACGACAAATCCAGGTCCTAAAATTTTCGTATCCATATCCGCCTCCGTCAGAAACATTAACACACGCTAGCGCGAAATTACCCTTCCACAGACTCAGGATATGGCGAAACCTACACCGCTCCAGCGTTTTTCAGCTTCGCTATTTCATCATCAGAGAAGCCAGCCTCCTTTAAAATATCATCTGTGTGCTGGCCAAGCATTGGCGGGGCCGTTCGGTAGGTCGGCGGAGTTCTGCTCAGTTTTATAGGATTGGCGATCAGTTTCATCGGTTTTGTGCCCATTGCTGGATGTTCCATCTCGATGACCATATCTCGTGCTTTGACGTGAGGGTCATCGAAGACTTGGTCAAGATTATTGATTGGGCCGCAACCAATTTTCTCTTTCTCTAATTCCTCGAGCCACCAAGCCGAAGGCTTCTTCTGGGTAATTTCGTTAAGGACTGAGGTAACATGGTAGCGGTTGGAGACACGCGCCGCGTTAGTCTGGAATCGCTCGTCTTCTAAAAGGTGCTCGCATTCGGCGAGCTTGCAAAACCGTTCGAAAGTAGGATCGTTTCCTATCGATAATACGATATAGCCATCTGATGTTGGCATGACCTGATACGGTAAAATGTTTGGGTGCATGTTTCCGATACGATCCGGGTTTTCACCGGTGGCTAGGTAATTCATGCCTTGGTTGGCGAGCCAGCCAATATGTGTGTCGAGCATACCAATATCGATGAACTGGCCTTCGCCGGTCTCGGCCTGATGGCGAACGGCGGCCAGAATGCCGACGGACGCGTACATCCCTGCCATCAAATCGCAAATCGGTACCGCAACCTTCATTGGTTCGCCGTCCGGTACTCCAGTTAGGCTCATCACGCCGCCCATAGCCTGAATCAGGCCATCATAACCGGGGCGCGCTGCATACGGCCCAGTTTGGCCGAAGCCGGTGACTGAGCAATAGATCAAACGGGGGAACTCATGCTTCAGTTGCTCGTATCCAAGGCCGTAGCGTTCCAAAGTACCGGTTTTGAAATTTTCAACCAGAATGTCGCAATCGGCCATTAGTTTTCGCGCGAGGGCCTGGCCTTCCGTGCTACTGAGGTTGATGGTGATTGAGCGTTTGTTGCGGTTCGCGCCAGTATAATACGCACTCTCGCTAGTCTCCTCGCCCCTGTGATCACTTTGATAAGGGGGAGCGAAACCGCGGGTGTCGTCACCAGAACCAGGGCGTTCCACTTTGATAACTTCCGCGCCGAGATCACCCAGAAGTTGTGTGCAATGCGGTCCTGCGAGAACGCGGGTAAGATCGAATATTTTAATTCCGTCGAGCGGACCTTTCATCTTTCTTTGCCTTTTTTTGATTGGAACGGTATCGGCTTACGACGTTCGTTCGTATGAGGCAAATGGCAATTTAGTTTAACGTCGCAATCCGTCGAGCCGTCCCTGGGCGTCTTATCGAGTAAGAGCGGTCCTGCGCTAATTTCAAGCATATAAAACCTTGGAAATCCTGGCAGGTAGTATTGTAGCCTTATTTCAGGTGAAGCCTGCTCTAATCAAAGCCACTCCTAAGATTGTGAAGATAGGCAATGCGATGTTGAAAAAATAATAGGTGTTAGAAACAAGCTCATTGCTCCGTGTGCTTCACAACATCGATAAAGTATGCTGAATAATACTGGGCAAATTTCATCTGAGATTTTTGAGTTGTAAGGTCGCTCTACTCCATTACTCCGGGTTAATGATTCGATACAGATAGGTGGGCTAAATGCAACGTTCCCAACTTAAACTAGCGGTCGTAACAGATATTCATCATGGGCCGCAGAGCAAAACGAAGATGGGTCCGGCAGCAATTGGGCTTTTAAACGAGTTTGTAGATTTTGCGAATGATTGGGGCGCCGATATCGTTATAGATTTGGGTGACCGGATAAGCGACCGAAACAATGAGAGCGACCGAGCATTAACTGCCGACGTTGCGGGTATATTTCAGCGGATCGGGACCCAGCGGCGTCATATACTTGGCAATCATGACCTAGAGTATATGACTGTTGAGGAAAACGAGGAATTGCTTGGTGTTTCGATGTCGAGCGAGAGTATCGATGTGAATGGATATCACTTAGTCTTTTGGCAAGCGGATACCCATATCGATCGGGATGAGGGTTTTCATCTGAATGACGATGATCTCAAATGGTTGGCTGCAGATTTAGGCGCCACGAATTTACCAACGATTGTGTTCAGCCATGTGCCGCTCGACGGCGGCGATATGACGGGCAACTATTATTTTGAAGCTAATCCTGAGCTCGCTCGTTATAGAGAAACCGAGCAAATTCGCGAGGTTTTGACTACGGCAGGCAATGTGGTCCTCTGTGTCGCTGGGCATGTCCATTGGAACGACCTCAATAACGTTGATGGCATTCCATATATTTCGATGCAATCTTTGACTGAGAGTTTCACAACTGCGCCCAAGCCAGCCTCGGCTTGGTCGACTATTCGGATTGGTGAAGAAATTCATTGGGAATGTTATGGGGCTGACCCAGTGAATATAAAAATTCCGACACCAACCCTTGGTCGGCGTTGGGTGCCGCCACTCCCATCATTCCAGGAACGGAGTCGTAACACGCCATCAAAGTCCATCGATGTGTTGCTCTCCGGAGTGCGTGGCGTTCTGTTTGATCTTGACGGCGTTGTTTACCGAGGTGACGAGGTGATCCCGGGAGCGCCGGAGTTTTTTGCGTATTTATCGGAGACAGGGCGAACCATCGGGGCTATTACAAATAATGCGTTGAAAACGGGGCCTGAGTATTCAGACAAATTGGCATTGATGGGCATCAAACTGGATGGTACGAGCATTTTCACGTCCGGCTGGGCTGCGGCACAATACGTTCGAGAGAGTTCTGAAACTGCTAGCGTATTTCTCGTTGGCGGTGATGCTTTACGCAGAGAATTGGAAGCAGTCGGTGCCGTTGCAAGCAAGCGACCTGACTTTGTTGTTGCTGCCATCGATCTCACGTTGCCGTTGCAGCATCTTTCTGATGCCGTGGTACACGTTCGGAACGGGGCACAACTGGTTGTCACTAATCCTGACCTAACGGTTCCAATCGAAGGTGGCTTGCGCGCCGGGGCTGGTGCCGTTCAAGCATTTATCGAGGCGGCAGGTGATGTAAAGGCGACCGTAATTGGCAAACCGCAAGCAGGCATATTCCTGAAAGCACTCAATGGCCTTGGTCTTAATGCAAATGAGACAATTATGGTGGGCGACACTATCGATACTGACATTCGGGGTGCGCAGGCTGCTAAACTGCGGTCGGTATTGGTGGAGAGTGGAAATGTGAATACGTCAAATAGTACTGCTGATATTCAGGTAAAGGATATCAGTGAGCTACATAAAATGTTTGCCATATTCGACGGCCAAAAGGGCGACTTGTTGTGAATGTCGTCTTTTTCGCTATCGTTCTTATTTCGTTTGTGGTGGCGTCGATCCGCCAGCTGACTTTAGGTGCGCCGACGCCTGATACCCCCCAACCGATGCAAAGCCTTGCTGCAGGAATGATCGAAACCGCAGGCTCTTCGGTCACTTTGGCGATTAGTTTGATTGGTGTTATGACTTTGTTTCTCGGCCTAATGAAGGTAGCAGAGAACGGTGGTCTTTTGGTTATCATTGCCCGACTGCTCAGGCCCTTGATGATTCGCCTATTTCCCGATGTGCCGGCTGAACATCCAGCGATGGGCGCTATGATAATGAATTTTTCTGCCAATGTTATGGGGCTCGGGAATGCTGCGACACCATTCGGCATTCGCGCCATGCAGGCGCTTGATTCGCTGAATGAGCACAAAGGCACAGCGACGAATGCGATGGTGTTGTTTTTGGCCATTAACACGTCAAGTGTCACCTTGTTACCAACTGGCGTTATTGCGCTACGAGCCGCAACCGGTTCCACTGATCCAGCTGCTATTTTGCCAACAACTTTATTCGCGACTCTGTGTTCGACAGGCATTGCTATCTTTTCGGCTAAATTATTTCAGAGGTGGTGCCCGATAACCGAAAGGGCTGTTGTGGTGCCAACGGCTGACCTACAACCTGCTCCGTCTAATGTGCCAGAATTATCGGCGCCCATGGAAGAGATACAAGGGGCTTACCCGATATGGGTATCGCTCCTGGCCGTATTTGTCATCATCACTCTCATACCATTGACGATCATGTATGGGCGTGCGGTCTCCCCATGGATTGTGCCAGGTCTCATGGTTGGTTTGCTCGGCTTTGGCATGTTGCGCGGCGTGCGAGTTTACGAAGCCTTCGTTGATGGGGCGAGGGATGGCTTCCAGGTTGCGGTTCGGATAATTCCCTACCTTGTGGCAATCTTGGTTGCCGTGGGCATGTTCCGGGCCAGCGGTGCGATGGAACTCTTGGTTGAACCGCTAGGTGCATTGACCAAATTAGTTGGCCTGCCGGCGGAAGCATTGCCAATGGCGCTGCTGCGACCGCTGTCAGGCTCGGGGTCATACGGTATACTCGCCTCTATCCTATCCGATCCAGCAACGGGGCCGGATACATATGTTGGTTTGTTGGTAAGTACTTTCCAAGGTTCAACAGAAACTACGTTCTACGTGTTAGCCGTCTATTTTGGCGCCGTTCAAATTCGTCGAGTTCGGCATGCTTTGGCTGCTGGACTGACAGCAGATTTTGTAGGTATCGCCGCGGCTGTTTTCATTTGCGCGGTTTTATTCGCCTAGAAATTAGGCGCCTGCTCAAAAAATGGGCCGCACCTGATTAAAGATGCGGCCCGAGTTTGGGGAGGATGAACGCGCCGAGGCGCGTTCGGGGAAATTGCACAAATATAAATGGAACCCACCGGCTCCGCCGATAACTCTAAAATCTGCATGAACTTCGTCAAAATTTAGGCAAGAGCAAGGCTATTTGGCGGAAGTTCACTGAATTGTTGCGCCATTAAGCCTCTTAGTCCGTCGGGTGAGGGCCGTCTAAAGGATGTTCGTGATCAGGATACATTTTATTCTCCTTTCAGAGTTTGTTCTGCTGCGAAATTATTACTGCAAAGTTGGGGCCAAATTGCCAAGCCCGTTTAGGGTCCCATGCGTTAAACTTAAAGCAGTTTGGATATCACGTTAGCGATGCTTCGTATTGAAGCAGAATAATTGCGGTACGAGTCGGTTTTCATCTTCTGACCCACTAAGAGCGGTCGGGAAACGCTATTTTAGGAGCGGAACCGGAATAATTCCCGAACGGTTTGGATAGCTCGTTCCAATTGTTCGTCACCATCTCGACTGTCGTCTAACGTAACTTTGATATCGGGCTGGATGCCACCTTCGACAGAATCGCCTGAAGGTGTATGATATGTTGCGGTTGTTAGTCGCAGAGCATCTCCGCGACCGAGTGGAATGAGCCGTTGAACAGTACCTTTGCCAAAGCTTTTTTGGCCGACGAGAAGGGCTCGCTTATGATCTCGCAAAGCGCCGGCGACAATTTCTGCCGCGGATGCGGAGCCTCTATTGATGAGGATGACGATCGGGAGGCCATCTGCCAAATCACCAGGCTCAGCGTCGTAATGGGCTTCTTGTTCGCGACCCTTTGTTGAAACGATGCGGCCGTGCTCAAGAAAAGAGTCTGACATATAGACGGCCTCGTCGAAGGGACCGCCTGGATTGTCTCGGAGGTCGAGCACAAAGCCTTTTAAATTCGAGCCCGCCTTTAACTTAATTATGTCAATAGCGTCTTCGACGCGCCCACTCACGTGCTGGGTGAATTGGTTAATGCCGATATAACCAATATCCGTTTCCAAACGTGATTTGATCTCGGCGACTTTAATAATTTCTCGAACGATATCAACATCAAATGCAGGCTTTCCGGGTCTTTGGATTGTGAGTTTAATCGGTTCACCGATCTTACCGCGCAGTAAGCGAACGGCAGTGGGTAGAAGCAATTTTTCCAGCGGTTTACCGTCGGCATGTGAAATGATATCGCCGGCCTTTAGTCCAGCCCGATAAGCCGGCGTACCGTTAATTGGCGCGATGACGGCTAGGCCTTGATCATGCTTACGGACCTTGATACCCAGTCCGCCAAATTTCCCCCGAATGCGCTCATGCATGGCTTTTAGAGCGGGTGGATCAAGATACGTGCTGTACCGGTCCAGAGAGCTAAGCATTCCATCGATTGCAGCCATAACCGTTGTGCCGCCTCGGGTTCCTTGTGTATCGGAATTAACTTTCTTTAGACCCTCGCGTGCTGCCTGCAGCAAGGCCGCACCTGTTACGGGCTGAACGTAATCATTACGGACCTTTTCAAAGATACGCGCGAAAATTGTGAGCGCTGGACTGGGAAGTTCGGTGCTGAGGCCTGCCGCTGCACGGTGCAGCGAAATATCTGCCGCTAATTGATTCGCGGCCGCTAAGGCCTCTGGGCCGGGCTTCTGGACAATAATTCCGCAAGACGCGAGCAGTACAAAAGCTGCAAGTGTTACTAGAGGCTTACTGAGGTGTTTTGTTTTAAAAGTCAAAACATTCAAATCCATTTCATTTTGGTACGGACTGATTTGACCGCATGGGCAGTTTTCAGAACCCGTGTATTATTAAGAACTTTTTTTGGAACATCTTGACCATCACAATATAAATTTGCCGAGTCAGTTAGCGCTTGTCATGCAACAAGTGCCGTTTAATTCCAAGCCAGCTGTGATCGTGAACGGTCCTATTAGGCATTGCTTTATGCAAATTGTTCAGTCTGTTGACAAAAAAGCCACTTTGAGTTGGCTTGGTTTTGATGAATTTTTATCGATAAATTTGTCTATATCAGTATTTCTGGAAAAAGTAATCAGCCGTTGTTTCGCCAGACGAACGGATTTGTCAGTTAAGCATCAGTCGGTATGGATATTATTGTTCATCATCATAAGTGGTGGATCACAGTTCGCCTGGGAATCGGGGAATGTCGGTGTGGTTAGCTATTTTTTGTTCTTTTGTGACATTTGGTTTACGCAGTTTAGGCGTCATACGTACTCAACGGTGATATCCAAGAAGGTATCATAAATGTCGGTGCAGCAATCTTTCGCGGCGCGGCTCCCATTCTTCTATGGTTGGGTGGTTATAGGCGTTGCCTTTGTAACGATGGGAATCGGGGTGAATGCGCGGACTGCATTTTCACTTTTGTATCCACCAATTCTCGAAGAATTTGGATGGGGCTACGGTGGAACAGCGGCAATCTTTTCAATTGGATTTTTCGTTTCGACCGTTGCGACGCCGGTTATCGGAATCTTGATGGGACGTTATGGGCCGCGGGTTATAATTCCGATTGGCGCTTTAATGGTCGCGGCCGGTTTAGTTTTAGCGACTTGGGCATCTGCGTTGTGGCAGTTCTATCTCACGCTAGGATTTTTGGTTATAGGTGGCAGCATATTTATCAGCTACATCGGCCATTCGATGTTTTTGGCTAATTGGTTTCAGCGCAAACGCGGTTTTGCGGTTGGTGTTGCATTTTCAGGCGTGGGCGTCGGTGGGATCGTGCTCTTTCTATGGATCCAGAGCATCATTTCTTCCCTTGGTTGGCGTGTTTCATGTTGGGCGATTGCTGGTTTGTTGGTCGCGATCGTGGTGCCTCTTAATTTGATTTTCCAACGCCAACGTCCAGAGGACCTAGGCCTGATGCCGGATGGTGGGGCGGTAACAGGTAAAACTGACGCTTCGGTTTCGCATGTCAATACGATTATTGATAAAGAATGGGTACAAACCGAATGGACGGTGCGCCGGGCGCTTGGCACATCCCGGTTTTGGTGGCTGGCTCTTACATTGGGAACTGGGCTATTTGTTTGGTACACCGTACAGGTGCATCAAAGCCAATACCTTGAGCAGCTTGGATTTGGTAAGGAGCAAGTCGCATTGGCCCTTGGGGTTGTGGTGATTAGTGGGATAGTGGGCCAAATATTTTTAGGTCATCTTTCAGACAGAATTGGTCGTGAATTGGTATGGACTATTAGCCTGTCAGGGTACGTGCTCTGCTATGTCATTCTGTTAGTAATGGCGTCCCAACCGTCAACTTTACTGATGTATGCAATGGCGGCTGCGCAAGGTGCTTTGGGGTATGGACTGGCTTCACTTTACGGATCGATGCCAGCGGATTTGTTTCAGGGCCCTCGATTTGCGGCAATCCTAGGAGTCGCAAGTATAGCTGCGAATCTGGGTGCGGGCATTGGACCATGGGTCGCAGGCGTTATATTCGATTATTCTGAGAGTTACGATATGGCCTGGTGGTTAGCTATTGCAGTTTCCCTTGCGTCCATCGCCGCTGTGTGGATGGCCGCGCCTCGAAAGGTGCGATGCGTGCCCGGCCAAGCTTCTGGCTAGCCTCCGTATTTTGCTGTGTTGGCGAACGGACGTAGGTAGAAACTTGGTACACAGTCGTGCGACACGAAGTTTAAATTATATAAGTTCCGATTGGTTATCTGGCGTAGCCCAGATTTTATATTTCTTCTCTCCATTGGGGGTGGTAGCGAGGGTTTTAATTTTTTAAAGCAGCCTGAAATTGTGGTTAATCAGATCCGATTGCCGTCAAAAATTTTTAAGGTTTGGAAGTCGCACTCTTTGTTGGATGGTAAGTCGTTGGTTTTGGATTATTGCCTAAGAAGAAGTCCCGCACTTCATTCAGCAGATCTTGCAACCCGCCAGTGGTATTATTGCCTGCATCCACGTTTTTGTCAGTTATTGGCTGTGGGCTCACCAACATGTGGGCGCTGGCACCATTGACAAAACGCTGCCACATATCTGCGGGCAATAGGCCACCAGTTACCCGTTCGGTGGGGCTGTTGTCATCATTGCCGAGCCAGATGCCGGCTATTAAATCGCCAGTATAACCGATAAACCAACTATCGCGATAGTCTTGGCTGGTGCCAGTTTTTCCCGCCACAATTTGGTTTTTAACTTGTGCCTTACGCCCAGTACCGTTTGTAACAGCTGTGGTGAGCATTTTGTTCATCTGTTCGACGTGTCGACTTTCGACGATGCTGCCAAGTGAAGAAGCTGAGCGTTCGTATATTATTGAGCCCGACTTACTTTTTATACGTTGAATGCCGAAGGGGTAGACACCCGTTCCACCATTGGCGAATGGCAGATAGGTTGCTGTAATCTCGAATAGGCTCACTGAGGATGTGCCAAGTGCGATTGAGAGATCCGATGACAAACTTGAGGTTATACCAAGCCGGCGGGCAGTCTTAATTATTCGCTCTGTTCCCAGCAGTTTAGCGATGCGAACCGCTACGGTGTTTATCGAACGTGCGAGCGCGGTTTCCATTGTCACGTAGCCGGCGTACTTTCCGTTAAAATTTTTAGGCTGCCAGCCATTGATATTTATTGGACCATCTTTGAATTTTTGGTGGCGGCTTAGACCAGCCTCCAATGCCGCCAGATAGACCACCGTCTTGAAAGCCGACCCGGGCTGGCGCTGCGCCTGAATCGTTCGGTTGAATTGGCTTTTACGGTACGAATGACCACCAACCATCGCGCGAATGCCACCGCGTTTATCGAACGCAATAAGTGCACCTTGATTAACGCGCCGTGTCTTGCGGTTTTGCGTTAATGTCTTCGACAATGCGGTCTCGGCACTTTGTTGTGTAAGTGGGTCTAGCGTCGTCTCAACAACGATACCATCATCAACTCGTCCGATAAAAAGCGGTATTTGTGTTTCAATCCAATCAACGAAATAGCCGAAACTTTTACTTCTTAGGCCTGTTTTAGTGAGTTTGGTTGGTGAACGTTTAGCTCGCTCGGCAGCGGAGGGTAAGAGGTACCCGGCTTCTACCATATTATCTAGTACTATGGCTGCGCGTTGGCGTGATCTATTTAGATTGTTTGTTGGTGCATATCGTGATGGTGCCTTTAGAAGGCCTGCGAGTAGTGCGGCCTCACTAAGGGTGACGGCGCGTGCTGATTTGCCAAAATACCTTTGGGATGCCGATTCAACGCCGTAACTGCCCGCGCCAAGATATACCCGGTTAAGGTAAAGATTCAGGATCTCTTGCTTCTGCAAACGGGCTTCCAGCCAGATGGCCAGCATGAGTTCTTTTAGTTTGCGTGTAAAGGTCCGCTCTGGCGTCAACCAAAGGTTCTTGGCTAGTTGTTGTGTGATTGTGCTGCCACCTTGTACAACGCGACCCGCCTTTAAATTCGCGAGAGCCGCCCGTGCCAAGCCAATAACGTCTATCCCGAGATGTTGATAAAAACGACGATCTTCGGTTGCAATTACCGCTTGGGGCAAGTAAGCGGGCAAGTGGCGAATTGCGATTTGGCCTGCACCTCCTTTTCGTGAGAGAACTGAGCCGTCACGTGCGAGGACGACGACCTCTGCTCCTACCGACTGGCGGAATAATTTTTCAGTCTTCAAAAGATCGGGTGCAAATATAACAAAGATTGCGGCCCAAGCCACACCGAGAAACAAAATCCCGATTGTTAGCCATCTGACAAGCTTTATAAGGGTGTTCCAGATAGAAACCATGATCCTTTTTTGGCAAATACACGCAAGGCCCCATGCAATGACCCGCAGTTGAGAGAAAATGATACGTGTGGTCGGTAGATGCAACTCGTCGCAGGCCGTGTAGCGGATATAAGTTTGTTTTTAGAAGAACTATTCAATCTAGTAATTCCCCTTGTTACTGAATGAGTCTATGTGATCAACTTGCCAAATGAGCAACAATAGTTTGTGGTTTAGTGTTTAAAAAAAGGTAGGCAGTAGTGGGCAGACTGAAGAATAAAAACGTTGTCATAACAGCTGCGGCGCACGGCATCGGAAAAGCGATCGCAATGGATTTTGCTTCGGAAGGCGCTGAAGTTATAGCGACTGATATTGATGGTGACGCATTGTCTGGCCTTTCAGTTGTTGACGGTATAGCGACCAAGATTTTAGATGTGACCGACGGCAGTGCGGTCAATAATTTCGCCGATACGATGGGATCCATTGATGTCCTTTGTAATATCGCTGGATTTGTTCATCATGGCAGTGTTTTGGATGTTGAGGAGAAAGACTGGGATTATTCTTTCGATCTCAACGTCAAGTCTATGTACCGGACTATTCGCGCGTTTTTGCCCGGTATGTTGGAGGCAGGTAAAGGGTCAATTATCAATATGTCCTCCGTTGCGTCTTCACTGCGAGGATTACCATATCGATTCGTATATGGCGCTAGCAAGGCGGCGGTAATAGGCCTGACGAAGTCGGTTGCTGCGGATTACGTGGCGAACGGCGTCAGGTGCAATTGTATCTGCCCAGGCACGGTGGATACCCCGTCCTTGGAGGCGCGCATCGGAGCGTTTGATGATCCGGAATTAGCGCGGAGAGAATTTATTGCTCGGCAGCCGATGGGCCGGCTTGGCACGGCCAAGGAGATCGCGGCGATGGCCTTGTATCTGGCAAGCGACGAATCCAATTATGCGACGGGCACCGCCTTCGTGATCGACGGTGGCGTAACACTTTAAACGCAAGTCATTAGATGGCCATTCGAAGATAGCCGTAGAATGCGCTGTTGTGTTTTCCGCGCAATAAACTTTGGGTAAAGCCTTCCTATTTAGTTGGTTGCTCGCTAACAAATGTGGCTGTCACGGCGCGGCCCGACGCCGTTGGGACGTGTCTGATCCTTAACCTCTGACATAATCAGGCGTGTCTCAAATTTGTATTTTTATGTGATTAATCCTTTTGATGGCCGTTTGTGGCACCACCGTAATGCGGCTCTTAAGAACTTTCCCAATCGCTATTGCTGCCATTGGCCTAGCAATGCGTATCTTATGAAAGGCTACGACATTTTCTCATCAAAACCAGTGGTGTCTATGAAGGTAGGCGCAGCCTAATTTTTTAATTATCCGCGTTTTCAATAAATTCACATTCTTTATGAGCGAGATACAACTCAAGACATGGCGCATTAATCAGCATTGCCTTTTTGAGTAAATCAATTGCTTGCAATTTCTCTCCGCAACTTGCCTTGGCTGCAGCGTTGTAAAAGAGTGCTTGGCAATGCGCTGTTGGATTCATATCACCTGCCAGCGAGGATTGGATTTCTTGCTGTCCCAAAGCCAGTTCAATCAAATAGGCACTCCAGGGGTTGTATGGCCGCAGCCGTTTGATGCTGATTTCACCCAACTGCCGTGCTCGACGAACATTACCAGAACGACATAGACCTATCAGCGACAGTAAGAGAGACTGGACCGGTCTTGCTTCATTGATGAGGTGCTCGGCGAATTTGCTGATGCCGGTGTAGTCGCGAGCTAGGAAAGCCTCGACAATTTCTTCGAAATTGGGAACGTCTAAATTTGTTGGTACGGGGGCTGCCGTCATAGCAGGATTTTTCAGATAATACTTTAGTCGAACAAACCCAAAACTGCCTGTTCATTGGCTGTGGCGATTGTCAATGCGTTTGAGCCGAGCGCTTGGCGCGTTTGCAGCGATAGCAGGCTAGCTGCTTCTTCGTTTAAATCAGTTTGCGTCAAGTTTGATACACCTTGCGCAAGTGTGCTTGTCAAATTGTCTGTAAAGGCGATTCGATTTTGCAGAGTACTCGCGCTAGAGCTGAGCGTGACTAAACTTGAGCGAACTTGAGACTGCGCACTTTCGATATCGGCGAGGGCCGATTGAATATCGGTGTTGTTGCCGAAAGTCCGTGAGGTGATGCCAAGCCCGGCACTAGAAGAGTCTGTGCCTTCGATTGTTAGTAAGCTGCCGTCTTCACTTAGCCCGACCTCCATACTGTCTGGCGATGCGCCAATCAAATTGGTTCCACTAAAACTAGCATCTGATGCGATATTATCTATCTGGCTTCGAACTTGATTGAATTGATTGGCGAGATGAGCCCGTTCCACTGGGTCAGAATTATTCTCCGCTGTTTTCGTAATCGCGCGCGCTTGGGCCGATAGTTGATTGATAAAATCTAGGCCAGTCGCCGCCGCTTGAATTGTGCTAATCGCTTGATCCACTTGGTCCTTGACCTGCGCCAATTTGGTGGCTTGAACCGATAGGCCGCTGGCGTTGAAAAAATCCGTTTCTTTTTCGGGCAGACCTTTGGCTTTGAATTTGGTACCTAGACGCTCATTTGTTTGGTTTATTTGCTGGCTCGTACGCTGCAGATCTTGAAGCGCAGGATCAACCGTCGAGCTACGGCCAACGCTGTTAACCATCGGTATTCTCCTCACAACCAAGTGCCACGCAAACCTTTCGGCGCAGCCTAGCCAGCACTAAGTGCCTCATCATCCATCGTCATACTAACCGATAAGGGTGAAAACTGCCAGATCAGATGAGGTTTGAATTACTTACCGGCAGATACAGCTGTTAAGTCGGGAAGTTGTCTAGTCTCCTGCAGATGTCCAAAGGGCTTATAGATTGATTACTATTGGCGAATTTATCGCGTTCGAAGGTGTCGGGGTTGCATCTATTGCCTTCATTCTCGCAGCACATTTCCTTGGGTTTTATATTCGCGGCTTGCTTGGTTTCGGTTCTAATTTGCCGATTGTCCTGCTGACGATATGGGTCTTGGGTCCGCATCAGGCGATCTTGTTGGTGGCTCTAACCTCGGGTCTTGCCCAAGTTCACCTCTTGCCGCAGGGTTTCCGTCGCACAGATTGGTCGATTGCCCGCAGGCTTGCCATTGGAATGATGGCGGGCATCGGTCTGGGAGTATGGGTTTTCGCCGGTATTGACGCGGACTGGCTGGTAATGCTGCTCAGTGCTTTGATCATAGGCATTCTCTTGATGGATCGTTTCCGCATCATCGAACACCTGCAGAGCTATATTGATCTCCGTTCCTCAATACTGGTCACGATGCTAGCCACAATTTCGGGTGCCGTCGGCACGGTTAGTGGCGGGGGTGGCCTCTATTTCCTCGTCGTATACTTAAAGCTGGTGTGTGCCACGCCCGAAATTTTGCGCAGTACAAACGTTTTTTTAGCCGGCACTTTTCTGTTGTTTCGTCTAATCCTTCTGACATTTGCGGGTATGTTTACGCCTGAGCTTTTGGCCGAAGCGTTTATCGTCGCGCCGGCCGTCTTCCTCGGTAGTTGGGCCGGCACCCGGCTGTTTCAGGCTAGCAGCCCCGAACGCTTCTACAGCATATTACAGCTTGTGCTTTTGGCCGCGGCTGTCGCGCTTTTCGTGAAAGGCATACTGTTCCTGGTGATATGAATGCCAGGATTGAACCTAATCGCCTCCGACGGCCACCTTCGCTTGCTCCAACTGCACCGAGTTCTTACTAAAGCGGCTTTGGAAGGGTGAGGTATCGATTTCTTCAAGTTGTAGCTCGCCCGACAATACCTTGTGCTTCCAGTTTTGGTGTTCCGGTTCGGCAGCTTGGAATTCAGGCATCACTTCCGTGGCAAATAGTTCAAGGCTTTCGCAAATATGCTCATGGCTGTTCTTTCCCGCCTGATTCAACAGTATGATTTGGTCGACGTGTGAATTTGAATACTTGCGCAGCCGATTCCGGATTGTCTCTGGTGAGCCGATTAAGCCACCGGAGATGGCCCGCGCGTGGCCTTCTGGATTATTCTTCTTCCATTTTTCGTATTCGGCCCAAAGGTCAACGGTTCCGGGAGGTGGTCGGTCTCGGTTTTTGCCGAGCCGGTCGGCTGAATAATATTTGAGTGCAAATTGGAAAAATGGAATTCCGTCGGCACGGCGGCGTGCTTCCTCGTCCGTCTCCGCACACATAAAATAGCTGACCAACGCCATATTTGGGTTGGTGTCGTATTTGGTCAACTTATCCATTCGCTTTGTGAATGAGTTGTAATAGGCATGTACCCAAGCATGCGCCGCGTCGGCACTAATGAATTGAAAGCCAAGCGCCCCCATACCGCGTCGGCCTGCATATTCGATCGTTTGTAATTGCGAACAAGCAACCCACAGGGGTGGATGCGGCTTTTGTGCGGGCTTTGGCAATACGTTACGCAGTGGAAATTTAAAGTGTGGGCCTTCATACTCAAACCCACCATCGGCGAACATTGGTAAAACTGCTCGCACAGCGTCTTCCCAGACCTCACGTTTTTCTTCGATCCTACGATCAAATGGGCCAAGTTCTGTCAAGCTTCCGCCTTCGCCCATTCCGAATTCAACACGACCGTCGCTGATCAAGTCGAGGGTAGCGACGCGCTCTGCAACACGTGCGG
>MDTE01199785.1_pt1 | contig 88995 bp, 86 predicted proteins | sample 811231 | NCBI WGS metagenome assembly MDTE01 (sample SAMN05326651, study PRJNA326480) | marine metagenome | isolation source: seawater | place: Indian Ocean: Red Sea | collected 2010 | reverse complement strand
TACTAGACGATTTATCTCCTTTACATCAAATAGATAAACAAAATATTAACCAAGCAATTACTCTTTTTAAACCCCGTACAACCACTAGATATATATATCCTCCATCTTTTTACCATAAAATGGCTAATATGAATCATAAATCTACAGAAATGAAAACCTATTTATTAACACTAGGAGTTTTTTCTACATTTATATCAAAACAAAACTCCCAAGGAGAAATAAAAAGAAAATACCTTGATTCAGGAAATAACCCTCCAGATGGAGTTATAATTAATTATTATAATAATAATATGCATGAACAAATCAAAATAACTATATTAGATTCAGAAGATAAAGAAATTAATGTTTATTCTAACAATAATGAATATTCAAATATTCATTTGAAAGTAGGCCTAAATCGATTTATTTGGGATATGAAATATCGAGACCCTTACGGATTAGAGGGTAAAAGTATAGATGGTAGAAGATTAGTTGATTTATTTGCTCCGCCTGGAGACTACAAAGTAAAAATAAATACTAATTACGAAGAATATACACAAACATTTAAAATAAATAAAGACCCTAGGTCTATTGCGACTGAAACAGATATAAAAATACAGTTTGATATTATGAGAGAAATTTGGAATAAAATTAATCATTCAAGTGAAGCATTAAACAAATTATTGAATATAAAATCTGAGTCTCAAAATTGGTTATATAAATGTAATGATAACCAAAAAATCGTATTAGAGAAGCCTATAAAAGATATTAACAATAAAATTTTTAATATAGAAACAATTTTATTAAGAAATGCCGATATAGAGGATGTCGAAAGCAATTCGAAAAGAGGGTCATTCAAAGATAGAGGACTACTTAATAGACTAGGCCAATTAAGTGATAGCATAGGATTAGCTGACGGAGCACCAACATTACAAGCTCAGAAAGTATATGAAGATATTGCTAGCAAAATTGACAAAGAGTTAATAAATGTTGAATCATTAATAAATAACGACTTAGAAATACTTAATAGTATCTTACATGAATTAGAAATACCTAAAATAAAACTCAATTATTAGCTAAATATTTTTATTACCAAAATGTTTGCTTTGATCAATAATATCTAGCCCAACTAATTCACTGTATGCAGCAAGAAGCTGTTTAGTAACTGGTCCAGGAAATTCATTACTGTCACCAATTTCCCTATTGTCTACCTTACTGCATGGGACTATACATGGAGTACTTCTTACGAAAAATCCCTCGTCAGCCGTATATAGATCATAAGGTTGAATGTTTTCTTCAGAAATTGGAATTCCTATATTTTTAGCTAAATCAATTACCACTGACCTAGATACTCCTTGTAAAATTGACCTATCAGTTGGAGTTTTAATTACTCCATCCTTTACTATCATAATATTAAAAGCATTACCTTCAGAAATATTTCCGTCAACATCCATAAATATTGGAGAGGCATTAATATCTACATCTCTAGCCTCTAAAGTACCCAATACCATATTCATTCTACTATGATGCTTAACTTTAGGATCTAGTGAAATACTCGAATAACTTCTTGATTTTGCAATTACTCCATGCACACCTGTTTCATACCAAGGAATAAAATCACGGAAATTAATTGGTTTTACCCTTACAAACACATTCCCTTTTCCTTCAAAAGACAAACCTCTAGTAACAAAAGGAATAATATTAAAATCTCCAACTTCTTCTCGATAAATTTCATTTCGTTCAATAATTTCATAATGGATTTTTAACATTTCATCTTGAGTAAGATCTATATTATTACGAACATATTGCAAAGACCTATACAATCTATCAATATGTTCCTCCCAAGTAAAAGGCTTACCATTAAATGTTCTTGAATATTCAAAAACAACATCCCCTAATTGAAAACCTAAATCGTCAATATCAACATGAACTTGGCTCCATGGTAACCAATCACCATTAAAATAAGTAATATAATCCCTCATATTATTCTCCACAAAAATTATTTATATATAACTTAATATTTTTTCTATCAAAATTCAAATCACATTGTAGTTTTCCCATGTAAAGTTTTTGAAATCCCCGAATTTTGTTGTTTATACTTCAATCTTCTCATAGATAATTTATCTTCATTAATCTTCATAGTCGAAATCCCAGCTCCGACTAGCAAAACCAAAGATATTATAAATATTAGAGAATATGACCCATATCTATCAAATAGAAACCCAGCTAATATTATATTTAATGAACCCCCAATTTGATGAGCTAGAGTAGATAAACCTGCTAATGTGCCTGCAGTTTTCAAACCATATATATCAGCCAATAAAGTAATTGTTAAAGGAGCTGTTACAACCCATGAAAGTCCAGCCAAAATTACGAATGCCCACAAACCTAAATATGCATGGCCAAATAATAAGATTAAATATGCAAAAGCTCTAATAAAATATACAAATGTTAAAAAATTTTTCTGCCCAAATTTATCTACTACAAGACTAGAAACCAGTACTCCTAATATTGTAAAACCATATAATATACTAAACGCTACAGATGCCTGATTAACAGTAAATCCCCTGTCACTAGCTAGAGGTATGAAATGCACAGACATAAATGAAGTGGTTAAACCACATATCATATAAGGTAACATTAATTGCCATACAGGCCAGTGATTAAATGCATCCTTCCATGAACTTACTTCTAATGGACCTTTAGCAATACTTAAATTTAAATCATCATCTTTATCATTAGAAATATTTTCCATGCCATAAGGTGATGTACCAATATCTGAAGGGTTATTACGTATGAAAAGTACTGCAATAAAAGATACCACTAATAAACAAGCTCCTAGAATCACCCAAGTTAACCTCCAATTAAAAATATGAATAAGATAAGTTGAAAATGGAGTCAAAAACATAGACCCCAGTGATATTCCTAAGCTACTTATACTTAAAATAGCTCCTCGTCTTTTATACCACCATCTTGCTAAAAGAGGTTGAACAGTTACTACTGAAGATGCTCCAGCTGAAGTACACATGATAAATCCATACATTAATAGAAAATACCAAAAATTATTAGTAATACCAATTAATGCAGTAGAGAGACCCATAATTAATAAACCAAAAGATATTACATATCTACCACCAAATTTATCATATATACCTCCAATTACTGGTTGAGTAATACCATTTATAAACCATCCTGCTGCAAAGACTATAGATATTGTTGCTCTATTCCAATCAAATTCATCAACCATAGGTATAAAAAATACACTTACACTATTGCGCATACCCATAGAAAAAAATAATATAATTATTGAAATAAAAAGAATTATCCATCCATAAAATAATCTTCCACTATATATTAGGTTAGATTTTTCCAAGTATCACCTGATTTATTTCTTAAAATTAAATAGTCCCATATGAATATTGAGGTAATTATGAATACAATGTCAATAATTTTTTCAACATTATTTATAATATTAATTGTTAGTTGGTCAATTATAATTTTATTAATTAAAAATATCAGATATATAAAAAAGGAAATTATAGATTTAGATAAACGTAAACGAAGTCAAAGTACTTTATATGGTCAAATTACAGAACAATTTATCCCTTTTATGAATTCTTTTCCATGGGATAGCAAAAATTTCAAATTTTTAGGTAAACCAATTGATGGAATACAATTTGAAAAAGAAAAAATAATATTTGTTGAGTTTAAAACGGCAAATAGTACATTAAATTCAGATCAAAGAAATATTCGTGAACTAGTAAATTCTGGAAAAGTTGAATTTGAATTAATTAAATTAAAATAGTAATTAATTTATATATTAAACCAACTATACCAATAAATATTATTGGTATCCCAACAATTCCTCCAGCTGCATAGGAATATGAAAGTCTTTTTTCATTAGAAGTTTGTGTAGCAGCAATATGTCCAAATATACATCCTGGTAATAGTCCTATCATAAAGCCAAAAAATAGAAATATAGGAGTGTAGCCAATACCCCAAGCTAATATTCCTCCAGTAATCAAGCCTAATGTAGTCAGAATAAATGCCGGACCAAAAGCTAAAAATAAAACTTCTAAAGTAATGTTAAGATATTTTTTTATCATATTTATAAAATATATTTTAATTATTTTTATTTATAAATAATAACACAAGTAAAAATTTCAAGTGTTTTATTTTAATCAATCTATTGAATCAATTCTCTTTTTCTTAACCTAATATTTTTTGGAGTGATCTCTAGTAATTCATCTATAGATAGAAAATCCAATGATTCTTCTAAAGTCATATTAATTGACGGGCTAAGTCTTTTAACAATATCCGCAGTTGAAGATCTCATATTAGTTAATTTTTTCTCTTTACAAACATTCACAAGAATATCTTGATTTCTAGAATGCATACCAACTATCATACCTTGGTAAATATCTGCACCAGGTTCTACAAAAGTTGACCCTCTCTCTTGAGAATTTAACAACCCATAACTTACTGCTTTTCCATTTTGAGAAGCAACTAGCCTACCTGCAGTTCTTAATTTTATTTCACCTGATTTAGGCTTAAATTTATCAAATACACTATTTAAAATTCCATTACCTCTAGTTATTCTAATAAAAATTGATCTAAATCCTATTAATCCACGAGTAGGAATATCATATTCCAACCTTATATTACCATCAGGGTTAGTAGTCATATTTGAAAATTTCCCTAATCTAGATACTAATTCTTCAGTTAATGCACCCAGAAATTCCTGTGAAGTATCCATAATTAAATGCTCGTAAGGTTCATGAATAATGTTATTAATTTTTTTGAAAACAGGTTCAGGCTTTGAAACTTGAAATTCGTATAACTCTCTTCGCATAGTTTCTAACAAAACAGATAAATGGAGTTCACCTCTACCTGATATAATAAATGCATCAGGAGTAGAAGTTGATTCTACTTTTAAACTTAAGTTAGTTTTTAATTCTTGGTTTAATCTATCTAGTATCAATCTTGAAGTACAATGAACTCCTTCTTTACCCATAAATGGAGAATTGTTTACTAAAATTGTCATCTTAACTGTAGGTTCATCAATATGAATAGAGGGTAACGGTAAAGGATTTTCCAAATCACATATTGTATCTCCTATAGATATATCTTCTAAACCTGAAACTGCTATTATGTCTCCAGCATGCGCATTATTAACCTCAAAACGATTTACACCATCAAATATATGAACTTTTTCAACAAAATATGAATTATTTGTACCATCAATTCCTTTAATTAAACAAACTTGTTTTTTTGGATTTATACTGCCATTAAAAATCCTACCTATTGCTATTTGACCCAAATAAACATCATAATCTAATGCAGCTACAAGCATTTGTAAAGAAGCATCTGCATCTCCTTTGGGTGCCGGAATATGTTCTATAATTGAATCTAATAATGGACTCATATCTAACTTAGGAGAATCTAAATCATTTATTGCATAACCATCACGAGCTGAAGAATATAATATAGGGAAATCTAATTGATCTGCTGATTTAGCGGTATCTAAAAATAAATCTTGTACCATTTCTATAACTTCTTCTATCCTAGCTTCTGGCCTATCAATTTTATTTATTAACACCATTGGTACAACATCTTTATTTAATGCCTGATCTAAGACAAACCGTGTTTGAGGCATAGGACCATCTACAGCATCTATAACTAATAAACATCCATTAGCCATATGCATAATTCTCTCAACTTCTCCACTAAAATCAGCATGCCCTGGGGTATCTATAATATTAATCTTAATATCTTTATAAGTAACAGCAGTATTTTTTGCTAAAATAGTAATCCCTCTCTCACGTTCTAAAGGATTACTATCCATAATTAAACTACCTAATTTTTCACTATCTCTAGATAATCTACCTTGTTTAAGTAAAGAATCTACTAATGTAGTTTTACCATGATCTACATGAGCAATAATTGCTAAATTACGAATATTTTCGTTGGATTTTTCCATTTGCAACCTTTATTAATTAAATAAATTTAAATTCAATAAATATTTTGACCAATTTAAATGTTACGGTATACTAGTGCACATGCCAATGAGAAAATAGATGTAATTTTGAGAGGTTATACAATATGAAAATGCTTGCAGCAGTGTTACATAATACACCTTCTGATTTAGTTATTGAAGAATTAGAATTAAAAGAACCTGGACCAGGAGAAGTTCGTGTAAAAATAGCAGCTAGCGGTTTATGTCATACAGATTGGGAAACAATGAAAGGTTATCAACCACAAATATTACCTGCAGTTATAGGACATGAAGGTGCCGGCATAGTTGATAAAATAGGAGATGGAGTCACATTAGTTAAAGAAGGTGACCATGTAGTGTGTTCATGGGAGCCTAACTGTGGTTATTGTTTTTATTGTGACCAAGGGCAACCTATATTATGTGAAGAAATGGCAAAAATAAGAACAAAAGGCTTACTTTATAATGGTGAAGCTAAAATGTACTGTAATAATAAACCTGTTTATCATTACAGTAGCGTATCTTCTCATGCTCAATACACTATAATTCCTCAACAAGGCGCAGTTCCTGTTAGAAAAGATTTCCCTTTAGATAGAGCTTGTTTATTAGGATGTGCTGTTATGACAGGGTTTGGTGGTGCAGTATATGCTGGAAGAATAAAACCCGAACATAGTGTTATTGTCATAGGATGTGGTGCAGTAGGATTGAGTGCTATACAAGGTGCAAGAATAGCTGGAGCTTCTATTATAGTTGCAGTAGATATTAACAATAAAAAGTTAAAAACCGCTTTAGATGTTGGAGCTACTCATGTAATAAATTCAAAAGATAATAATTCCTATGAATTCATACTAGACTTAACAAATGGAAGAGGAGCTGACTGTTCCATAGAAGCAGCTGGGCAAAATATATCTATCAAACATGCTTTAGAAACATCTAGGCCTGGTGGAAGGGTAGTTATATTAGGGAAAACACCTTTTGGAGAAGAAGTAACTTTTCCTTTTAATTTAATGATGGGTGATAAAGAAATTATTAGAACATCATATGGTATGAGTAGGCCTAGAATAGATTTCCCTAAATTGGCAAACTTATATATGAATAATAAACTTCAATTAGATAATATGATTTCAATGCGTCTTCCTTTATCTTCTATAAATGATGGCTTCAAAGCTTTAGAAGAAGGAAAAGTTGCTAGAGCAATAATCGAATTTTAATTGGAGTATAGTCATGAAAAAAATTACTAATAAAAAAGACTTAACAAATTTTTTATATCCCAGTGGTGGCCCTGGAAGAGAGCTTAAAAGCCGCCTCGCAAAACAAGAATTTCTTTTAGGCGCAATGATTAATGAATATTCAAGACCTTCACTTGCAAAAATATATAAAGAAGCTGGGTATGATTTCCTGTTTATTGATTATGAACATCTTTACTTCGATTTCGAATCACTATCTGATACTGTGTTAGCTGCAAGATCTTTTGGATTGCCTCCAATAGCTAAAACACCTCAATTAGAACGTCAAGAAATTGCCAAGTTACTAGCAATTGGAGTAGTAGGAATACAACTCCCAAGAACAGAATCCTCTGATCAAGTAAAAGAACTAGTCAATTATATCAAGTTCCCCCCAAATGGGACTAGGGCTGCGGATGGGAATTTAGGCAATAGTGATTACAGACCAATTTCTAATTGGAAACAATGGATGATTGACCAAGACGAGGAAACAACTACCGTCATACATATTGAAACCAAATTAGGATATGAAAATGCTGAAAACATTATAAAAACACCAGGCGTAGATATGGTTTATGTAGGACCTGGAGATTTTTCAATTGAAATGGGTCAACCATTTGATTGGTCTCATCCAGATGTAATAAAACCATTAAAAGAAATTCTAGAAATCTGTAAAAAATATAATGTACCATTTGGGACTACTCCATCAGACATAGAATCAGCTAGAGATTTGTTTAACAATGGTATGTTGTTTGTTGAAGATGGAGGAGAACTTGGTTTTATTACCCAAGGTGCTAAAAACAAAGTTGAAGACTACAAAGATATTATATATTAATCAATATTTAAAACCTTAAAAAACCCTTTAGCTTTATCTAATGTTTCTTGGTATTCCATTGACGGAATTGAATCATGAACTATGCCACCTCCAACATGAAAATAACCCTTCGCATCTTTCACAATCATAGTACGGATTGGAATTGAAGTTTTCATATTTCCATTAAACCCAAAATATCCTATAGCTCCACAATAGACATTTCTTTCTACTGGTTCCAGTTCATCTATTATTTCCATAGCTCGTATTTTTGGCGCACCAGTTATTGAACCACCAGGAAAACAGGATAATATTAAATCAATATGATTATAGTTATTAATTAGCTTAGCACTGATATCTGTAATCATTTGAAATACATGTTCATATTTTTCTATTTTAAACAAATTATCAACCTTAATTGAACCTGGTATACAAACTTTTCCTAAATCATTTCTGACTACATCAACAATCATTAGATTTTCAGCTTTATCTTTTGAACTATTTTTCAAGTCGTTTAATAATTCTTTGTCTAAAATACAGTTGTCCCCTCGAGGCCTAGTACCTTTCATAGGATTAGACTCAACTAAAGAATCTTTTAATGAAACAAAATGCTCAGGAGACGTACTTAATATATCCAATTCAGGATATTTGAGAAAAGCTGAATATTTAGAGGGAGTAATTTTTCTCAATCTTTTATATAAATCCCAGGAACTTTCTTCTAATTCAATTTCATATCTTTGAGCAATATTAACTTGGTAAACATCTCCTTTTTGAATATATTTTTTTATTTTTTTTACTGAATTTATATATTCGTTTTTAGAAAAATTAGACTTCAATCCCCCAATTTTTATTTTATTTTTTTTGAGAACATTTATAGGATTTTCAATTTTATCCTTAATCCACTCAATACGTTTTAGAGCAGAATCATGTTTATTACCAGGCAAAATTGTTGAAATTAAATTTGTGACATTTTTATAATGATTAATAGATATAACCCAATCATAAAAACCAAAATTCATTTCAGGTAATTTCAATTGATCAACTGCATTAGAGTTCATATCTTCAACATGATGTCTTAATTCATAACTCATATATCCAATAGCACCGCCTTGAAATGGAGCTAAATCAATTCCATCTTTAAAATTATATTTTTTAATTAATTCATTTAATACGACAAACGGATTTCCTATTAATTCTTTTATAGTCTCTCCTTCTTTAATCCGTATATTATTTCCTTTACTTGTAACAATTAAAAAAGGATCTGATGTGATATAAGAATAATTCTCTGATAAAGAAGAGTTTATTGAATTATCTAAAAATACAGAATAATTATCATAAGCAAAAGAATCAAAAATATCACTAGGGCTTAAATTTGTATTAAATTCTTCAAAAATAGTTTCCACAATATAAATTAATTCTAAATTATTTATTTAATGCATTTCTTGGGTTATCAATTACCATTTTATAATAATCTTCTCTATTAATACCAAAATCAGTTATATCTTTTTCACATTTACTTGGGAGGTATTCATATCCATTTCCTCCATAAATTACATAATCTGATCTATAACACACATCTTGTCCAAGTAGAATTTGATTAGTATATCCATAATCAATTAGAGATTTAATTAAATCAAATGCTATATTTCTATCATATTCATTAATCACTCCCATCCTATCAAAAGCTAGGAACGCCCCCCTTTTAGCTAGCGCTAAATGATAATCTTTATCTGGCCAAGATTGACAATGTCCTATAATTACTTTTCTTAAATCTACTTTTTCTTCCTCAAAAATATCTAATTGAGCAATACCTACAGGACAATTTAAAGCATGGGTAGCAATAGGGACTCCAGTCTTATTATGCGCTCTTGCAACAGCTCTAAAAACCCTTTCTTCTGCAGCAGACATCCATGTAAAATGTGTACCTATTTCTCCTAAAATACCCGCCTTAACATCAGTACCTTCAATACCTATTTCAATATCATTTACTAATTCTTCAGCTAATTGATTAGTTGTATTACTATAAATATGCTTGTCATAATATGGTTCTCTGTACCATCCTGTCCCTAATATTATATTTATCCCAGTAGATTCAGAAATTTTACGTATTGCCAAAGCATGTTGATAAGGAAATAATTCATTATCATGCCCTCTAAGCCCACCAGTAGTTTGATCAATAATAGTTTTTCCCCCAGCTTGCTTATAAAGCATTAATTCTTCATGAGCCAATTGAAAATCATTTAATAAACTATTAGTTCCCCATTTATCTTTAGTCAAATCTGAAAAAATATGCTCATGAATAGATGTGAAACCTAATTTGTCTGAAGATATAGCACCAGTAACTGACATTATTTTCCCCATAAATACCTCTATTAATCCAAATAAATATATTTTGCTTAACTTTTATTTTATTTATATTACTATTATTATGTTAAACTTCAAAATATATCTTATATTAAATTTACAAGAAATAAATAAATTATGATAATTGATTCTCACACATACTGTTTTAAACCATACGATGATATTGACGGTTACAAAAATGAAAAAGAGCATAAGTCATGGATAGAAGATGCAAACAAAACACATCATCAACCATTAATAAATATTCGGGACCGAAAAATATCAAATAAATCTAAATCAAATATGACTTTTGATATTGATGGGAAATCGGGAAGGGTACTGTGGAAAATAAAAAATGAATTATATACACAATATTACTATCCTCCAAATTTAACAAATTTAGAATTTACTCCAAACAGTTTAATTTCAGAAATGGATTATGCTGGAATCGATATAGCATTATTACATACAAACCCTAGCTTAGGTAGAAGCAATATTTACCAATCAGAATGCGTAAAGCTTTTTCCCGACAGAATATTATCGATGGCATGTGTAGATGAATGGCTTATTGAAGATAGTCCTGAACTAGTAATAAAAAATGTAGTAGATGCAATTAAAGGATTAAATTTACATGCAATTAAATTTAATCCTTTAGGATATTTAAGAAGCAACAAACAATGGGATAGTGGTGTGTATGAATATTTTTGGGAAATCATTACTAAATTAAATGTACCCATATTTTTCACTTTAGGAACTGGACCAAATTTTAAAAATCAAAATTATTCTAATAAAGATGCAATTAAAGGATATTTAGAAGAATTAAATATTCTAATCAAATGGATGAACAAATATCCAGAAAACAAGTGTAGTATAACTCACGGATTCCCTTGGAGAATATTTATAGAAAATGGAAATATAGTCTTGCCAAAGGATATATGGGCTGCGTTTAATAATCCAAACCTCTACATGGAAGTATGTTTCCCTGTAAGAATAGGTGATTTATTTGATTTTCCATACATTGAAATATGGCCAACTTTTGATGAATTAATAAATCACATTGGTTTTTCAAATTTACATTATGGAACTGACATGCCTTTTCAAAATAGGTTTTGCACATATAATCAATCTAGAAAATGGATAGAAAATCATTATAGATATAAAACAGGAATGAATCAAAATGAATTAGATATGATTATGGGTAAAACTGCAGCCAAATTATTAAATATATTATAAATTTTTTGCAGTTAATCCTCCATCCATATAAATTATTTGCCCAGTCATATAATCAGTAGCCGGACTAGATAAATAAGCAGCTAAAACTCCTATTTCTCTTAGGGAACCTTCTCTAGCAAGAGGTATACCATCAAGATGTTTTTTACGTGCATCAGGATCAATCCAAGTGGGCTCTGTCATCTTAGTGTTATAATCCCCAGGACCAATTGCATTAACCAATATATTTGATTCAGCCCATTCTAATGCTAGTACTTTTGTCAACATATTTACAGCGGCTTTACTAGCATTATAAGCAGTAACTAAAGGAAAAGCTTGATTAGCATTATTAGAACTGATATTAACTATTTTCCCATACTTACGTTTTATCATATAGGGAGCAACTGCTCTACAACAATAGAAAACAGCATTTAAATTAGTATTTATTACACTTTCCCATTCTTCATCAGTCATTCTTTCATTTGAAAAACGAGTAACATGAGGAGGATGTAATTCAACATCACTTAAAGGCACTACAGGTGCCCTTAAAAGCTGGCCAGCATTATTAATGAGTATATCAATTTTACCAAATTTATCTATTGATTTTTCGACCATGTAGTCAACTTGTCCTGATTGCGTCACATCAATTGATAAAGGTAATGAATTTCTACCAATTGATTTTATTTCTTCAGATGTTTTTTCCAATTCATCAATTGATCTAGAAACAATTACTACATCAGCACCATATTCAGCCATTACTAAAGCAATTTCTCTACCTATACCTATTCCTCCGCCAGTAACAATTGCAACTTTATCTTGTAAATTAATATCCTTCATATGCAATCCTTATAAATTCATATCTTTTGGAATTGATAATCCATACTGATTAGTACTTGATATAACATTAAATATTTCAAACACATCTTTAGCAATATTCACAATATATTTTTCTTGAAATCCAGAGCCTTTATAACAAGATTTTGTCAAAATAGATATAATATATGGATTGTTTTCTAAAAATACAATACCTGAATCACCTCTAACATGCTCCATGCCTCCTCCTTTATTAGCTACAGTAATATCAGAAGGAGTAGAAAGATTTAAACAAGAATTCTTAGGTTCTGACATGATTTGCAAAACGTCCTTAGATACAGCCTTTGATGGCAATCCTAAATATAGTTTTTCTAACATTTTTGTTAATTCTTTAGGTGTAGATAAGTTTTCATTTCCCTGTATAATCGCCTTTTCATCCATCATTTTACGATTAAGCTTAGTTGAACTAAGTTCCATATCCGAAATAAATGAATTAATATTTTCTATCCCTAATAAATCTATACATATATTAGTAGCAGTATTATCAGATAACATTATCATTAATACTGCTATATCTCTCAATGTGAGATCAGGTTTTCCTTTTAAATATTTAAGAATCCCTGTCCCTCCAGTAAATTCATTTTTATCTACAGAAATTCTTTTATTAATATCTATAGAACCTGATTCTGCCATTTTCAACAAATACGTAAGTATATGAATTTTAATAATTGAAGCTGTTGGAAATATTTCATTGCCATTTATAGAAATATCATTACCACTAATTAAATCTTTTATAGAAACTCCAGCTACACCTGGGAACTGATCTAATTTATCAATTAAATCGTCTTCTAATTTTTCCAATAATAATTCATTGCTCATATAATTTAAACCCTCAAATATTATAAATTAATTATCTCTCAAAATGTCACTAAAGCTCTTCCAAATATCTTTCCATCTCTTAAATCACTAAGACCTTTATTAATATCCATAAAATCATATTTTTTGGTAACAAGTTCTTTTAGAGGAAATTTACCTTCAGAATCTAACCTCAAATACATTTTAAAATCTTTATTTGGATCCGAAGCTCCATGGCTTCCTTTATATTGACGTTGAAAAAACAAAAAATCTCTTGGCACCATTTCCATGGTGTCATGAGGCCATCCAATTAATATAGCAGTACCTCCATTATTATAAGCTCCAGGCCCTCCTCCTTTAACCATTGGCAAAATTATTTCATGAGTCTTTTTAGTTCCTACAGCATCAAATGCATAATCGACTCCACCTTTAGAAATCTTTAATATCTCTTCTACTGGATCAGTTTTAGTAGAATTTATTGTATGTGTAGCACCCCATTTTCTAGCAAAATCTAATTTATCATCTGATATATCAACTGCAACTATAGGATAAGCCTGTAATAAAGATGCCATCTTTATTGCAGATAATCCTACCCCTCCAACACCAATAACTGCAACAGAATCTTCAGGCCTAACTGAGGCTGTGTGTAAAACAGATCCTGCTCCAGTCAACACAGCACATCCAACAATAGAAGCTTCTTCACTATAGTATTCTGATGGAATAGGTACTACTAATTCTTGGTCAACTAAACATTTCTGAGAAAAAGTACCGATTTTACCTGTTGCTTCTTTACCTTTATATTTTATTCCAGTAACTAAGCTATCTACAAAATCTCGTCCAGGAAAATTAGATCTAGGAACCCAAGTTGTAATAACATTGTCTCCTTCTTTTATAGATTTTACTGCTGAACCAACATGTGTAGCAATTCCAACACCTTCATGTCCTATTATTCTTGGGCACTGATCTATGGGAGTTTTATCAATTTCATGTACTTGAGATAAGCATATTCCGCTTGCAATTTGTTCAACAACAACTTGCTCAGGAGAAGGATCGGGAATAATTAACTCTTCAATTTCTAGCGGTTTCTTTGGTTCAACCAATATTGCAGATAATGTTTTAATCATTATTACCTCTAATTATTATTTTTTATAAACTTATTAGTAAAGGCATCTTCAGCAACTATATGTTTAGTAAGAAGTCCTTTATTAAACATCCAGTTATTAAAAGATTGCCATTTATCTAATTTTTGAACTCCAAAACCACCTGAACTATCTTGCCATTCTTCGACTAATAGATCTGCTCCAGGTCTATCTATAGACTCGTCAATTTCTTCGTTCGATTCTTTAACAAGTATATCAACTCCTAATTGAGGCTCATTAATTGCATCTTCAAAACCTTTTACAAGTGCATTTATAAGTGAAGAAACTAATCTTGAATTATTATTAATTTTATCTTCATTAGTCACTAATACTAATTCATAATAATCAGGGACTCCCCATTCTTGTACTTTCATAATGTTTACAGGGTATCCTTTGTTCTCCATTAATATACTTTCATGAGTCCAATAAGCACCTATAATAGCGTCAACTTTTCCAGATATCAACGATTCTGAGAGATTAAACCCAACATTTATTAATTCTACATCATTTAATCCGTTAGATCCGTCAGCTCTCAACATAGTTTCGAGTAAAGGCTCGTCAGTTGGAATACCTGGATAACCAACTTTTTTTCCCACCAAATCTTTTGGCGTAACAATATTTGATGTTTTTAATGACATTATTGAATTTAAAGGATGTTGGACAATCCCTAATACTGAAACAACTGGAACATCTTGAGCTCTAGCTAGTAAAACATCTGGTTGATAACTTACTCCGAAATCATCCGAGCCACTTCCGACAGTTTGTAAAACAGTAGAAGGGTCTGAAGGAGTATATAAAGTTACATCAAGTCCTTCTTCTTCAAAATAGCCTTTATTTTTTGCTATGAAAAATCCAATATGATTGGCATTAGGATACCAATCTAATGCAATCTTAACCTTATATTTTGTATTTTCATTAGATAAACTATTGTCATCTATCATGTCACAAGCATTAATACTAAATATAAAGACAATGATAAATATGGTCGCTATAATTTTCATACAATATCCTTTCTTTATAATCATTATACTAATTATTATTTTTATTATTTGCCCAAGGGATTGACAATTTTTCTATTATTAAAAGAAGTAAAAATAATGATATACCTATAAATGATAATATAAAAATTGCAACAAAAACTCTTTCAGTAAGAAATAAAGGTTTTGATCTGATCATTAAATAACCAAGTCCTTCACTAGCTCCAACCCATTCTCCAATAACAGCACCTATTACGCTTACTGTCACAGCAACTCTAGCCCCTGAAAAAAAGAATGGCAAACAAGTTGGAACTCTAATTTTGACAAATATTTGCCATTTATTAGCTCCCATGGTTCGAAGTAAATTTAATAAATCTCTATCTATTGATTTCATACCATCAACAGTATTTACAACAATTGGGAAAAAGCTTATTAAGGCTACGACAATAACCTTTGGTAAAAGACCATAACCAATCCATACTAACAAAAGAGGAGCAATTACTATTATAGGAATAGTTTGAGAAGCAATTAAAAAAGGATAAAAACTCCTTTCAACTACTTTAAACATCACAATTACTGAAGCTAATAATAATGCTACAATAATTGCCAAAATAAACCCTATTAATATCTCAATTAACGTCACATATGTATGGTTTAAAAAAACTATTGGATTTTTAATAAAATCTAGAAATATAGCTGATGGAGACGGTAATAACCATTTCTCTATATCAAATATATAAACGCAAAACTCCCACATTAAAATCAAACTAAATATAATTAACAATGCTGGTATAAATGAAAATATACTATTGCTAACTTTATTATTAAATTTTAAATTAATCATATTCAATTCTCTAAACTAGATAATGCATCCATTATATTTTTTTTAGTTTTAAAATAATTGTTATCTGAAAGCATTGTCGTAGTATTAACTCTTGGATAATTTATATTTTCAGTTAATATAATTTGAGCTGGAATATTACTCATTACATAAATTTTATCTGATAGAAGTATAGCTTCATCAATATCATGAGTAACTAATATTATTGTTTTATCCAATTCTTTTTTTATGTTAAGTAACCAATCTTGCATTTTTGATCTATTAAGTGAATCAAGTGCACTAAAAGGTTCATCTAATAAAAATAATTTTTGATCAGCTAAAAGAGTTCTTAAGAACGATGCTCTTTGCCTCATACCTCCAGAAAGATTATGTGGATATTCATATTCAAAACCTTTTAATCCAAATCTATCTAAATATTTTTTTGCTTTGTAAAGAGATTCTTTTTTATTTTCTCCTTTAAGTTCTGATCCTAAAATGACATTATCTAAAATATTTCTCCATGGAAGTAATAAATCTTTTTGTTGTAGATAACCACAAACACCTAATCGATTCGCTTCAAGAGACTTGTCAATATAAATATCCCCTTTATCTTGAACTTCAATACCCGCAATAATGTTAAGAAGAGTACTTTTCCCACAACCACTGGGCCCAATTAAACTTATTGATTGCCCATTATTAACTGTCAAATTTATTTCGCTAAATACATTTAAAGTACTATTATCTTTTTGTTTAAAAGATTTACTTATATTATGCAATGATACTTCCATAAGTTTCCCCAATACAAAAACTAATTTGTTACAAGAAGGAGAGAATTTACGAAATCACTTGGAATTTTTACATTCCCTCCGCTGGCATTATCCAGATCAGGTATATTAAGGAGTCGACAAATAATAAATTGCCCTCTCAGCCTAATAAATTAAGCTCCTCCAGTAACTTTTTCAATTTGAAGTTTACAATTCAATATAAACTAAGTCAAATTTATAAATTTGACTAATATAAATTATTTTTCTAGTACATTAAATGATATAGAATATAATAAAAAATCATATATTAAACTTAGGAGTTTACTAATGTACAAAATACCCAATTTAAATGATGTAGTTAAAGCACATGATAGAATTAAACCTTATATTACTAGAACTCCATTACATCATTATCCATCTTTAGATGAAATTATTGGAGCTAAAATTTTTGTCAAACATGAAAATCACCAATCCCTGGGGGCTTTCAAACTAAGAGGCGCATTAAATACAATAGCTCAATTGACCCCTGAAGAAAAAAAACAAGGCGTTATATCTTCATCTACAGGTAATTTCGGACAAGGGGTTGCTTATGCAGGCCAAATATATGATGTCAAAGTAAATGTAGTTGTTCCAAAAAACACAAACAAAGACAAAGTTGCATCTATGAAAAGATTGGGAGCTGAATTAATATTTTATGGGAATGAATTTGACGAAGCTAGAAATCATGCTGAATTCTTATCTAAAGAAGAAGGTTATTATTATGTACATTCAGCAAATGAACCAAGGCTAGTAGAAGGGACGGGTACTTATACTTTAGAAATTTTAGAAGACGAACCAAAAATAGATACAATAATCGTGCCTTTAGGCGGAGGTAGTGGCACCTGCGGAGCATGTGTTGTTGCAAAAGCTATAAACCCAAAAATTAAAGTAATTGCTGTACAAGCTGAAAATGCACAAGGTGCATATTTATCATGGAAGCAGGGTGAGATAATCCAATCACCTATGAATACTATAGCTGAAGGACTCGCAACAGCTATGGGGTATGAATTTACTCAAAAAATATTGAAAGATATGTTAGATGATTTTGTACTAGTTTCAGAAAAAGAATTACTTGAATCAATTGTAATTTATCTAGAAAAAACTCATAACCTCATAGAACATGCTGGAGCTGCTTCATTAGCTGCTGCAATAAAAATAAAAAACAAGATTAAAGGTGAAAAAGTAGCATTAATTGCTAGTGGAGGTAATATTACATTACCTCAATTAGAATTTGCTATTTCAAACCATAAACCTAATTAAAAGAGACTTTAAAATCCAACAACAAAAGAAAAAAACAACGACCTTTAAACCTACAAAATTGGCTTTAATAACTATTGCCTTATGCCTTCTTATATGTTCGTTAATAGGAATTATAATCATACTTATAGGAGATTTCGGTGAGCTAGAATTTAAAACTTTAGGAACAGCTGCTACATTAGCTGGGTTCAGTATAGTATCACTACCAAGTTTATTTAACATCGAAAGATTGCGTCACGAATTAATCTCCAAATTTGGATTTATATCATGCATAGTATTCTTTAGTTTTCTATTAATATTAATATGGATTGGAGACCCGGGAAATGGGGAAATATTTTTTAAAATCCTTGTAACTTTCGGAATATTCTCATTTTCAATTAATCATATATTATTAATATTAATAGTAAAACCTTTGAAAATATTAATAACTATCACACAAAGATTAACTATATCATCTATAAATTTATTATCATTGTTATTGTTATTAGCTATTTGGACTGAAGACTTACCAGAAATTTTAGCTAGAATTTCTGCTGCGATTGCTATAATTATAGCCTTAGGCACAATTTCTTTACCTATTTTATCTAGAATAAATACAAAAAACACATGATCTAAAAATCTAGACCTTTTTTACCAATCATTCTTTTATATTTCGCTGAAACTGATTCTTCAAATCTATTTAAAGTAAGAGAAGAGAAAGGTATTGCATTAACCAATTCAGGCTTCTCTCTAACAAAAGCCTCTCCATATAAAGTATTAGAAAACCAACCCGTATTCCCAAGACTTACTAATAAACGTCTCCTTGACCATTCTGGGCTATGTCCTTGACTGATATATAAAGCTTCTGCTTCGACTCTTTTTTCAAACCAGTCACTTATATCAACTATAAAATCTATATCATCATTATTAAAATACACTCCCGGATATATAATAATAGGAATAGTATGTGGGGTCTTTTGATTATCTCCAGGAATTGCTGCAGCTTCTTTAGCTTCTAATGTAGCCCTTGCTGTTTCTATATGATCATCAGCACTAACTCCTATTCTCCCATGATGACCTTTGGAATATGGACTCTGCATAATTAATATATGAGGACGAATTTCTAAAATTATTGATGAAATATCTTCAATTACATCATTATAAATGGCCAATCTAAATGGTTGAGGGTAATCTAATACTCTGACATCTGAAATACCAAAAATATTGCATGCTTTTCTTAACTCGAGTTTTTTTATTTTTTCTAATTCTTTATAATCTTGATTAAGAATTTCAGGATCTCTTTCATTAAAAGGCTTCATTAATTCATCGTGTAATTTCTCATTATGAGTATTTAACCCTGCCGTAACTGAAACTACAGTTACATTATCACCTCTTTCTCTATGTATACCTAAAGTAGCAGCCATATGAGTAAAATCATGAGGATGTGCATTTATACTAAGAATATTCAATTTATCCATAATCCACCTGATATAATAATAAGAATATATTTATAATTGCTATAATGATACTTTATTTAAAGATAAATATGTAATCAAATAATTTATATTATTAATAGAGGTTTTTATGAAAATGAATCGAACTATACTCTTTATTTTTTCATCATTAGGTTTATTATTAGTTAATAATTTATATTTGTACTGGCAATTTTTTCAATTTAATTTTTCAGAATTTTTATCTAATACCATTGGAATAGCTTTATTTATTGAAGTATTTGCGTTAATGTTTTTATTAGCATTATATTTCAAACAAAACCCTATAGGTAAATATAGATGGTATTGGTTAATTATTCTATCTATTTTTGGTAGTTTGTTATTTGCACTACCATTTTATTATTGGTTAAATACTAGAAAACAATAATAGAAAAATATAAATAGGTTTAATATAACTAAATTAATATGCTACAATCTCATAATTATTTTTTAAAAAACAGGACAATGATGGTAAATTGCAATAAAATCACAATAAAAATAATCCTTTTAATTACTTTATTATTAATACAAGGATGTAATGATAATCAATCAATACTGACTCCTACAGTTGTAACTCCTGAAATTTCTATTACCCCTGTTTCAACTCCAGAATTCAGACAATTATTACTTGAAACGAAATTAAGACCTGATAGGAAATTTGCTAACTTAAATGAAGTTGAAACTTATTTCGATAAACATGGTCTATTAAACAAAGAGCAATTTGATAATGAACTAAATAAACTTTTTGAGAGTGATGATGGTGCTAATTATGTAGTTGAACCAGGTAATTACCCTATAACAATTGTATTTTATAATGAAATTTCAAAAATAAACCAAGAATTTTGGAATGATGCTAGAGCTGAAGTTGAGACAGATGGAGGCTATATTTTACAATATGGAAATATTATAATCAGCCATCAACTTAAAGAATTCGAATTATCATTATTATTAGCAGATTTAGCAGATTCATCAAAATCTACAGGCGCCCCCTCTACAAATTAATTTACAAAACTGGAGAAATAGGTACTTTATTACGCAAACCTAAAATACTTTCAAAATAAGCTGACACAGATAATAATTTGCTTTCCTGATTCCAAGGAGCCATAATTTGCAATCCAACTGGCAATCCAGACTTGGTAAACCCACAAGGAATTGATATCACTGGACACCCGGTTAATGTTAGAGCAAAAGTTAATGCCAACCAACCTATATATGTATCAAATTTAACACCATCTATTTCTTCTAAATAACGTAGGTTAACATCGAATGGAGGAGTAAGAACAGTAGGACAAACAAATATATCAAATTGTTTGAACATTTTCGTTGTATTCAAAACTATTGACCCTCTATTTAATTCAGCATTAAATATTTGTTTTGAAGTTAAATCTAATCCTTTCTCTATATTCCATACTATTTCTTCTTTTAATTCTGCACGATAATTTTTCAATACATTATCCATGTTCATAGCAAAATAAGCTGCTCTGAGAACTTGAAAAGTATCTTCTGCCTTATGAAAAAAACTGTCAATCAATTCAACTTTACTTCCTCCTGTTTCAAATTTTGATAATGCTTTCGAACATATATCTAAAACTTCAGAATCAACTTTAGCTATTCCTAAATCAGGAGAATAGGCGATTTTAAATGGCCTTGTAGGCATTGATGCTGAGTCAACATACGAAACTGAATTAGTGTGCATACTAATTGGATCATAAATATTAATCCCTGATTGAGCATCTAATAATAATGAAACATCCAATACATTACGTGCCATTGGACCTTCAACAGTTAAATTGTTAAATGGTAAAACTGTTGGACCATGAGAAACTAAACCTGCTGTAGGTCTTAACCCTACGACTGAACAAAAACTAGCTGGTATTCTTAAACTCCCACCTAAATCGCTACCAGTTGCAAGCCATACTTGACCTGTAGCCAATGCAACAGCAGATCCACCTGAAGAACCTCCACATGTCTTTGATAAATCCCAAGGGTTCAAAGTCTTACCAAAAACATCATTAAATGTATTTGCTCCAGCTCCAAATTCAGGGGTATTAGATTTAGCAATAATTACTGCATCTTTTGATTGTAAATTTTCAACTAAAACATCTGATTTTTGAGGAATATAGTTTTTGAAAATTTTTGAACCTTTAGTACTAAGAATGCCTTTAACATCAGTCAAGTCTTTAATAGCAATAGGTAATCCATATAAATAACCTCTAGGAATTTCTCGTGGCAAATTATCTGTAATATATTTAGCATTTTCAATAGCTTTATCAAATGCTAATGTTGGTAAAGCATTAACAAATTTATCAACTTCTGAAATTTTATTTATAGCTGCATAAACCAAGTCAACTGCAGATATTTCTCGTTTTTTTAAATATTTAACAGCTTCAGTGGCCGTTAAATTTGTTAAACTATCCAAATTAACACTCCTAATTTATATTAATTTTCTTTTTAAATAATACAATACTTGAAGAATAAAAGATTATTTCATAATAATATATATTAGCTATCCATATCATAGTATTTCTTGTATAAAAAGATACATGAGTAGGGTCTCTATTATAATACCAATTTTCAAAATTATTTTTAGAATCAAACATACTCGTCATAATTGCTAATATACCATCATCTTTAAGAATTTTATAAAATTTATCAAATTCATTCCGAGGATTTACAAAATGTTCTGCTGTTTCTGTACATGTTATAAAATCATAATCGGATAAAAGAACTAATTTATCTGGAGAAAAATATTTATCAAATATTTTTACTGAATAACCCAATTCTTCCAACATCAAAGATAAAGTTGGACCAGGACCAGATCCATAATCTAAACCTTTCGACCCAGGTGCAATATTATCCATTAGAGGTTCAATTATTTTTGACAGGAATTTTCTATATTTTTTATCATCAGGATTATTATTATGTTGCATATATCGATCTATTTGCTGTTGTTCAGATAAATGAAATCTTGTAGGAACAAAAATCAATTCGCAATTAAGACAAAATATAAAATCACGCTTATGCTTATAAACATTTTTAGAAACTAAAAATTCTATCCTAAATGAATAACAAAGAGGGCAAAAACCTTGATTCACAAACAATACCTCAGTTTATAACTATATATTTATTTTAATGTTTAAGTAAGCTTTTTTTTATAAATTATTATTAATATTTCATATATTATAGATATTAAAACTTTATAAGTAAAAATTAAACTGATATATTTAACAATAAATATAAGTATTTAATTACAAATTATGGAGGAAACCAACATGCAATTAAAAGATAGAGTAGCCATAATTACTGGAAGTTCACGGGGAATTGGAAAAGGAATTGCATTAAGTTGTGCAGCAGAAGGGGCTAAAGTAGTAATTAATTATAAATCTGACAGAAATTCAGCTTTGGAAACTGCAAAGGAAATTAATATTAATGGAGGAGAATCAATTATTATTAAAGCTGATATCACTAAACACACCCAAGTAAAAAACATGGTAAATAAAACTATTGATAAATTTGGCACTATTGATATTTTAGTTAATAATGCTGGAATACACGATTTTGATGACTTTTCATCATATAATGCTGAAAAAGTACTTAAAAGAATGATAAATACTCATCTATATGGAAGTTTTTATTGTACTCAAAGTGTAATAAAAGAAATGAAAAAAAATAATCGTGGAGATATTATATTTATAACTTCATTAGCTGAAAAGCAATATATGCAAGAAGAATGGGCTTATACTTCTGCTAAGAGTGCAGTCTCAACTATGGCCCAATGTATTGCAAAAGAACTCAGATGGGATGGCATCAGAGTTAATTGCATAGCTCCAACTATTGTAGAATCTGATATGGGTTTAAAAATTGTTTTAGAATGGTCAAACAATAAAAATCATACTGAATTATATAAACAAGTACCCTTTAATAGATTAGTTAACCCAACAGATATTGGAAACTTATGTGTTTTTCTAGCTTCAGACAAGGGAAGTCACATATCAGGACAAGTTATATATTTAGATAGTGCAATTGGTCCAAATTCTATGCGTGATATAGTACAAAATAAGAATACTTAATTTGATATATTAAATTATTGTTAGTTAATAAATTTTAATATAATATTCATATATACCAGTTTACAAAAGGAATTATTATGGAAATAAAGGCAATAAATACCAATAATAATCCTATAATTAAAGTTGAAAAACTATATAAAACCTATGGTAATATTACAGCAGTTAATGGAATATCGTTTGATGTTTATAAAGGTGAAGTATTTGGGATGTTGGGACCAAATGGTGCGGGTAAAACTACCACAATTGAAATATTAGAAACTCTAAGAAGTTATGATAATGGGACCGCATACATTAATGAATTAGAAGTAAAATTTAATCATAAAAAAATTAAATCCCAAATAGGTATCCAACTACAATCAAATTCTTTTTTTGACTACTTAACACTGGAAGAAACAATAAATTTATATTCCAAAATATATAATACGTCTAGCTCATCTAAAGAAATGCTATCTAAAGTAGATTTAACTGATAAATGTAAAGCATATTATAAAGAATTATCTGGAGGGCAAAAACAAAGATTTTCAATAGCAATAGCATTGATTAATAACCCAATTGTGTTATTTTTAGATGAACCAACTACTGGGTTAGACCCTCAAGCTAGAAGAAATTTATGGGATTTAGTTAAAGACATAAAAAATCAAGGTATAACTATTATGTTAACTACTCATTATATGGAAGAGGCACAAGAACTATGTGACAGAGTTGCCATCATAAACAATGGCAAGATAGTTGCATTAGATTCTCCAAAAAATTTAATACAAAAGCTCTTAAATAAGGGTTTTTCATCTAAAAGAGTCACACAAAAAGCTAATTTAGAAGATGTTTTTATAAATTTAACTGGTAATGAGCTCACACAAAGATAATCATATGAATGTATACATAGCATTAATAAATGCTTCGCTAAAAATGTATTTTAGAAATAAACAATCGTTAATTTGGGCCATGTTCTTTCCATTAGTTTTAATGGTAATTCTGGGTTCCTATAATTTTTATCGATACACGCCTCCCAAAATAGGTGTAATAAATTTAGCGCAAAACGTAGATTCTGAAACACTAATTAACTATTTAAAAGATCAAAATACCGATAATATAGTTCAATTCAAATACGAAAACAAAGATATAAATTTAAAAACTCAGCTTATAAATGGGGATCTATCTGCATTAATCACCATACCTGATGATTTTATTTTAAACAATAATCCTTATGAAAAAATAAAATTTGAATTTAATAATAATAAAATAGAACAATCTGGAATAGGATTTTCTATTTTAAACAATGCTATAAATGATTTAAGCAGTGAAAATAACTTACCTAATAAAACTTCAAAACAAATTATTATTGAAAAAAAAGAAATAAATAGTATTAATAAAAAATATCGAGATTTTCTTGTCCCTGGTATTATTTCAATGGCAATAATGCAGGGAGGGATATTTGGAGTAGTTTTCACCTTAATTCGATTCAAATCACAAGGTGTATTAAGAAGGTTACAAGCAAGTCCAATAGGATCTTCACATTTTTTAGTTGGTCAAGGTTTAACACGAGTAATAGTATCGTTATTACAAACTTATGTACTAATTATAGCTGCAACATTTTTGCTTAATGTATCAATAGGAAAAGGAATACCTCTAATTATAACTATAATTAACTTAAGCATTGTTTCAATAATGGGAGGTGTTTTATTTATTTCTATGGGGCTAGCAATATCAGGATGGTCAAAAACTGAAGATACTGCAGCACCTATGGCTAACCTAGTCACACTCCCAATGATGTTTTTATCAGGTGTTTTTTTCCCTATCACTTCACTACCTTCATGGGTAAAATATTTTTCAGAATTTTTACCTCTGACTTTTTTATCTGATGCTTTGAGACAAATAACACTAAATGGAAGTAATTTAATAGATATAACCCCGCAATTAACTGGATTGTTAATATGGATAATTATCACTTTCATATTAGCTTCTAGAGTTTTTAAATGGGAATAAATAATATATTATATAAAACAATATTAAAGTTAAATAAAGTATAAAAATGTCCCAAGAAAAATTACTTATAATTGAAGATGAAATTAACTTACAAAACGCTTTAAAATATTATTTTGAACAAGAAAACTATGCAGTAGACATAGCTCAAGATGGTGAATTAGGATTATCTAAAGCAAGGGGAATTAAACCAAACATAATAATATTAGATTTGATGCTACCAAAACTTGATGGATTAGAATTTTGCAGAATTTTCAGAAAAGAAAGTGATACTCCTATAATAATGTTAACTGCAAAAGGCAGTGAAACAGACAAAGTACTAGGTTTAGAAATGGGAGCTGATGATTACTTAGTCAAACCTTTTGCAATGAGAGAGTTACTTGCGCGTGTAAGAGCTTTATTAAGACGAAAATCAAATAAAACAACAAATAATCTCGGAAATTTAATTTCTGAAAATCTCAAAATAGATTTAAATAGTCATATAACAACTTTAGATGGAGAAAATATTGATTTGTCCCCCAAAGAATTTTTATTATTAAAATTTCTTATTATAAATAAAGGTAAAGCCTTAAGTAGAAATGCAATTTTAGATGAAATTTGGGGTAAAAATTATATCGGTGATAGCAGGACGGTAGACGTACATATACGTTGGATACGAAAAAAAATTAACTCAATTACAGAGAGGATTAGAACTATTAGAGGAGTAGGGTATAGGTTCGAAAAATGACTTTCAATATACCCAAATATATTACCAAATTACCGGCTCTAATATTTCTATCAACAATAATATTTATATTTTCTATAAATACTTTATTAATACTGTTCATTAAAGATATTAACTTATACCTTCATATTTTTATATCATTAAGTATTTTAATTTTTTCTACCATATATATTTTTATAGTTAGACTTAATATAAAAATAGATTTATATCAAAATTTATCTCAATCTATAAAAAATATTGTTGACAGCTCAAAAGATTTATTAGACGACGAAGTTAAACAAAATATTATAAGTAACAAGAATTTAGAATTATCACCTATAATTGAAAATCTTAAATCTACTATAGATAAGCATCAATATTCGTTAGAAAAATTATATTCTGAAAGGGATAAATTATATGCAATTGGCAATGCAATGACTGACAGTGTTATAGTCATTGATTTATCTGGAACAATCACTTTAATTAATAAATCCGCACAAGAATTATTTGGAATCAAAGTACCCGATGTATTCAATAAACGTTTAGTGAACCTTATTCGAGATCACGAATTACAATCATTAATAACAAAAACATTAAAAATAAACCACATCTTAGAAGAAGAAATTGAGCTAATCGAAAAACAAAAATATTTAAAAACAACTACTATACCAATAAATCTCCCTAGTGGACGAGAAATAGTGATCATTTTTTCAGATCTTACAAAAATGAAACAACTTGACATCACCAGGACTGAATTTATTTCAAACATTTCTCATGAACTTAGAAGCCCATTAGCAAACATGAAAGCTATGATAGAAACTTTAGTCAATCCTAAAATGAATGATCATGAAAAATCAGTAGAATATCTTGAATTAATCAATCAAGACATAGAAAGAATGACTTCAATCGTTAATGATTTATTAGAACTTTCTAGCATTGAAAGTGGTCATATCCCTATACATATTGCTCCATTTGACATCAATATTGTAATCGACGAATTACTATCTATCAATCGTAAAAAAGCTCAAAGCTTAAATATACTAATGAACAAAACAATACCTGATGATTTACCTAAAGTACTTGGGAATTCAAGAATGGTCCATCAAGTTTTGTTAAACATACTTACGAATGCATTTAATTCAATCAATAAGGACGGAGAAATTCTTTTTAGTAGTAAAAATGAAGCCCACAATATTAAAATATTAATTAAAGATTCAGGTAAAGGTATATCTAAAGAACACTTACCTCATATATTTGAAAGATTTTATAAAGTAGATAAATCAAGAAGAGATAAAGGAACAGGACTAGGATTAGCAATTTCTAAACATATAATGAATGCCATAAATGGAACCATTGAAGTTGAAAGTGAATTAGGTAATGGTGCAACTTTTTATATTACAATTCCTAAAGCTAATTAATCTTCTTAATATTTTCTTAACACAACCATAAAATTACCTTAACTTTGATACCTTTGTTATCTTTTGTGCCTTTGTTATTATTATTTTGTAAATGAATAACTGTTTTTTCTATAATATATATTCTAATGAACAATAACTTTGGTAAAACAAATTTAAAAATAGACAAAACTATATTTTATATTTGTTTATTATTTTCTTTACTTTCAACAACACTAATTATTTCTGTATATTTTGTTGCTATTAATTTAGATTCTAATATAAAAAACTATGTCTTACAAAATAAAACTTCTGATATTTTATTTGCTTTTTTTTCTATATTAACTTTTATTAGTTCATTTGTTTTATTCATAATTTATAAAAATATATCTGATATAAACCAATTAGATAAAAAATCATTTAAAATTTTGTTCTTTAGTTGGTTAATATTTTCAATAATTGTTAATTTTGGAATAATTATTACATTAATTCCTTTGGGTAAATTTATAGATAACTTATTTCTTAAATTCACATTTTTTATCATCGGATTTATTCCACTTATAAGTTCATTTGGATTAATGTCTTCAATCTCATCAAAATCACGAGAAATAGAAGGATTAATAGTTAAATCCATATTTTTCATCTGTGCAGCATTATCACTAATTACAACAATAGGAATAATAGTAACTTTAGCTTCACAAGCGTGGAATTTCTTTATTACAATCACTCCTTGGGAATTTTTAACAGGAACTAATTGGTCACCAATATTAAAACCTAGATCTTACGGAGTTTTGCCTTTATTAGGAGGGACTTTATTAGTAACCTTTATTGCAATAATAGTAGCAATCCCTATTGGTCTAGGCACTGCGATTTTCTTGTCTGAATATGCTCCCAATAAAATTAGACGAATAATTAAACCAACACTAGAAATCCTAGCTGGAATGCCTACTATAGTTTATGGATATTTTGCTCTTACATTTGTTACTCCTCAACTACAAAATTTAATACCTGATTTGTTAATATTTAATGCTTTAAGTGCAGGTATTGTAATGGGTCTTATGATAATTCCTATGATTTCTTCTCTTTCAGAAGACGCTATGATGTCAGTACCCAAATCTTTAAGACAAGGAGCATATGCACTTGGAGCTACACGACTAGAAGTATCTTTAAGAGTAGTAATACCTGCAGCTCTTTCAGGGATTATTGCTGCAATAATATTAGGCATATCTAGGGCTATAGGTGAAACTATGTTAGTTACTATAGCAGCTGGTGCTACTCCAAGATTAACGTTAAACCCTCTTGAAAGCATTCAAACAATGACAGCCTTTATAGTTCAATTAAGTCTAGGAGAAACAATGCATGGTAGTTTAGAATACAATACTATATTTGCCGTAGGATTATTATTATTTGCATTAACTCTCTTTATAAATTTCTTATCTCATTGGGTAGTAAAAAAATGGGGAGTTAGATATTGATAAAAAATAAAAAAACTAAATCTGAAATAAATAATATTAAATACAGATATTTTATTGGAAAGATCTTTTTATCTTTATTTATAATTTCAACACTTATAGGAATTCTAGGATTAATTATTTTATTAATTAAAGTGGGAATAGAAGGAATCCCATGGCTAACACCAGAGCTTATAAATAATTATCCTTCTAGAAATCCCGAAGAAGCAGGATTAAAAGCTGCGTTATTTGGTTCAATATGGCTAATGGGGCTTACTGGCTTATTTTCAATACCTGTAGGTGTAGGAGCAGCAATATATTTAGAAGAGTATGCCACTAAAAACAAATTAACATCTTTAATTGAAATAAATATTTCTAATTTAGCGGGAGTACCATCTATTATATATGGGTTACTAGGATTAAGCGTATTCGTATATGCTATTGCTTTAGGAAGATCACTATTAGCAGGATCATTAACTATGTCACTTTTAATATTACCTATTGTAATACTTGCATCACGGGAAGCCATTAAAGCAGTCCCTGGTACCTACAGAGATGCAGCTTATGCTTTAGGCGCATCTCAATGGGATGTAGTAAGAAAAGTTGTTTTGCCTGCTGCAACTCCTGGTATTTTAACTGGAATAATATTAGGTATGTCTAGAGCTGTAGGAGAAACTGCACCAGTTATTGCAATTAGTGCTTTGGTTTATTTAAGATTTGTACCAGACGGACCATTGTCTCGTTTTACAGTTTTACCCATACAAATATATAATTGGGTAGCCCGCCCTCAAGAAGATTTTAGAGGACTTGCTGCAGGAGGAATTATAATACTATTAACTCTATTATTATCCATGAATTCAATTACAATTTTCTTAAGAAATAAATATCAAAGAGAGTCCGAAGAATGAATGTCATATTAGAAGCACAAAATCTAAATGTTTGGTATGCGGAATTCCACGCATTAAAGAACGTAAACCTTAAAATTGAAGATCAAAAAATAACAGCATTTATTGGTCCCTCAGGTTGTGGTAAAAGTACTTTACTTAGGTGCTTTAATAGAATGAATGACTTAGTCACTACAGCTAAAGTTAACGGAAATATAATTTATAAAGGAACAAATATTAATTCAAACTCAGTTGATCCAATTAAAATCAGATCTAAAATTGGTATGGTTTTCCAAAAACCAAACCCATTCCCAAAATCAATTTTTGCAAATATAGCTTTCGGGTTAAAAGTAAATGGTTTTAAAGGGAATATGAATGAAGCAGTTGAAGAATCTTTAACTAAAGCCGCTTTATGGGACGAAGTTAAAGATAGGCTTGACAAAAGTGCTTTAACCTTGTCTGGAGGTCAACAACAAAGGCTTTGTATTGCCAGAGCTTTAGCTGTAAAGCCTGAACTAATTCTGATGGATGAACCAGCTTCTGCTTTAGATCCAATTGCTACTCTAGCTGTCGAAGAATTAATTAGAGACTTATCTACAGATATTACAATTATAATAGTTACTCATAACATGCAACAAGCTGCAAGAGTGTCTGATAAAACTGTGTTTCTAATGGTAGATGAACAAAGATCAGGTTATATTGTAGAACATGATGATACTAAACAAATTTTTACTCAACCAAAAGATGAAAGAACCGAAGCATATATTACTGGCCGGTTCAGTTAGGAAATTATTATGCCAAGAGAAGAATTCGACCGAAGGTTACAATTACTCGAAGATGATTTATTAAATCTAAGTAGCATGGTAGAAAAATCTATATTGCGATCAATAGATGCTCTTAAAAATAGAGATTTGAAATTAGCTGAAGAAATAATTTTTCAAGACAATTATATTGACGAAAAAACTAACCAAATTGAAGAAAAATGCATTCACTTAATAGCTACCCAACAACCTATTGCTACTGATTTAAGAAGAATAGTTGTTTTCTTACTCATTGCAAATGAACTAGAAAGAATAGGGGATTATGCTGAAGGAATTGCAAAAATATCTATCGCTATGGGAAATGAACCCCCATTAAAACCTTTAATAGATATACCAATAATGGCCGAAAAAGCATCCAATATGTTAAGAAATTCTATTGATTCATTAGTAAATAGAGACATTGTTACTGCTACATCAATCCTTAGCGCAGATGATGAAATTGATGATATATATAGAAAAGTATATAAGGATTTGTTAAAATTCATGTTAGAAGACTCCAAAACAATTCAAAGAGCAACGTATTTATTATGGGTAGCTCATGACCTAGAACGCACAGCAGATCGAGCAACTAATATTGCGGAAAGAGTAATTTATTTAGTTACGGGTAAATCTGATGAATCTAGTTAATCTAATGATTGAGATTAACTATTTTCTTAATAATAAATCATATACTCTTTGAGTTGATAAAAAATCAATTTGCAATTTAGACTTTAAACGGTCTGAATTATATTTTAATTGTTGTGACAATAAGTTATTTACTTCATCTTCAGCAATTGCTATATAACATCCTTCATTTATATCTAAAGGAATACTTCCACAAAAATCACGAGTACTCCTTGCATCTTCATCTAATAAAGTACAAATTGTAGGTATATTCATAATTGCAGACTTTAAACCCATTGTAGAATAATGTGTAATACAAATATCAGCTATATTTAATAATTCATCACTATTAATATCTAAATCATAGATACAATTATCAAAATTCAAAAGTTTTGAATAATCTCGATGATCTCTAGGATGCTTAGAAAAAATTAATATATCTGAATCTTTCATAGAATTAATAACCCATCTTAAAGTCATGTAATGGTCTGGAGAACCTGATGAAACTTCTGCTTGGCCAAAATAAACTAATATTCTTTTATCCTTAGATATATTTAAATCTAATTTTAATTTGTGGCTAACGTATTCTTTTACTTCCGTTTTATAATAATCCATACTAGGATTCCCAGTTATAAATATACGCTCACTAGGCAAACCTCTATCAATACAAATTTTCTTATTAAGTTCATCAATAGCCGCATATCTATTAGCTAAAGCACCATTAATTTTCGGAAACCAAACATCCCAACCATCTAAAACTTGTACAGAATCTATATTTTCATAATTTGAAATTGTAAGAACTATTTCTTCAATTCCTATCTCTTTACCTGTAGAATCAGCAGAACATCCAACTATTACTTTATCTGGATTATATTCTTTAAAAATATTTTTTATAACCTCAGGCTTAAGTGATATAACATCTCCAGAATATCCTATTTTACTAATTTCAATGTTATCTAAAGATTTCATATCAAAGATGTCTTTAGAACCTCCATGTATTTTAGTTTCAGGGGTATCATTTCTAACAGATAAAAGTAATACATCATTCCCATTATCCCTTAATTTTTTCACCACAGAAGCAATTGATTCAGCCGGTCCAGGATGTCTTGCAGCAGCTAGCACTTTAATTTTATTCATAGAATTAGATTCTCAATCAAATAGATATAAGTTTTTTATCAATTAAATATTATTGATAAAAAACTTATATTTGTTTAATATGATTTTATCAATATAATAGGAGAAAAACTATGAATATTTTCATTCTATCTGGAGGAAACCACCCATATGAAGAATCTACACCTGTTTTAAAAGAATTCCTAACTAATGCTGGACACTCAACAACCATCACAGAAGACGCATCAAAAATTGAAAATTCAATCTATATGAATCAATTTGATGTATTAGTGTTTAATACATTAAGAGTAGGGGATTTAACTTTTACTAAAACCCAACAAAAATGTTTGAAAAATTTAATCAGCTCTGGAAAAGGATTCATCTGTATACACATATCGGGATGCGTTCCTGACACTTGGCAAGAATATCGAAAGATAACTGGCGGAGGATGGGAAATGGCTAAAAGTTTCCATCCTCCGTTTAGCAAATTTAATGTCAAAACAAATAAAAAGCATCCAATAGTAAATAATGTATCAGATTTTGAAACAAATGATGAATTATATATGAACATTGAATATGAAAATGACAACGAAGTATTTTTAACTGCTAATGCAAGTGAAGAAACACATGAATGGAGAGGTAAACCTGTCTTAATGCCAGCAGGAGAGTATCCTTTGGGATGGACAAGAAAATATGGAAATGGAAAAGTAATGGTTACATTACTTGGACATAATGGTTTAAGTTTTAAAACAGAAGAATTTCAAAAAATCATATTAAATGGCATTAATTGGTCAAATAATTCATAGCTATTAACAAGATATTACCAATTTTTTCATAGGACTTATAATTACCGAACTATATAACCCTTTGGAGTAATAGTAAATGCACACAAATATATAGAATTAGTTATTTAGCGTTAATTATTAGACTCGTTTAAATTCGAAATTGTTACTCTTGATTCACACTTTGGTTGATAAACATAAATATACCTTTATATATATTTTGAATAATTTACCTGTAGCACTTAACTTTTGAATATTGTACAATATTCTATAATTAATAAAAATATTAAGGATATTAAAATGGCAAGAGGTGGAGCACGTATCGGAGCTGGAAGACCTAAAGGGCAAGGAAAATACAAAGAACAAACTAAGCCTATTCGAATTCCAAAAAGTATGGTTGAAGAAGTATTAGAATATATTGAAATAAAAGGGTACAAGCTGCCCTTATATGCCTGTGCTGTACAAGCTGGGTTCCCTTCTCCTGCAGATGACTACATGGAAGGTAAGTTAGACCTAAATAAATACCTTATTAATCACCCCTCTGCAACTTTTTTCGTAAGAGCAGCAGGGACATCTATGATCAATGCAGGTATACACCCTGGAGACATATTAGTTGTTGACCGTAGTATAGAAGCTATTGATGGAAAAATTATAATTGCCGCTATAGATGGACAATTAACAGTAAAACGCCTACACAAATCACCTAAAGGAACTTACCTTGTACCAGAAAATAAAGATTATGAACCTATTAAAATCACAGAAGATAATGATGTAATTATATGGGGTGTAGTAACAAATGTATTACATAAAGTATAAATTAAATGAGTAAATTTGCACTCTTAGATTGCAATAACTTCTATGTATCTTGTGAAAGATTATTCAATCCGTATCTAAATAATAAACCTGTAGTTGTATTGTCTAATAATGATGGGTGTATAGTTTCTCGTTCAAATGAAGCGAAAAAACTTGGTATACCAATGGGAGCTCCATACCATCATTACAGAAAAATTATAGAAAAAAATAACGTTACTGTTTTCTCTTCAAACTATCAATTTTATGGTGACATGTCACAACGCGTTATGGATTCATTAAATATGATAATCCCAAATATAGAAATATACTCCATAGATGAAGCCTTTATACGCTTGGACAATTTTAACTCTAATCATTTAACTGCTATTGCTAAACACATTAGAAGCAAAATTTTTATGTGGACAGGAATACCAACATCTATTGGAATTGCTCCTACTAAGACACTTTCTAAAATTGCTAATCGTATAGCAAAAAAACAAACCTCAAATGGAATATTTGAAATATATGATTCATATATAACTGATAAAATCATATCCAATATTCCTGTAGAAGATATATGGGGCATATCATATCGATGGGGAAAAAAACTAAGAGCTCTAGGAATATCTTCAGCACTTGAATTAAAAAATACTGATACTAAATTTATACGTAATAATTTTAGTATCATATTAGAAAGAATAATATACGAACTTAGAGGTTTATCATGTATTGATCTAAACCTTACATCGAATAAAAAGAGTATTAGATCATCAAAATCCTTTGGAAAACTAATCACAAAAATAGAAGAAATAGAAGAAGCAATATCAAACTATACGGCTACAGCCTGTAAAAAATTACGCACCCAAAAAAGTAAAACACGTGGGATCTATGTTTTTTTAAAAACTAATCCTTTTAAACAAAATGAACCCCAATATCAGAAAAGTGCAACATTGAGATTTGATTTACCTACATCAGATACTGGATTAATTATCCGTTCTGCCAAAAACTTAATCAAACGCATTTATGATAACAGATACCGATATCATAAATGCGGTATTATGTTATTCGATTTGGTACCTGAAAAAGAGATCCAAAGTCATTTATTCATAAAATATGATGAATATAAGAAAGACAATTTAATGAAAGTATTAGACAATATTAATAAATCAATGGGGCCAAAAACAATCTTTCACGCATCGGAAGGAATTAAGCATGAATGGGCAACACGTAAAAATAAAATTTCACAACATTACACAACAAAATGGAAAGATATTCCAAAGATATATTAACCAAGTTGCTCTCGCCTGATCTCGTCCAAAATTTCTCTTTCTTCTTTAGTCAAATCAGGGTAAGGCTCTCCTTTTTGTAGAATACCTCCTGTGAAATTTGGCTTTCTTTTTTCTAAAAATGCATTCCTACCTTCTTCTCCATCTTGACTAAGTTGAGTTAATAAACTGTTCATTAAAGTTTGTACTCTCCAAGCTTCAGTAATTGGTATATCTCTAAACCTAATCACAAATTCCTTCATCATACGTACAGCTAATGGAGGTAGACTTACAATATGCCTAGCAATTTCTTCAGCTCTCTGCATTAATGATTCATGAGGAACAACTTCATTTATCAAGTTGATTCTTAAAGCTTCTTTCGCATCAAATGGCTGATCTGTTAATAATATTCTCATAGCATCAGCGTAACCAATTTGACGAACCAAATAAGTAGCTCCAGGACCACCTCCAACCCAACCTTGACTTAATAAAGCAAATTTAAATCTAGCATTTTCTTCAGAAGCAATTCTAATATCTGTAGAAGTAAGCATCGAATAAAAACCTGCCCCTGCAGCCCATCCATTAATTGCACCAATTACAGGCTTCCAAATTTGCGGATAATGATCACCTAGATGCCCAGAAGCACCAGTTCGGGCTCCATTAATAGTTCCACTCAAAGGCCAGAAAACGTTCTCCGCTCTTATCCGTTCTCTTTGCTCCTCCGTGACCTCAGGACGAGTCGCTAGATTATGTCCAGCACAAAAATATTTATCTCCTGATCCAGTCAGAATAATCACTCTAACATCTGGATCTTCCCAAGCTTCATTCCATACTTCACTAATTTCATTTGATGTTTCTCTATCTAATATATTAGCTTTTTTTGGATTATCTATTGTGATATATCCAATACCATCTTTAGTGTTATAAATTACTCCCAAATCAACCTCCAAATTGTTAATATAAAATCAATAAATTATTTGTGCCTCTTTAAAATCTAATATTTCTTGTTCAGACAATCCAAGTAAATCTCCAAAAACATATTCATTACCTTCTCCCAAATTAGGTACTGGCGTCATATTCAATTCTAAATTATCTGCAAAATGCCAAGGTAAAAGAGGTAATTCTCTAATATGACCATCAGTATTGGTAAAAGGCGCAAAATAACCAGAGTCTCTTAGTTGCTTGTTTTCATAAACTCTTCCAATATCTAAAGATGGTCCTGCAGCAATCCCTATTGATTGCAGAATTTCCATAGCTTCTTCATCTTCCATATCTATTGTCCATTGAGCAACAAGCTCATTAATTTCATCTTCTATTAATATTCTAGATTTAACAGTAGAATACTTTTCATCTTTAATTAGCCCTTCTTTACCCATAATTTTACATAAATTTTCCCATTGCTGATCTGTGGTAACAGCTATAGCTATCCAACGATCTTGTCCTTTACATTTAAATACTCCATGGGGAACAAAATTTCTGTCTTTATTTCCTCTAGGAGTAACAATTTTATTGTTCATTTGATAATCCAATATTGCTTCAGGCAAAGTAGAAGTCAAAGCTTCTGACATGGAAAAATCTATATATTGCCCTTGACCTGTAAGTAATCTGTCAGTTAAAGCCGCACAAGACAACATAGCTATTTCAAGCCCAACCCATGGGTCCGCCCATAAACCTCCTTTAATAGGCTCGCTATTTGGATAACCAGATATAGAGTTCCAACCAGTATAATGCTGTAATAAGCTCCCATAAGCAACGTAATCTTTATCAGGACCTGAATGCCCAGTCCCTGAAGAAGAAATCATAATTATATCCTGTTTACATTCTTTCAAAGATTCATATCCTAATCCTAATCTATCAATTACTCCAACAGCAAAATTTTCTATAACAATATCTGATATAGATACTAGTTTTTTTGCTAAATTAAGTCCTTCTGGTTTAGAAATGTTTAAAGACACATATTTTTTTGATTGATTATATACCTGAAAGGGAGGATACTTAAATGAAGGATCAATTCTTCTAGCACTACCGACTTTTATAACTTCCGCTCCCATTAATGCGAGGTGCCTCGTAGCTGTTGGACCAGCAATAATCCAGCTAAAATCAACTATTCTTATTCCCTTTAATGGCAAATCATTCATTTAAATCTCCAATTAATTCAGCAAGCATACTGTTATCTTGACCCAACACTGGTGCAGAAAACTTATTAGTATATTTTGGAGCGTTAGATAACTTATATGCAACCCCAGGATATTTAAGGCTACCAACATAAGGGTGATCCAATTCTATAAAAAATTCTCTCTCTAACAAATGTTTATCAGTCATCAAATCTTCTATCGTATTAACAGGAAAACAGGGTATACGTTTATCCTGTCCTTTACGAGCGATATCAAATTTTGATTTGTTAATTGACCATTCACTTATTAGATCCCATAAATCTTTATAGTTATCTTGCCTACCTTCTCTAGTTTTAAAACGATCTTGGTTAGCCCACTCAGGAGAATCCATCACTTGCAACCATCTTTCCCATTGTGCATCTTCTCTAGGAGAAATAGCTACATAGCCATCGTTACATGGCAAAATCCCTCCGATAGCTGTAACCATACCTCCAACAGAGGCTTCTTTTTGCAAATTCAAATCCCTAGACGGGACAGGTTTATTATATGCACAATTAGCTAAGCCACTAATTAATTGAGTAACCATAGATTCAAATGATGAAATAGTAATGTGACTACCTTTATTTTTAGAAATCTTTCTATACAACGCAATCATAGTAGCTGTGGCTGAAGCCATACCAACCACAAATTCAGCTTGATATCCTCCTGCTCTAATTGGAGCTACAATTTCAGGGTTTTCTACTGGCCCCAGTAACCCATGAGAATGTCCTGCCATATGAAAAAGAACTAAATCTGTAAGCTTATAATTCTTATAAGGCCCCTCATTACCAAATGGAGTTATTGAAGTAAATATAATCTCTTTATTTATATTTTTTATATTATTATAACCAATCCCTAATTTATCTAATTCACCTAAAGGATGATTCTCAATAATAATATCAACTTTTGATGACAATCTTAAATAATTTTCAATATCTACTTTATTGTTGAAATCTAAAACAATACTATGCTTACCCATGTTCAATGATAAATGCATAGCACTTTTTTCTATATGAAATTTATCTTCTGGAAAAGGGCCCATATATCTTAAACTATCTCCCTTAGCAGATTCAATTTTTATTACTTGAGCTCCTAAATTAGAGAAGATTTTAGAGCAATACCCAGAAGAAACTCCAGAGCCTATATCAAGAACTTTAATACCAGACAACATTGTTATGCTAAACCTCTAAATAATTCAAAATCATATGTGTATTCTATATTAAATTATTTTTTTTCTCCACATAATATTGTGCAAAAAATATATGTATGTAATAAATTTTTATAAATTTTATATAAATTTTATATATATAAAATATAAAATTAACTATAAATTGATAAAAAGACTTGACTTTTTTATACAAATCTAAGACAATGCAAAAAATTATATAATATATTGAAAAGGAGACTAGGATGGTTACCCCTGTTGCCAAACCTATAATTTCAACATTAACAATTCCTTCAACTCACCCAATACAACCTGAGGAAAAAGGAATTGAAAAGTCAAAAGTACTGTGTCCAAGATGCAACTCGAAATTACGAATCACATATTACGAGCCACAGTGCATTCAATGTGGATTTGTTGATTATGAATATAAAGAAAATATCAAAAAGTCAAAAAATGTTGTAAATTCTGGAACTAAATATGTATTAAGATATTATGGTGAAGCCGAATCTTTAAACAACACTTTAGTTAATATTGAACTATATAGATTAGGAAATAGAGCTGTATATAACGTAACTTGCCCTTTTTGCACAACAAAGATGGAACAAACTTCTTTATCAGGTAAAAGACGAGATATGAAAGAAGAACGTTACAAATGTGAAAAAGGACACAGAGTATCATTAAAAGTCAAAGAAGATGGTGGATTAGGCTGGAAATAAATCAAATATTTGATTTATAAAACATCTTTATAGAAATATATTTTATATGGATTTTTCAAAATCAAGAAACTTATTTACCAGAGCAAAAAAATCACTTGCTGGTGGAGTTAGTAGTAATTCTAGAATTAAGGAATTGCCTTCGCCTCCTTTTTTCAATAAAGCAATAGGATCTAAAATTTATGATGTAGACCAAAACGAATATATTGATTATGTTTTAGGAAGGGGACCGTTAATTTTCGGACATTCTCCCAAATTCATTTTAACAGAAGTAAAAAAACATATTAAGTCTGGTCAAATTTATGGAACTACAACTAAATTAGAAATAGATTTATCTGAAAAAATTAAATCAATTTTTCCTGATATGGAATTAGTTCGATATGCAACAACAGGAACTGAAGTAGTTGAACTTGCATTAAGACTATCAAGAGCCTTCACTTATAAATCCAAAATTATCATGTTCGAAGGCCAATATCATGGCTGGACAGATAATACTTTAATACCTGAAAGTAATATTCAAAAAAACTCAATGCTAAATTCACAAGGGATACCAAGCCAATCGGCTAAAAATATTATAACAGTTCCTTGGAATAATCTTAATTTATTAGAAAAAATAATACAAGAAAATCACTCTGAAATTGCTTCAATAATAACGAGTCCTGCGCCCGAATGTGAAATAAATAAAAATTTCTTAACAAACGTTCGCAATTTATGTGATAAATGGAAAATTATATTAATCTTTGATGAAGTTATAACTGGATTTAGATTATCTCTAGGTGGTGCTCAAAAATTATGTAATATAAAACCCGATTTATCTACTTTTGCTAAAGCACTTGGAGGGGGATTTCCTATATCAATGATTGCTGGTAAATATAATATAATGTCTTTATTGGAAAACAATAAAGTTTACCATGGAGGAACACTGAACTCTAACATAATGTCTTTAAGTGCGGCAAATGCAGTGATATCTCATCTTATAAATAATCACCAAAATATATATACTCATTTATATGAAATAGGTAATGAACTAATCAGCGGGATAAAACTATGTGCCGAAAAGCATAATATTCCAGTTATAATTAACGGCAATGGCCCAATGTTTAAACTATCATTCCTACATGATTTAGGAAGGTCAAAAATAAATAAACCTTCTATTTATAAACAATTCTATAAACTAATTATTCAAAAAGGCATAAGAGTTGAGTATGGAGACCATTCAGGTTCTATTTGGTTTATTTCAACGCAACATAATCTAAATGATATTAAAATCACTTTAAAAGCTATTGACAGTGTTTTTCAAAATATTTCTAAAAATTAATGTATCCAACAATAATTTACAACTTTTAGAACTGAATTATAATAAAAATCAATATATAATTAATAAATAAAATATTTTTCAGAAGCAAAATAAAATGATATCGCCTAAATTACCCAATATAAATTTTGACAACAAAACAAATAATACTACTGATGATTTAAAAAATTATTTTACAAATCAAGGTTACACAACAACAGAAACTTCATTAATTGAAGAATCTGATATTTTTACACGTAAATCAGGAGTAAAACTTTCCAGTAAATTATACTCTTTTATAGACCCTGGAGGCCAAAGGGTTAGTTTAAGGCCAGAATTTACAACATCAATAATTAAAATTTTTTTAAATGAATATACAAACAATGATTTACCGTTAAAATTTCAATACTACGGACCAGTTTTTGGATACAATCCAAGTCAAAATAAAGGATTAGAACAACGTACTCAAATAGGTATAGAACTATTAGGCCAAAATGGCGTAGAAATTGATACTGATATATTAGCTATGGCAATTAAATCCTTAAAATTAATTAAAATAGACAATATAGAAATTACAATTGGAAATTTAGAATTTTTAAACAACCTATTATCGTTTTTTGACTTATCAAATCCTGCCAAAAATCTTGTTTTAAACAATATACAACTTATTCAGTCCAAAAAATTAACTACCAAGGCTTTAATAAATAAAGCAGAAAAATTAGGTATTTTAAATCAAAATATTAATAAATATAAAAATAACCATCCTAAAAACAATCCACTTGATTTTTCAGCCATTATTTTAAAAGAGAATTTAAATAGTTCCATGGGTCAAAGATCATCTGATGACATTATTGACCGTTTATATAATAAAAACAATTTTTCAGACGATTTAGAGACATTAAAAAATGTAATTAATCTAATTAAATCTTTATCTAGTATAAAAGGAAAATCGGAAAAAGCTTTAAATGAAACAAGAAAAATTCTAAATAAAAACTCTCTCCCAGAAAAACTATTACTTCCTTTAGAACAAATATCTGATTCAATTGAAAAATCTATAGGCCCTAATACCAACATTCAAATAGCCCCTACACATATCCGTGGACTTGAATACTATACTGGATTAATTTTTGATATAAATTATCGAAAAGATTCAGAATTAATACATTTGGGTGGAGGGGGAAGGTATGATGAACTAGTTCAAGTTCTTGGAGGTCCTGATAAAATACCAGCTTTAGGCTTTGCCTTTTCGATTGAAAATATTCAAATAGTTTTAAATAATTAAATGGCAGATAAAATGACTCAAAATAACAAAATACAATTAGCAATACCCAGTAATGGGGCATTATATGAATCATCTTTAAATTTCTTATCTCAATCAGGCATACCTGTATTAAGATCAAATCCAAGAAAATATTCAGCACTCATACCTAATTTAAAAGGTGTCCATATTTTATTCCAAAGAACTTCAGACATTACTTCAAAAGTAGAAGATGGCAGTGCAGAATTAGGAATTGTTGGATTAGATAGATATTTAGAATTAAAAGGTCAAAATAATAATTCTTCTATATTAATAAATGATTTAAGATTTGGAGAATGCAGCCTATTATTAGGAGTGCCAAATTCTTGGATTGATGTCACTTCATTAGCTGATCTAATTGATTTAACTATAGAATTTAGAAATAAAGGTAAAACTTTAAAAATTGCTACAAAATTCCCAAACCTTGTAAAGAAACACTTAATAGACAATGGAATAAACCATTTTAAATTAATAAGATCTGATGGGACTTTAGAAGTCGCACCTGAAATGGGTTTCGCAGACATAATTGCTGATATATCATCTAGTGGAACTACAATGAGAGAAAACAATTTAAAAACCATTAAAGGTGGAACTATATTAAATTCACAGGCTATTTTAATTGGCAATAAGAAAATTATTAACTCTAATAAATCTAAACTCGAATTATCTCAAATGCTAATTAATACTATTGATTCTCATATTTATGCTTCACAATCATATATATTAACAGCTAACTTAAACGTAAATGATACTAATAAAATAATTAAAAAACTAAATTCGCTTATTATTGATCCTAAAATATCTATTTCTGATTTATATAGCCCCTCAAAAGAAAAACTATATAAACTAGAACTGATTATTAATAAGGCCGAATTACTTCTAGTAATTAATACTATAAAAAAATCTGGTGCAACAAATATCAAAGTATATAAACCAGAATATCTATTTTAAGAATTGGTTAATCTCATAATTATGGATAATTAATTGCCTAATTTACCTAAACATATTCAATTAGCTATACTATCTGCTAATAATATAAATATGTCTATTATAAATAATAATATTGGTTATTATTTGCTCGGATCTACTACACCAGACATGCATGTAATTTTAAAAAATAAAGAACATAATAGAGAAAAATATCATTTTTCTACTTTGTCAGTTAACAAAATTGGAGAAGGAATAGAAAATATTATAAGTAAATTTCCAGAAATAATTAACATAAGAAAAGAAACCCCTGAAACACAAGCTTTTTTCGCAGGGTATATATCGCATCTAATAGCAGATGAAATGTGGATTAACAAAATATTCAGACCCTATTTTGGAAATAATGCAATATTTAATGACAAAATATTTGGTCTACTAATGGATAGGGCTATACAATTAGATATGGATAGAGAAATATGGCATGTTTTAAATGATTCGTTAAAATCTATAAATAATGCGGATAAATCAGTAAATATTAAATTTATAGATAATAATAATTTAAATAGATGGAGAAAATGGATTACAAATTTATTATCCACTGATTTTTCATGGCAGAGGTTAAAATTTATGGCTAAAAGGATTGAAAAAAACAATCCCAATAAATCAGTCAATGAGATGTCTGATAACTTTTTAAAATCAATAGATATAAATTTGGAAAAAATATATTCTAAAGTTTCAAAAAGTGAAATAATTAAATATGAAAAAGAAACTACTCAAATTACAACAAAATCTGTTGGAGACCTAATATAATGAAATTAATTAAAGGTTTAGAAGAAGCAAAAACTTTTCTTTTTGATATAAGGAAATATGGTATTGATAATATTCCAAACAAAACTTTAAATTTAATTTTAGAATCTAATGAAAAAATCTTTGGGAAAAAATTAACCCCTCTCCAAACAGTCGAAATTATATTAGACGAAGTAAAAATTGATGGAGATAAAGCTTTAAAAAAATATACATCCTTAATAGAAGGTTTTAAACTGGAACAAATAAAAGTATCTGAACAAGATATAAGTGATGCTTATAATAAAATTCCATTAAAACTAATAGAAGCTTTAAAAACTGCGTCACAAAGAGTATCGGATTTCCATAGTAAAACTATACAAAAATCATGGATGGATAATAAAAAGGGGTGGGGACAGATAATACAGCCTATGAATATTATTGGGACTTATGCTCCAGGAGGGACAGCGACTTATCCTTCAACAGTAATAATGACAGTTGTACCTGCAAAAATTGCCGGAGTTGAAAAAGTTATTCTCTGTACACCTACAAAAAACAATCTGCCTCCTGACCCATCTATTTTAGTAGCAGCAGATATATCTGGAGTAGATGAAATCTTTCAAATAGGTGGAGCTCAAGCAATTGCTGCAATGGCATATGGAACAAAAACAATACCTGCAGTTGATATGATTTGTGGACCAGGGAACATTTTTGTCACCATTGCAAAAAAATTACTATTTGGTCAAGTTGGAATTGATGGTTTATTTGGGCCTACAGAGGCAATGTTAATTGCAGATGAGTCTTCAGACCCAGATTATTGCTGTGCTGATTTATTAGCTCAAGCTGAACATGATATACTTGCCAAACCAATTTTAATAACTACATCTCAAAAAATTGCAAATCAAGTCAAAAACAAAATTAATTACATGCTTCCAAAAATGAAGAGATCTAAAACAGCTAAATTATCAATTGAAACCCAAGGTGCAATTATCTTATTAAATGAATTAGACGATGCTTTTGATTTAGCAAATATTTTCTCACCTGAACATTTATCTCTTATGGTAGAGAACCCTCTAAACCACTTGGACAAAATCAAAAATGCTGGTGCAATTTTTATAGGAGAATATTCTCATGAAGTCTTAGGTGATTATATAGCTGGGCCTAGCCATGTGATGCCCACTGGAGGTTCTGCTAAATTTAATTCTGGACTTGGAGTACATACATTTTTAAAATATAGCCCAGTGTTGTCTTTACCCAATTCTTTAGCTTTAGAATTAGGTAAAACAGCTTCAACTATTGCAGAAGCTGAAGGGTTGTATGGACATTATGATGCTTTAAAAATCCGAGAAAAAAAAAGTAGTGTAGAATAATATAAATAAATCAACCTTGCTCATTGGATTATAAACTATGAATATTAAAATAGAAAAATTAATTAAACCTCACCTTTTAAAAATGAAAGTATACGAACCTGTAGACCCGCCAGAAGTATTAGCAAAAAAAGCTGGCATTAAAAAAGAACAGATTATTAAGCTTAATGGAAATGAAAATCCTTATGGGGGATCAAAAAAAGCTATACAAGCACTTGAAAATACTCCTTTACATATCTATCCTGACCCCTTACAAAGAAAAATAAGAACGAGTTTATCGCAATACACCAATTTACCTACCGAAAATATTATAGCTGGTGCCGGAAGTGATGAATTAATTGATTTGATTTTCAGATTGTTTATTTCTTATGGAGATAACATTATTGATTTTGATCCAACATTTGCTATGTATGGATTTTGTGCACGCATAGCGGGGGCTTCTATTATAAAAGTCCCAAGAGACTCCAATTTTGAAATCGACATAGAAGGCTTACAAAAAAATATTACTGATAAAACAAAAATAATTTTTGTAAGTTCGCCAAATAACCCTACAGGTAATATATGTACAAAAGACCAAGTTCTAAGTCTACTCAATACTGGAAAATTAATTGTAATAGATGAAGCTTATTACGAATTTTCTGGTTACAGTGTAGCTGAACTTGTTAATAAACATGAAAATTTAGTTATTCTGAGAACTATGAGTAAATGGGCAGGTTTAGCTGGATTAAGAATTGGCTATGCTTTAGCGAATCCTATTTTAATAAACCACCTAATAGACATAAAATCTCCATACAATGTTAACATTGCAGCAGAAGTAGCTCTACTAGCATCACTTGAAGATTCTGAAAACTTAATGAAGAATGTTCAACTAATAATAAACGAACGCAATAGAATGTTTACTATGCTTAAAAAATTGAAAAACATAAAACCTTACCCTTCATATGGAAATTATATTTTATGTGAACTAGCTGAAGGAAAAGCAAAATTAGTTATGAATCAATTAGCTGAAAACGGAGTTTTTCTACGTTACTTTAATAATGAAAGACTAAAAAATTTCTTCAGAATAGCAATTGGTACTCCTTATCAAACAGATATTGTAATATCATATATAAATAAATTTTTAAACAAATAATAATAATAATAAACCTATAAGAAACGAGACTGAATTTTGCAAAATAGAAAAAGTGAACTTACAAGAAATACTAACGAAACCCAAATATCTGTAATATTAGACATAGACGGAACTGGCAAACAAAATATTTCTACAGGAAATGGAATGATGGATCATTTACTATCCCAATTATCGCGTCATAGTTTGATAGATATGGATATTAAAGCTAATGGAGATATTGAAACAGGATGGCATCATACTATTGAAGATCTAGGTATAATATTAGGAAAAGCATTACATCAAGCACTAGGAGAACATAAAGGTATTAATAGAATGGGGCATTCATTTGTACCTCTAGATGAATCATTATCTTTCACTGCAGTTGACTTTAGTGGAAGAGGTTATTCGGTATTAGATATAAAAATTTCTGACAGTGACCTTGGAGGGTTACCAGCAGATATGATTAGACACTTCTTAGAATCTTTTGCTCGAGAAGGTAAGTTTAATCTACATGTAAGACAAATAACTGGCCAAAACAACCATCATATTGCAGAATCAATATTTAAAAGCTTAGCTAAATCTATAAGAGTAGCATTAACTTTAGATGAAAGACAAAAAAACAGTATCCCTAGCACTAAAGGAACTATATCTGATTAATTTCAAATTCATATTGCTCTATTATAGGATTTGATAGTAATTTGTTGCACATTTCTTCAACTTGACTTATAACTTCATCTTTATTTGCCGAATCTATTTTAATTACTATATTCTTACCAACACGTACACTGTTTAGATTACTAAATCCTAAATTTTCTAGGCTGCTTTTTATTGTCAAACCTTCTGGATTATTAACAGTTGGTTTTAAATCAATTGTAATTTTTACTTCAAACAAAATATTTTACCTAAAATTTGGCTCAGGAGAATTTGGGGAACTTTCATGGCTATTAATAAATTTTATTATACGATCCTCATCAAATTCATTAAATATATCTAAGAAATTCCAAGCTGTCAAAGCTATTTTCGTAGTCATACCAGGGTAGGGAGCCATAACTACTTTCATTCCTCCTCCTACAGCTTTATCTACAATATTACTTAATTGATCCACCATTTCTGGACAGTCAACTTCACAATTATAAAAAACTCCAATTCCTCCATGTTCAAGATTATGTATAAAATATTCATCTTCAATAAATTTGGAATGAACTCCCCATCTAACTGGGGCAAGAGGTTGTGGATAATGCCAACCAGATGTAGCAGGATAAGAATTATAATCTGGATGAGTATCACCAGGATTAATATGTTGCCTACCTAGGTCCGCAAAACGTTTTCCAGGCCCTTCTGGAACATCATTTGATCGATCAAAAATAGGTAAACTAGGTAATAGAAAAGAAATAACAAATATTAGAGCTATCATTGCAACAACAAAGCTAGTAATAAATCGATATATTTTTCGTTTCCTATCTCTTCTTTCCCGTCTAGCTGCTCTAACTTGAGAAGGACTTTCTTTACTCATTCAATTCTCCAAATACGATTATTTAAATATTTAAGCCTGTTAATTTATTATAAGCCTGTAAATATCTATCTTGAGTTTTTTTAATTATCTCTGTTGGTAATTCTGGTGCAGGAGGCTCATGATCCCATCCAGCAGAATCAACCCAGTCTCTAACAAATTGCTTATCATAGTTTGGTTGCGATTTACCTGGGCTATATCCATTCAAATCCCAAAACCTACTTGAATCAGGAGTTAATAATTCATCAATCAAAGTTAAATTACCATCAATCATGCCAAATTCCATTTTTGTATCTGCAATAAGAATACCTTTAGATAAAGCAAATTCGTGAGCAAAATTATATATTTCTATACTGATAGACTCTAATTTTCCTGCCATGTCATTTCCTACCATATTCTTTACTTCATCCATAGTTAAAGGTTCATCATGTCCAACTTCAGCTTTAGTTGTAGGAGTAAATAAAGGAACAGGAAACTTATCTCCTTCTTTTAAATCATTAGGCATATTAAATCCTGCAACTTTACCAATTTTTTTATACTCTGACCAGGCAGATCCTGTAATGTACCCTCTTACAACACATTCAACATCAATTCTTTCGGCCTTTTTCACAACACTACCTCTTTGTAAAATTTCTGAATCGATATCTAATTCATCATTGTCTATAGCCAAATCAATTAAATGATTAGGTATAATATCTTTCGTCAGATCAAACCAAAATGAAGAAATTTTTGATAATACAATTCCTTTTCCAGGAATTGTACTAGGAAGTACTACATCAAAGACAGAAATCCTATCAGTTGCAACTATTAGTAACCTATTATCACTCATAGGAAAAGTATCTCTAACTTTACCTCTATACAAAAGATTTGGTAAATTAACTTTATCAATAGAATTCATATTATCTCCCATTTTATATTTTGAAATTTAAAAATTTAATCTTGAAAAAACTTCATCTACATATCTTACATAGTATTTGTAATTAAATAAATGTTCAATTTCGTCTAAATTTAAAGTAGACGAAATAATTTCATTATTTTTTACTAAATCACGAAAATCTTTATTTTCATTCCAACTAGTCATCGACAAATCATGAACTATAGAATATGCTTTTTCCCTTGCAAAACCCTTTTCTATCATAGCTAACAATACTCTTTGAGAAAATAAAACACCATTTGTCATTTCTAAGTTATATTGCATTCGTTCAACATTTACATTTAAATCCTTTATAACTTGATTTGAAATAAATAAAGCATAATCTAAAGCTAAACACGAATCAGGTAATATAATTCTTTCTACTGATGAATGACTAATATCTCTTTCAGACCATAAGGCTACATTCTCTAAAGCAGCCATAGAATTTCCTCTGATTAATCTAGATATACCACAAATTCTCTCAGACAATTCTGGATTTCTCTTATGAGGCATAGATGAAGAACCTGGTTGACCTTTAGGAAAAGGTTCTGAAACTTCTCTAATTTCAGTTCGTTGCAAATTACGAATTTCAGTAGCAATTTTTTCTAAAGATGCAGCAATTACTGATAATGTAGTTAAAAACCTTGCATGACGGTCTCTTTGAATAATCTGGTTTGAAACAGGAGCTGGAGAGATACCAAGTTTTGTACAAACATAATCCTCCAACTCTGGATTAACTGTAGCAAAAGTACCTACTGGGCCTGAAATTTTTCCTACAGATATCTCCTCTTTAGCTTGCATAAGTCGATTTTTATTTCTCCTCATTTCATCCCACCACAGCGCTAATTTCAAACCAAAAGTAATAGGTTCAGCGTGTACTCCATGAGTTCTTCCTACCATTAATGTATTTTTATATTTAAGTGCCTGAATTTTTAAAGTATCAAGAAATATTGAAATATCATTTAACAAAATATTTGAAGCATCAATTAATTGCAAACTGGTAGCAGTATCCCATACATCACTTGTTGTAAGACCAAGGTGTAACCATCTTCCTTCAGGTCCAATGAAGTCAGTAATTGATTGCAAAAAAGCAGTCATTTCATGTCTAGTTACATTTAAAATATCATTAAGTTTATCAAAATTATAATTACATTTTTCTAATTTCTCAATATCATCTTTAGGTATAACACCTTGATCATGCCATGCTTGGCAAACTGATATTTCAACTTCTAGCCATTTATCATATTTATTATTTTCAGACCAAACTTTTTTCATTTGATCTCTTGAATATCTCTCAATCATTAAACATTTCTCTTTTATAAATATTTTTATTTATTTAAACTATTTCTATAAGCTTCATATTTTTCTTTAAATTTGTCATATTTTAATCCCAATATTTGCAAGGCAAAATAAGCTGCATTTCGAGCGCCCCATGAACCTACTGCAACACATGCCACAGGTATTCCTGGCGGCATTTGCACAATAGAATATAATGAGTCTACTCCTTTTAATTCACTAGATGCAATAGGGACGCCTATAACTGGTAAAGTAGTCCATGAAGCAATTGCTCCAGGTAAAGCTGCTGCGCCACCAGCACCTGCAATTACTACTTCAGTCCCATTATCTTTTAATCCTGTTACATATTCCATTAATTTTTCAGGATTACGATGAGCTGAAATAACTTTTATTTCATTTGTAACCCCCATTTCATTTAATATCTCAACGCATGCCTCCATAACAGGTAAATCCGATTTACTTCCTGTTAAAACTGATACTAATATCTGATTGTTTCCCAATTTTATCTCCTTTACAAATAGGTTGTTGATTATTTTTAAAAGTTGGCTATATCTTTTCTATAAAACATATTCTCAAATAATTGTTTGCTATTAATATTTTCATAAACATCATTTCTTGCCTCCTGCAAATTTTTCCCTAAAGATGTCAATGTTAAAACTCTGCCACCATTAGTAACAAATGAATTGGACGAAGAATTCATTTGAGTACCTGCATGAAATACTAATATTGAATCATTAATAGATTCAAGACCAGACATTGCATAACCCGTAAAATAATCATCAGGGTATCCAGCGGATGCTATTACAAGTGATACAGCACATTGATCAGCCCATTCAACATTTACATCATCTAATTTATTATCTGATATTTTCAAAATCAACTCAACTAAATCTGTTTTTAATAAAGGTAATATAGTCTGGGCTTCAGGATCACCAAATCTACAATTAAATTCTAATACCTTTGGACCTTCTTTAGTCAAAATCAAGCCACTATAGAGTATACCTGAATACGGTGTCCCTAAACTAGACAAAGCGCGAATTGTAGGAAAAATAATGTTATCTTTTATATTTTTTGATAAAATTTCGTTCCAATCAACAGGAGGGGAATATGCACCCATTCCGCCAGTATTAGGCCCCAAATCCCCATCTAATAATTTCTTATAATCACTTGCTGCTACAATGCTTGAAATATTAACACCATCTACAAAAGTAAAAACACTAACTTCCTGACCACTTAAAAATTCTTCAACAACTATTTTTTTTCCAGCAACACCTAATTTTTCTTCAACCATTTGTTCATGTAAAAACTTGTTTGCTTCATCATAGCTGTTAGCTATAAACACACCTTTACCACTTGCTAATCCATCTGCTTTAATTACAAATGGCAAACTAATTGAATTCACATATTTTTTTGCATCCAAATAAGTATCGAAAGTTTTATAGTCTGCAGTTGGAATATCATTATCTAACATCAATTTTTTAGCAAAATCTTTGCTTGTTTCGATTAAGGCTGCTTCCTTAGTTGGACCAAAAATCTTTAATCCTCTAGCTTTAAAAACATTAACTATCCCAAGTTCTAATGAGCTCTCTGGTCCAACAATAGTTAAATCAATCTTTTCTGAAACTGCAAAATTTAAAAGATTTGAAATATCAGTTTCAGAAATATCTAAATTTTTTGCAATCTGAGAAGTCCCCCCATTACCTGGAGCTATAAAAATATCCGACACTAATAAGGATTGTTTAATTTTCCACGCTAAAGCATGCTCACGAGCTCCTTTACCAACTATAAGTATTCTGAGGTTTCCCGACATAAATTTTCAATCCTTTTTTATATTATAAATTCAAGTGTAAATGTTTTATCAATCAAGTGAAATTTAAGTATAAATCTGGTTGCCATATTATTCCCACTCAATAGTCCCCGGAGGTTTACTAGTAATATCATAAACAATTCTATTCACATCTTTTACTTCATTAGCTATACGGTTAGAAATTTTGGATAATACATCATATGGTAATCTAGCCCAATCAGCAGTCATAGCATCTTTACTAGTAACTGCTCTAATAGCTATTAGATATCCATAAGTTCTAAAATCTCCTGAAACTCCAACTGTATGAGTATCAGTTAATACTGCAAAACTTTGCCAAAGATCTCTATACAGTCCATTAGATTTAATCTCATCCATAACTATCCAATCAGATGCTCTTAATATATCTAATTTTTCTTTAGTCACTTCACCTAAAGTCCTTATTGCTAAACCCGGACCTGGAAAAGGTTGGCGAAAAACCATTTCTTCAGGTAACCCAAGCTCCAATCCAACTTTCCTTACTTCATCTTTAAATAAATATCTTAAAGGTTCAACCAAATCTAATTTCATATTATCTGGTAAACCTCCAACATTATGATGAGTTTTTATTTTTGCAGAAATTTCACTTTCTCCAGTTTTACTCTCTATTACATCTGGATAAAGTGTTCCTTGTGCAAGAAAATCTACTTCACCTAGGTTTGAAGATTCTAATTCAAACACTCTAATAAATTCTTTACCTATAACTTTTCTTTTTTCTTCAGGATCAATTACTGATTTTAATTTTTCTAAAAATAATTCTGAAGCATCCTTATAAATTAAATTTATATTCATATTTTTATTAAATGTTTCTAAAATACGTTCTGGTTCTTCTTTTCTCATCAAACCATTATTAACAAAAATACATGTCAATTGGTCTCCTATAGCTTTATGAATTAAAGAAGCAGTAACTAAAGAATCGACACCTCCAGATAAGGCACAAATAACGTTACCATTACCTATTTGTTTTTTTATTAAATCTACTGAATTCAATACAAAATTTTCTGGAGTCCAATTGCCTTTACAATGACAAATATTATATAAAAAGTTACTAATTATTTTGTTCCCTAAAGGTGTATGACTAACTTCAGGGTGAAATTGCAACCCAATCCTATTAATAGAGTCTCCAATGGCTGCAATTGGCGAATTATCTGTAAAAGCTAATTTTTCAAAACCTTCAGGTAATTTAGTGATTCTATCTCCATGACTCATCCATGCCTGTATTTTTAAATCTAATCCATTAAATAAATCATGTTTATAATTAGAAATATTTAACTCAGAATGCCCAAATTCTTTTTTACTACTAGGATTAACATTACCACCTAATTGGTGTACCATAACTTGCATACCATAGCAAATACCTAAAATAGGAACTCCAATTTCATAAACCCATAAAGGTGCTATAGGGGCGTTATTAGAATATACACTTGCTGGCCCACCAGAAAGTATTATCCCTTTAATTTCTAGTTTTTTTATAAGGTCTATAGATGAATCATGGGCAATAATTTCACAATAGACGTTATTCTCTCTAACTCTTCTAGCAATTAATTGGCTATATTGAGATCCAAAATCCATTACGAGTATGGTTTCATTTAAAGTGCCAGAATTTCGTTTAAAATTCAAACTTACCACCCTTTGATATAAATTAAAGATTAGTTAATGATATACTAAATTATTAAGGTTGCCCACAGTATAATTTAAAAAATTATTGTTCTAAATATAGGTCAATATTGAAAAATTTAAAATTAATTAAAAAATCCGTCAAAATACTCCAAAATGATGGAGTCATAGCAGTACCTACAGATACTTTATATGCATTAGCAGCATCTATAGAATCTTTTAAAGCTATAGATAAAATTTTTGCAATAAAAGGAAGGTCATATAAATCTCCAATTTCACTATTAATCAATGCTAAAGAATCTTTGAATAAATATGCAATAGATATACCTAATGAAACTTGGCGATTAATTGATACATTTTGGCCTGGGCCACTTACTATAGTACTAAAAAGCTCCCCTAAAGTACCTGAAATTCTTTTAGCACAATCTGGCAAAGTCGGTATAAGAATTCCAAATAATTTATTAGTTCAAAATATTATTCAAACATTAGATTCAGCAATTACTGGAACAAGTGTGAATATTAGTGGTCAAGCAGATATGATATCTCATAAAGAAATACAAAAAGTTTTTGGAAACCAAATTGACCTGATTATTGAAAATACGATGCCCAAAATAAATATTGCATCAACAGTATTAGATTTAACTGTAAAACCTGCTATCATTATTCGAGAAGGGTTTATAAAAAAACAATCAATTCAAAAAATTATAGAAATAGAACAATGATAAATCTCAATAAAGATTTTTTAAAATTAAACAATTCGCTTGAAAAACATTTAATATCAATTTTAAATTCAAAAAATATACCTTTATACGACATGATGTCATATCATATGAATTTCAATAATGACGAACCTAGAATTTTTGGCTTATTATGCGTAACCACACATTTAGCTTTGAATAACGATTATGAAAACATATTAGACTTGGCGTCATCAGTAGAATTTGTAAATAATTTTATTGAAATACACGATGATGTTCAATCGGGACAACCCAAGAGAGGTGAAAGAGACACTTTATGGTGGAAATGGGGACCAGCTCAAGCAATAAATGCTGGAGATGGCATGCATGCTTTAGCAAGACTTTCTATATTAAATACAAAAGATAATAACAACATAAATCAAATAAAAACATTCGAAGCTTTAAAATTATTAGATGATGCGACAATAAATATCTGTGAAGCTCGATATTCTGAATTAGAATTTCAAGAACGTATAGATATTTCATATTCAGAATATATTAATAATATAATAAATAAAAATAGTGCCTTATATGCATGTGCATTTTCTTTAGGTACAATTTTATCTGGCAATTTAAATAATTTAAGTAACACTATTAATAAACTATCTAATGAAATAACTTTAGCTATAAAAATGAAAAAAGACATATCACTAATATGGAATAATACTACATTAGAAGAACAAAATTATGCACTTAACAAAAATAAATTACTTCCAGTACTAATTGCATTAGAAAATGAATCTATTACGCACAAGAGAATGATTGGGGAAATATATTTTAAAAGAGTATTACAAAAAGAAGACTTAAAAGATTTACGAAAAATATTAGATAAATTAAATGTCCAAGATCATTCGCAAAAAATATTAGATAAATCAATACAAAAAGCAATAAACATAATTGATAATCAGAGCATATTCCAGAATGAAAATAAAAAACTTCTAATCGATTTAATTAAATGGTTAATAACTTGAAAAACATAAATAAAAAGACTATACAAGATATAAATATTAACAAAAAAAGAATACTCTTAAGAACTGATTATAATGTACCATTAGATACAAATGGTAATATATCAGATGATATAAGAATAAGAGAATCTTTACCTACTTTACAATATCTAATAGAAAATGAATGCAAAATATACATATGTTCACATTTAGGTAGACCAAATGGAAAAATTATAAAAAAATTAAGTTTAAAACCTGTTTGCAAAAGATTATCTGAGCTTTTAAACAAACCTATAAATTTACTAAATATGCACAATGAAATAACAGATACAGATACAGATACAATAAATATGCTTGAAAATGTTAGATTTAATAAAGAAGAAGAGGAAAATAATCCCAATTTCGCAAGAAAACTTTCAAATATTGCAGATATATTTGTAAATGATGCCTTTGGTACTGCCCATAGAGCTCATGCTTCAACTACAGGGGTTACTAAATTTATACCAAGTGTTGCCGGTTTACTATTTTCGAAAGAAATAAAAATTTTAAACAGCCTACTGGACAAACCTGAAAAGCCTTTCACTGCTATTATAGGAGGCTCAAAAGTAAGTGACAAAATTGGAGTTCTAGATAATTTAATTAATATTGCTCAAAACATCATAATTGGTGGGGGTATGGCTTCTACATTTATAAAAGCTGAAAAACTTATTTTAAAAAATATAGATATAGCAGATAATGAAATTAAACATGCCAAATATTTAATTGAAAAATCTAAAGAGTTGAATATCACAATTAATTTACCTAAAGATGTCATAGTTACCAAAGAATTTCAAGAAAATGCCAAATTTAGAAATGTTGCATCAAATAATATAAAAACTAATGAACTAATTATGGATATTGGCGATGAATCTATTTTAAAATTTAAAGATATACTGAATAATTCAAAGACAATTTTATGGAATGGCCCAATGGGAGTTTTTGAATGGAAAAATTTCTCTAATGGTACATACCAACTTGCTAATCACCTTTCTAATTTAAAAAATGTAACGACTGTAATAGGAGGAGGCTCTACTGCTGAAGTGTTTGGAAAATTAAATTTAGAAAATTATATTTCTCATATATCTACGGGAGGTGGAGCAACATTAGAATTCCTAGAAGGGAAAATTTTACCTGGATATGCGTCATTATTGAATAATTAAATTAAAGGAAAAAAATTGATAGATTTACCATATTTAGACAGTATTACTCGCAATACAACATCTAAAATAATTTTCTTAGTCATTGATGGACTAGGTGGATATCCTGATAAAACAGGAAAATCTGAATTGGAATATGCAAAAATACCTAATTTAAACCAATTAGTTAGTAAAAGTGATTGTGGATTAACTATACCTGTATTAGAGGGTATTACACCAGGCAGTGGTCCTGGTCATTTATCTTTATTTGGTTATGACCCAATAAAATACTTGTTAGGTAGAGGAATATTAGAAACTTTAGGAATCGACATAGAATTAAACCCTAATGAAATAGCTGCAAGAGGAAATTTCTGTACTGTAGATAATAATGGGAACATAACTGATAGAAGGGCAAATAGAATACAAACCAATATAAGTACTCAAATCATAAATGAACTTAAAAAAATCGAATTGTCTGGCATAGAATTCAAAATATACCCCGTTAGAGATCATAGATTTGTATTAATTATGAATGGGAAAAATTTATCTCCAAATATTTCTGAAACTGACCCACAAATACTAGGTACAAAACCACTAGAATCTTTACCTTTATCCGACAACGCAATTAATACTGCTTCTAAAATAAACCAATTCGTCGAACTTACAAAAACCATTCTATCTACTAGAGAAACAGCCAATATGATACTATTACGTGGATTTTCTCAATTACCTAATCTACCTAATTTTAACTTTAGTTATAAATTAAAATCATGTGCTATAGCAGCATATCCGATGTATAAAGGACTAGCAAAACTGTTAGGGATGGACGTACTCAATTGTGGTGATACGTTTGAACAAGAAATAAAGACTTTAAAAGAAAATTTCAATAAATATAATTTTTTCTTCCTCCATTATAAACCAGCAGATGCAGCTGGTGAAGATGGCAATTTTGAAAACAAAATCAAAACTTTAGAGGCTCTAGATAAATTTATCCCAGAAATAACGAACATTAATCCAGATGTTTTAGTAATTGCAGGAGATCATTCAACGCCTGCAATATTAGGCAGTCATAGCTGGCATCCTGTTCCAGTAATGATTCATACAAATAAATCTATTAATCATAACGTCAAACATTTTACAGAAAAAGATCTTATTTATGGTAATTTGGGTACAATACATGCAACAAAATTAATGCTATTATCTTTAGCTAATGCAGGTAAATTAAATAAATATGGCCCTTAATTGAAGGTGAAATATGATAAAACCAATTATTGTAGGCAATTGGAAGATGAATACTAATTCATATGAAGCTTATGAAATAAGTTCATATTTAGTTAATCATATTAATGAAATTAATTCAGTTGATAAAGTTATATGTCCTCCACACATATATTTACCAACTTTACACAATCTAGTGTCTACTTCAAATTTACATCTCGGCGCTCAAAATATGTTTTACAAAAATAATGGAGCCTATACAGGTGAAGTTTCTGCTTTAATGCTAAAAGAATACTGTGAATATGTTATTCTAGGACATTCTGAGAGAAGAACTATTTTTTCAGAAAATGATGATTTAATAAATAAAAAAACTAAAGCAGCAATAATAAATAATATAAAACCTATAATATGTGTTGGCGAAAACATTTCTGAAAGAGAATCCGGATCAGCCAAGAATATAATACGCAACCAAATATTAAATTCGTTAAAATCTATTGATATTGATGAAAATATTACTATTGCATATGAACCAATTTGGGCTATTGGTACTGGAATTGCTGCAACACCTGAAATTGCTCAAGAGATGATGAAACATATTAGATCTGTTATAAAAAATGATTTTAATACAAACATTGCAAATAAAATACGTATTTTATATGGAGGAAGTGTTACAGATAACAATACTTTAGAATACCTTAGCCTTCCAGATATAAATGGCTGCCTTGTTGGTGGAGCTAGCTTAGATTCCAAGAAGTTTTCAAATATAGTTCAGATGGCTTCAAAATTATAAATAATAATAATGGATAATAATAATCTTCTTGTAATAGTCGGCCCAACATCAATAGGTAAAAGCCAATTTGCTATTGATATTGCTCAAAAGCATTCTGGAGAAATCATCAATGGGGATAGCAGACAAATATATAAATTATTAAATATTGGCACATCAAAACCTAATAAAACCGACCAATCCATAATTAAACATCATTTGATAGATATAAAATATCCTGATGAAGAATATAATTTATCAATGTTTTTACATGATTGTAAAAAATCAATAAAAAAAATACAGACGTCTTCTAAACTCCCTATATTAGTAGGTGGAAGTGGCCAATATATTTGGGCATTATTAGAAAATTGGAAACCTCCAAATATTAAACCCGATCAAAAATTAAGATCTCAACTCCTTCAAGAAAGTATAGAATATGGTACAAAATATTTACATAATAAATTATTTAAACTTAATCCAGCATCTGCAAATAAAATTGATCAAAGAAATACAAGACGAATTATTCGAGCTATTGAAATAGAAATATATAAAGACTTAACCAATCGTACCCCTGACATACCAAATAATAATATTATCAATATTGAAAAATTTAACATACTAATAATTGGATTAACTGTAAATCGTAAAACCTTATATGAAAAAATAGATCTAAGAGTAGATAAAATGATAGAATCTGGGTGGATAGATGAAACTAAAAATATATTATCCAAAGGATATAATCCTAAAATCGCCTCACTTTCAAGCTTAGGCTATTCAGAGATAATATCCTATTTGAATGGGGTAGGGGATTTATCAGAAGCTATAAATCAAACTAAATTTCGTACACATAAATTTGCCAGAAGGCAATATACTTGGTTTAAAAAATCAGACAAAAGAATAAAATGGTTTGATACTGAAACTGAATTAATTTATGCCAAAGAATATATCAATAAATGGATATAACAATATATAAATATAAAAATATGGAGATATTATGAATTTCGCAAAACTACACGGGGCTGGTAATGATTATGTATTTATAAATGCTATTGGATTACATAAAGATTGGTCGGCATTATCTGTTGAAATCAGTAATAGAAATAAAGGGATAGGGTCAGATGGGCTAATACTGTTACTTAAATCAAATGTTGCAGATATTAAAATGACAATGTTCAATGCAGATGGTTCAGAAGGGAAAATGTGTGGCAATGGGATTCGTTGCCTAGTAAAATTTGCAATAGACGAAGGAGTTATTCCTCAAAATACAAATTTGGTTACAGTTGAAACACTATCTGGGATTTTATCTGTAAAGCCGATTTTTGAAAACAACTTAATGGTTAAAGCTAGCGTTAAAATGGGATCACCTATATTAAATCCAATAGATATCCCTGTAAAAATAAACAGTTCAAATTTTGTTTCAAATTATCCTTTAAAAGTTAATGAATATAACTTAAATCTATCTTTTGTTTCTATGGGTAACCCCCATGCGATAGCTATACTTAAAGAACCCATAGAAGATGTCCCTTTACATATAATTGGACCAATCCTTGAAACAAATTCTATATTCCCTGACCGAATAAATTTTGAAATTGTTAATATAATATCTGAAAATTATGTAAAATTACGAGTATGGGAGAGAGGAAGTGGGTTAACAATGGCTTGTGGCACTGGGGCATGCGCAACTGTAGTATCATTAAATCTACAAAATTTAGTAAATAATTCAGTTGAAGTTGAGCTACCTGGAGGTAATTTAGACATTTATTGGCCAGGAAATGGCGATGTAACTATGGAGGGACCAGTTAAAACTGTATATAAAGGAGAATTACTTATTTAATATAAATTAGCGTTTAAGTTTGCTTATTCAGCTTAAAAAGGAAATTAACATGAATGATTACGAACCATTAGATATAACAAATTTATTCAATTCCGGTGCAGATATTTATGATAAAAGAGAAGTACCTCCACCAGGTAAACACTCTTTTTATGGATTACCATTTATACTTGGGACGCCCCTAAATAAAGGCAAAATTTGTATTAAATTAGATAAAAAAAGTAAGCCTATAAATATAAAAATCAATAGATTTGCTCACAACATAATTTTTGCCCATCATATAATACCAGGAAGTTTTGGAATAAATGGACTAGACGAAATAGAGCCCACTGGAAACAATATAGCTGATTATATATTTGTCTTATCTGATAAAACAGAACATAAAATTAATATACGAGGTAGATTTGAAATTGCAAATGGGCCTAATGTTGAATGGTCACATGATAATAGACTAGGATCAGTTTTAATACCACAAGTACCATTTTTGGCTTATCCTGATCAAAAAAACACCTTAATGAACAGAGAAACAGGAGCATGGGAAGATACTGGAAAAAGGCAAATGGAATCAATACAAGGGTCTGCTAAATGGAATTATTTATGGAGTTGGAGTAATATCGATAACTCAAAGAAAATTGACCATATAAAAATTGTCCCTAATGGCCCAGCATTTATTATTTCTGCAATTACATTGGGATATATAGATGAATATCCTTTTGCTAAAGATGCTAATCAATCTATAAAAATTGAAACCCATAAAACTAATCCGGGCACAAATTCAGACCTAAGTGTCGACGTTGATCGAGGTACTGCTACTTATACATATCCATTACCTGAATCTAACATAGATTCTTTTTTAAATGATGATTTAAAAGGATGGGGAGAATCAATCAATACGAAAGGTAATAAAGTTTTTTCTGAAATTTCAGCAACTAAATCAGCTACTATAAAAATAAAAGAAAATGGCAAAATTATTGATAAAGTCAAATGGGACACTTTGAAGAAAAATACCATAATCAAAGGAAAAAATTCTACAATTCAAATTGTTGACACTGAGAAAAACTGGGTTAAAGTTAAAGTCATAGATGCAGATACTAATGAACAGATTCCCTGCAGAATACACTTTAGATCACTTACAGGCATACCATATCAACCTCATGGCCATCATAGGCATTTAAACTCTAACCAAGGCACATGGCATATAGATATAGGAGGCGATATTAGGTTAGGTCAAATTACCTATGCGATTATTGATGGAAAATGTGAAGGATGGCTACCTAGAGGTAAAGTCATAGTTGATGTGGCGAGAGGTTTTGAATATGAGCCTATTAGAACAACAGTAAATATTAAACCCGGACAAACTGATTTATTATTAAAAATAAAAAGATGGACAAATATGAATAAAGAACGCTGGTTTAGTGGCGATTCTCATGTGCATTTTTTATCCACTCAAGGTGCTCATAAAGAAGCACAATCAGAAGATCTAAATGTAGTAAATCTATTACAAGCTCAATGGGGTAGTCTATTTACTAACATAGAAGATTTTACAGGAGAGCCAAGTATATCTAAAAATAAACAAAATATCATTTATGTCTCTCAAGAAAATCGACAACATTTATTAGGGCATATGATTTTATGGGGCCTGAAAAAGCCAATAATGCCATGGGGAACTGATGGTCCAGGCGAAGGTGAATTAGGCAGTTCTCTTGAAACAACTCTTTCTCATTGGGCAGATGAAGCACATAAACAAGGTGGATATGTTATAAGTCCACATTTCCCGATGCCTAATGGAGAACCAGCTTCTTTAATCGCTACAAATCGTCTAGATGGTATAGAAATGCTTAGGCAAACTCCATTAAACCATAAACACTATTATCAATATCTAAATTGTGGTTATAAGCTTCCTTTAGTTGGAGGTACAGACAAAATGGACGGTAATGTCCCTGTTGGCGCTTATAGAACTTATGTATACATACCGGATCAAGAAGAATTCAATTATGCGAATTGGTGTAAAAATGTATCCCTAGGAAGAACATTCATGACAGGCGGACCAATAATAAAACTTACTATTGATGGGTTTAAAATAGGGGATACAATAAAATTATCTTCACCAGGTACTATAGAACTTAAAGCTTCAATTGAAAGTATTATTCCAATACATAAATTAGAAATAATAAAAAATGGTAAAGTCATAGCTTCAACTAAAAATGATAAAGGTACAAAAAAATTAACTATAAATGAAAAAATAAAAATTGATTCTAATTCATGGATTGCTGCTAGATCTGGAGGTCCTAACTACTTTGATAGCAAAAATCACCATGACATATGGAAAAGAGGAGTTTTTGCCCATACATCACCAATATATATAGCTTGCAATGGTAAATGGTCAATGTTTGACAAATCTACAGCAAATTACATGTTGAACACTATACAAGGAAATTTACTATATATCAAAAACACCGCACTTCAACATGATCATGGTAAAATTACACACCATCATGGAGAGAAAAATCATATTGAATATCTATCAAGACCTTTATTAGAAGCTGAACAAAAAATAAAAGAACGAATTAGAAAAAATCGATAATTTTAATTAAGCAATATAAAATAATATACAAATTAAATTATATAAAATATATAAGGAGTAAAATGAAAATAGCAAAACGTTTAGAAAAAATCCCTCCATACCTTTTTGTTGAAATAAGCAAAAAGATTGCCCAAAAAAAATCTCAAGGCATTGAAATTATTAACTTTGGAATTGGAGATCCTGATTTACCGACTCCTACTCCTGTTATTAATGAACTACAAAAGACTTCTTTAATCAATGCCAATCATAGATATCCAGAAACAGACGGTTTACCTGAATTTCGCCAAAGTATTCAAAAATGGTACAAAAACCGATTTAATTTATCTTTTAATCCAGACACAGAAATCCTTCCTCTGATAGGAGCTAAAGAAGGTATAGGCCATACAGCTTTTTGCTTTATTGACAACGGAGATATTGCTTTGATTCCTGACCCTGGATACCCTGTATATTCTGTAGGCACATGGTTTGCAGGAGGAGAATGCTATACCATGCCTCTTACAGAAGACAACCAATGGCTACCTGATTTAAATGCTATACCAGAAGACATAGCAAGAAAAGCTAAAGTTATGTGGTTAAATTACCCTAACAATCCTACAAGTGCAATAGCAAATAAAGAATATTTTAATAAAGTAGTTGATTTTGCAAAAAGTTATGAGATTATAGTGTTACATGATGCATGCTATACTGAAGTTTCTTATGATGACTACCAACCCATAAGCTTCATGGAAATCCCAGGTGCTAAAGATATCGCATTAGAATTTCATTCATTATCAAAAAGCTATAATATGACAGGATGGAGAGTAGGGTACGTAGTTGGAAATGAAAAACTTATTAACCCTCTTATGATAGTAAAATCAAACTTAGATTCAGGTATTCCTCAAGCTATTCAATCAATGGCAATGACTGCATTAAATACCACACAAGAATCTATAAATAAAAGAAATCAAATTTACCAAAACAGACGAGATAAAATAGTTGAAGCATTAAATTCATTAGGACTTAATGTTGAAAAACCAAAAGCGAGTTTATATATATGGGCAAAAATACCTTCAGGATATTCATCAGCTCAATATGCGACAAAATTGCTTGATGAAAAAAATATTGTAGTAACACCAGGATCAGGCTATGGAAGTTATGGAGAAGGATATATAAGGCTATCCTTAACAATCCCTGATGACCAACTAGATAAAGGTATTGATAAACTCATAAATTAATAAATCTACATTGAGTAAATTTAACCGTAAACAACTAATTCAAACAAAAAATATAGAGGAAAAAGTTTTTTTAATTGGTTCTCAATTAAAAAGAAATAATTCTTTTTGGAATATTGAAGAATCTATTAATGAATTAAGTGAGCTAGCTAAATCTGCACAAGGAGTTGTAGTTGGACATGCAATTCAATACCTAGAAAAACAAAGTCAAACTTATTTAGGAATAGGTAAATTAAATGAACTTAAAAATAATCCCACATTTAAGTCAGCAAAAACAATAATATGTGATGATGAACTAACACCAACACAACAAAGAAACATAGAAAATATTTTAAAAGATAAAAAAATAATTGATAGAACATCACTAATCCTTGATATTTTTGCTCAAAATGCAAAAACCAAAGAAGGCAGATTACAAGTAGAATTAGCTCAAAATCAATATCTCTTACCAAGGCTTGCAGGTCAATGGTCACATTTAGAAAGACTCGGGGGAGGCATAGGTACTAGAGGACCTGGAGAAACTCAAATAGAAACAGATAGAAGAATGACAAGAAATAGGATACAGAAATTAAAGAAATACCTTAAGAAATTAAAAATTAATAGACAATTACAAAGGAAGAAAAGAACAAATTCAGGTATATATAAAATATCTTTAATTGGATACACAAATGCTGGTAAAAGTTCAATTTTAAATACACTAACTGGTGCAAATGTCTTAGAAAGGTCTAAATTATTTTCTACATTAGATTCAACAACAAGAAAATTATATTTAAATAATAAAAAAGAAGTAGCAATAACCGATACAGTAGGTTTTATAAATAAACTACCTCCAGCATTAATTGATGCATTTCATGCTACATTAGAAGAAATAAATGAAGCAGACATTTTATTACATATAATTGATATATCTAATAGTAATGCGCCAGAACATACAGAAGTAGTGAAAAGTGTATTAAATAAACTAAAAATAGAGAACACAAATCAAATATTAGTATTAAATAAAATTGATAAACTATCTAAAGCGGAGCAAAATGAATTAAAAAATAAATTAATGCAAAATAAATTATCGAATACAGTTACAAAAATTACATCGGTTAAAGATAATATAGGAATAGATGAATTAATTAAATCGATAGAGAAGATGACTGATATAATAAGTAGGCAAAATATATAAACAACTTATTGGTTCGCACTATATATGTTATGTTAAGTTTATACTGATATTTTGATAATAGATTTATTTACCATCTTGTTGAGCAATAATTTATTTATTGCCTGATCTGGCGCATCATTTAATATTATAGGGTCAAAATCGATTAAATCATCCAGTAATTTAATAGGCCTTTTTAAGATTATTACAACTTTCATATCAAATTTATATAATAATGCACCTAAATTAAGCATAAAATTAATATATAAAGAATAGTTGCTGCCTTCAGCATTTTCTAAATAAATAATTGCTGAACTACATTTATTTATTTTTCGTAATAAATTTTCTTTATTACTGGAACCATTTTTGGCAATATTACGGAAGTCTACAACCTTCAAATTAAAATACTGAATATCTATGTTTTCTAAAAAACCGCAAATTAAACTTAATGAATCTGAATTTTCCACATCTGATAATATTAAAATTTGTCTCGTATCATTTTCCTGGTTAACGTTACTATCGATACTCCCGTAATTAGATTCAATTTTCTGAACGTTATTTTGCGATAAAATATCTTTGCTGTAAACTACAAATAAACCATCTATGGTTTCTTTTATCAAATCAGTAAATAATCCATTAGATTTTATTATACATAAGCATTCCCTACTAATCTGGCTAGGCATATTAAATTCTCTTTCTAGTAAATTTATCATATGATCATCGCCTGGTAGTATTTTACCTTCCAAAATCTTATAAATCTTACCAAAGAAAGGTGGCGTATAAAGAGATCTAAGCAATGATATGCGATATTCATCTTTGTTTATAGGAGCAACAATAGATTTACCTAATTCAGTTAAACTAATTAAATCATCCCGATAGCCCCCCATAGTGAGACCATAGCTAAAGGATGAATTTATTTTTGTTATATAAGTACTACTTTTATATGTTGTACCTAAAGATTTAGATAATAATTTTCTATCAATAGGAAGCCCGGCATTATTCTTATAAATAGCTAATGGAATAATCAACGCATCTTCCAATGTGTTTATAGGATAATCTCTAACAACTCTTGTCCGCTTGGTTAATTTATTCTCTGAATCATTCAATATAATCACCATAATCAATATTACATAAATATATACCCTACCATAACAAAGAGTCAATCTTTTCCAAGTTATTCAAAATTACATCAGTCTAACATCACGTTAACAAGAAGAATTGAAAATTTTTGAAATAAATAGCGATTCCAAACGTTAAAAGCTATTTATGATAAAATAACTTTTATATATATTTATCGAAATTCGGATAACTAGTGAAAAAAATATTCCCTTTAAATGTACTATTAATATTGTTAATTTCTTCAATTATTTTAAACTGCCAACAAAATACATTAACAGAAACAATTTTGCCTGAAGAAATTTCAGAGGGATTAATAATAAATCCTCAAAATTACCCAAACCAAACTCCTGAAATAATAATTGCTGACAAGCCTATAAATGCTCCTAATAATGTACCTGAAGAACTGGCACCTATATGGGAAACTTGGAATTATTTAAGTAACGACCATGTTGATAGATCTAGCATGGATTCAAAAAAATTAACTGAAGAAGCTATAATTGCTATTTTAAAAACATTCAATGATCAAGGAACATACTACATTCCCCCTAATCAATTTAAAATTCAAAACGAAGATATGGGTGGTGACTTTGAAGGAATAGGTGCTCATGTATCTATTAAAGCTGATGGTTCAATAATGATAGTTGCTCCAATAGAAGGAAGCCCTGCAGAAAAAGCTGGGATTAAACCTGGAGATCTAATACTTGCAATTGAAGGCATATCTACCAAGGGCATAGGCTTATTAGAAGCTGTTAACAAAATACGGGGGCCTAAAGGAACTTCAGTCAGATTACAAATCAAACATGTTGGAGAATTAGATCCAGTTAATATTACAATAAAACGAGATGTAATACCTTTAGAATCCGTAATTATACGTACCGATGAAAATTCTCCCATTGCACACATAAAAATAACTAACTTCTATTCTAATACTTCTCAGCAACTCCAAGAGGCATTAAATAAAGTAAAAAATTACGGAACCAAAGGTATAATTATTGACGTAAGAAATAACCCAGGAGGATTTTTAAACTCAGCTATTGACGTAACTAGCCAATTCCTTGATGAAGGTATAGCTTTATACGAAATAGACGGTAAAGGCAATAGAGTTAATTGGAAAATACGTAAAAACGGCATAGCAACTGAGATACCTTTAGTTATTCTAGCAAATGAATACAGCGCAAGTGCAAGCGAAATTTTAGTTGGAGCAATACAAGATTACAAACGCGGAACAATTATTGGTAAAAAAACTTTTGGAAAAGGAAGTGTCAATATAATCAGAAAATTGAGTAATGGTGGAGGAATTGGTATTTCTATATCAAGATTCTATTCACCTCTAGGAAGGTTAATTGAAGATAATGGCCTTGATCCAGATATAATAATTTCTAATGACGACAAACAAAAAGAAGAAGCTGAACAACTAAATGAAGCATTCAAAATATTAAATAACTTGATATATTACGATGAAGAATAAAATTCAAACAATATCTGTGAACAGAAAAGCAAGATATAATTACCAAATATCTGATACGTATGAAGCTGGCATAGTACTTACTGGACATGAAATTAAAGCTATAAGAAAAGGACAAGTCAGCTTAGCAGAATCATTTGTAAGACCAGAAAAAGGCGAATTATGGTTATACAACACGCATATAGCTAGTTATGAATCAGGATCCATGGCCAATAACTTTAATGGACCACCTAACCCTACCAGAAAAAGAAAACTCTTAATGCATAAAAGAGATATATTAAAGTTAAACTCCAAAGTAATGGAAAAAGGCTTAACAATAATGGCATTAAAAATATATATCAAAGGACACAAAGCTAAAGCTGAAATTGGACTAGCAAAAGGGAAAAAAAGCTATGACAAAAGAAGGTCTATAATGGAAAGAGACCTTAAGCGAGAAACAAGAAATTGGGAGAAGCGAAGAAGGTAAATTACCCTACCCTCTTCACTTCAATTGAATCACCAGGAGCTAATGCAACTCGCCTAACATTAATACCAAGTTTAAGTAGCCAATACCCTAAAGTCGCCTTACTAACACCAAGTTGATCAGCGCTAGAAGTTAAGCCATATTCAGTAACCATCTGAGGTAACATATCTTCCAAAGGTTGCTTGAATTTATTTTCTACCTCAATCATTTTTTTACTTTTCCTAACAGTGAACATATTTCCTCATTTCTTTTATTGATAATTTATATCAATTTTATATTTAAATTAACTAACAGTCAATACTTTTTCAGGTCTTTTCTAATACTTTTCTAATTTTTTCAAATCTTTTCAACTCTATTCAGGCAAAGAACTTGACCTTACAAGCAGTTATGTTAGACTATTTTTAATGCGCCCCTGTAGCTCAGTGGATAGAGCATCTGACTTCTAATCAGAGGGCCACAGGTTCGAATCCTGTCAGGGGTGCATATATAAATATCAACATATCGAAATATTTAATCCGTTATGCCTAACAAGCTTATAAATGAATCAAGTCCATATTTATTGCAGCATGCTCATAACCCTGTTAACTGGTTTCCTTGGGGTGAGGAAGCCCTTAATTTATCAAAAAATGAAAATAAACCTATTTTTTTAAGTATTGGGTACTCAGCTTGCCATTGGTGCCATGTAATGGAAAAAGAATCATTTGTAAATAAAGAAGTAGCTGAAATATTAAATAATAATTTCATATCTATAAAAGTTGATAGAGAAGAGCGTCCTGATATCGATAGCATATATATGAATGCTGTACAAAATATGGGGATAAATGGTGGTTGGCCTTTAACAGTATTTCTAACACCAGAATGCATACCATTTTATGCTGGGACATACTTCCCTACCCTAGATAGACATGGTATGCCAGGATTTCTAAGAATAATTGAAAGTATAAAAAATATTTATAATTCTGATATTGATAAAATCCAATCTATTGCAAAACAGGTTGCTGAACACCTCGAACATGAACATAAAGAAAAAAATATTTCTAATAAATATATAATTAATGAAGAAATACTACATAAAGCTTTTGAAAAACTAAAATTTAATTTTGATGATAAAAATGGCGGTTTTGGAACTTTCCCAAAATTTCCTCAAGCAATGATATATGAATTTCTACTTCAATATTATTATAATTATGAAAATATTGAAGCGTTAGAAATGGTTGAACATACTTTATTAAAAATAGCTAATGGAGGCATTTTTGATCAAATTGGTGGAGGATTCCATAGGTATTCAACAGACGAAAAATGGATAATCCCTCATTTTGAAAAAATGCTTTATGATAATGCTTTACTAGTAAAATTATATTTGCATTTATACCAAATAGCTCCAAACCCTTTATTTAAGGATATTATTCATAAAACATTAGACTTTATTGAAACAGAAATGTTAGATAAAAATGGTGGATTTTACTCTTCGATAGATGCTGATACAAATCATAAAGAAGGGGAATATTTTGTATGGAACAAAGAAGAATTAAAAAATATATTTAATAAAGAAGAATTTAATTTAATATGCACATTTTTTGGAATAACAGATAATGGTAATTTTGAAGGAAATAATGTTTTATACTTACCAATGGATAAGCAAGATTTTCTCAAAAAATACACTATAGATTCAAGCAAGATTGAAATACTTATAAAACGATTATTCAATATACGAAATAAACGAACAAAGCCGAATTTAGATACTAAAATATTAACTAGTTGGAATGGATTAATGCTTGGAGCATTTGCTGAAGCTGGAGCAATATTAAATGACAATCACTATTTAAATATAGCTAACTTAAACGCTAAATACATTATAAATATATTTAATGAAAATGGTATGTTGTTAAGAGATAACACTTCAAAAAATCCTTCAAGAGGGTTTCTTGAAGATTATGCATATTTCATAGATGGATTATTGACTTTACATGAATCTAACTTAGATGAAGAAATATTAAATTCAGCTATTAAAATTACAGAAGAAATGAAAAAACTATTCTGGGACGATGCTACTAATACACTTTATGATACAAGTCTATACCATGAAAAATTAATCAAACGACCCCGAGATATTTATGATAATGCTATTCCATCAGCAAATTCAGTAGCAGCTCTAATATTAATAAAATTATCAATCATTACAAATAATGACCTGTATAAAATTATTTCAGACAAATTAATTCATTCATCTATCAACCAAATGATAAATTTCCCGAATGCTTCAGGAAATTGGCTATGTAATGTCAATTACTATCTCTCCAAAATTAAAGAAATCGTTATAATAGGTGACCCTAAAAATAATGAATTAATGGAATTGAAATTTCAAATTCATAAAAATTTCATTCCAAATAAAATTATAGTTGGAGGAAATATAAATAAGAAACTAAACAATAAGCAAGAATTGTTAATTTTTCAAAACAGAACTACTTTAAATAATAAACCGACTATTTATATTTGCGAAAATTATCAATGTAACCTGCCTATTACTACAAAAGAAGAATTGATGAATCAACTGATTAACGATTAATTATTAAAGCTTTCTATTTCTTTAACTATATTTTTACAACTATCAGTAGAACTATTTGAATTTTTACATTCAATATACATAATATATTTAATTTTTAATGTTGATGGAGCTATGTCAGAACTTAAATTATAAAATTGATAATAATTTTTTTCATAACGCAAATCTACCCTTAAAGCTTCTCTATAAAGACGAGTTAAATCTCCAAATATTGCCCAGTTCATAGGTTCAGATTGCAAAAGCTTATTAGCTTCTCTATCAACATAATTCATAACTAAATTAAAATCTGTTTGACTCATATTTATCAAATTTTTTTCTATTTGATGGAAAGAAAATTTTCTTGGATAATTAGCAAGTGGGGGAAACATATTAATTGCGTCTTCATACTTAGATATTTTTTCTTCCCATTTAGGTTCAATACTATGAGCATCCAAAAGCAATTTTGTAGAAAAATAAATTTTGGAATTTATCCAAATACCCACAATAATTATTAATACACAAAATAAACAAGTTAATAACATAAACATTCTATCTAAATTAATTATGCCTAATTTATTTGACTTTAATTTTAACTTTGCAATTAAAACATCAATATATTTAATAGAAAATAGCTTTTTAAAATCTCCATTTCTAATAGTAAATCCATCATCTACATAAATAACTAATGCAACTAATAAGCTAAATTGCAAAACTGTACTAGGAGTATCAAACAGAAATATATTTTGTGCAAAATAAGATCCTAAAGCCCCAAGAAGAAATAAATTAAACAGTTGTTCCCTATTCTCTTTATTTTTTGTTTTATTGTAAACTGCTAAAAACATAAGAACCCATAATACAGTGTAAGATAAAAGACCTAATACTCCTTTAGTAGACATTTCCTCTAAAATTTTATTATGAGCTTGATCATATACCTCATATGATTCCCTATCAAAAGTGTAATTCTGTCCCCAAGCAACAATATAATTTTCAGGTCCATAGCCAAAAATTGGTCTATCTAATACAGCTCTAAATCCTGCAGCATGAGAAGAAATTCTTCCTTTTATACTTGGATCATCTAAATTTACATTTTTTACTCGATTAATTAAATCATTAGATTTAGCTAGATAATTAAAAGCTTCACTATCTCTTGCAAAAATAAGAGCAATTGCTAGTATAACTATTAAAAATAACAATATTTTAGATATATTAATTAAAATAGTTCCTCTATGCTTATGCCATAAAAAGGTTCCAATCAATATTATAGTTATTCCAACAGGTAATCCAACAAATATAGCCCCTCTAGTTTCAGTAAGAATAAGGACCCAAAAATTAAATATTAATGAAATTATCCAAAAAGATCTTAACAATAAAAAATTTGGACGAACTATATCCTTATTTTTTCTTTTAGTTTTGCTCAATCTAGACAAATTAAGTTGAATATTTTTTTCTAGATATTTTTGGTCAACAATTGATTGAAAAAATAAACCTGCAACTAAAAATATATTAACTAACATATAAGCCCCAACAAAAGTGGGGTTGCCAAGAGTTCCTATAATTCTTCTTGATTCATCCAAATAATTAAATGACTGATAAGTAAAAAATTTATCTAAAGAATAATATAAATCTATGGACATTAATGCCATAAACAAACTAACTGCTGCATTTATTGAAATTAATATTCTCCAATTAAAAATCTTAGAAATATCTTGTACATTATTTAATGGTTTTTTTGATATAATCCAATTTTCTTTATAATTGGTTCCAGTTTTAAATATTGAAACTAAAATTAATACAAATATAAACCAATGTATTAAATCAATGATGCCCTGCATTCTTTCAATTGAAGACCATAAACTCCTCTGTATACTAACTCCAGTTATTGCCGTAATTACCGTGATGAAAATCCATATTATAAAAGCATAAATTATCAAAGAATGCTTTGGTCTATATTGTGGGAATTTATACGCCAGTATTAACCAAAAAGCAAATGCCAATTCAATTGAAATACGAGACACAACTGCTTTTCCAACTATAAAAGGAAAAAAAGTACTACTTGAAAGAACTAAAGGTGTAAGCAAACACGCTATTATAAATAAAAAAATCAATCCCAGTAAAATATATTCTAATGGATTATATTCTTCTTTAATCGTTACCATAACTTTCCTATAAATTAATTTACATTTAAATTATATCAAATATTTACTAAATTATTAGAAATACAAAATTTAAAATTGTAAATTAATCAAATTAATCATTTTAAAATAACAGTAAACCTTGACAAAAAGTAACTATAAAGTCACAATAAATAAAATGCGTTCACAAAATGAACACTTGTTTATATAGGCAATAAATAATGAGAAAAGAAAAAGAAGACACTGGTCAAAACATATATAGGGAATTACAAATCCTAGAAGAAATGGAATTTGATCCAAGAATTAGTCAGCGTAATTTGTCTCAAAAACTTGGCATAGCTTTAGGATTAGCTAACTTATTAATCAAATCTATGGTGCAAAAAGGATATATTAAAGCAAGTAAATTAGGATGGAAAAGGTGGGTTTATATAGTTACCCCAGCGGGATTCTCTAGAAAGCTACAGTTAACTCTAGCTTATATAGATAGATTTTTTGATCAATATAAAAATGTTAGAGAACTTTTAAAAAATCAATTAAACAATTTGAACTTAAATAGTGAATCACGTATTGCTTTACTAGGAAATAAAGAATTTACTGAATTGGCGTATATTTGTTTAAGAGATATGGGTATAACTGAAATTGATGTTATTAGTCAATCTGGAACTGAAAAATTTTTAGGTAGTAATACTATCAAGCTTGAAAATATAAATTTGCAAAACCACAATTCAATTATTTTAGGAATGCATCCCAATTCATATGAAGACAAAGAGCTATTAATAAAAAAAGGAATACCCGAATCACGAATAACTTTACTTTTGGATCATCCTAGTAAATCCTCTCCTCTTGAAGATATGGAGAACTTAAAATGAAATCAAAATGGCATGTTGTAATAACCTTTCCAAAAAGAGAAAATGAAGTATCCAGATTATTAGAAAAATACAACTTAATCTGCTATAACCCTTTAGTTAAAATACCTAACAGCTTAGAAATTGAGGATGTGTATACTCCATTATTTCCAGGATATTTATTTGCTAAACCTATCGATACAAATCATAAATTACCGTCAATTAGCCATATTAACGGTGTTTATGGATGGTTAAAATTTAATGATGAAATACCTTTTATAGACGATGAGATAATTTCTGAAATTAAAAAAACAATCTTTAAACTAAACTCCTCATATGGTTTATGGTCTAATTATGAAACTGGCGAAAAAGTTATAATAGAAAAAGGAAAATTATCCGAATTTGCTGAGATCATTGAAAATGCAAAATCTCCATATGAAAATGCAAAAGTTTTAATGCATTTTATGGGAAGAAAAATACCTGCCCTAGTACCCTGGAGCAGTATTAAGCCAATAAAATCCTCTAATGTTAAAAATAACAGGCGTCTAACTAGAGGTAGAGGCAGAAAAATCAGAAATCCTGATAATAAATTTAAACCATCAATGGTATTACAAAAATAATATTTTTTTGTTGTAGCGATAGCTCCAAAAAATATTTATATTTTTTATAAGCATTAATAATGCCATTGCCTTGGCAACCCAAAATTTTAACAATATATTAAAAAATAAAGTAATATTATACTTCCATAATAATAGAAGGCATTTAAAATGGACCTTAAACAAAAAATATTAAATAAACAAGCTAAAATTTCTGTAATTGGATTAGGATATGTGGGACTACCCTTAGCAATAGCTTTATCTACATCAGGATTTAAAGTATATGGTATAGACACAGATAAAAATAAAATAAAATCTATAGTTTCAGGAAAATCGTTTATTGAAGATGTCAAATCTGAAGATCTTTTCAATTTAATTTCAACTAAAAATAATAAGAAAAATTCATTTGAAGTATCTCCAAATTATTCTAGTATAGAAATTTCAGATGTCATAATAATATGCGTACCAACTCCATTAACTAAAAATAAAGAACCTGATATATCTTATATACAAAATGCAGTACATTCAATTTCTGAAAAGTTAAAACTAAATACTATGGTAATCTTAGAAAGTACTACATATCCAGGTACAACAGAAGAAATTCTACTTCCAGTTTTACAATCTTCTAATAATAGAAATTTAAAGGCTGGAAAAGATTTTTACTTGGGATACTCTCCTGAAAGAATAGACCCTGGCAGAATAAATCAAACGATTCATAACACACCTAAAGTAGTTGCTGGAATTACAAAAGAATGTTCAAAATTAATACATACGTTTTATGAAACAATAGTAGATAAGGTCGTTACTGTATCTACGACTAAAACAGCTGAAATGGTAAAAATATTAGAAAACACCTTTAGGTCTACTAACGTTGCCTTAGCAAATGAAATATATTTAATATGTGACAAATTAGGTATAAACGTGTGGGAAGTTATAGATGCTGCAAAAAGTAAACCCTTTGGTTTCATGCCTTTTTATCCAGGACCAGGAATTGGAGGACATTGTATTCCTATAGACCCTCATTTATTAGAATGGAAGCTGAAAACTCTTAATTATAATACTCGTTTTATTGGACTATCTTCAGAGATTAATGAATCCATGCCTCAACATTGGATAGAAAAAACTCAAGATTTTTTAAAATTAAATAATAAATCTATTAAAAACTCTAAAATATTAATACTCGGAGTTGCATATAAACCAGATGTTGCGGATACTCGTGAATCACCATCTTTATGTATAATAGAAAAACTAATTACTAAAGGTGCTAAAGTCGATTATCATGATCCATTAGTAAAAAATATAACCATATACAATAATAATATGAAATCAATATCAAATATCTCTTTAGAAAAAAACTTAAGAACATATGACTGTATAATAATAACTACAAACCATAGTACTTATGACTGGAACAAAATACAGGAAAAAACATCATCTATTATAGATACTCGAAATGCACTGAAAAATAATTAAATCCACACAGGCAAACTGATAAAATGAATAATATATTAATAACTGGGGGAGCAGGTTTTATAGGTTCCCACCTTGCAGAAAAAATTTTAAACGAAGGTGATAAAGTCACAATCATTGATGATTTATCTACTGGAAAATTAAATAACATAAACCATCTTTTAAATAATTCTAACCTTGAATTTATTAATGATTCCATCCTAAATATTGACACAGTAGATAGATTGATCAAGAATACTGACATAATTTTTCATTTAGCTGCAGCCGTAGGTGTATATTTAATAGTCAAAGACCCTGTAAAAGTTATTGAAACAAATATTCTTGGAACACATTCAATACTACAATTAGCTAGTAAATACAATAAAAAAGTTTTAATAGCTTCTACTTCTGAAATATATGGAAAAAATTCACATGTCCCCTTTAATGAAGAAGATGATCGAATATTAGGCCCAACTACTAAATCTAGATGGAGTTATTCTACCTCAAAAGCTGTCGATGAATTTTTAGGATTAGCCTACCACAAGCAAAATGGTTTAGCCGTAACTATATTTCGATTGTTTAATACTGTAGGGCCAAAACAAGAAAGTAGATATGGCATGGTTATACCTCGACTTATAGATCAGAGTATTCAAAAGAAACCATTAACAGTTTATGGTGATGGACTTCAAACCAGGTGCTTTTGTGATGTGGATGATGTTGTAAATGGAATTTTAGCTCTGTCAAAATCTAAAAAAGCAATAGGAGAAGTATTTAATATAGGTTCAAATATTGAGATCAGTATTTTAGACCTTGCAAAAAAAATTTTACAAATTGTTAGAAAAAACAACATTGAAACATTAACTAATAATCAAATTAAATTTGTACCTTATGATGAGGCTTACGAAGTAGGATTTGAAGATATGCTAAGAAGAGTTCCTGACACAACAAAAATAAAATCCTTAATAGGCTGGGAACCAAAGATCAGCTTAGATCAAACTTTAAATAGAATTATTTCTGAGAAATTAGCAAATTAATAATCTAATTCAATAATTAGGAGAATTAAATTGGAAGAAAATTTAGATTTCACAAATGGATTTATTCAAAAAGAGCCCTGGCCAATACCTAATAAAACTTTAATAATTGCAGAAATAGGAATAAATCATAATGGGGATATAGAAATAGCAAAAAAACTTATTGACATGGCAAAAACTGCAGGATGTGATTATGTAAAATTCCAAAAAAGAACTATTGACATAGTATATTCTAAAGATGTATTAGATTCCTATAGAGAAAGCCCTTGGGGAACAACTCAAAGAGAGCAAAAAGAAGCTTTAGAATTTAATAAAGAACAATATGATGAAATAGACTTATATTGTAAAGAAAAATCAATAGGTTGGTTTGCTTCTGCTTGGGATTTACCTAGTCAGTCATTTCTAAAAGATTATAATTTTAAATACAACAAAATTGCCTCTCCAATGATTACTCATATTGATTTATTGAATATGGTTGCGAAAGAAAAAAAACTAACTTTCATATCCACTGGTATGAGTAAATATGATGACATAGATAAAGCGGTTAATATTTTTAACAAATATGATTGCCCTTTTATTTTAAATCACTGTGTTTCAGAATACCCAATAGCTGAAGATAAAATTAACTTAAAAGGAATGACTGATTTACGTCAAAAATATAAATGTCATATAGGATATAGCGGGCATGAAGTCACCATGATTCCTTGTGTTTTAGCTGCTATGATGGGTGCTGTTGTTATTGAAAGACATATAACTTTAGACAGAGCTATGTATGGAAGTGACCAAGCAGCATCATTAGAAAAACGTGGCCTAGAATCAATGTGCGGTTATATAAGATCAATACCAAGTATAATTGGTAATGGAAACAAAATAATAACGCCAGGTGAAAAAGCGAATTCTGATAAATTACGCTATTGGGGTCCGTTTCATGAAGAACATATAAATTAATCAACAATGAATACAGTTTTAATAATTCAAGCTAGAATGGGATCAACCAGATTACCTGGTAAATCCATGTTAGATTTGGGAGGAAAACCTTTAATAGGATGGGTAATTCATAGAGTCAAAAAAACATCTTTAGTAGATAAAGTAGTCCTCTCTACAACTCAAAAACCAGAAGACAACATTTTGGAAGTAATTGGGCTTGAATATGGAATTGATGTGTTTAGAGGATCTGAAAATGATTTAGTTGACAGATATTACCAGGCTGCAAAAAAATATAAAGCAGATTTAGTTGTTAGAGTGCCTGGTGATAATGCATTACCAGAACCTAAAGAAATTGATAGAGTAATTACTTTTCATAAAAATAATCATAATGACTTTTCTTCTAATCTTCCTGATGTTGCACAACACGGATATCCTCACAATGGATACCCAGATGGTATTGGAGCTGAAGTTATTAATTTTGCTGCTTTAAAAAAAGTATGGGATACATCTTCACATCCAAGAAATCGTGAACACCCTCATACAAATTTTTATGAAAACCGTGAAATATTCAAGATTGGCATACTAGAATGCCCTAAGGAAATAAAAAGGCCTGAAATAATCTTAGACATAAATACTAAAGAACAATATGACTTCATTTCTGACATGTATGAATATTTAACAGACAATTATGAAGAATTTGGAATAAATGAAGTTATCAAATGGTATGATAGCGTTTATAAAAAATGATTTATTGTTTTGACATAGATGGAACCATATGCACAAATACAGATGGTGATTATCTTAACGCCATACCCTACCCTAATATTATTAAGAAAGTTAATGAACTTTATAATGAAGGTAATGAAATAATATTAAATACTGCTAGAGGCGCTACAACTGGAATTGATTGGACTAAAGAAACTCAAATTCAAATGAAACGATGGGGAGTTAAGTACCATAAGTTACTTTTAGGTAAGCCTGGAGCAGATATATATATAGACGATAAAGCTATCAATATTAAAGACTGGGTCCAAAAAAATTCGATCAATGAAAAAATTTAGGTTTTATATGGAGATTAGTAATGAATAATTCAGGACGTGTAGTATATTTTAATGGCAAGTTTGTACCAGAAAGCGAAGCAAAGATTTCAATATATGATTCATCTTTAATGTTTGGAGATATGGTTTTCGAAATGACCCGATCATTTAATAAAAAACAATTCAAACTAAAAGAACATTTAGAAAGGTTATACAATTCTATAAAAATCACAAACATACCTATTGAAATGTCTATAAATCAAATGGAGGAAGCTGTATTTGAAACAATCGAAATAAATGAACCATTTTTTAATGATGATGATGAACATAGAATTATGATTGATGTATCCAGAGGTTTACTTTCTATTTACCAAGATGTAGTTAGTGATTATAAGGGTTGTAATGTGATAATAGCTGACTTCCCTCTAAGGTGGACTGTGTCGGGGATGGGAGAACTTTTTGACACAGGAATAAATGCAGTAATTCCTTCTCAAAAAGCTATCCCAGCATATTTATTAGATCCAAAAATAAAAAACCGAAGTAGGATCCATTACCTGATGGCAAATATCGAAGTTTCAAATTATAAAGGTGAAAACAATTGGGCTTTATTAACTGATACTGATGGTTTCATTGCTGAAGGAACAGGTGACAATTTTTTTATAATTAAAAATAACCAAATTATCACTCCTGAAGGAAGGAATATACTAAGAGGAATAAGTAGAGAATATGTTTTAAATGAATTATCTAAACAGTTAAATATACCAGTAATGGAACAAAATATTGAGCCCTATGATGTTTTAACTGCAGATGAAGCATTTATGACAGGTACTCCTTTCTGTATTCTTCCTGTAACTAGTTTAAATTCCCAACAAATTGGCTCTGGGCAAGTAGGTGATCTAACTAAAATACTTATAAAAACTTGGGGCGAAAATTTAGGCGTAAATATAATTCAACAAATAAAAAAATGGAATCAATCAGAAAGTACAAATCCTACAGGACCTTCTCCGTATAAATTTAGGAAAAAATAATGAATAATATAGGAATAATGCAAGGCAGATTATCTCCAGCTAAAGGAGATTTAATTCAATGGTATCCGGTAGACACTTGGGAGTCTGAATTTTATTTAGCTAAAGAATTAGGTCTAGTGTGTATAGAATGGGTATTTCAAAAAAATACTGCCAATGAAAATTTAATATCAACTGATTCAGGAATCAAAAAAATTTTAGACACATCGTACAAATCGAATGTGCAAATTTTGTCTATAACTGCTGATTACTACATGGAAGAAAATCTAATATCACAGAGTGGCGAAATCAATAATAACAATTTGATACATTTAGAATGGTTATTATCTCAAGCAAAAAAATTAGATGCCCGATATGTCATGACTCCATTTGTTGACGGTTCAAGTTTAAAAACATCCAACCAGCATGAATCATTAATTATGTTATTAAAAAAGCTGATACCTTTATTAGAAAAATCAAGAATAGAATTACATATGGAAACTGATCTCCACCCCAAACTATGGAGCAGTATTTTAAGCCAAGTTAACCACCCTTTAATTAGAGCTTGTTATGATATTGGAGATAGAGCTTCTCTGGGCTATGATTTAGATTTAGAATTTATGCTTTTATCAGAATTCATAGGTAGTGTGCATTTAAAAGACAGGCCACTAAACAGCACTACCGTTCCTCTAGGTCAAGGCAATGCTAATTTTCATAAAATTTTCAAACTTATTAAAAAAACTAATTTCAATAATCCTTTTATAATCCAATCAGCGCGTAATAATCAAATATCAATAAGAGAATGGGGAATTGAAAACAAACAATTTATAGAAAAACTCATCTGAATTATTAATTAAAACATGCAGAAAAAATATAACACTCCTGAATCTAAAATAAAAACTTTATTCAATGAATCAATTGATGTAAAAAAAGGTACTTTAGAAAATTGTATCGCTGAAATAATACAAATATCTGAATCTATTGCAACATCTTTATATAATGGTAACAAAATATTACTTTGTGGTAATGGAGGAAGCGCATCAGATGCTCAGCACTTAGCAGCAGAACTCCTTGTTCGGCTAAGAAGCAATATAAATCGTAAAAGCTTACCTGCAATTGCTCTAACTATGGATACTTCTTCGTTAACAGCTAGTGGCAATGATTATAGTTTTGAAGAATACTATTCTAGGATTATAGAAGCATTATCTAAACCTGGAGATTTACTAATAGCAATTACAACTTCCGGCAAATCAATAAATATAATAAATGCTTTGAAGATGGCAAAAAAACTAGATATTACTACAATAGGATTACTTGGTGGAACAGGAGGAGATGCTTATTCGTTATGTGATCTGAAAATATTAGTCCCCTCTAACACTACAGGGAGAATCCAAGAAGCACATATAACAACAGGTCATTGCATTATGGAATTAGTAGAAGATATTTTGTTGAGTAAGGGCTATATATAAAAATGCAATTAAGTAATTTATTCAGCCTTAAAGGTAAAAATGCTGTGATCACTGGAGGTGCAGGGTTATTAGGAGTTAAGCATGCTGAATCAATAGCTGAAATGGGAGGAATCCCAATTTTAATCGATATTAATGAGAGAAGTCTTCAAATTGTATCAAAAAATATTCAACAAAAATTTGGAGTTGAATGTTTATCATATGTAACAGATATTACTAATCCAAATGACGTTAGTTTAACTACTGAAAAAATATTAAAGAAATTTGAAAAAATTAATATATTAATTAATAATGCGGCTAATAATCCCAAATTTGAAAATTCTGACAAGTCTAATAATCAATGGACAATGTTAGAAAATTTCCCATTGGAATTATGGAAACAAGATATTGCTGTAGGATTAACTGGATCATTTCTATGTAGCCAAATTATTGGTAGTACTATGGCTAATAATAATGGAGGAGTCATATTGAACATCGCTTCAGACCTAGGAGTTATTGCCCCAGATCAAAGAATATATAAAGATGAAAATTTACCTGATGATTCTCAACCCAAAAAACCAGTTACATATTCTGTAGTGAAATCTGGTTTAATTGGATTAACAAAATACCTAGCAACATATTGGGCTGACAAAGGTGTAAGGGCAAATTCTATATCTCCTGGAGGAATATACACAAACCAAAACCAAGAGTTCGTAAACAAATTGCAATCCTTAATCCCATTAGGTCGTATGGCTCATGAAGATGAATATAAAGCTGCAGTAATTTTTTTGATTTCAGATGCTTCTTCATATATGACTGGTTCAAATTTAATTATAGACGGTGGAAGAACTACCTGGTAATTTATCATGACAATTACATGTTATGTCATAAATGACAATCAAGAATTAAATCTATTTAAAAAAGACTGTTCTAGGAATAATATGTCTCCTTTATATTTAACGATTTCTCCTGAATCTTATTTTTCCTTACAAGGGACAGATAATAATTATAAAAGCCCTCATGAATTCGTAACTAAAAAACAATTAAATAAAATATCAGAAAATAATTTTAAATTAGCTAAATTAATTGTAAACAAAATGGAAGTATGGCTACATGAAAACCATCCTGAAATACCTGATGCATTTAAACCTTTTTATTCAATTGAGCATGGGATAAAAAATTTTATCGATTCAATCGCTTTTACATTAAAAGAACTAACTAATTTATGTTCTAGTGAAAATATAGAAGAAATAATTTATTGTACAAACAATCCAGGAAGTAAATATATTCATTATATTAATGAAAACAATAAAGACAGGTATTTTTCAATAAGACCCATAGGAGTTAATATATCTTCTTTAGTATTAGATCAATCTGAATGGTGGAATGCTTTAGGTATAAAAACAATACCTATATATAATCAAAATTTAAAAATAAATCCCAAAAAAGTACCCATAAAAAATAAAATCACGCAACTTTTTAACCCAAACAGAATTGATCTATTTAAACAATTAATAAATAAAGCACCCAAGTTACTGTTAAGCTTGAAATCACAGCGTGTTTTAGTTATTGGTCAAGCAGACAATATTAAACCTTTTTTATCTTATTCGATAAATACAAAAAAAATAAAGATAGACTGGTGGGTTAGGGACACTTCTGATCCTGTAAATTTCCCTACTCTCCAAAATATAAATCTACAATATATAGGATCGAAAACTAATTTTAAAGATAAAGAAATACCGAAAAATTTATTTGATGATTTAAGATCAGATAATATTAAAATACCCATACTAAATGTTATTTATAAAAGTTTAAATAATTTCTATAAATATAGAATTCCATATTTATTATCTTTATATGTAAAAGCTCAATCTTATTTTAAAAATTATCAACCAATTTGCATTCTATCAGGAACCACAGACCCAGATAGAATACAAATTGTACATCAAGCCGCTAAAAGTTTTAGAATTCCGCTAATAGCGTTTCAACATGGAGGAGCATATGGCTACACAGAAACCAAGTGGATACAATTATCTGATTTAAGAGCAGATATATACGCAGCATATGGGCAAAAATCTAGCGAATATATCAAAGAATTTGCTCAATCAATAGGCATGCCAACTAAATCAGTTAATATAGGATGGAAAAACAGAAAACATGTACAAAAAAAATCTATACATAATAAATTAAATGAAATAAAAAACCTACCGATAAACATAATCTATGTTCCAACAGGTATGATGGGTGATAATCGTTATGGGCCTGATCATGATCAAATGCATGATGTAAAATATTGCTTAGAACAAATTGAAATAATTAATGCTTTAACTTCTATATCCAATACAAACATTACAGTTAAATTACATTACAAAGATAAAATTCCTAACCCTATAGAAAATTTTATAAAAAACTCTAAATTGCCAAATTTAAAAGTTTTAAAAAATTGTAATTTTACTGATCTTATAGATGAAGCTGACGTAATAATTATTGACTGCCCTACAACGGTAATTATTGAATCTCTTGCATGTGAAAAAAAAGTTATTTATATAGATTTAGATATAGTTAAATTTACTAAAGATGGAGAAGAAATAATAAAAGAATCTGTTTTATGGATTAAAAAAGATCACCAATTAAAAGAAAACTTACAAAAAAATATCACAAAAATATCGCATATTAATGGTAATTTTGTTCACGATGAATTCATGAAGCAATATGCCAACGCAGAGTTTAAACCTCAAAATATATGGAATATCATTAATAAATAATCTGATTGCATGAAAATATTCAATTCAATATTAATTTTATTTAAAGTCAAACCAAAATCATCATTCTTATTAATAGCTTTATTAACTTTAGCATCTGGATTTGAAGCAGCTGGTATTGGATTTTTAATACCAATGTTGGAAACTATTGGAGCTAATGAAAGTAATCAACCAACTTCTAAGATTACTCAATACCTAATGAGAACATTTGAATTTTTAAACATACCTTTCAATTTAGCTACTATATTATCCGGAGGGTTTATTTTATTTGCAATACAAGCAGTTTTACGATATTTATCTGGTACAGAATCCACAAGAGTTGGAGGAGAAATTGCAGCACAATTTAAAACTAAACTTTTTTCAAATATATTACACATGGATTTAAGTTATATACAAAAACGTAAAGAAAGTGAATTTATAAACTCTATAATAACAGAGCCCACAAGAATTCAAGCTGCATATTTTTCTTCTATAACCATGGTCGCTATAATTTGTGAAAGTATAATGTACCTAACAATTGCTTTGCTTATCTCGTGGCCTTTAGTATTAATTGGAGGTGGAATAATTTCATTAATTACTTTAATAGTAAAATATGAACTCAAGCGAGCTGATCAACTTGGAGATGAGCTAGTTGTAGTTAATGAAAAACAACAAAGCACTGTTTCAGAACATCTTAGTGGAATAAGAATATTAAAATCTTTCAACTTAGAAAAAATTTCTTTTAACAAATTAAAAGAACAAGCTGATATAATACCTCAAATCAGTTATTCCGTTTCAAAAAGTAGGTTTAGGTTAGAAAATTTATTTAGACTAGGTATGGTTGGCGGAATGTCATTAATAGTATATATTTCTATTTCAGTTTTCACTATACCTACACAATTATTACTTACTTTAATGTATGTAGTATATAAATTTTATCCTAAAATAGGTGCGATAAACTCAAACCTGCACCAGATTAATTATCATATACCAGGTATAAACAGAGTTCTGAATTTTATAAAAGAAACTCAATCTCCTAAAATAATCTCAGGGAAAAAAGATTTCAAAGGCTTAAATTCAAGTGTTGAATTTAAAAATATTTCTTTTGCTTATGAGAAAGATAATGATGTGATAAGCAAGGTGTCCTTTAATATTAAATCTGGTTCAACTACAGCAATAGTGGGAGGCTCTGGCAGTGGTAAAACTACTTTAGCTAACCTTATTATGAGGTTTTATGATCCTGATTCTGGAGAAATATTGATTGATGAAACTGATTTAAGAAAATTGAATTTCGATTCGTGGCGAAAAAGCATTTCATTAGTAAATCAAGATATCTTTCTATTTAACGATACTATAAAAAATAATATATTGATGGGGAAATTAGATGCATCTAATGATCAAGTAATTCATGCATCTAATTTAGCAAATGCTGACGAATTTATAAACGAATTACCTAAAAAATATGACACTTTAATTGGAGATAGAGGCGTATTACTTTCAGGAGGCCAAAGGCAAAGAATCGCATTAGCCAGAGCAATAATTCGAAATCCACAAATATTAATATTAGATGAAGCTACAAGCGAATTAGATTCTAAATCTGAACAATTAATACATGAATCTGTTGAAAAACTTGGAAAAAATAAAACTGTTATTATTATTGCTCATAGACTTTCAACAATAAAAAATGCTGACAAAATTATCGTATTATTTGATGGAAAAATTGTCGAAGAAGGGACTCATGAATCCCTACTAATTAATGATAGCCATTATTCTGAGTTTTTAAAAATCCAACAAACTACAATAAAGTAAATCAAGATTATTATGCAATCAAAAAAAACATTAGTTACAGGTGGAGCAGGATTTATAGGGAGTCATTTAGTAGATAAATTATTAGAAGAAGGTCATGAAGTAATTGTTCTTGATAATTTAGTTACTGGAAATAAAAATAATTTGTCACATATTAAAGATAGAATTTCTTTTTTCAATGTAGACATAACAAACTTTGAAGAAATATTACCTCTATGCGATAAAGTAGATTGGGTATTTCACCTGGCAGGGCTAGCTGACATTGTACCTTCTATTGATAATCCATTAGAATACTATAATTCAAATGTAAATGGTACCATTTGTTTATTAGAAGCTTCGCGTATTCAAAAAATAAAAAAATTTATTTATGCTGCCTCTTCTTCTTGTTATGGAATCCCAGTTGAATACCCAACAAATGAAAATTCAAAAATTTCCCCAATGTACCCTTACGCATTAACAAAATTCCAAGGAGAAGAAGCTGTATTACATTGGAACAAAGTTTATGGTTTAAACACAATATCATTAAGGTTATTTAATGTTTATGGTCCGAGAAGTAGAACTTCAGGAGCATATGGCGCAGTTTTTGGTGTCTTTTTAGCTCAAAAGCTATCAAATAAACCTTTCACGATAGTTGGAGACGGCAATCAATTACGGGATTTTATTTTCGTAACAGATGTTGTTAATGCTTTTATAGAATCAGCTAAGTCTAACATTGAAAACGATGTATTCAATGTAGGAACTAATAAACCTAATAGCATTAATAAATTAGTTCAACTATTAGGTAATGATAATGGTGTTGTAAATTTACCTAAACGAAAAGGTGAACCCCAACAAACTAATGCAGATATATCATATATAAAATCTCAGATCAATTGGTCGCCTAAAGTAAATTTTGAAAATGGAGTCAAAATTATGCTAAAAAATATAGAGAATTGGCAAGGGGCTCCTATATGGGATGAAAAATCCATAGCAGAACAAACTAAAACTTGGTTTAAATACATGAACTGAATAAAATTTAATGAATAAAAATTTTAAAAATAATAATAATCGATTATTAAAATCTTTAGATATTTTTTTACTAGCAAGTAAAGTAAGGGAGCTGTCTTATTCACCTATACCTATAAATTATAAAAGAATAATTTTATTAAAACCCATTTTTCTAATTATAGTCAAACTAATGTATCCCCCTTTACAAAGAAACAATACGAAGGGGAAAAACCTTCTTTCAGTTTTATATATTAAATTAATAAATAATATAATTTTCTTATCGGAGATCCTAACTTTAATATTTATACATATTCTGATTTGGAATTTGAGAAGACCTAACATTTTTAAAAACGTTATATATAGTATTTACAAAAAATTAAATGATGATTCATATGAACATAACAATATTAATGGCTATATATATTCAAGTAAAAATGAAGACCCTTTAATAGAAGCCTGCTTAGTAGCACGGTCAGCAAATAAACACGGTATATATGCTGACATATTAATAAAAAGGTTCAAGTCTGACTTACCTAATCTGAAGAGTAAAAGTTGGTTAAGCTTTTTTCTAGCTGAAATTAGAAATGAAAAAGACTCAAAATACCTGAATAGTATTATTCAGCAAGAAAGTTCTAATATAAAGCCTAATTACATAGAAAAATATACAAAAGCTAATTTAAATTACGGAATTGTAATTGCAGCAATGTTTGATTCTCCAACATTTCAAAGTTCTGTCAACAGCATATTAAACAGTGATTTTAATGGAGATATAGTTGTAGCTGAAGATGGAAGAACACAAAATAAAAATTGTGAAGAATTTTGTAAATCTATAGGAGTAAAGTATATTAAAAACAAAAGCTGGCAAGGAATATCCGGAACCTTAAATATTGGAATTGATCATTTGGATCCGAAAACAGATATAGTAATCATAGTACATAGTGATGTTTTGTGGCCAAATTATTGGTTTAAACAATTAGATGCTGCTTGGAGTTCAGTTGATAAATATCAAAAAATAGCTCAAATTGGACTAGGTTATGTACAATTTCGTGCAGGAACAGATTCTACGACCAAAGAACTCTTTAACCAAGGTGAATATGACCATTTAGTTAAAATTCTCAAATCATCAAAAGATTTTGATAGATTAACAAAAAAAATTGACGATGTTCAAATTCATGATCCTAGCCTACAATTTGGTTTAAACCGAGAACCATGGCATGACAATCCGCACAAAATAAGATTTATGACAGGAAAAACTTGTATTGCCGCATCTTTTCCCAAAAAATACTGGGAAGGTTTTGGGAAATATGACTCTTCAATTCCATTCGGACATGAAGGAGAAATGCAAATTAATGCAGCTAGAGATAAAAAATGGACAATCTATTTTAACAATCCACCGCTAATTCATATGCGCAGCGATGATACTCATAGGTTGAATAAAGAAGAAAAAAATTATTTTTCTAATATGATGAATAATACACATCCAAAATTTGAAGAAAAATATGGCTGGAAATTAGACCATTTCGAATTAACTAACTTTAGTGAAGTTAGAATCATTCATTATAAAGAAATCACTAATGCTATTAATAAAATGGATTTTGATAGTATTGATTATATTTTTGAAGAACTTTTTCAAAGATTAAAATCTAAAGTTTTATCAAATTGCGAACATAATTGGTGCCCAAGTAGATCTGTATGTACATATATCTAAATAATAAATTATTGGAGTAATAATAGTTGAAAAAAATTCATAACAAAATTCAAGACATATTTGAATTATCTGAAACTTTAAAAAAACATAAACTAAATGGACAAAAAACAGTACTATGCCATGGAGTTTTTGATCTTCTCCATATAGGCCATATAAAATATTTTGAGGAAGCTAAGTCATCAGGAGATATATTAATTGTAACCATAACTCCAGATAAATATGTTAATAAAGGCCCTCACAGGCCTGCTTTTAGCGAAAATCTCAGAGCCGAATCTATTGCGTCACTAGAATGTGTCGACTTTGTTGCAATAAATCAATGGCCTACAGCAATAGAAGCGATTAAAGCACTTAATGTTGATATATATGCTAAAGGACCTGATTATAAAGATCCAAATAATGATATCACTGGAAATATTTCTAAAGAAGAAGATGCAGTTAAATCTATAGGAGGTAAAATTATATTTACTGACGACATTGTATTTAGTTCTTCAAATTTAATTAATAAATATATTTCAATATATGATCCCAAGATTAAAGATTAT
>MDTE01016855.1_pt1 | contig 89009 bp, 78 predicted proteins | sample 811231 | NCBI WGS metagenome assembly MDTE01 (sample SAMN05326651, study PRJNA326480) | marine metagenome | isolation source: seawater | place: Indian Ocean: Red Sea | collected 2010 | reverse complement strand
TATTGCGCAAGAAGATGCACTGCTATGGTTGCGGCAGCTCGCCGATGCAGATAAATCTGGCGATTTTGGTTTTGTTAGTATGCCTGTTCTCACATCCGCTGTGGCTAGCTAACAGCGCATGGGAATGTATTTCTATAAGAGTTATTTTGGGTAAATCTCATGTGTAATGATCAATCATTTATTATCAATTACAGCGAGGTCACACAAAAATGAAAAAATCAGAGATGAGGGAGTTAATCCTTGATGCTAAAGAAAATTCTGGTATGAAGTTCTTCCACAATATTACGTGGAAAATGGTCAATTAAGACATCACAATAAGACTAATCTATTTTTTGGGATAGCCTCAATGAAGAGCAGAAGTGGCTTACTAAAATCTTCAAGATCATTGATATTTTTGTTGTCGATTGGATTGCTTATGGGATTACTCATGGCACTGGTTTCAAACTGTTTTGTACTTGGCGTTGAGTGGTTTACGTCCCAGAGGGAGCAGATTGGCTTAAGAAGTATGTCCTTTTCTAATTTTAATGTATCGTTTGCGCCTCTCATATTTTTGTTAGGTGCAGCTTGTTTGGTGTTGCTAATTAAGCGTGTATTTGGTATCGGGCGCTATCATGGGCCGGCGGATAGTATTCATGCAGCACATGTTTCTACAAATGAATTGGAACTAAAAAAGGGGTTTGGCTCAACTCTAGCAGCATTTGTTTCAGCTAGTGGAGGCGCTTCTGTTGGTCAATATGGGCCACTTGTTCACTTCGGGACCGTTGTCGGATGTTTTATCCAGCGTTACAGTAGCGGGCCTGTCTCAAACGATATATTTATTGGGTGCGGTGTTGCTGGTGCTATATCGGCCGGATTTAATGCTCCTTTAGCTGGTATCTTATTTGCGCATGAAGTTATATTGCGCCGACTATCGCTTCGCGCGATAGCACCCATTGCGATGTCGAGTATTGTTGCTGCTGCTGCGAGCCGCTGGGCTATAGGAGATCGCCTTTTGTTCGAATTGAAATTTCCAGATTTCTCACTTCTCGATCTATTACCAGGAATACTATTGACTGCACCAGTGTTTGCGTTAGTAGCTATCTTGTTTATGCTTGTAGTGTTGGGTACCGCAAGATTTGCAGCAGAAACTAGGATACGGCCAGCTTACTTAATTCTGATCGCTGCTTTGATTTGTGGAGCAACGGGCATTTTTTTCCCAGAAATTCTTGGACTTGGAACGGATACGATTAATAGTATGATTTCTGGCGAATTTGCTGTGACTTACTTGTGCATACTGTTTTTCGCGAAAGCGGTAATGACAGCTATTTGTGTTGGTTTTGGCTTATTTGGCGGAGTTGTTTTGCCTGCCCTGTTTATAGGAACAGCAGCTGGTGTTTTAGGCTCTCACGCCCTTGCAGCAATCGGTTTGGCTGCGGGATCAGCAGTTAGCGTAGCTGGTATGGCCGCAGTGGCAGCAGCCGTTATTGGTGCGCCGCTATCGACGATTATTCTACTTCTTGAAATCACGAAGTCTTACGAATTTGCAGTGGCAGCGATGCTGGCAGTAGTCACATGTACATTAATAACCAATGAATTCTTCGGTGCTTCACTTTTTGACAGACAACTACGCGAGAGAGGCATAGATCTTGACCGAGCAAGATAATATCAGGACAGCTAGACAACTAATTTACATAGATATAAAGCGCATCTTCAAACAGATGGTTTCCAGTTTTTCGACGACTGTATAAAAGCGTTGCATGCTGTGCTTTTATACACTTCTTTCCGCGAGATTAATGTTACTGTATGCTGAAACAGCTCGGAGTCACTTGGCAGTGCCGATATACCTGATTGCGAAGCAATGATAGATTGTGGAAGTATAGTGACGAGTCTGCCTATCCGTACCATCTCTATAATTACCCCCAAAGAATTTGCTTCTATTGAGATTGTTGGCGTGATGTTGTTTTCATGAAAATATCTGTCGGCATGTCGTCGCAATTCAAAGTTCTTATTCAGCATTACCAAAGACTCAGACGCCAATGTAGGCAGTATTTCAGCGCTTTTATTGTTGGCTAGAGGGTGTTGGTTTCCGACGGCGATACTAATTGAATCAGAAAGCAGCATCTGTGCATCAAGGTCATCCGATTTAGTACTAAGAATGTTGTCGCTAAAGCCAATGCCAATGTCGAGCTCATCATTCGTGAGTGCTGATTCAATATTATCCTGCGCCATTTCTAAAGCGGTTATTACAATGTTTGGATATTTTTTGTTAAACGTGTCTAGCAAAGAGCTAATCATGAAATCAGTAATTGGTGTCATCCCCAGACGGATGGTGCCGCGCCGCAACTCAGAGAGCTCATCGATGGCGCGTGTAGCTGCGTCTAGTTCAACTAACGCTGTTCTTGCGTAGGATAGATATACTTCACCCGCATCGGTTAATTTGATGGATCGCCTCGTGCGATCCAAGAGTAGAACTTCTAAAGAATCTTCTAAGCGTTTGATTTGTTGGGACAGAGTGGGTTGTGAAATATATAGAGCGTCCGCGGCTTTGGTAAAGCTCTTGTGTTCAGCTACCGCCACGAGATACTTGAGCGCCTTAGGAAAGACTACATTTCTATCCATAGATAATATCTATCATAATTATTGTATAAAAATCAGGTAACTTATACTGGACGCATTATATAGTTTGGTGCAGTATAAGGCTGCACGCAATTGGTTAGGGGCCGATATAACTTTGCGTGATGGTTAGACCAATATGTTTATTGAAAGGCTTATGCATATTCGTGTCGGTAAATCGTTTCTCTGGTTGCTGGCGATGAACTTTGAAGAAACTAATGTTCTTGTTGTGCATGATGCGCTTAGGACAGCCAAAGGGATTAATGTTGCTGTAGCAATTTATTGCTACCTTAAACTAGAGAGGAGAAGTTGGGGCGATGACGGAACGTGGCGTAAATATCAAGGTTCAGAATCTTACACATCGTTATAGTGCCAGAGGCCCTATTACTTTTGAAAATGTCCAGTTAGCTTCAAATAGTGGCGAGGTGCTTGCTATCATTGGCCGATCTGGTTGTGGTAAGTCAACACTGCTACATATTTTAGCTGGGCTCCTGCGGCCAACTTCGGGGACTGTACACCTTGATGATACCTTGGTAGTAGAGCCGTCGCCTCGCTGGGTGATGATGTTTCAGGCGCCTCATCTTTTTCCATGGATGTTGGTGTCGCAAAATGTCGGTATTGGTTTACGTTTTGCACGGTGGGGAAAACAGAAAATTCATAAGAGAGTCTCAGAAACGCTACAGCTTGTTGATTTAGAGGATTACACTGATTCTAACGTGCAGGATCTTTCTGGTGGTCAGCAGCAACGAGTAGCGTTGGCCCGTTCGTTGGTTATGGAGCCTGAACTGCTAATGCTTGATGAGCCGTTTTCTGCCCTTGATGCGTTCACTCGCTCTGCCTTGCAGCACGATGTTCGGTCTATTTCTAAGCGTCTGGGGATCAATCTAGTGATTGTCACCCATAATATTGATGAAGCAGTTATTATGGCTGATCGGGCGGTAATTATGGCTGGGTCGCCAGGTAAGATAGTGCATGAAATGCCCATCAATCTTGAGGACCCACGAGATAGTCAGGATCCTAAGATGCAAGAAATGCGCACCAAACTTATGGAGGCATTTCGTGAGGCTACCCACGCGCCAAATTATGAGTCAAACTCTGGCTAATTGCTAATTCTCGCCAATATCTAAGTTTCTGGGAAGCGCACAAACGAGCACTTATTGAAATCTATTAGCCTAGGCAGGAGCCAAAGTAATTATCTTTTCTTCCAGAACACAAACGAATATATGCAAGGCGAGAAACTGTTGTGAGTAATGCTGTAACCTCCGATACAGGTGGTCGATTCCTAGCTATTTTGACCATAATAGTTAAGCGTGTCCTTTATGCGGCTATTGGTTTGGGCGTCTTATACTTTTTTTGGTGGCTTGGTGGTTGGTTGCTCTATAACGACCCTGCAACGAGAAGTTTTGCTACGTTCGGCCCTATGTCAGCTTTTGATGAGGTTCCGTATCTTATCGAAGATGGCACTATTTCTAGAGCAATCAACGCCAGCAGCTATCGTCTCGGCATGGGTCTTCTGGTAGCTATTCTCACTGGAGTCCCCGTTGGAATTCTTATGGGTCGTAGCCGTGTGTTCAAGCAGTTAAGTAATACTCCATTTCAATTTCTACGCATGGTGAGTCCATTATCTTGGGAGCCTATTGCAGTAATCGCTTTCCCAACATGGGATTCTGCAATTATTTTTCTAATCGCGATGGCGGCAGTTTGGCCGGTCGCCTTTGCTACCGCTGCTGGTTTGGCTAAGCTGGATCCGGCATGGTTTAAGGTTTCAAGGAATCTAGGAGCCAAGCCATGGCATATGCTTACACAGATTATTCTCCCAGCCATTGCGTTTGATGTTCTCACGGGTGTTCGATTAGCAGTAGGGGTAGCATGGATTGTTATAGTGCCAGCGGAGTTTCTTGGCGTTACGTCGGGTCTCGGCTACTCGATACAAGATGCTCGAGAGAATCTGATGTATGAACATTTAGCAGTTCTAATTCTTGTGATAGGTGCCATAGGTTTTGTACTCGATGGGATTTGTACCGCTCTAATTAAACGATATAGCTGGCATCGTCAGGTATGAAAGGTTCCAATACTCAAACTGTCGTTCGCCATCAGGGCATGACATTTTACACAGTGATGAGATCAGAGTGGCTACATAGAATTCTGTATACACTAGCTGGGTTTTTAATACTAATTCTTCTTTGGTGGGTCGGCGGTTGGGCGCTTTCGACTTCTCCCAAAACTGAGCATTTCATAAAATTTGGTCCAATACCAACATTTCAAGCCTTTCCTATGTTGCTCTCCACGGGTTATATCGCTGAGCAGGTATGGGCGAGCGGATATCGTTTGGGTGTAGGCCTTCTTATGGCGATTATCTTCGGTGTCCCAATTGGAATACTAATTGGCCGCAGTCGAGTTTTCCTTGAGATTAGTAATGAGCCGTTCCAGTTGCTAAGAATGATAAGTCCGTTATCTTGGATGCCTATAGTCGTATTTCTATTTCCAAAATGGGACCAAGCTATTATATTCTTGATAGCCATAGCGGCAGTTTGGCCAGTTGTATATGCAACGGCTGCTGGGCTAGCTAAAGTCGACCCAGCATGGTTTAAGGTTTCAAGGAATCTAGGAGCCAAGCCATGGCATATGCTTACACAGATTATTCTCCCAGCCATTGCGTTTGATATTTTGACGGGCACGCGTCTAGCTCTTGGTGTAGCCTGGGTGGTTCTTGTGCCAGCTGAATTTCTTGGGGTGAGCTCAGGTCTTGGCTATTCTATCAAGGATGCACGCGAAACACTCTCTTATGATCATCTTTCAGCTATGGTACTTGTAATCGGGATTATGGGATTTATTCTTGATATTATTATTGCTTGGTTGATAAAACGTTATAGCTGGCATAGAGGATGATGAAAGCTATTATGAGGAGATGTAACGATGAAATTATTTAATAGTATAGTAATTACCACGTTGCTTGCAGGTTTGTTAGCGGGGCTGGTTACAGCGGGTAGTCAATATCTCACTACAACGCCCCTTATCATTCAGGCTGAGACGTATGAAGGTGGTGGACATGATCATAGTTCACATGCCACGGAAGAAGATACAGAATCACACGAAGGACATGATCACGATCATTCTGAAACTGCATGGTCCCCCGGAGAAGGATTTGAAAGGTTTTTTTACACGTCAGTTACAACGATAGCTACAGCTTTTGGTTTTGCCGTAGTGATGCTCGTTGCTATGATCTTCACAAAGGAAAACATAACCACAAGGCGCGGTCTGGCCTGGGGGGCTGCTGGTTTTGTTGCTACTGGATTAGCACCTGCGCTTGGCCTTAGCCCGGAGCTACCTGGTTCCGCAGCGGCAGCGATAGAAGCAAGACAGATTTGGTGGACAGGTACAGTAGTTGCGACATCCATTGGTCTCTGGTTGTCGATTAAGATATCTTCACCACTTGCACTTATTGGTGGCATCCTTTTAATTCTGCTTCCACACATCATTGGTGCACCGCAACCTCAGCAGCTAACAAGCCTAGTTCCCGGAGAATTAACAGCTCATTTTGTCTCCGCTTCTCTTGTTACCCATGCAGTGATGTGGTCACTGGTCGGAACTCTTACTGGCTATTTTTGGACCCGCTTTGGAATCTCTAAGGACGTTGTATGAGCAACAACAATAATCCAGTTCATGGTGGGGGGGTGCGCATCTATATATGTACTGCATGCGATTACGGCAATGTAGCTCATATCGAATGTAAGACTACTGGCCAACATTTGTTTGACCAAGTAGTTGCAGTCTGTGGACTACAAGCTGATGTAGAAGTTGTGCCCGTCGAGTGTTTGGCTGTTTGTGATAGGCCTGTAACTGTCGCCTACCAGGCCCCGAAAAAGTGGAGCTACGTTTTGGGTGGTGTTGATCCAACGAGAGATGCTGACGATGTGCTAGCAGCAGCTAAAGCAATCGCGAATTCGGTTTCTGGTATACCTTCAATGTCTGAACGACCTTCATTCTTCTTGAGTGGCGTTATCAGCCGTTTGCCTCCAACTAATTTTTCTCTACCAAGTAATGATTAGTACAATATTAAAGTTGTGATTTTATGGTTCCTTATTTAGAGTTTATTAATTGGGTAGGAGTATTTTCAATAGTCTTCTCGTAGTAGTAGCAGTCAATATTAGATCAATGTTATGTGAAGAGGTGATCTTTATAAATTTACCCTTGAATACCCAGCAAAGAATTAGCGAACCAATGATTAGCGTGACAACACGCTCTATCAGGTTCAGAATGTCCACCTATTTATTTAGTTAGGGGTAGAATGCTAATGGGAAAAGGTTGTGTTTGACTGGTTCGAGTCTAGGCTTAATCCTTATCCCACAGAAGAGCCCGGACCACCTCCCTCGGGCTTAGTTGCGTTTTGCTGGCATTACACTAAGCCAGCTTGGCGATGGCTAGTAGTAATGTCATGTGCAACTGCGTTGATTGCTGCGGGTGAAGTGTATCTATTTGGATTTCTTGGAAGTATCGTGGACTGGCTGGTTATCAGTGATCGGGAGGGGTTTTTCGGCAGAGAGAGTGAAGATTTGGTATGGATGGGCGCCGTATTGCTCGTGCTTTTGCCTCTAGTCACACTATTCCATTCACTTTTAGTGCACCAAACTTTATTGGGAAACTATCCTATGATTGCGCGATGGCAGATGCATCGTTATCTGCTAAAGCAAAGTATGCGCTTTTTTGCTGATGAATTTGCTGGGCGTGTTGTTACAAAGGTAATGCAAACTTCGCTAGCAGTTCGCGAAAGTGTAATGAAACTTCTTGATGTTTTTGTCTTTGTTGGTGTCTTTTTTATATCTATGGTTATTCTCATCGGATCAGCCGACTGGCGGCTAATAGTGCCTCTAGTTATCTGGGTTATAGTCTATAGCTCTTTGATTGTTATTTTCGTCCCTAAGCTAAAGAATCTGTCGAGAAGACAGGCAGATGCACGTTCTGCAATGACCGGCCGAGTCGTTGATAGTTATACTAATATAACAACGGTTAAACTATTTTCACATGCTGGAAGGGAGGCTATATATGCTAGAGAAAGCATGGATTCCTTCTTGGTTACTGTTCATCAGCAAATGAGGCTGGTCACCGTATTTAACGCGAGTGTCTATTTTATTAACTGCCTGGTGGTTTTTGCTGTGGCTGCGATTGCAATGTTGTTATGGTTTAACGCGAATATTTCGGTTGGTGCAATAGCTGTTGCAATTGCTCTATGTTTGAGAATTAATGGGATGTCTCAGTGGGTGATGTGGGAGGTGTCTAGCCTGTTTGAAAACATAGGTGTGGTGCATGATGGTATGGCAATGATGATAAAACCACACACCGTTAGGGATACTGCAGATTCTGGAGAAATAGTTCTAGGTCCAGGAGAAATAATTTTCAGTAGGATAGGTTTTAGTTACGAAAGAGGCAACAAGGTTATAGATGATTTTTATTTAAAGATTAATCCAGGAGAAAAGATCGGAGTGGTTGGTCGCTCTGGAGCAGGGAAGACCACCTTAATTAACTTACTGCTTAGATTTTATGATGTACAGTCAGGAAAAATCCTTATAGATGGCCAAGATATATCTTTAGTTACTCAAGACAGTCTCCGGTCAATGATTGGAGTGGTTACTCAAGATACATCATTGTTACATCGCTCGATTAGAGAAAACATCGCATACTCCGCTCCCGAGGCGTCTGATGCTGATATTGTTGATGCGGCAAAAAGTGCTAGCGCCTGGGAGTTTATTCAGGATTTGAAGGATGCGCGTGGTCGCAAGGGTCTGGACGCTCATGTTGGCGAGAGAGGCGTCAAGCTGTCGGGTGGTCAGCGGCAAAGGATTGCTTTGGCTCGGGTATTTCTCAAAGACGCGCCAATTTTAGTGCTAGATGAAGCGACATCGGCGCTTGATTCAGAGGTTGAAGCAGCCATTCAAGACAATTTGTTCAAGTTGATGCAAGGCAAAACTGTGATCGCTATCGCTCATCGTCTATCGACCATCGCACAGATGAGTCGGTTAGTTGTAATAGATAAGGGGGTCATAGTTGAATCTGGTACTCATGATGAACTGGTAGACAATTCTTCGATCTATGCCGATTTGTGGTTTAGACAGTCGGGTGGATTCTTGGCACCCGACGAGTATGTTGGAAAACCTGAGGCCGCATGAATCATGTTAGCTCCCATGCTGATATAAGGACTACAATCGGAGGCTAAGATAGTATGTGTGGTAGATTCGCTAGACACAGTGACCCAAGAGATTTTCGCCAGTTCCATGATTTCATGGGACTGTCTGAATTGGCAGATCTAGCTCCGAGCTACAATGTTGCACCTTCAGATAAAGCTTTAGTTGTTCGCATCATGAATTCGGAGCAGCCTATAGCCTCTATACTAGTCTGGGGATTAAAGCCCAACTGGTTTGGGGCGTCTAAAAAGACTCCGCCAATTAATGCTAGAAGTGAGACGATAGACAGTCGACCGATGTTCCGTGAAGCGTTTGCAAAAAGGCGGTGTTTGGTGCTTTGTGATGGTTATTATGAGTGGCAGAGAAGGTCTTCTGGCCCTAAGCAGCCATATTACATATATGCTCCCACTATGAAGCCATTTGCTCTTGCCGGTCTTTGGGAATGTAATGAACATGTTGAAATCAAACCATTCGACACTTTTTGTATATTGACTGTGCCGGCCAATAAAGATATTGGCCATATTCATGAGAGAATGCCACTGAGGCTGCCCTACAATTATTACAACGACTGGCTAGATTCGACAGTATCTGGCAGCGAGCTCCTAGATGAACTAATGCAATCCGAACATAGCGATTGGGAATCGTATCCAGTAAGTAGGTACGTTAATAAGCCTATGAATAATTCTAAACGTTGTACAGAACCGCTTCTTGTAGCAGATAAGATTTGAAGAGCAAGTAGCCTGCTTATCTTTTAAGGTTGGCAGTGTCTCTGATGCTAATAGCTTCAATAATGTTGGCATTAAACCGATATCTCTCGATCCAATAATCTAATTCCTATTAAGCGAATATTAAATGATTTGAACCCCGAAAACAGTTACGCAGTTTCTGAGATAGCTTCTCTACTGAGCAGTGTTTGGACCGCTGTTAGGGGGTCAAGATTCTCGAATAATATACGATACACTTGCTCTGTAATAGGCATCTTAATATCCATGTTTTTACTTTTATTATGAATAGCGCGCGCACTATGTAGACCTTCTGTTTCTTGCCCGATTTCGTTGAGTACATCCGGCAGGCGCCCCCCTTGACCAATTCCAATTCCTAGCCTTCTGTTCCGTGAACTATCGTCAGTGCAAGTTAGAACTAAATCGCCAATTCCTGTTAAGCCAACGAAAGTTTGGGCTTGAGCACCTAGTGCAACGCCCAATCTAATCATTTCTGCTAAACCACGCGTGATAAGGGCAGCTCGAGCATTTGAACCGAAGCCGAGTCCGTCGCTGACACCCGATGCTATTGCCATTACATTTTTTACTGCGCCTCCGATCTGAACACCTATAAGATCCTCACTTGTATATATTCTAGTCCGGTCGTTACGAAACCAGACAGCGAACGATTCTGTTTCGACTGATCTATTGGACGCGACAGTCATAGCTGTAGGTAGCCCAGCTGCCACTTCTTGTGCAAAACTAGGTCCTGATAGAATGGCTTTATGCATATCTTGGCCAATCACATCATCAAAAACTTCACTCATAAGAGCTCCGCTAGATGCTTCCAATCCCTTCGTTCCCCAACAGAAGTGGTACTCTGATTGTGCCGAGATATTTTCTCTGAGTTGAAGTAATGTGCTTCGAAAGGCGGTACTTGGTACAGCGATAACTATCTTCTTGGTCTGGTTTAATACAGAAGATAAACGACTGGTAGGTACTACATTTTCGGGTAGCATGAAATCAGGCAAATAGCGGACATTACATCGCTGACTCTGGAGATATTCTATATGTTTATCGGAGTGATCCCAAAGCAGTACCTTTCGTGCTTGTCTTGCTGTAAGCAGGGCAAGAGCGGTACCCCAAGAGCCAGCTCCGAGTACAGCTAATGTTTCTAGGTTCGACAATATGCTAGAAAAAGACCGACGGTTGATTAGTGCGAGACGATATTATCGCCCAGACTATCCGTTTCCGAATTTTGCTTTTGTTCATACATCGCTTCAAAATTAACTGGTTGGAGCAGCAATGATGGAAACCCCCCTTCGGTAACAAATCTATTGATATTTTCCCTGAGAAATGGGAATAGAGCATTTGGAGCCGCCGCTTCCAAGGCCCTTTCATGCTGTTTTGGCTCGAAGCCTCTAATAGTGAACACACCGGCTTGCTGTAGCTCTACTAAGAAAGCAGTTTTCTTGTTGCTCGTTGCTGTTATCGTAACATTGATAATGACTTCATACTGACCGACTTCTGTGTCGAGACATTGATGAGAGATTTGTAGCTGAACATCAACTTTAGGTTCATAATTGGAGTCCGCAAAGACTTCTGGGCATCGCGGAGACTCAAAAGAAGCATCTTTTATATAAACCCGATCAAAATTAAAAACTACGCTTTGTGTGTCGGCAACCATTTTGCTGATCTACCTTAATGATGTATCGTTTGTTCAGCGTTCAAGGGGGAGGTTTTCTTTCTCCCAAGAAGCAAGACCACCGCTTAGAGTATATATGTTAGGAAAATTATTTTTCTTCAGTATCGAGGCAGCTTTGTTGCAGCGTTGATTATTTCTACTTGAGAGCACTATGGGTATCCCCTTCGATCGATACTTATCTAACCGACCAATATCTTTTGCAAATTGACTGATTGGCATATTTATGGCTTGTGGGATATGACCTTTTTTAAATTCAGCCGGCTCCCCCACGTCTAGGATAATTGCATTATCGTGATTGACTAATTGTGGAAGCTGGACGGCCGTTACAAGCTTTATTCCGCTACCTCGGCGACGAAGTGGTTCAAGAGCAAGTAAAGCGAGAATTACTAGCAATGCCGCAAAAAGGTGCCAATTTTGTTTAAGAAATTCAAATTCCATTATTGATATGCATCTGTGTTTTCGACGGTTTAGCGCAACAAATCATTATTAAGACCAGACCGATCAGAAACTTGATTTGGTGAGTTATTAGGGTTTCGATGAAGCAAAACATCGCGCGCGCCCAACATGAGCCGGCGAATTTTTGGCTCTCGATTCTATGGTAAACCTTGTTAGCATCCTTTCGTGATGTGAAAATCCTTTTGTTTCGCAGTATTGGGATATATTACTCTGCGACATACCTACTTGGTCAACGAGATCTATAAGGTTAAATTCCTATGTTAGAGCAACTATGTATAAAATCTTTGGTTGGAGTGAATGGCCTATTTTGAGCCTGCCTAAAGCGATATCAACTTACGCTTCAATAACGTCAATATTGGCTGGGATGTTTCAGGTATAGCCACAAGATTTCCGTTATTAAATCCAGAAAAAGCGTTTAATTACATGTATATTATACAATAATATTCGAATCATCTTCAAGTTTAGCGATGCTTTAAATTATGACTCCATGGGTCGACAATTGGAGAGGGAAAAGTTCTTAAAAGATAGAATGTTTCATTAATTTGATGCGATATAGTTTGGTTAACACCATGAGCGCGACTGATTGAACGTTAGAGCTATACTGGGCTACAAGGATCTTTAGCTCGGTGGCATTTGATTGAACAGGTAGCTTGTGAAGATAGTGTGATTGATTAAGCAACAATGACTAATTCATTATTCTGATGATATTCTCTTTACGCAAAAGTTGTTTATGCATTTTGCTTCTCCCGGTATTTGCCTGGACCATAGTCAATAGTTCCTATGTTCTTGGCGACTCAAGCCCTCCGGATGTTCCAATTTTGGAACTGCAACTTTTTGCAGAAATATTCGCCCGAATTAAGAGCCACTACGTCGAAGATGTGTCTGATCAACAGCTTCTCAATGACGCTATCGAAGGTATGTTAAGGGGATTAGATCCGCATTCCACTTTCCTGGATCGAGAAAGCTATAAGGAGTTGGATGTTGAGACTTACGGGCGATTTGGCGGGCTTGGTCTTGAAGTAGTTATTGAGAACGATTTTATCCGGGTTGTAGCGCCAATCGAAGGGTCTCCCGCCGACCTAGGTGGAATCAAACCAGGGGATAAGATCTTGAGGATAGAGGCTATCTTGGTAAATGGGATGTCTTTGGATGAAGTAGTAGAGCGGATGCGCGGACGTCCTGGCACAAAAATACAGCTATTAATCTCTAGGGATGATGGCAATGAGCCGTTCGAAATTACTCTTCAACGAGCCGTGATCCGTTTAGATAGTGTGCATAGCCAATTACTCGATGAGCGTTTTGGTTATATAAAGATCGTCCAATTTCAACCAGATACTGTCAAGGAGCTCCGCCAGCAAATTAGACTACTCGAAAGATCATCTCTAACGGGATTGTCAGGACTGATTCTTGATTTGCGCAACAATCCCGGTGGAATTTTTGATAGTGCAATAGCTGTGAGTGATCTTTTTCTAAAGGAAGGAGTTATAGTGACCACACGCGGGCGCGCTAGCGGAACAGAGCTTAGTTATCGTGCCACTGAAAACAATGTTCTTGATGGGGTGCCAATTGTGGTTATGGTTAACCGAGGCTCTGCTTCAGCATCAGAAATTTTCGCGGCAGCTTTACAGGATCATAAGAGGGCACTGATTTTTGGCGAGAGAACCTTCGGCAAGGGCTCGGTGCAGACTATATTACCTATGGATAATGGCGCTGCACTCAAGCTGACCACGGCTCGTTATTACAGCCCCAATAACAGTTCAATTCAAGCAAGTGGAATCTTGCCAGATGTCGCAAATGATGGATTAAAGTTTTCTGAGAATAATCGGATTGTTGACTCCGGTTTACGCGAGTCAGACTTGACGGGTCATCTATATAATGACGCAAGAGAAGAGATTGATAGTGATGTTAAAGGTAATTATGGAAGCCATAACTTAAAACATCAAGATTACCAAGTACAACAAGCCATCAATCTGCTAAGGGCTATGGTTCTTGCTCTGGAAGCGAATGAAGCCCCTAATTTACAGGCAAACTGATTAGCGTTAATTCATTCTTCCAAGGCGTGCTTATTCCTGCTTATGGCAGTGCCATGAACCAACTGTCTCGATCGAATTGTGCGCAAATAACCATGCCGATCCAGGTGTAATTCTAGTTGTGGGTTGCAATTCTCTCTTGGTTTGCAAAGTTCCTGACCATATTAATATATGCTCGGTGCCTAATGGACACCCCTGTGCTTCGTAGACTTCGCAAAATGAAAATCCGAATTGCGCTACTCTATAAACATTACGAGCAACTAGCAGATCATTGCACCCAGTTCGGCTAGCATTTAGAACAAATACTATCTGATTTTGTTGTGCTCTGCTGTTTAGAGTGTAAAACCGAATTTCGGACTCCTTATTCGTCATTGTTAGTGGCCCTTTTTGCCCGCAGCCACTTGCTATAAGTAACAGAAATAAAAGACCTAAGCAACGAATCTCCGGAATATTCTTTTTCATAAACAAGTACTTATTAACTTCGATTATGATTATATGTTGAGGCTCATGGCATGTTTTTACGTCGAGCTTCTATTTGGTTACGCGCATTTTGAATTTGGAGTAATACTTGTTCGGGTGCTGTGCCACCAAAATGATTTCTTGATTTAACCGATCCCTCGATATCCAAGATATCGAATACATCTTCTTCAATTTTATCGCAAAAACCTTGGAGAGTTTTGAGCGGTAGATTCGACAATTCAACATTTTGATGAGCTGCGTGTGCGACAGCTTGACCGACTGCGGAATGGGCATCACGAAAAGGTATCTCTTTGTTCACTAGGTAATCTGCCAGATCTGTAGCTGTTGTATATCCATCAATCGCAGCTAATCGCATTTTTTCTCGGTTAAAAATAATTCCAGGAAGCATTTGGCATAACATATCGATGCAAGAATCGATTGTTTCTATTGTGTCAAACAAGGGTTCTTTGTCTTCCTGATTATCTCTGTTGTATCCAAGAGCCTGTCCTTTCATAAGCACAAAAATGGCAGTTAAATTGCCAACAACACGCGCACTCTTACCACGAATCAATTCAACCACATCAGGATTTTTCTTCTGAGGCATTATGCTAGATCCAGTGCAGAAGTCATCACCAATTTGAATAAAGTCGAAACGTTGCGATGCCCATAGAGAAAGATCCTCGCAAATACGAGACAGGTGGACAGCAGTTAGAGCAGCCACCGATTGAAATTCCATAATGAAATCTCTGTCAGAAACTGAGTCGAGCGAGTTATTTGATAATTCTTCAAAACCTAGTTCATCCGCTGTCATCCTTCGATCAATAGCAAAGCTTGTACCCGCCAAAGCTGCTGATCCAAGTGGTGAAACATTTACACGCTTACGACAATCCGAAAATCGTTGTACGTCACGCTCGAGCATCTCTAGCCAAGCCATCAAATGATGGCCGCAACTTATAGGCTGTGCCGTTTGGAGATGTGTTAGCCCCGGCATAATCGTATGGATTTCACGTTCTGCTAAATCGATAATGACACTTTCCAGTCGATCGATATTACGGATTATATGGTCAATATATTTTCGTACATAAAGCCTCAAATCTGTTGCGACTTGGTCATTTCTTGATCTCGCAGTGTGTAGTTTTTTACCGGTATCGCCAATTAGCTCGGTTAATCGTGCTTCAATATTCATATGGACATCTTCATGACGATCTGACCACACGAACGACTCCGACTCAATCTCTTTGTTAATTTTATGAAGGCCAGAAACAATCATATCTCGTTCGTTTTCCGATAAGACACCACACTTGCATAGCATTCGAGCATGAGCTATTGAGCCAACTATGTCTTGCTCCGCCAAGAGACGATCGAACAGTTGAGATGATGTAAAAAGCTCTACGCTGGCATTGGTCTGATTACCGAATCTGCCGCCCCATAGTTTATTGCTTTTCATAGATTGATATTACGAAGCTCATTTCTCGTTCTTAGTCGATTTCGCGTCTTAATGAAGTCCTGATAAGTAGATAGCTATCGCCCGGATTTGTTTGGGCGAAAGGCCGGCTGCTATGGGTGTCATTATCGGATTCAGCCGTTGTTCCGACTTGAACAAAAGAAGTTGTGCTTCCGTGTACTTGCTATGTTGACCCGCAAGGCGGGGAAAGTTTGGTGGGATGCCACCACCAGCAGGTCCATGACAACCCATACATGCACTGCCTTGATAAAGCTTTTCACCTAGTTGTGCATTCTCTAATTGATCGTCACTAATTGTGTGCACCTTAGCTGTTTGTGACGCATACCACGCATCTAGATTACTCATATCTTCAGGTGTCAGCATCTGTGCCATACCAATCATAATCGTGTTGGTTCTATTTCCTGACTTAAAATTAGCTAGCTGTTGTTCGATATACCCCGGTACTTGCCCAGCTAGTGATGGATATTCTGGATTATCGCTATTACCGTCAGCGCCGTGGCAAGCTGCGCACACCACGGATTTAATTTGGCCTGCCTCAGGATCCCCACCCGCTGCGAAGCCAGTGCTTGTTATTGCACCCAAGGATAAAATCGAGATGATAATTATTAATTGTTTCATTAAGCTATACCTTAGTTCCAGTATGGTAGTCAGGTTAAAGAAAGAGCCTAGCATTGATGTTATGTGCAGTGCCAACGTACACACAAGCCTGGTTTCCGTACTTTTTGAGATTATTTGATTAAACTAGCGTAGATTATAACTCGTGATGGAAAAACTTAGCGATCCGCGATACCTCAGAGAAGCACATTTTATATGCAGCGCTCATGTTGAACGAGAGTGGCCCCAGGATCAGGGTAGAGAGGTCGCTTTCGCTGGCCGATCTAATGTTGGGAAATCAAGCGCTATTAATGCTATTACAGGCCACACACGCTTAGCTCGTACTAGCAAGACCCCTGGTCGGACGCAGCAAATAGTTTTCTTTGAAGTTGATTCTGAAAGGCGTATCGTAGATTTGCCAGGATATGGTTATGCCAAAGTCCCAAAACACCTACAGCGTCATTGGAAGAAACTTGTCCAGCGTTACCTGGAATGCAGGGCATCCCTCCGCGGTCTCATTTTGCCCATTGATATAAGGCGAGGCCCGGGCGATCTTGATTATGTTTTATTCAAGTGGTGTGATTTAAATCAGCTGCCTATTCATATTCTTTTTACTAAATGCGATAAATTAAGTCACGGCGCTGCTCGCACTGCCTTGATAAAATTTAATCAAGAAATCGATTTTGAATGTGTTACAACGCAACTATTCTCCGCTCACCGTAAAGTTGGAGTAGAGATAGCTATTCATAAAGTTTTAGCCTTATTACGAGATTAACATTAGCTATGAGCGGCAGCCCAGCTCTTGCCAATACCAACATCAATGCTCAGTGGTACTTGCAGTTTCGCAACACTACTCATTATTTGATTTACGCTTTTGACCGCTGCATCTAGTTCTGAGGAAGGAACCTCTATGACTAGCTCGTCATGGACCTGTAGAATGATTCGGCTTCCGAGTTTTTCTTCACTGATCCATTTGTCAATGTCAAGCATTGCTAATTTGATTAAGTCAGCGGCGGTCCCTTGCATTGGTCCATTTATCGCAGCTCGCTCTGCAGCTTGTCTACGAGCGTGATTGCTAGAATTAATTTCGTTTAGATATAAGCGACGGCCAAACACAGTTTGCACATATTTTTTGTTTCTCGCTAACTCCCTTGTTTGCTCCATAAAAATTTTTACACCAGGATAGCGATTGAAATATAGATCTATGTACTCTTGTGCCTCCGCTCGTACAATGCCCAGCTGGCGTGCTAATCCAAACGCTGACATACCATAAATTAAACCAAAATTTATTGCCTTCGCACTTCGCCTTTGATCACTTGTGACTTCATCCAGGCTCACCCCAAAAACCTCCGAAGCTGTAGCAAGATGGACATCTTGCTCGTTGGAAAACGCGGCCATAAGTCCTTCGTCTTGAGATAGATGAGCCATGATGCGGAGTTCAATTTGCGAGTAGTCAGCAGACAAGAGCACATGATCTGATTTTGGAATAAATGCCTCTCGAATTTTTCGACCCTCAGGAGTTCGGATAGGAATGTTTTGCAGATTTGGGTCCGTCGAGGAAAGACGCCCTGTACCGACAGCGGCCTGATGATATGATGTATGAACACGGCCAGTTTTTTCGTGGACAAGTTCAGGTAGTTTTTCGGTGTAGGTTGATCTGAGTTTGCTGAAACTCCTATGCTTGAGAATTAGCTGAGGCAATTCATGCTCTAATGCTAGTTCTTGGAGAGCGCTCTCTGCGGTAGACGGTTGGCCCTTAGGTGTTTTGCTCCTAACAGGCAACTGAAGTTTTTCGAATAACACTTCTTGTATTTGACGTGGGGAAGCTAAATTGAATGCAGTATCTGCAATAGAATATGCTTTCTCCTCAATCTCTTGTACAAGCTTGAGTAGTTCAGAACCTTGAGTAGCTAACATTTCTGCGTCGACCTTTACCCCAGTTCGTTCAATCGTTGACAACACCGGAATAAGAGGGATTTCTATGTTTTCAAATAGTTGCAAGAGTTCTCTTTTTGCTTGCAGCTTTATGTACAGCGTCTCATGTAATTTGAGGGCTATCTCGGCGTCTTCAGCAGCATACGGGCCAGCTCGAGCGAGATCAATCTCATTGAACTTTAGTTGTGATTTTCCTTTGCCAGCAATATCACTAAAAGACGTGGTGCCATGACCGAGATATTTGAGAGCTAACGAATCGATGTCGTGTCGGGAGGCGGTACTATTGAGGACATAGGATTCAAGCATTGTGTCAAATCTTATGCCCTGTAGGCATATGCCGTGATTTAGTAAGACGCTACGGTCATATTTTAAGTTTTGACCAATCTTATGAATCTTCTCGTTTTCAAATAATGGCCTCAGCTTCTCAAGAGCGAGCTCTCTATTCAGTTGATGAGGCGCGCCTTCATAGTTATGGGCAAGGGGCAGGTATGCTGCCACTCCAATTTTGTCAGTAAAGGATAAACCCACAATTTCAGCTTGCATTACATCTAGTGAAGTTGTTTCAGTGTCAAGGGAAAAGTAAGGTGAGTTCTCCAGCCTATGTATCCAACTATCCAGCATCGACTCACTAAGAATAATTTCATAATTCTCTTGGATGTTGGATTTACGAGATACATCATCTTCATTTTTGCCCAATTCTGATAGCCATGTCTTAAACTCGAGTTCAGTATACAGCTTTCTAAGCAGCTCGATATTGGGAGGCGCTGGACGAAGTTTATCGATTGATTGTTCTATTGGTACATCTAATTTAATAGTAGCAAGTTTCCTGGTGAGCGGTAGTTGATCTAGAGATAATCCTAAATTCTCACCTGCTTTTCCAGAAATTGATCCAGCGTTCTTAATAATCTCATCAAGAGATCCGAATTGAGTTAACCATTTGGCGGCTGTTTTAGGTCCGACTCCGGGAACACCAGGTATGTTGTCTGACGTGTCCCCTACAAGTGCGAGATAATCTATGATTTGATTTGGAGATACTCCAAACTTTTTTTCGACTTCTAGCTTGGTGTATCTAAGATCCTTCATTGTATCAATTAACGCTATTTTTTCATCAACCAACTGGGCCAAATCTTTATCGCCACTAATAATTATTACATCCATTTCAGTTTTTGATGCTTGAATAGCTAGTGTCCCTATTACATCATCTGCTTCGACCCCTTCGATGCAGAGGATTGGTAAGCCAAGGGCATCAATTAACTCATTGATAATACTGAGTTGGGATCTAAGCTCTGGTGGCATCGGTGGCCGATTGGCTTTGTAATTAGGATATAGTTTGTCTCTAAATGTCGGGCCGGGCGCATCAAAAATGACTGAGAAGTTCGTGGCTTCATACTCTCGTATAAGCCTCCGCAGCATATTTACAATACCATAGACAGCGCCCGTTGATTGCCCCCTCGAATTTACAAGATTCGGCATTGCGTGAAATGCACGGTACAGGTAAGACGACCCATCAACCAAGACGATTCTATTCACCATTTGCTAAATCCTATCACCAAGCATCTAAATCTTTTGCGTTGTATCGTTTGTGCGGCGCATTATAGAGCTGAGTATAAGGGTTACTTTAGTTCTATAGACTTGAAATGTCTCAAGGATCGCGGTATTTCGCAGAAAGCTTTACAATAACTGGGTTACTGTTGGATCTATTGAATATCTTAAAACCTTCTTGTGGTGAAATTGTTTGTCCGGATCGCAGTTATTTAAACTATATGAGTATACTGAATCCTAACAGGTTCCATTTCATCTTTCCTCGTAAAACTAAGGGGACTATTTTACGGTGAGTTTTGTGGATTATTTTAAATACGTTGACAATCAGTATTATGGAGAGGAGCTATCATTATCTGAGATAGCTGCAAAGGTAGGGACTCCCTGCTACGTATATTCTCGTGCTACGATCGAGCGACAGTGGCGTGTTTTTGATTCCGCATTTGATTCATATCCGCATCGGGTATGTTATTCTGTAAAGGCTAATTCGAATCTTGCCGTGCTTGATGTATTGACCAGGCTGGGTTCAGGCTTCGATATCGTTTCAGCAGGAGAGCTGCATCGCGTTATGCGCGCCGGTGGAGATGCTGGAAAGATTGTCTTTTCCGGTGTTGGCAAGAGTGATACTGAACTTTGCCATGCCCTTAAAGCAGGGGTTGGTTGTTTAAACATTGAGTCAGAGTCGGAATTGCATCGGATCCAAGCCGTTGCGCAAGAGTTGCGAGTTAAAGCGCCGATTTCTATAAGAGTTAATCCAGACGTTGATGCAAATACACACCCGTACATCGCAACTGGTTTGCGCGATAGTAAGTTTGGGTTAGGCGCTCGAGACGCAGAGAGAGTTTTTGTTTTAGCTGCGGCTATGCCAAACATTGAGATTAAGGGTATTGCTTGCCACATTGGATCACAACTTACGGAAACTCGGCCATTTATTGATTCTCTTGAAAAGTTAATTGATTTCATTGGCCAATTAGCTCGCGTAGGCATTGGGCTGTCGCATATCGATATAGGAGGTGGCCTCGGGATCATTTACCATAATGAAAGCCCTCCTACACCTGATCAGTATGCGAATGCCTTGATTAATGTTCTAAAAAGGCGGAAATGTAATCTCCCAATTATTATTCAGCCAGGCCGAGCAATCGTTGGTAATGCTGGAGTTCTGTTGACAAGGGTTGAATATTTGAAGATGAGTTCGGATCGCAACTTTGCCGTAGTGGATGCGGGTATGAATGATCTGCTTCGACCGGCCCTATACCAAGGCTTTCACGAAATATTGCCAGTGCGTCTCAGTGGATCGAGTACGAGACACGCTTACGATATCGTTGGCCCCGTTTGTGAAAGCGCAGATTATCTGGGCAAGGGACGCGTACTAGATATCGGAGAAGGTGATCTTTTAGTTGTACGTTCGGTTGGGGCATATGGTTTTTCAATGAGTTCAGAATATAACTCGCGATTGAGACTGGCTGAAGTGATGATAGACCGAGATAAATACTACGTCATTCGCAAACGACAAACAGTCGATCAATCGATGGAAAATGAGTCTTTATTACCCAGATAAGGCTCGGAAGTTACTATTGTATTGCTCCATAATAAAGTTATGAAAAATACAGAAAAATTTGATACGGCTAGCCGTTCATTTGTTTGGGCGATTTTTGGTATCGGCACGCTTATTAGTTTAGTGTTGTCGATTTGGAGTATTGGTATCGATAGTGTGATTAACAATGATGGTGTTATTTATGTGCTCGCTGCTGAACTACTTTCGTCTGGAGACTGGGAATCAGCCCTTGAAATTTACCGCTGGCCATTTTACCCGTGGTTAATTATGCTAGTTGGCGATACGTTAGGAATATCCTATAAGATTGCTGGACACTCACTCAATTCAGTCTTTTTTGCTCTGATTGTTATATTTTTTGTTGACGCAGTTCGTGCTTTTGGAGGCGTTTCACGGATGGTGCTAGTTATTGCTATGTTAATAGCATTGGCGCACCCAGCCTTCAACGAATATCGTGCATTCTTGATACGAGATCCTGGATATTTAGCTGCCTATCTTTTAGCTGTATGTTGTTTTGCACGTCACTGCAAACAGCCCTTTATCAGATATAGGGTAATAGCAACATTATGTCTTGTTGTTGCAACTCTTTTTCGTTTGGAAGGGTTGATTTTTCTGTTCTGCGCTCCGGTGATATTTAAGTTAGCGAATAACAGCATCGCAAGTTACGGTACGCGTCACTGGATAACTCTTTTGCTGAGCATTGGTCTAATTGTAGGTCTTGGCTCATTTGTTTTCTCTTGGTTATTGACCATGCCCACTAGTCATTTAACTTCTTTGGATTACATGGGCAGCCCAGTTCGACTTATGCTTGAGAGTTGGGGTTATATAGCCGAAGGAGTAAATGACAAGTTAGCGAGTTTGCGCGTATTTTTGGGCCCCTATTCAGCGAACAATACATATGTGTTATTTGGACTTGCTGTGTTTGCAGTTCTTGGTGCAGCAATATTAAATGAGTTAACAGTTCCTTTTAGTCTGCTCATAGCATATGCTTTGCTCCGACCAACGGCTAATACTCTTCAGGGCTCTTGTAGAAAAATATGGGCAGCATTGCTTTTGATCAACGTCTCAATATTGCTTGTTTTCACATGTATATTTATGTTTCTAGCTCCGCGATATCCCCTAGCAATTTGTATGACTTTACTATTGCTTGTTCCGTTTTCGGCAAGTGAAATTTGGGCACGCGCACGGAGCATTAGCGTTTTTGGGCGATGCATCGTTATATTTCTTTTAGTCTGGGCTGTTGGGGAAAGTTGGAGTGGAGTAAGTAACTTTTCACGGAATGAACACCATCGGATGGCTGGTGTATGGCTAACACAAAATGCTGATGAATCTTCTATTGTTGTCACTAATAGTCGAAAGGTTGCCTATTATGCAGACCGTTATAATAATCCAGAGATATGGGGCATGGAGCCTTTAGGGTTATCGAAGTATTTCCTTGATGGGAGTGAGATTCAAGAAGCAGATTTTGTTGTTGTAAATTTGCCTCGAAATGATACTGATTTGGCGACAAGATTTAGCGAGTTAGCCGGTGCTAGCCCTATTCAAATTTTCGATAATGGTCACGGAGATTGGATATTGATTTTCCCAGTTAATAATTCATCATATTAAATTGGGGTCGATCTATACTATCCAACCGCTGGTATGTCTGAGCGTCGCTTGGAGGTTGTCCGTGCAAATGTACTAGGTTTATCCAACGCTTTTTGGTTTTCAGAGCTAGTAGTATCACCGATGTATTGTTTTTGTATCTTATTGTTGGGATTTAAGGAGTTAGAAGGTTTCTTTAGTTGCTTAGCTTGATTGTGGGCGGGAACCTTTTTTGATCCGGTTTTTTGTTGATGCTTTCTTGCCTTAGGCTTGTTGGCGACAGGTCGCTTGGGTGGTGCTTCTATAGGCGCTAGGAGATTTTCGGATATCTCCATCCGAGTGAGCTGGTGACCGATAAATTCTTCGATATCGATTAGGGATAAAGCGTGTTCCTCACATGCGAAGCTTATAGCATAACCACTAGCGCCTGCTCGGGCGGTTCGACCGATTCTGTGTACATAGTCTTCAGGATCCTGAGGTAGATCATAATTAAAAACATGGCTAACATGGGGTATATGAAGCCCACGTGCTGCAACATCGGTTGCCACCAAAATCTGTTTTTTTCCTTCTTTGAATTGATCCAGGAGGCGTTCCCTCTTTTTTTGAGGCACATCCCCTGATAGCACGCCTGTAGCATAGCCGTTGACTAAGAGATGCTGTCCGACCTGATCACAAATAAATCGGGTATTGGCGAATACTAATACCCGATGCGCTTCTATTTGCTTCATTACGCCTACGAGTAAATTTAGTTTTTCGTTGTTTGCGGGGTAATAGACTTGTTCCGAGAGGCCATCAGCTACTAGAGCAGTAGCTGCTATGTTGATCATATGGGGGTCATTCATATGCTCATATGCTAACTCTCTGATTCGGTAGGATAGCGTCGCAGAAAACAACATATTTAGTCTTCTGTTAGGGGGTGGCATACGACGTAGCACGTATCGTATATCCTTTATGAATCCTAGGTCGAACATGCGATCGGCTTCGTCCAACACAACTACCTCTACATTCTTTAGAGTAAAAAGCCCTTGTTTGAAGTAGTCTATAAGCCGACCTGGTGTTCCGATGAGAACATCAACGCCATTAGCTAACTCGTTGCGTTGCTGCTGATATCCAGTACCGCCGTAAACTAAACCGAGCCGAAGTCCTGTATGCGCTCCTATAGCTTTCGCATCACGGTGGATCTGCATAGCCAATTCCCTAGTGGGAGCCAATATAACCGCCCGTAATTGCCGATCTGAATTTGTTGAAATAGCTGAATCGTCCAATAGTTTTTGGAACATTGCTAGCAAGAACGCCGCCGTTTTGCCGGTGCCAGTCTGTGCCTGGCCCGCAATGTCTATTCCTGTAAGCGCCAAAGGTAAAGTTTCTGCTTGAATCTGAGTGCAATGCGAAAATCCCATTGCCTCTAATCCGGTCAATAGTTCTGGTTTAAGATTGAACTCATCAAATCTATGACCAGTTAGGTGGGATGGTTTGTTTACGTCGGTATTCACGCCTTGGGGATTATTTATGCTCGTTTGCAGATAATTAATAGTTAAAATGGGTCATATTAATACTTAAAGATCATACGGATGGATGCGTTATCTAGAACCTGCTGTGCCCCAGCCTTGCAGTATTTATTGTTGGAATCAAAGAATTATATTGGGTAATATCACCGCGTGATAGAAGCAGCTCTCGAAAAAGTTCTCTTGCTTCTTATGATAGATTTCTGGTAAAAACCACTATCGGATGAGGTCCTTGTTAAGTATAGTTACGCTTTATTGACTTTGCTAGCTTGGCCTTTTTTGAGTAATTTGTAATATTATACCAGCCAGCAATGGTTCTTTCGTGTTAATCATAATAGCGCATAATTCAAGGTGATATCGTATGGGTGAAAACATCGTTCAAGTAAGTGACGCATCTTTTGAGGAAGAGGTTTTGCAGTCAGATCAGCCAGTGTTAATTGATTATTGGGCGGAGTGGTGTGGGCCGTGTAAGATGATTGCTCCGGTACTGGAGGAGGTCGCTGTTGAGTATGACGGACGTCTGAAAGTCGCCAAGCTAAACATTGATGATAATCCACAGACACCACCTAAGTACGGAATTCGAGGTATACCCACTTTGATGGTTTTTAAGAATGGTCAGGTGGAAGGTACCAAAGTTGGCGTAGTCTCAAAGGCACAACTTATTGAATTTCTTGATGCTAGTATATGATTAAACCTATTATCATCAATAACTTAAATATAATACTAGACTTACAACCCGAAGAGGTGATACGCTCTCGTCCGTGAAGCTGCTGCGGGTCGCACTTCTTTAATCCCTCACTAATTTTCCGTTGCTCCCAGTCAGCGTCGTGCTGAGGCAACGAGCTCAGAATAGCCAATAATTTTCCGGCCTTAATATTAACGATTACAAAATGTCTCTAAGCCTTACAGAACTCAAAGAAAAAACACCTACGCAACTCGCTGATTTTGCCCGTGAGTTAAAGCTACAAAATGTTACCCGAATGCGTCGACAGGATCAGATCTTTTCGATCTTAAAAACGCAAGCCAAACGCGGGGAAAAAATAAAAGGAGAGGGTGTTGTAGAGATATTACAAGATGGCTACGGATTTCTTCGCTCTGCGAGCAGCTCCTATCTTGCTGGGCCAGATGATATTTATATCTCTCCCAGCCAGTTGCGGCGGTTTGGTTTACGAACGGGTGACACCGTCAGTGGATTAATTCGTCCTCCAAAAGATTCCGAACGTTACTTTGCATTGTTGAAAGTCGAGACAATAAATTTCCAAGCTCCAGAAGAGGCAAAGAACAAGATACTTTTCGAAAATCTGACACCATTACACCCCAATGAACGAATGCGTCTTGAGCAAGAGAATGGCTCTACAGAAGACTTGACTAGTAGAGTAATTGATCTGATCGCTCCTATTGGCAAAGGTCAGCGCGCGTTGTTAGTCTCAGCACCGAAAACTGGAAAAACAGTCATGTTGCAGCAGATCGCGCATTCGATCACAGCTTCTCAGCCAGATTGCATGCTTATGGTATTGCTTATTGATGAGCGGCCGGAGGAAGTGACAGAAATGAATCGGACGGTCAACGGTGAAGTTATGGCGTCGACCTTTGATGAGCCAGCCTCGCGCCATGTCCAGGTGGCAGAAATGGTAATCGAAAAAGCAAAGCGCCTTGTTGAACACAAACATGACGTGGTAATACTTTTGGACTCTATTACACGATTAGCACGGGCCTATAATACAGTGCAGCCTGCTTCAGGGAAGGTATTGACGGGAGGTGTTGATGCTAACGCTTTGCAGAAGCCTAAGAGATTTTTTGGTGCAGCTAGAAATATTGAAGAGGGTGGCAGCCTCACTATAATTGCTACAGCATTGATCGACACTGGCTCTAAGATGGATGACATAATTTATGAAGAATTCAAGGGTACCGGGAACTCAGAAATTCACCTTGATCGCCGAATTTCAGAGAAAAGAGTCTACCCCGCAATTATCATTGGTCGGTCAGGTACGCGCCGTGAAGAGCTACTTACAGACCCCACTGAGCTTCAAAAAATCTGGTTGTTGCGAAAACTTTTACATCCTATGGAAGATGTCGAGGCAATTGAATTTCTCCTGGATAAGCTAAGGGCAACAAAGAACAATGCGGAATTCTTCAAATCAATGAACCGCTAGGGCCGCTTGGTTGCGAGCATGGATGGTTTAGCATATCATGTGATGCTTTAGATCTCCGGCACTACACGATTGATGTGATTAATATGAAATCTGATATACATCCCAATTACAAATCTATGAAAGTTACTTGTCATTGTGGAAGCGTTTTTGAAACGCGCTCAACCCTTGGGCAGGATCTTAATGTAGAGATATGTTCGGCGTGCCATCCGTTTTATACTGGGCAACAAAAGATTGTCGATACCGCTGGTCGTGTTGGCAAGTTCCAGAAAAAATACGGTAGACAATCGCAGTAATCTATTCTCTGGAGTTGCCCATTGGGCGGCGAAATCACGAATAAGACTAATGTTTACCATTAGCCATGCATCAGCTTCGTGGATCAGAGTGGCTTTCACCGTATTTTGTTAGGTATTGTTGTCGACTAAATTAGAGCTCCGTTACCAACTACAGTATTTGCTACTAAACCAGGTAAGCTTAATAATTCACATTTTTTAGTGTCCTTCGGGAAGATTATGGCTCGGATAGGGATATTCAGGAGTGCCATCATTGTAGCGATACTGGTCCTTATTCTAGGAGTGGGTATTTATACGGTGCTCCAGCGCTTTGCTTCAGAATCATCTCAGCCATCCTACGATTCTTTCGGCGATGAATTTACCCTTATTTCACAAGACGGGCCCATATCCTTGTCTAAATTTCGTGGCAAGGTTGTTGTTCTTTTTTTCGGTTATACATCTTGCCCAGATATCTGCCCCACTGATCTTGCTAGAATGGCAGCTGCTTTTAGAATGTTATCAAAAAAAGAGCTTGAAGAGACTAAAGGGATATTTGTTAGTATTGACCACTCCCGCGACACCGTAATGATAGTTTCAGCATACGCAAATTTTTTTCACAATAATATCATTGGGCTAACGGGCGACGAAACCACTTTATCTAAAGTCGCTAAAGACTATTTCGTATTCTTTGATAAGGCGGAAACTGGCGATACGTCTGAAGATTACACTCTCGACCATTCAACTACCACATATTTGTTAGATCGAGAAGGCAAAGTAAGGAAACTGATTAAGCATGACGCAACGACAGGTGATTTGGCAGCAGCAATTCGCCACGTTTTAAAAAGCTAATATGCAAGAAGTTTATCCAAAAACTATAATTGCTTGTATCGAGTATGTCGAAAAAAAATTTACTGATTCCCGATTGTTTTTTGGTCATGGAACCACCAACGCTCATGAAGAAGCTTCATGGTTGGTTATGTCTGTAACTGAACTAGAAGAAATTACGCTTGAAATAGAGCAGACATTTGTAGTTCAGCTACCACAATACCTGTCTATTGAAAAGCTAGCTGAGTTGCGGATTATGACGCGCAAACCACTAGCATATTTGTTAGGAGAGTCTTGGTTTTCTGGGCACAAGTTTTATATAGATGAGCGAGTGATAGTGCCCCGCTCGCATATAGGAGAACATATTCGTGATCGATTTCATCCGTGGTTAGGAATAATGCCTATCCAGTCTGCTTTGGATCTTTGCACTGGGTCTGGGTGCATTGCCGTAGCGATGGCGCTTGCTTTTTGCGATATCACGGTTGATGCTGTAGATATTTCTGTAGAAGCTCTTGATGTCGCGAGAAAGAATATCGAAAGATATTCGTTGGACAAACGGGTCAGGTTATTCCAAGGCGATTTATTCGACGCACTTACTCCATTGTCAAGTTACGACTTGATTGTTTGCAATCCACCGTATGTTAGTACACAAATAATTCAAGACTTGCCACCTGAATACCGCTTTGAACCAGCAGTTGCTTTTGATGGTGGGGCTGATGGTCTAGATATCGTGTGCCGTATCTTACGAGAGTGCAGTAAGCATTTAACTAATAGCGGTAGGCTATTTATGGAGTTAGGTAGTGCTGCGATGGAGTTGGAGGAAAAGTCACCAAAGACCCCATTTACGTGGTTAACTTCATCAAATGGGGAGTCGGCAGTGTTAACCCTTACTAAGCAGGAGTTGATAAAAATACAAGAGCGTTTCTAATCAATTATGAGTCGCGATGCCAATAGTTTAGATTTCGATCATTTCAAAGTCTTCTTTGCCCGCGCCGCAGTCAGGACAGCTCCAATTTTCTGGAACTTCTTCCCAGCGAGTACCTGCTGCAATACCATCTTCTGGCCACCCTTCCGCCTCATCATAAACTAATCCGCATACGACGCACATCCAAGTTTTATATTCCACTTTATGATTGTCTCTATATCTTTGATGATTAAAATAGGGCGGGATTGTACTGCAACAGCTCAGTAATTCAATAGTTATTTGGCATTACCGCTGAGCCCGCTAAGAGTCTTGCCGAGAATCGATCAAAGCAATCTTCACGATCAAAGCATTGCTCTAATTCCCATACAGTTCATTGACTATTCTGTGAGCCACAAAAGCTCGCCTAGTTTTGTATTGATGCGCCCTATTTAAGGCAAAAAGCTCATATAAGGAGCATCTTCAGGTCAAACGAACCCACGAGCGCCATTCACGCGCCCTCGACAGGCACTCACACATGAGTAAGTGTCTACACAATACGAAGAGAGCCGGCAATTTATCAAATTGCCGGTAAAGATCAGGTCAGTCTGTCGGCACGACGTCTTCTGCCGCCGGGCCTTTATCCCTAGTAACTAACCCAAATTCGACTTGCTGGCCTTCAGCAAGCGTCTTAAACCCCTCACCTCGAATTTCACGGTAGTGGACAAATACGTCGTCCCCATTTTCTTGTGCGATAAAGCCATAGCCTTTTCGCTCGTTGAACCATTTTACTGTTCCGGTATGCCGCTCGGACATTGATGCCTCCAAAGATTACTTAAAACTCATAATTACTGTTAAAACGTTGCACAATCGCAACTTGGCGCATTGTACCGTTGTTTATACCCAAATTGAAACCCATTTAACGCACAGTTGTGTTGTTTTCACACAACATACGAAAAGGTATATTGCTTGACTGGTTAAACCAAGTTTCCATAAGACTAAAGGAGATTGACGCAGCCGTGGGCGGAAGAAATGTTCCATTTTCCAGATTTCTAGACAGTTCTTCCCGTGTAAACCATCTAGCTTCTTGCAATTCGCCATCTCTAAGCTGTATTTGATCTGTAGATGCTTTTGCGAAGTAACCTAGCATTAATGAGCCAGGAAATGGCCAAGGTTGTGAGGATTGGTAAGAGACTTCAGCCACCTCGACCCCTGTTTCTTCTGCTACTTCTCGAACCAGCGCTTGTTCCGCGCTCTCTCCAGGCTCTATGAATCCGGCGATCGCAGAATACCGTTTCTCGGGCCAGTCCGATTTTCGACCTAATAGCACTCTTTCGGCATTTTCAACTAGCACGATAACTGCTGGGTCAATTCTCGGATAGTGTTCGATACCACAGTTGTCGCCACTACACTTAAGGATGTGTCCACTTGAAATCGATATTGTAGGGGCGCCACAAACGCCACAAAACCGATGGTTGCGCTGCCACGTTATCATCATCACCGCATAACCAAGCAGAGCTGCATCGTTTTTATCTAGTAAAGGCGCAAGACTGCGCAAGTCCCGAAATTCTTGGGTTTTCCCATGGCCGATATCAACTGATACAGCAAAGTAGTGCAGACCATTATCTCGACCAAGGTAAACGGGGGGCTTTTTATAGTATTCTTGGGAGCGAAATTCAGTCACATCGATTGTTACCACTTCAAGATTTTCGGTTACCATCACCTTGTAGCCAGTTATCGGTAAGAATCTAGCATGGCCGCTTTCCGACAGCTCATTCAAAGTTCTCGGATCTCCTATGTTATGGTCGGATCTATCAATGGTATAGCTGGAAAAGATATTGAGCTGACTTAGGTTAAGATGGTTCATATAATCTTCGCGGAGCGGACTTAAGGCTAGCCTATAGTTGATTGGGTATAAAGAGCTTAGGATACTATCTAATAGTTGGAGGTACTGTCTTCTTTCGCCAGGCGGTACAATCCAGATATTACATTAGGATCCCCATTTCTGTTATAGCCATTTATAGATATTTAGGTCTTGTTAATGCTTGAAGAGATACGGTCATTATTGCAGCAATCGATAAAGTCTCTAAGAGAGTCAGGAAAACTTGACCATATAGAGAGTTTTATCTTTACTGTTGACTATACTCGAGAGAAGGAGCGTGGCGATGTAGCTAGTAACATCGCTCTGGTGCTGGCTAATGCTGCCCGAAGTAACCCTCGCGAGCTTGCGGAAAATATTATTCAACATCTTCCATTTTCACCCTTCATAGACCGAACAGAGGCAGCTGGCCCTGGATTTATTAATTTTTTCTTTACGCGTGAAGTTTGGACAAGGGTGATCGAGGAAATAAGAAACAGTAAGCAGGATTATGGGAAAAGTAAAATTGGTGCAGGTCAGAAGGTTTTGGTAGAGTTTGTTTCCTCCAATCCAACGGGTCCACTCCATGTTGGCCACGGACGTGGGGCGGCTTATGGGGATGCACTTGTCCGAGTTCTTCAAGCAGCAGGTTATGATGCGCAAAGTGAATATTACATAAATGACGCAGGACGTCAGATAGATATCTTAGCTCTAAGTATATGGATACGTTACCTAGAACTGTGTGGAGACTCGATAGCATTTCCAGAGGGGCTATACCTTGGTGATTACATATTCGATATAGCAGCTCAGTTACGTCGCGAAGATGGTAATGCGCACTATCAAGTTAGTAGCGATCTGTTTGAGTCCTTACCTGGAGATATTGATGAAAAAATAGATACGCTTATTAAGAACATGAAGTCAATTCTTAGTGAAGGCTCGTTTTCTCGCATCCGAATGTTAGGCTCCAGCATATTGGTGACGGATATAAAAAAAGATTTAACCGAGTTTGGTGTTGAATTTGATCGATGGTATTCAGAGAAGAGCCTCATTGATTCAGGTGCGTTAGATAGAATGGTTGGAGTACTCCAAGGTGCTGGTCAACTGTATAAGAAAGATGGCGCTCAGTGGTTTCGTAGTACTGCTTTCGGAGACGACAAGGATCGTGTGTTAATTCGTGCAAATGGTAATTACACTTACTTTGCAACTGACGTTGCTTATCACATGGACAAATTAGATCGTGGTTTTAGCAAGTTAATTAATATATGGGGAGCTGATCACCACGGATATATTGCCAGAGTGAAAGCGGCAATAGCAGCATTAGGGAAAGATCCAGACCAACTAGCGGTGGCCCTGGTGCAATTTGCCGTTTTGTATCAGGGAGGGGAAAAGATCGGTATGTCCACGCGCTCGGGTGCTTTTGTTACCTTGCAGGAATTAAGGCATAAGGTAGGTCGTGATGCTGGTCGATTTCTTTATGTACTTAGAAAGCCCGAGCAACATATGGATTTCGATCTTGATCTTGCAGTTAAACAGTCTAAAGATAATCCGGTCTATTATGTCCAATATGCTCATGCACGCATTTGTAGTGTATTCCAGCAGTTACAGGAGAGAGACATGAACATTAATTTACATAGCGCAGACGCCGATTTGTTGACTGAAATTCAGGAACTAGAGTTATTGCGATCTTTGGCAAGATACCCAGAGGTAGTTGCTCAATCTGCACGAAATTATGAACCACATCAAGTAGCCTATTACATCAAAGATTTAGCAACTGATTTCCATGCATACTACAACGCACACCCATTTATAGCGGTAAAGGGGCCACTACGGTTGGCAAGGTTATTGTTGATCGATGCGACTCGGCAGGTGCTTGCTAACGGATTAAAGCTTTTGGGTGTAGCCGCACCAGAAAGGATGTGATCAATGTCGGAGTCGTTGCAAAATCGTGCACAGGCTCGAAGGAATGGTGAAAAGCCAGTCAGATCGAGCCCCCGCAATTGGGCCATGCTTATCGTTGGGATTTTCATAGGGGTGATTGGGAATGAATTCTACAGCGGCATAAGAAGTGGTGAATCGAACCGCATTGGTAGTGGTCTTAAGGAAGTATTTAAGGCGTCCCCTATTGAGGCTCGTGAGCAAGAACAGTCAATGTCAGAAATTGATCCACCGAGGACAGATTTTGAATTTTTTACCATACTGCCAGAGCCCAAAGACGTCATGTCAATGCCTGCGATGGATGTAGAGCCAGCAGCAAATAGCCAGGATAATACTTCTGACAGAGGGGAGCATTCGGCAATGAGTTCTGCTGGGTATTACATGCTACAGATTTCTTCTTACTTGGAAAAGATAGAAGCAGATAGAGTCAGTACGCAGTTATCTAATATAGGCTTTGTTCCACAGATTCAAAAAAGTACTAGTCGGGGCGATAATGAACGATATCATGTTCAAATTGGTCCCTTTTACAATATTAAGGAATCAGAGGTAGCCCATAGCCAACTAACGAGCATGGGCATTAATGCAATTCTTTTCAAGGTTTCACGTCCATAGTTTGTCAGATGACTAAATATAGAAGCGGTGGTCAAATCCTAGTAGATGCACTTAGACAACATGGCACCACTCACATTTTTTGTGTTCCCGGAGAAAGCTATCTACCGGTTCTTGATGCACTGATTGATGAGCAAACTATTAGCACCGTTGTCTGTCGACATGAGGGAGGCGCGGCTATGATGGCGGATGCATATGGGAAGTTAACCCATAGACCAGGGATTTGTTTTGTAACTCGGGGACCAGGTGCTGCAAATGCGGTCGCTGGGCTACATATCGCAGCTCAGGATTCAACACCAATGATTCTATTTGTGGGTCAGGTTCCTACTAATTTCATAGGCAGGGAAGCTTTCCAGGAAGTTGATTTTAAGTCAATGTTTGATTTACTGGCGAAAAGAGTGGAACGCGTTACAGATGTCAAACGAATACCGGAGATCTTGAGTCGAGCTTTTCATACAGCAAATAATGGTAGAGCTGGGCCAGTAGTGGTTGAACTTCCTGAGGATGTTCTTAGAGCGCAAGGCGTTGTGGATCAGGTGAAGCCTTTTGTTCGGGTTGAAGCGAGTCCAGGCATTGAAGAGATGGAAAGATTCTGTCACTTGTTAAAAAATGCAAAAAAGCCAGTGGTGATAGTAGGTGGTCGGGGCTGGAGTCCCAGATCTCGTACTATCTTTCAGAACTTCATATCAGCTTGGAACCTGCCAGTCGCCGCAGCGTTTCGTTACCAAGATGTTTATGATAATACCTCTAGACAGTATATTGGTGATGTTGGAATAGGGATCAATCCGAAGCTTAAGGAAGCTATCATCAGCTCCGATTTATTGATAGCTGTTTGTATTCGTTTAGGTGAAATTACTACTTCAAACTATAGAATAATCAATGCACCTACACCTTGTCACCCGCTAGTGCATATCTACCCTAGCATAGAGGAACTCGGTAGCGTGTATAGTGCTGACTTGTATGTCAATGCAGGTCCGAACAGATTTGCAGAGGCTCTAGAAAAATTGCGTCCGCCCGTTAGATATGCATGGTCTAGCTGGAGTAAGGAGTTGCACGATAACTACCTTTCTTGGACGAGGCCTTCAAAACAGACAAGCCGGATCCATCTTGGAGAGATAGTTAAGTCCCTCGAAAAAGAGCTTGGATCGAAGGCCGTGATTACCAATGGGGCTGGTAATTATACAACTTGGTTGCATCGCTATTACCGATATTCTCTTCCAGGTAGCCAGCTAGCTCCAACCTCGGGGAGCATGGGATATGGATTACCAGCGGCTATCGTAGCTAAATTATTACATCCACAATGTGTATCAATTGCATTGGCTGGAGATGGTTGCTTCTTGATGACTAGTCAAGAGTTAGCGACAGCAGTCAAATATGATTTGTCCGTTACTATTATAGTGGTTAATAACGAAATGTACGGAACGATACGGATGCATCAAGAAATTAACTACCCCGAACGTATAAGTGGAACAGATCTCGTGAATCCTGATTTTTGTCAGCTTGCCAGAGCTTATGGTGCATATGCTGAACGCATAGATACTACTAATCAATTCTTGCCTGCATTGCGGAGAGCGATCAAGTTTTCTGGGCCAAGCCTAATTGAGATTATCACCGACAAGGAGCACATTACTTCTAGCCAAACTCTCTCCAGTATTCAATCTAACATACGCAAGCCCGACTAGAGGCTATGTTGATGGCTGCATCCGACAATGGTTTTGGTTCGTATATCTTTCTTAGGATAGATAACGGATGCTTTCCATAACCGTAAGATTGATATATTGATCTGGCACATAACCTATATTTGTGATAGTGATCGTCACGAATTACTAACAAGCTGCATGTATCGATTTTTCAGAATGTCCTTCTGTATCTTGCCCATTGTGTTTTTTGGAAGTTGGTCTAGACAAAAAACTCGGCGTGGGATCTTGAATCGTGCCAAGTCAAACCGAAGCAAAGATATGATGTCTTCTTCGTTAGGGATAAGATCAGAATCTCCAGCGACTATAGCAACTAGGATCTCGCCATAATCGCTGTGAGGTATACCAATAACCGCGGATTCTGTGATACCCGACAATTGGTTGAGACAATTCTCTATTTCGCGGGGATAAATATTCAAACCTCCACTGATAACGACATCTTTTTTGCGGCCTACGATGGTAATCCGACCGTTGCTTGCCATTTGTGCAACATCTCCCGAGATAAAAAACCCATCTTTCCGAAATTCAGATTGTGTCGAATTCGCTTTACGCCAGTAGCCCTCAAAAACATTAGGGCCTCGAAGCTCCAAGATGCCGGGTTGCTCTTCGTTAGTCGGAATAACCGTACCATCATCATTACATACGCGCAAAGTAACATCGGGCAATGCAAAACCTACGGTACCAGGAATCCTCTTGCCATTTAGTGGATTCGAAGCGATCATTCCAGTCTCAGTCATGCCGTATCGTTCCAAGATTTTGTGCCCAGTTCTAGTTAGAAAAGACTCCCAGGTTTGGGGTAAAAGTGGAGCTGAGCCCGAGATAAATAGTCGCATGTTCTGGCAAATCTGTTCATTTAGGCGATGATCTTCTAATAATCGTGTATAAAAAGTTGGGACTCCCATAAGTACTGTCGCACTTGGAAGCAGATTAATAACCATATCTATTTCAAATTTTGGGAGATAAATCATCTCGCATCCACTCAACATAGCGCAGTGTACAGCGACAAAAAGGCCGTGCACGTGAAATATAGGGAGTGCATGCATAAGGACATCATCAGCACGGAACCCCCAAATTTTGTTTAAGGAAACCGCATTACTTATTAGATTGCCATGACTAAGCATTGCTCCCTTGGGGGTTCCTGTAGTTCCTGATGTATAGATAATAGAAGCAATGTCACTGGTTTTTACTGGTTCTATTGCATGAATTGGATCACTGTTCAGCATTAAGTGATACAGCGACCCCGTATTGTTTATACCCAGTGTTGCAATTTTTGCACCACTAGCATTTGCTACTGATTCTTGTTCAGTATCAATATCGGGTCGCACAACGACTACTTTGGGCTTTATATCGTCTACAAAATATCTAAATTCTCTGATTGTATAGGCAGTATTTAGTGGGACCAGAATCGCACCTAGTCGGAGGATAGCTAGATAAAGAAGTAATGCTTCTGGCGATTTTTCGACTGAAGATATCAGCCGATCGCCATGACCAAGCCCAAGCGTGCGAAGTGCGCCTGCAAGTCGGGCAGTTAGGTTGTCAACATCACTATAGGCAATCTGGCTCCCCGAGGGAGTAGTCGTAAATAATGATTCTTTAGACTTGGGGAAATTCTTACGAAGCAGTATATAAAGATTTTCATTCATATTGTTTGACTAGGAGACGCTCTCATAAGAAACCCATAATGCGACACTCATAATGGTTGATTACTTTGACAAATTAAGTGCTATTTCTTACTGAGTTTAAGATCATTCCAATAATTTTTGTCAATATTAAGTCTTTTCCCCCTATGGGGGATAGACTCGATACCATCGACGGTGATAACGTTTTCCTTAATGACGGAAAACAAGGAGGAATGATGCAAGATTTTAGTAAGCTACAATGCGAGGCGTGCCGAGTAGGGGCACCGCCAGCCACCGATGAGGAAATATCAGATTTTTTGGAACACCACCCTGATTGGACGAAGATAGAAAACAATGGGATTTCCCAAATTACACGGACCTACAAATTTAGTAATTTTGTTGAGGCTCTTAAATTTACTAACTTGGTTGGTAGTATCTCGGAAGACGAGGGTCATCACCCGGCTTTATTGACCGAATGGGGGCAAGTAACAGTTAACTGGTGGACCCATAAAATTAGTGGATTACATAGAAATGACCTTATCATGGGCGCAAAAACAGATATGTTGTATGTCTAAATATTCATTCAATGGCCATCGCGCGAAGCTTTTTTGACTGCTCGAATAGACACATATTGATATGGATCGCACCGAACGATTCTATACTATAGATCGCTTACTAAAGAGCAGTCGTGTTGTACCATTGAGCCGATTGATAGAAGAGCTGGAAGTGTCTCGTGCGACAGTTCGTAGAGATCTTGAATATATGCGCGATCGTATGGCTGCTCCAATAATTTGGGATCGTGCCCAGCGTGGCTATCGCTATGATATCGATCAGGATCAGGATAGCCGGTATTCATTACCTGGTCTATGGTTCAATTCTTCTGAGGTTTATGCGCTTTTAACTATGGATCGTCTTCTTAGCAGTTTACAGCCAGGTCTTCTTGAGCCTCATATTGAGCCTCTGCGCACTAGAGTACGACGTTTGCTAGGGAGTGGTAACCATTCTACTCATGAAGTAGAGCGACGGATTCGAATTCTTAATATGGCAGCACGACAAGCAGACGCGGGCATTTTTGGGTCGATTGCAGATGCACTCTTGCGTCGTAAGAGATTAGAAATTCGCCATCTTAATCGACGCGTAGATGAGTATACAGAGAGGGTTGTTTCTCCCCAGCGACTGACTCATTATAGAGATAATTGGTATCTAGATGCTTGGTGTCACATGAGGAAATCCTTGCGCAGTTTCGCGGTCGATGTGATAGACCGTGCAGATCTGGTTGAGGATCAAGACACAAAAGATGTGAGTGATGCGGAATTGGAGAGAATACTCGGTAATGGATACGGTATCTTTGCGGGAGAATCTACCCAAACGGCCCTATTAAAATTTACATCATCAGCTGCTAAATGGGTTGCTCAAGAAAAGTGGCATTCGGAACAAAATGGCAGTTATCAATCAGATGGAAGCTATCATTTAACTGTGCCTTATGCTAATAACACAGAACTCATAATGGATATTTTGAAGCATGGTCCGGATGTCGAGGTGCTGTCGCCGGACAGCCTTAGGGAGGCTGTCCGGCGCCGTCTCAGGGCAACAACCATTCATTATGAATAGTGACTGCAAAGTACGAGTAAATAGTGCCTCACCACTTGACCTGATTTAGATGAAAAAGTCCAATTCAAGATTGCCTAGTTTCATACTGCATAGACCGATTAAATTGCATAGATGCTCATGTCATGAGACCTCGATGCAGTAGACTTGCTGAAATTGGTATTAATTATTTCGGCGCATTTTATTGTGATCTAATTCTGAAGCCATGCTGCAAATTTGTCACGCGAACTATCTAGAGGATCTTGCGGATCAACTAGCCTTAGATCTTTTCGATAAGCCTAGTGATGCTCTTGTGCCGGAATTGATCGGTGTTCCTGGTCAAGCCATTGCTGATTGGCTATCCCTTCGCATGGCGAGTAATTATGGAATCGTGGCCAATGTAAGAAGACTATTACCAGCAGAGATAATTTGGCACTTGTTTCGATCAGTATTGTCAAATGTACCAAGCAGGAACGAATTCAGCGTGGAAGTTCTTGCTTGGAGAATTCTTGCATGTTTGGATGACAAGAGTTTTGTATTACAGCACCCCCCAATTTCAGATTATCTAGCATCAGGTGATCTTCACAACAGATGGCAGTTAGCGAGAAATCTCGGCCACCTTTATGGTCAATACCTTATCTACCGACCAGATTGGATCTTACAATGGCAATATAAAGATACAAAAGACTGGCAGGGTTCACTGTGGAATCGGCTTGTGTCTAAAGGTAGTGACAGACATTGGCTGGCACTTTACAAGGAGATGCACAGGTCATTAAAACAGCATGCATATGTAAGGGATAGATTGCCCAATCGAATCAGTCTTTTTGCACTTCCCGCATTGTCCGGTACGTATTTGGAAATAATGCAAGAACTTTCTGTTTACATGGAGGTAAGAATTTATCATCAAAACTTTTCTTCAGGCTATTGGGGAGAAATTCTCAGTGAGAAGGAGCGCGAGCAGTTAATTGCACAGTCAAGAGGCGTTTCTCCAGCGTATTTAGAGGCCGGCAACCCGATACTCGCATCAATGGGCAGGCAAGGCCGTGAACAACTACTGAGTCTACTTGAACTCGAATCAAAGGAAATAGATAAATTTCGTGAGCCATCATCACGAACACTTCTTGGCCGTATACAAAGAGATATTTTTGCGATGGAAGGAGAAAATGATCTGGGAGGCTTTCTGCTTAATGAGGCTGATCAGTCTCTCCAACTCCATATTTGTCATAGTATGATGAGGGAAATTGAAATTCTTCATGATCAATTGCTTGCACTGCTTGATGACGATCTTACGCTTGATACATCCGATATCTTAGTACTGATCCCCAATCTGGCGTTATATGCGCCCCACGTAGAAGCGGTTTTCGGAACCGCACGAGGTAAAAGGTATTTACCATGGTCTTTGACGGGGAAGGGAATGTTAGACCAGCCACTGACTAAATGTTTTATTAATATTTTCGATCTAATTAATAGTCGTTTTGAAACTGATAAAGTGATCGGATTACTTGAGGAAAAAGTTATAGCTAATCAGTTTGGCTTGCTTGAGGCAGACATCGAACTGATCCGGAAATGGGTACGAAATATAGGCATATCTTGGGGTGCCGATCGTCCTGGTGTAAGTGATCTCGGTTTTAATACGGGATATCAACACACATGGCGAAGTGGCCTTGACCGATTATTACTCAGTCATGCTGTAGGTGAAAAACCTGATCTGTTCTCGGGAGTTTTACCTGGCATGCCGTTGAGTAGTAGTGAGGCGCAGGTTGTTGGGCGACTTTGTACTTTCATAGAGGAGCTAATAATGCTGATAAAAAAAAGTGAAGTTCCTCGAACGGTATTAGAGTGGGTGTCAGTATCTAATCAAATTCTAGATAGATTTTTCTGTATAGAGAATAAATACGAGATAGAAATTCGTCACTTGCGCGATGGGTTGAGCGAGGTTGCAGAGCGGGCAACAGCAGGTAACTATATGAATGAGTTGCCGATGACTATTTATCTAGATGCCCTTAAAGCTCAGTTTTCTGACAAGGTAAGTGGCAAGTTCATGACTGGCGGTATAACGTTTGCACCACTTAACCATGGCGCATGTGTGCCATCAAGAGTAATGTGTATTTTGGGTTTAGACGATAGTTTTCCCAGACACGATAGATCTTATAGCTTCAATCTAATTCGGCAAAAACCGCGATTTGGAGATAGGCGACAGAGAGATGAAGACCAACATGCGTTTCTTGAAGCGTTGCTGTCCGCTAGACAAAAACTCTATATAAGTTACGTTGGGCGGGATGTAAGAGACGACAGTGAAAAATCTGCTTCAGTGTTGGTTAGTGAGGTCATTAATTACGCAAGCCGCATTTGTGGCACTACGTTTAGTACGACAAACAACGGGCCACTAACTGTTGTACACCCCTTACAAGCATTCAGTGCCAAATATTTCACTGGAGAAGATAGTCGTCTTTTTAGTTATGCGTCTGAATTTTTGCCTAACGCAGATAGCCAGATTTCATCTCCAAAAGAGCTTAATCTACAGTCACTACAAGTAATAGAAATTACAGATGTAGAACTCGAGAATCTTATACAGTTCTTTTGTAACCCAGCCCAAATGCTCTTGCGAGATCGTCTAAATATCTCACTAAAACGCCCACGAACTTGGTTACCGGCATGTGAGCCTATGGCTCTCGATTGGATTGAGCTGAAAAATTTATCTGAAGCAGCTATGCAAGCTCAACTTAAGGAAGAATCATGGGAATCGTTTATTGATCGATGGCATGCGAATGGCAAACTTCCTTCTGCTACACCGGGCGATCTTGTTTTGGCTGAAGCGTGGTCTATAGCAACAGAAATTAGATTTCGGTTACAACAGATTCTTCCTGAGAAAATTCAACGAGATTTGATGATAGACATACATATGGAACGTTTTCGTTTACGGGGCACATTGCGAAATGTTAACGATGCAGGTTTGCTCAGCTATACTTTTTCTAGACCAAGCATCTATGATTTGCTGAGATTTTGGTTGTCACATCTGACATTGAGTGCATCTCCAGAAGTAAACGTAACAACCAGTAGGATGTTAATACCAGGTAAAACGTTGGTACTTAGTAAAGTCAGAAATGGTGCTGAGTTTCTGCAAGAATTGGCGGCGCTATATGAAGAGGGTATGAACCAGCCCCTCGCATTCTTTCCACGATCTGCTTGGGCTTATGTCAAAGCTGCACAAGATCCAAATAAAGCCGCACAAAAAGAATGGTTAGGCTCAGACTATAGTCGTGGTGAGGGCGATGATCCTTACTATACAGCTGCTTTCGAAGATGTTGAAGACAGTGTACTGGGCTCGAAGTTTGCGATTCTCGCTAAACAGATTCTAGGGCCGTTGCGTAAGCACTTGATTGAGGAAAGTAAATAGTGGAGCTACACCACTTTAATGTTTCTAAAGCTCCTCTTGAAGGTATGAATTTAGTGGAAGCTTCAGCAGGGACTGGTAAAACGTGGGCCATTACTTCGTTGTACCTACGATTAGTGTTGGAGCAGAAATTGCCATTATCCCAAATCTTGGTAGTTACCTATACTCGTGCTGCAACACATGAACTCAGAAACAGAATCTATCATCGTTTGCAGACTGCTCTAGTCGCTTTTGAGTTGGGATCAAACAGCAGCGATGTAGTGATTAATACACTCTTGAGGCAGTTTCCCAATCACAAGGAAGTGATAAGTTGTTTGCGTCATGCGCTGGCAAGCCTTGACGAATCAGTGATTCTTACAATACATGGTTTTTGTGATAGCGTACTTAAGGACTGTGCGTTCGAGGGCGCGATGCCTTTTGAGTCGGATGTAATCGTTGATGAAACTAACAATTTGACCGAAGTTCTTAATGACTTCTGGCGTCAGAATATCTACTCCTCAGACCGGCTTTGGGTGAGTTGGTTAAAGTCTAATGGAATTAGCCAAGCGGATGATTTAGTTCAAAACTTTAAGGGACTAACTGGGAGACCGTATCTTAATTTTGAGTCTTTGAATCAGATTCCCAACCTAGCGCCTTATGAAAGTAATCTGCACACAATATATAAAACTACTACAAATTTATGGTGCAGTTATCGTGAAGAGATAGTCAAGATATTAGAAGATGATGCCAGCCTCAATAGAGTAGTTTATCGAAAAACTAGTTTGTGCAAGTGGTTTGGTGACATGGACAGATTGTTATCAGTTAAGAATCCTGATTTTAATCTATACGATAAGTTTGAGCGATTTTCGCGATTTCAGCAGTCATTCATTAACAGTGCAGTAAACGCAAATACTGATGCTCCGCAACATATTTTTTTTGAAACTTGTGACGAGTTAGCCCAGTGTTTCGCGTTGCTAAGCGATGTCTATGAAAAGAAGTATCCAGTCTGGCAGCGAGCGTGCTATGACTTTGCAAACGATGAACTACCCCGCCTTCAGGCTCAGCAACAGAAACTTTCTTATGACCGTATGCTTGTGAATTTACACACTGCTCTTTTGGGTTCACAAGGGACTGACTTTGTGAAGCGCTTGAGGCAGGCTTATAAAGCTGTTTTATTGGATGAGTTCCAAGACACAGATCCGATCCAGTATGAGATATTCCGGACGATCTATGCAGGTACAGGCCAGCCTGTGTTTATGGTTGGAGATCCTAAACAAGCGATCTATTCTTTTCGTGGAGCCGATGTTTTTACCTATCTAAATGCTCGGGAGGGGGTCGGACGTATTTACACATTAGACGAAAATCATCGGTCAGTTCCTGGATTGGTGCAGGGGATAAATACTCTATTCTCAAAAAGACAAAATAGTAGCGCGTTTTTGTTTGACGCTATTGAGTTCAATTCTGCGGTAGCAGTTGCTGAGGTGCCTGAAGTTTCGCAGGATCCATTAGGCCTAGAGCCATTAATAATTTGGCCTCTTCTGCGAACAGGCCAGGAGAAACCACTGGCTAAATATAACGCAGAAGCTATATGTACTCAGGCAGTTGCAGCAGAAATTGTGCGATTGCTTGGAGCACCTGCAAAGCTCGGTGATCACTTACTTAGGCCAAGCGACATTGCGGTGCTTGTGACCAGTCACGATGAGGCTCGTAAAGTCGAGGACGTTTTACAGGATGTTGATGTACCTGCAGTACGAGTTGTTCAGGAGAGCATTTATGAGACCGAAGACGCATTAGAACTAGAACGAGTTCTTGCCGCTGTTGCACAACCTAATAGCCTGTCGCTTGTTAGGGCAGCTCTATTAACAGATGTGTTTGGATATAGTGTCCGAGAATTATCTGCAGTTACTGAGATTGATCCGTTTTGGGATGATCTTTCGGAGCGATTACATCGTTATCATGAGCGATGGAGGCGAGCTGGGTTTATGCAGATGTTTCGTGAACTTACTTCAACAGAAAATACTTTCCAGCGTCTGCTAGATGCGTCTGATGGCGAGAGAAGAATAACAAATTTATTACATCTTGCTGAAAAAATTCATACTGAGTACAGCCATAGTTGTGATCCTTTAAGGGTGCTCATGTGGTTTTCTACCATGCGCGATCATCCGCCGACGGGAGATGACGATGCGCTCTTGAGATTAGAAAGTGATCAAGATCGTGTGCGAATTATGACTTTGCATGCGAGTAAGGGGCTCCAGTTTCCAGTTGTTTTTTTGCCCTTTAGTTGGCGTGGCGGCCTGCGCGCGGGTCGGTATGTTGACTACTGCATATTTCATCAGTCGGAACCACCCTATTCAGCCACTGTCGATTTCGGTTCAGATCGAATGTCAGAGAACATAGTAAGGGCGCATGAAGAAGAGCTGGCGGAGCGCCTTCGACTACTCTATGTCGGACTTACTCGAGCACAAAGTCGATGCTATCTTGCCTGGGGGGCTGTGAATGACGCCGGCACCTCACCACTTGCATGGTTACTACATCGGCCACAAGAATATTCTTCTACAGATAATGTGGCAGCACTGGCTACAAACTTTTGTTCAATTTCAGACAATGATTTAATTCGGACGTTGTACGATATCAAAAAGCAAGCATCAGATAAGATATCTATTTCGCAGCCACCAGAATTAAATGGCAATCTTGCTTACTCCTATGCTATGCCGCAAGGGCCATTTAGGTCGCGACAATCAGTACGCCAGGAGAAAAGATCGTGGCAGGTGGATAGCTTTAGTTCGTTAACTAGACATCAGCATAAGGATAATATTGATTTGCCAGATCGTGATGACAGGGATAGTTTTCCTCGTGACAGTGACATCAATAATATAGATGGAATTTTTGCTTTTCCAAAAGGTGCTCGGGCAGGTACTTGTCTCCATCAAATTCTTGAAGAAATTGATTTTACGGTAAAAGACGTATCTGTAAGAAAGGCGACGGTAGTGCGTATTCTAAGAAGCCACGGGTTTGATATGCATTGGGTCGATATTATAGATAATATGATTGGTAATGTGCTGTCCACATCCCTTGGCATACATGATTCATTTACGATGTCCGAAGTCGCAAGATCGCAGAGAATAGATGAGATGGAGTTTTATTATCCTGTATCCAAATTACACTCCACATCTTTGCGAAAAGTACTAGATTATCGTGGATTTAGCGCGAATGGAGTACTTGCGTCAGCCTTAGCAGGTATCGATTTCGATATTAACGATGGATACATTCATGGCTATATCGACCTTGTTTTTAAAGCTAAGGGGCAATATTGGTTGGTTGATTACAAGTCAACTTATCTCGGGAACCAATTGGAAGATTATCGGGACGTTATGCTCCAATCAGCAATGATCCGCGAGCACTACAATTTACAGTACTTGCTATACACCGTTGCTGTACATAGGTTTCTTAGTCAGCGTATGGTCAACTATGAGTACGACACTCATTTCGGTGGTATCTACTACCTCTTTCTTCGAGGCATGGAGCCAACTCGGCCTGGCAGCGGAGTATTTTTTGATAGACCTTCACGGGAACTAGTGGAAAGTATCGACAAATTGTTTACTGCGCAGAGCAAAGCGATATGATGTTGGATCATCTAAAGGCAGCGTGCCGCGCCGGGCAGCTAAGCGAGATTGCTTTACATTTTGCTGAGTTTGTAGGCCGACTAGAACCTAATGCTGACGACAATGTTTTACTTGCTGCTGCCCTTGCCAGTCAGAGCGCTGTTTCAGGAGAGACATGCATCAATTTGAAGGATTTAGCGGGTAATGCTGTGCTGCAAGGTAAAAACGATTCCGAGATTTGCGCACCTAAGCTATCTACCTGGCGGGCTATTCTGGTTAGCTCTCCATCTGTCAGCACCGGCGTTGAATCGTCGCTATTAGCGCTAGAAGATGATCGATTGTATTTGTCTAGCTACCGTGATTGGGAAGATCGTCTTGCTGCTGCGATTCGGGTATACGCCGAAGGTCCAGATATTGAGATAGATCAACAATTGTTTAACCAAGAACTATCCGCGTTATTCCCAGAAGATTTCTTGTCCGTAGAGCAAGAGCGAGCCGTGGTTCTCTCAATAAATCGGCGCTTTTCAGTAATCACTGGAGGACCAGGAACTGGCAAAACAACAACTGTGGCATCGCTTTTAGCATTGTTGCAGTGTTTGCAAACTATAGAGCCGAACCAGATAGCATTATCAGCACCAACCGGTAAAGCAGCTGCACGATTAAGAGAAGTGATGGCGCATGTTTACGAGAAGTTGGGATTATCCAGTAATCTCTTACCGGCAAATTCTATTACTATGCATCGCTTATTGGGTCGTCGTAGTGGAGAAATTTTATCTAGATCTCACCCGGATAGCCCTCTTCCTTACAGAATAATTGTTGTGGATGAGGCATCTATGGTGGATTTAGTTATGATGACGCAATTATTCGAGGCGCTGCCAGAAACTAGTCGTTTGATTATTTTGGGCGATAAAGATCAACTAGCATCTGTTGAAGTGGGTGCTGTTTTAGGAGATATCTGTGAGGTTATGAATGCTGGATTCTTAGTTCAGTCGGTGTCTGTGTTGCGGACTAGTTGGCGATTTGGGGATGAGAGCCAGTTGAGTGGTTTGTCGGCAGCGATCATTGATGGTGATACAGAGCAGGTTTACGAAGCAATCAATAGTACCTCACAATCAAACATATCAAGAAGAGAGATTCTAAAACACGAAGAGTTTGCAGAAAATCTCAGAGATCACTGCATTAGTGATTATGCGAAGAGCATAGAGTTAGTTTTAGAAGGAGCTTCACCAGAAACGGTATTTAATGAGATTTCAAAGATGCAAGTGCTAGCTGCACATCGCACCGGCCCTCAGTCTGTTGAAGAAATAAACCAGATGGTGTCAATGCATCTTGCTGATAGAGGATTAATTTATCCTAGCGATGGCTGGTATCCTGGGAGACGTGTACTGATCACGGAGAATGACTACAACTTAGGTCTCTTTAATGGAGATATAGGAGTAACTTTTAGGGATAATAATCCTGATGTGTTAAAAGTAGTCTTCCCACGGCCTGAGGGGGGATGGCGGTCAATTAGCCCAGGGCGACTGCCGAGACATCAAACTGTTTATGCAATGACAGTCCACAAATCTCAGGGGTCGGAATACGATCGTGTCATAATGGTATTGCCTCAGACGATTTCGCCTATACTGACACGCTCCCTTTTATATACTGCTGTTACTCGTGCAATCTCTAAACTTGAGATCTGGGGTAGTGATGAAGTATTGCGCACAGCCATCGAGGCCGACTATAAGCGGACGTCTGGTTTACAACGGCGTCTAATTCGTGACCTGTAAACAGCAACTCAGTTAGTTTCGTTTTATTGTGCGGTGTTATGAATGCCAATTAAGCATGTTGGTTTGTCCGAGGTCGGAGGTGTGCCAGCCAGTAATGCTCCCAAAGACGAAAACCCCGACTAATAATGAAAACTAAAATCATATAGAACATCATCGCAGTAATAAATCCTTCATAAGCCAGATAATATCGCCCATTTAGCCATCGCCCTACTCCCAATATATCTTGGATTGTGATAGTGCTTAGAACAACAGAACTGTGCAGCATGAATATCACCTCATTTGAATAGGCTGGCAGAGCGCGACGAAAAGTGCTGGGTAGTATTATCCGAAACATTACCCTTTTGTGTGACATTCCGCAGGCTCTAGCTGCCTCTATTTCGCCCCGAGGAGTGTTTTCAATTGCGCCTCTAAGAAACTCCGCTGTGTAGGCGGCTGTATTAAGACTAAACACAATAACGGCACACCACCATGCCTTAGAAAGAATAGGATCCCATAAAAAACTTTCTTTTACAAAATCAAATTGGGCCAGCCCATAGTAGATGAGATAAGTTTGTACTAATAGTGGTGTTCCACGAAAAAAATATGTATAGCACCAAATTGGTCGATTAAAGAGTGGATGTTTATATGCTCTTGCGATAGCAAGAGGAATCGACAAAATTCCACCTATAAGTAACGATAGAGCAGTTATCTCGAGGGTCACTATTGCCCCATAAAAGAATTTATCTATGTGGTCTATAACCAAGACAAAGTCAAGTGGAGACTGATTTTCACTGATGTGGGTAAGGTACTCCCAAAACGTCCGATCTGATGGAGAAGCCACTAGCTCAAACCTCCCTAGCTCTTAAGGAATACTTGCGTTCAAGCCACCGTAGCCCTATATCTGATGTTGCGGTTAGTAAGAGATAGATTATCAATACAGCGAACATAAATGTGAAAGGCTCTCTAACGGAGCGTCCGGCAGTAGACGCATTCCATACTAGGTCATGTAAGCCAATTACTGAAACTAGAGCTGTTGCTTTAAGTAGAACAAGCCAATTGTTTGTGAAGCTTGGTAATGCATGTCTTACCATTTGTGGCCATGTAATGCGATAGAAGATAGTTCTAGGGATCATTCCACAAGAAATACCTGCTTCGATTTGCCCCCGAGGGATAGCAAGAATCGCTCCTCTAAAGGTTTCCGTCATATAGGCGCCAAATACGAACCCAATCGATGTGATTCCGGCCGTCAGCTGATTAATTTCCAGGTAGCCCCATAGACCTGTAAAGCTTCCGAAATCGTTAACAATTTGTTGCCCCCCATAAAATAGGAGCATCATTAAAACTAAGTCAGGAACGCCTCTGATTAGCGTTGTGTAAGACGCAGCAAGTTTTTGTGAAACAACATTGCTTGACAGCTTTGCTAGCGCGCCAATTAGCCCCAAGATTACAGACAGCAATAGAGAACCAAGTGCTAGTTGAATTGTGACTGCGGTTCCTTCTAGCAGCAGAATACGGTATTCCCAGACCGACTCCATAATTTGCTTAGGACAAATAGGACGGGCCCACAAGAGGACCCGTCCAGACTGTTATTAGCTCAACTAAATTAGTCGGCGCCGTAAATGTCGACTGGGAAGTACTTATTATTCATAACTTTATAGGTGCCATCTGACCGTATGTCTTTGATAGCTTGGCTGAGCGCATCACGCAGTGCTGAGTCTTCTTTACGGACAGCGAAGCCTGCACCAACCCCTTGACATTCAACATCATCTATCCCGCTACCAAGGAAAGCAAAATCGCTGCCAGCATCTAAACCAAGAAAACCCTCTTGTGCTTGCAATGAATCAGACAATTGGGCGTCGAGTCGGCCCGATGCAAGATCTTGAAAAACTTCTTCTTGAGTAGCGTATAAGACTAGTTCTGCACCAGGATAGAGCTTTTCAGCAGAACACTGGTGAGTCGTAGCTCGCTGTACACCCAGCCGTTTACCTTTGAGGCCAGCAGCAGTACCTTCAAAGCCAGGATTCTTTTTGGCAACTAGTTTTGCTGGTGTATTGTAGTACTTAATTGTGAAGTCGACCTTTTTCTTACGCTCTTCTGTAATCGACATTGAGGCGATGATTGTGTCGAATTTCTTTGCTAACAAGGCCGGGATCATCCCATCCCATTCTTGTTCTACTAGTACACATTCTTTGTTTAACCGTTTGCAGACTTCATGTGCAAAATCTATATCGAACCCCATGAGCGTGCCATCTGCTTCTTTCCATGAGAATGGAGGATATGCTCCTTCGACGCCCACCCTAAGTTGATCAGCTTGAACGTTTGCAGCTCCAAACATAAAAAGAGTAGCTATTGTCATCCCTACAAATTTCTTGAGTTTCATGTTATACGCCTCCTTTGGCTTTGTGCTAGTTCCATTGTAATTCTAATAGTCATATTGATGCCACTACCTGCTTTAATGCGTGGCGGTTGATAGAAATTTTCTAAATTGATCAGATCCATTTTGACCAAACATCTCCTCAGGAGCGCCTTCAGATTCAATCAGTCCTTCGTGCAGAAAGATAATCTTATCCGACGCATCACGTGCAAATCCTATTTCATGGGTAACGACAATCATAGTTCTACCCTCTTCCCCAAGTCTACGCATTACACGCAGCACTTCACCAACAAGTTCAGGGTCGAGTGCAGAGGTTGGTTCGTCGAAGAGCATGATCTTGGGCTCCATTGCGAGGACACGAGCTATCGCTGTACGTTGTTGCTGCCCACCTGAGATATGCGCTGGATAGTAATCTCGGCGTTCGTGCATACCGACTTTTTCTAGTACATGTTCTGCTTTTTCTATGGCTTCTTTCTTTCTGATTCCCAAAACATAAACCAGGGCTTCGGTAACATTCTCAAGGACAGTCATGTGCTCCCAGAGGTTAAAGTTCTGAAAGACCATGCCAACTTGTGATCTAATTCGGACTACTTGCTTTAGGTCAGCGGGTACGCGAACACCTCGTTTATCGAAAGACATTCTTATAGTTTCGCCATGTACAGTAACAGTACCCGCATTGGGAGTTTCGAGAAGATTAATACATCTTAGGAATGTACTTTTTCCAGAGCCAGATGAGCCGAGCATAGAAATAACATCTCCAGTTTTTGCTAGAAGTGAAATTCCTCGGATCACTTCAACATCTCCGAAGCTCTTATGAAGATCTTCAACTGCAAGTGCTGGCATGACGGATTGACTATTCTTCAATTGATGGCCTCTCATATTTAGGACTCATTCGGTTTGTTAGTCTGCTGCTAGATAGGCAGCGAGAGTCTAATTGTTAGTCTATACGCTGATATTTTGATCATCATCTATGGTGGTCAATGTCCTTTCTAGCATAGATAGAAAGATGCCAACGGAGATTATAAGTGCTATACCGAGCCATGCCCATATGTCTGGAAGGTCTCCAAACAACCAAAACCCAAGAATGACTTGCATAATGATTTCGGCATAGCGATATGGCGCCAATAGGGAAGCATCTGCATCTTGGAAGGCCCGGATGAGTAAGAGATGACCAATTGCTCCAGTTAAACCTATTGTGGCCATGAGAAGTAGGTCAAATAATCTAGGTGTTACCCACACAAATGGCATTGCGATCGACATAAGAACGAATCCACCAACTGATTGATAGAGCAGGGTAGTTAACGGTGCAGAATGTTCTGACAAGAAACGAGTAGACAACAGATATAGCGCAAAAAATGCGGATGCGGCGAGCGCAGATAGGCTCGCCCAGTGAAATTCTTCAAAGCCCGGCCTTACAATAATCAGGACACCTACCAAGCCCAGCCCACTAGCTAGCCAGCGGCTTACCGACACTTTTTCTTTAAGGATTACAGAAGAGAGTCCAACGACAATTACCGCATCAAAAAAAATTAAAGCGGTTGCATCAGCAAGTGGAATATATTTTATTGCTCCAAAAAAGCACAACGTCGCTGCAAGTAGGAATAAACCTCGACTAATTTGCCAGAAGGGTTTTTCAGTCGAAAAGACACCCCATTTTTCTCGATAGAATACAAGTGGGGCAATTATTATAAAGTGAAAGAAAAAACGACCCCACACGATCTGCAATATTGGAAAGCGGCTACTTAACGATTTTGCGATGGCATCCATAAATGGGACTATCAACATAGCAGCAATCATGAGACCGATTGCTAACGTCGTTTTTGATTGTATTGTTTTGAGCACAATTATCCCTAGACTTTGAGCTGTACTCCTCAGGGGTTATCATAGCCTACTACTTAATTGGGCGCATAAACTATGGCGGCACGTGCTTATGTCTAACCAACTAATATGTTGGAAGTGTGGTCAAGATGCATCTGAGCACCCTCAACCACTATCGACTTATGCAGAATGTTCTACATGTGGGACATATCTACATTGTTGTCGGACATGTAGTCACTGGAATCCAAAGCTTAGGATTACTTGTGAGGAGACACGAGCAGAAGAAGTCAAGGATCGTGAAGCCGCGAATTTCTGTCAATGGTTTACACCAACGCCTAAAGTCCAGAAGCCTCAAACCGTAGATTCTGAAACTCAATCCGCGAGAGATCAACTCAATAAACTATTCTCAAATGACAGTTCTGAACGTAACGTTTCAAATTCTGAAACCAATACGCACGAGGAACTTGAGCAGTTGTTTAGTGGGACATCGAGTAAAGATAAATCCAATAACTCCGCTACTTAAAATCATTAAGGTGACCAATTTGCTCGCCATTTTTTAAAAAGTTACCGGGGGCTAGCCATTTTTCAAAGGCGTTTTTCATTTGAGGCCATTCGCAATCAAGAATTGAGTACCATGCGGTATCTCGATTTCGATTCTTGTAAATTGTCGCTTGACGGAACAGTCCTTCAAAAGTCATGCCTAGTCGCACAGCAGCTTTGCGAGATCTTTCATTTAAAGCATCACATTTCCATTCATATCGGCGATATCCAAGATCGTCGAAAGCGTGTTTCATCATAAGGTACATCACTTCTGTTCCAGCACGCGATTGTTGTAGTTTAGGTCCGTAGTTAATGTGTCCGACTTCTATAACTCCAGAACTCTGGTTGATTCTAAGGTAGCTAGCAACGCCGAGTGCTCTATTGGTATGTGGATCAATGATGGCATGAAATAGCGGGTCAGATCCAAGACAATTCTTTTTGATCCAGTTTTTGAAATCTTCAACGTTTTCAAATGGTCCATATGGTAGATAAGTCCAAAGCGCAGCATTCGTATCTTCAGAAAATTCCTCAAACAGTGAGTTGCCATGGATTTCACCATTAAGAGGTTCAAGACGACACCAGGAGCCGAAGATTGGTGTTCGGGTTGGGGTACCAGCTGGTTTCCAATTTTCTATTGGAAAGCCGACAGGAAACTTACTTCGATATGAACGCGGCTCTATCATTCTATGAAAGTTAAATCATAGATGTGAATATATAAATAAGTCATTGGGTATCAAACAGCATCCGAGCCTACAAACTATCAGTGACCACTAATCGCAGCATGCAAAGGCTTTGTGTCCTCAAAGGTTTTTTTTTGTTCAGAAGTTGCTTCGATTTGATACTGTTCCTTCCATTCATCAAAAGCCATACCGTATACAATCTCACGTGCTTGGTCGTAATTTACAGAAACTCCTCTTTCTTTGGCAGCTGACAAATACCACTTAGAAAGGCAATTTCGGCAGAAGCCAGCGAGATTCATCAGGTCTATGTTTTGAACATCTGTACGCCGCTGAAGGTGTTCTACTAGACCGCGGAAAGCGGCCGCTTCGAGTTCAATAGTATTGTTGTCGTTCATAAAGATCTCCGAAATTAAGCGCCCAAGAACATATTTGAATGGTGTTAGCGCCTGATGTCAAAAGTTACATTTCCTAATGATATAGTGATTAGCGAGTGAATCAGACGATTGCATATATTATTGACTAAATCCATGGTTAGTCGAATCATCTTTCGAAGGATTCACGTTGAGCTGCGGAGCTCAACGGTACTAGGTAATTGAGTGGATTTGGCAGTATTTCAGCGCGAGCATCTGCTAAGCTTTTTTGTCCCGTGTAGCTAACTGATGATCGCAAATGGCCGCGAATTCGGTGGAGAATATCAGTAACACTGCCTTTATATGGCACCTGTATTTCTTGTCCTTCTGGAGGAGTATCGAGTGCTAAATCGGTTTCATCTTCAGATGTAGCATAAAGTGATTCAAGAACAGCCTCTGGAGAAGTCATACCTCGGTACGTCTTCTTTTTGGTATGGGTAGCGGGATCTTCTATAACCCTTCCAGGAGATTCATCTGTACCAGATAGAGCACTGCCGAGCATCACGGTGTCGGCGCCACAGGCAAGCGCTAGAAAGATGTCTTTGTCATGTTTCACGCCTCCATCTGCCATTATTGAAATGTCATTACCCACTGCACACCAAACCTCACGAATAGCTTGTAATTGGGGTACACCAGCAGCAGTTTCCAGTCTCGTGCGACAACCGCGTCCTGGGCCAACGCCAACCTTCACACCATCCGCCCCGACATCACGTATAAATTGCGCGCCTTCTCCAGTGGCGACGTTGCCGGCGACAATAGGGAGCTGAGGATGCCTAATTTTTATGGCCTCTATAGCTTTTTCTAGAACTGAGGAATGACCATGTGCTATGTCCATAAAGAAGCAATCAACCCCTGCGAGGGCCAGTTGATCGGCTCGCTCAAGATAATCACCGGTACAACCTATAGCGGCACTGACTAGTAAATGCCCCTTTGAGTCTTTGCTTGCATATCGACGCTCTCGAAGAAATCGAAGATCTTTTCGAGTTACTAAGCCTTGAATTTGTCTGCTTGCATTAACTAGTGGTAAGCGTTCGATTCTCCCCTGAAACATTATGCGATCAGCTTCATCGACACTGACTGGTTGACACGCTGTTTTTAGTTTACTGAATTCAGTCATAAATTCTTTAACAGGGTATTGGTCAAAATCTTCCTGCCACGGTATATCTCTGCGTGTAAGCACCCCAGCTAGTACATTGCTACCTGGAGTGGTCTCAATAAGTATGCCGTTGATATTGTGTCTTCGTGAGAAGGCGCGTGCTTCTCCTATCGTGGCACATAATGGCAGACAGAGTGGATTTTCGATTATTGCGCTGTGACTTCGTTTAACTGACTCAACTGTTTCGGACTGTTTATCTATTGCTTGACCACGATGAATTACACCAAGACCACCCTCCAAAGCCATTGTCTCAGCCATTCTTTTACCCGTTACGCTATCCATATTGGACGAGATAATTGGTAATTCAAGAGAAATTCCTGACGTGAGGGTTGAAGTTAAGGAAATGAGTACCCTGCTGTTGACTATTCCTTTTTGTGGACGAAAAAGAAAATCATCAAATGTTTTTCCTACCCACATTGATTCAAGAATTGATTGATTCATTTTTCTCGTTTTAGCCATCAGACCTCGGTTGTTATCAATTGATGTTGCCAGACTAATATAATGCGCAGCTACATTATTGCTCAATAGTTATTTTCAATAGTCTGATTTGATGCAACGTTAATCTACATTGCCACTCTTACTGCGAGGGCTACGAGTACAACTCCAAAAATACGTTCTAAGCCACGTGAGTGTCGGCGAAGGCGAGGTAAAATTGAGGAATGAGATAGCAATAAAGCGACTATAGCGTACCAAAGAGTGTCAATAACGCCAGCGGTTGTAGCCATTACAAGCTTCTCCATCCATCCAGCCTCGGGCCGCACAAACTGACTAAATAAGGCCAAGAAAAACAATGCAATTTTTGGGTTGGTTATTGAAATTAAGAAACCGTCTCGAAAAGGTGAAGTCATTGAAGTTGCATCCGAATCGATGTTTATTGTTTCAGCAGTTTCTGATCGCGCTATAAGATATCGAAAACCCAGAAAAAACAAGAAGATTGCGCCAGTCCACCGTATTCCATCGAATAGTCCAGGGTTACTGACAATCAATAAGCCAATCCCTGTTGCGGTTAGCAAAGCCCAGAGAATAATTCCAAGACCATGCGAGATAGCCGTAACAAAGCCATCCATACGACCGCCGATTAAGGTGTTGCGTATTACTACTGCAAGGCTCGGTCCGGGAGATATTGCGCCAAGGATACAAATCGTGACTAGTGGCAGCCAAAGATGGAGAGGCATATTATTTGTGATACTTGCCTGTAGCTAGGTTTAGCTATCAACTATCAACTATCAAATTGAAGCTTGCATATGGCCACCATCTACGACGATGGTACTACCGGTCATGTAAGAGGAAGCATCAGAAGCGAGCAGCAAAAGAGTTCCTGATAATTCTTCCGGCTTCCCAATTCGACGTTGAGGAATATTTTTAATAAGCGCGTCGCGAGATTCACTTTTTGTTGTAAAAAAATCGTTATTCATCTCAGTTAAAAAGTAGCCTGGAGCAATCGCATTGACTCGGATTTGATGTTTGGCCCACTCTAGCGCCAGGCTTTTGGTAAGTTGCACTAAAGCCGCTTTAGAGGCTGCATAGGGACTCACCCCTTTTGCGACGCGATACGCTAGAATTGAAGCGATATTTATAATGACCCCAGAGCGCTCAGCGGCGACGAGTCGTTTGGCGGTTTGCTGTGCTACAGTCCAAGCCCCTTTTAGATTGGTGTTAATCACCGCATCCCAATCGGCTTCTGTCACATCAAGAGCATTTTGCCCTATTGCCACACCAGCGTTGTTAACTAATAAATCTACTGTGCCAAGCTCACTTTCGATTTGATTGAGACTGCTATCAACGGACTCTGGAATCGATACATCCATTTCGAAGACTCCGGTACGGCCGCCGCGCATTTTAATATTTTCTGCAACATTTAAAAGTCGATCGTGTCGTCGTGCTCCTAATGCAACCACAGCGCCAGCATCAGCCAGTATGGTAGCGAAATGAGCACCCAATCCACTCGATGCTCCGGTGACTAAGGCAATGCGCCCATCTAGTCGGAATAGCGAATTCATAGGCTGGTAGTTTTCGGCCCCACGGACACGTTAGCCCCCTTAAAGCCACCAGTGTAACGTAAGAAGTCTAGTACTAGCTAATGTTTTTTATTGCTTAGAGTCCTAGGCGGTTTTAAGGTCGGCAAGCTCAATCCCACCAATGAGTGGGTTAAGAGTTAGCGATAAATTCCTTTGAGCCCTAGGATTTCATAGATGGCCTGGGAGCGAGGTCGATCTTTGTTTTCTCCTGTGAGCTACTGCGGGTGAATCGTGCCAACAAAAAAGGACATTTGGCCGATAGCCATGCTGAATCTTAAATGCGTTGCAAAACCGATAAACAAAGCTCAACATAAGCTATACCTCGCACTCTTTAATCGACGTTGTTTGTTGACGACGGGAGATTTTCTTGAGAGATTTAGAAGTTCGGATTTTAAAAGGACCAATTTCCCATGTTTTGTATGGATGCTGTTGATGCTTAGACTAAGTCCAGGTGATCGCTGCATGTCAGAGTGGTAGATTCAAAATAGCTACGTACATCTTCGGACGGTAAATTTAATGGCATTACTGTGGTCTTGTTGCGAAAAAGATATTCTTTACCAGGTTAGAAGTGCGGGTTCTAGTATACGACTTTATACTGACGGCGTACTGCACAGCCAGTTCAACCCCAAACAAGTTTTGACCGGAAGCATTTGGGATCTGTTATGGCTTCCACTATTCTTTTCGCCTGAGCCTCAAGTGGAACGAATACTGGTTTTAGGTACTGGTGCCGGAGCAGTAATCCGTCAACTACATATCTTGTTCGAGCCAAAGCAAATCGTCGCAATTGATAACAATCCTATTCATATAAAGATTGCACGGGAATATTTTGGAGTTGAAAAGGAAATGGCGTCTTTGCATTTGGCTGATGCCACGGAATTTCTTCCTCGTTACCGTGGAACTCGATTTGATCTTATTATCGATGATCTATTTGTGTCAGGAGGCAATATTGCACGCCGAGCTGTTCCGTGCGGAGAAGCCTGGCTAAAGCAACTAGTCCGTCAGTTGCGAACAGACGGGATTTTGTGCATTAATTTTGCGGATCGCGAGGAATTTCAATTAGCACCATTTTTCTCATTGGTTGGGCAAGACCACCGTTTCGCCAATGCTTTTGAGCTAAGTTGCCCCAAAATCGAGAATATCGTGCTCGCACTTGTTTCAACGGCGACAGACGCTGCGTCTTTAAGGGCACATTTACAGGGCACACCAGTATTATCGGGAATGCTGGCACGTGGGGCCCTGACTTACAGAGTAAGACCAATATAATCTATATTTGTGACATGATTCTTTTTAGTGGTTACGTAGTCGATAGACGGGTACACTGCTCAGTTATGTAGATCGGCATCAAAATAACGTAAGACTTAATGTGATTAGTTTGGACTATGACTTGATGAAATCAAAACACGCTCTTTTTTGTGATTATTTCTTGAAGCACCTGTATGTGTTTCTATCTGTGGGTTTTATTCTGCTACTGCCTTTACAGATAGATGCTGATGATGAAATTCCCCAATTAGTATTGGAATCAGCGTCTGAGCTAATCCCTGGTTTGATGCCTGAAAAGATAGAAGCAACGCCTATTAAGGAGTTGTATTTGGTTTCTTTCGGGTCACAGATAATTTATATCTCAACAGATGGACGTTACGTAGTTGCGGGAGATATGATTGATACTAAGTCAGGTCGCAATCTCGCAGAAGAGGTTAGGAGCTTAACCCGGAGGAAGCTCATTGATGATTTAAGCGAGTCAGGGATGGTTGTTTTCACGCCAGAGGCTGTTCGCAGCACTATTACAGTATTCACTGATATAACGTGTCCTTATTGCGTGAAGCTTCATAATGAGATAGAAGAATTACTCAAGGGGGGTGTCAAAGTTCGGTATCTTGGATATCCAAGAGCCGGCCTATCGTCTTCTGCAAACGATATCCTAGTTTCGGTGTGGTGCTCCACTGATCGAGGACAGGCTATGACCAACGCTAAGGCTGGAAAGCGTATAGAGGAGCTAATTTGTGAGACGCCGATAGCTGCACACATGTTGACTGCAGAAAAAATGGGAGTTCGAGGAACACCTACAATTGTTCTGCAAAATGGAGAACTGATACCAGGTTATGTTCCATCGTCCGAGCTCATAGCACGCTCAAATGGTGTCGCCGATTCAGGTGGTTGAGATACTCCCGGTGCGGTGGAATTATCGGATATTTGTTATTGGTTGCTTGCGAGCATATTTGTTAGTTTGTCTTTCCAGTTCACTAGCAGAGGCTGCTTCACTGAATTCTAGTTTTCGGACTGTGCTTGGCGATAATGAAGCTCAGCCATTTCAACTAGAAAATATTGTGGGTGATGTTAGATCATTGACAGATTACCGTGGCTATTCGCTGATAGTTAATTTTTGGGCTACTTGGTGTAGTCCTTGTCTCGACGAGTTTCCAGCGTTGCAGGCATTCGTATCAGAGTTCGCTGATAGTGGCATAAAGCTGGTCGCAATTAATGTTGGTGAAGATGTTGTTACCATAGAAAAATTCTTGCAAAATCTTGAAGGTACCGTGGAATTTGAGATATTGATGGATCCTAATATGCGAGTTGTTGAGGCGTGGTCAGTCAAAGGCATACCAACCACTTATCTTATTAATAGAAAAGGTTTTTTAGTGGATGTAGCAGAAGGAGGTGTTGATTTCGGCAATCCTGAAATTAAATCTAGAATTCGTAAGGCGCTAGACATCTATTGAGATTAGTATATACGCCTATTACGTCTATGATTAATATATTATGTCCTTCGGCAGATATTTTGCTCCATTAGTTGTATTTCTAGGGTTAGTGGTTTTGCTGGTTGCGGGGCTCAGGCTTGATCCAAGAGAAATTCCGTCACCGCTAATTGGCCAGCAGGCTCCTGATTTTCTGCTTCCCCGACTGATGTCAAGCAGTTTTGAGGTCTCAACGTCAGAACTTCTAGGAGAGGTTTGGGTTTTGAATGTTTGGGCGTCTTGGTGCGCGGCGTGCAGGGAAGAACATCAGGTTTTGCACAATCTTGTTCAGGCAGTTCCAATAAGTTTGGTTGGTCTCAACTATAAAGACGAAAAACTTTCTGCAATATCTTGGTTAAAGAAATTCGGTAATCCTTATAATCAGATTGCTGTTGATGCGGATGGCATGGTTGGCATTGATTGGGGTGTCTACGGTGTCCCCGAGACATTTGTGATCGACGCGTCGGGAGTTGTTCGTTACAAGCACATTGGGCCTCTCAGCGATGCTGTCTTGCGCAAAGAGGTATTACCATTACTTCAAAGATTGCTGTAAAAAGCCGGCAAGGGCGACCATTTTCACCTTGAGAGCTTGAAGCGGTTTTGCTACACAATTTTTCGAAGATCATACTCAAGTATTCCTTCAGCCCCCTCTGCTCTGAGTTGGGGGATAAGGTCTCGGACTAGATGACCGTCGACAACAGTTTCTAAGGCTACCCATCCTGTGTCCGATAATTGGCTAACAGTGGGGGCATGCAAACTTGGCAACAAGTCGATAATAGAGTCCAATCTTGTGTGCGGGGCATTCATTTTGAGTGCCACTTTACGTCTTGCCTGTAGTGAAGCTTTGAGTAGTAGCGCAATTTGCTCAATTTTCGTTTTCTTCCATGGGTCGGTTAGCGCTTTCTTATTGCTAATTAGTCGGGTATGGGTTTCAAGCAAATCGCAGACTATTCGTAGCCCGTGAGCCCGAATTGTGCTCCCGGTCTCAGTGATTTCAACAACAGCATCAACAAGACCTTCTACGGCTTTAGCCTCAGTAGCGCCCCAGGAAAATTCAACTTGGCATTCAATGTCACGTTCGGCCAAATAGCGACGGGTAAAACTAACCAATTCAGTAGCAATTGTCTTGCCTTGAAGGTCCTCTATTTTATCGATAGGGGAATTTTCGGGCACCACCAGCACCCAACGACATGGATTGTCGGAACTTTTTGAATACAGCAGATCGCATACCTCTTCCACTGCAATTCCACTTTCCATAATCCAGTCAAGCCCGGTTAATCCAAGATCAAGACTTCCCTGACCTACATATAGTGGCATTTCCTGCGAGCGAACTAGTGCGCAAGAGATCTCAGGATCATTTATTCTGGGGAAATAGTTACGGGATTGCGAGCGAATATCCCAGCCCGCCTGCCTAAATAAGCTGATAGTGGCTTCTTCCAAGCTTCCTTTGGGAATTCCAAGTTTTAGCTGATTTTTCATTTTGCTATATTGCCAAGGTCTAACTTATTGTCGTTTTTATAGTCATGTAGAGGGTCTAATTATCGCATAAGCTTCGCACGAGGTCGTGCCCATTAAGATCATTGGCATTATCTAGAATTTAAGCTGTAGCAGATTCCGATCGATTTGTATTCGCTGGATAAGGTGGGAACTATTTATTTTCGGAGATAAGGTTGAATGCAGACAAGCGTTTCTATTGCGGAAGATATGCTACACAAATTGACTATAGGTCATATTTTGATGCGAGTATTATTACCTCATTCTGAAATCCAAAGATTATGAGCGCCATTAACAAGGTGCCACGACTTTGGTATCTTGGTGTTCTACCGTGTTGCTAATTGAAGCACGTAAACAATTGATCTGAAATGTGAATGCGTTAAGTACGCCTTGCTCAGACTCGTATGCTAAGGAAGGATTTATACACACGGATTGAATGTGCAGAAGCGTTCGATGGCGATGTTTTTGTTGATAAACTTAACTGGGATCCAGAAGCATCTAACTCTTTGAATAAAAAAGGTTAAATTAACTGCCTAAGAAATAGGCAATCAACAATATACTACCAAATGGTCCGGCCACATAACAAATCTCAAAGTTTTATGCACAAAGTTATCCACAGGTTGCTGTGGGAAACTCGGAACCTCTTTTACTGTCAATATGTTATCGCTACTCGTTACGAAACGACTCTCGTCTTTTCTTGTAAATTTAACTTATGTGAAGTGAAAGACCATGACGACTGACAAGCTTAATACCGTTGTTCAAGTTGCCGTGCCGATTCGATTGCGAAAAGTTTTGGACTATCAGCTGCCTGAGGGGTATTCGTCATTGGCCGAAGGCACTAGAGTTCGCATCACTGTGAAGTTACGAGAAATGACAGGTATCGTAGTAGGTTCCAAGAAGTCAGAACTACCTGAGGAGGGGCTCATAAGGGTTGTCAGGGTTTTGGACGAATCGCCATGCATACCGCCATCATTGCTAAAACTTTTGAGATGGTCTTCATCATACTACCACCACCCGCTCGGAGAGGTCATACAGACAGCTTTACCAAGTATTCTGCGGGGCGATAGCAAGATCAAGCCAGATCTGCCGTTTAGATATTATCTGACGTCTAATGGTGCCGAAGCTCTAAATGGCATCCCAAAGAATGCCACCAATCAGCGCTTGTTACTTACTGAGCTTTCTAAAGCAAGTCCAGATGGCCTTTCCTCGAGCACTTTATCTAAGTTGGCCCCATCTTCGTCTACCAAATTACTGCGTGATCGTGGGTGGATTAACGTTCGGGAAGATTCAAGGGATTTTCTGTACGTTGGGCAAGAGCAAGATAGTGCTGCGATAGCTTTGAATCAGTCACAGCGAAGCGCTGTTTCGGAGATAAGTGTCGCTTTGCAAAGATATCAGCCATTCTTGCTCCAGGGTGTTACTGGGAGTGGTAAAACTGAAATTTACCTGGAGTTGGCCACGAGGGTTATCAAAACAGGGTGTCAAGTGCTCTTGTTGGTGCCAGAGATTGCTCTCACACCGCAATTGATTGGGCGCTTTAAAAGAGGGCTTAATGGCAAGATCGCAGTTTTGCACTCCCGGCTTAGTAATAAGGACAGGCATATTGCTTGGTGGGCAGCTCGAGAGGGGATAGCGGACGTAATACTGGGTACTAGATCTGCAGTTTTTGTACCATTGGCTCGCCCAGGGATGTACATAGTCGATGAAGAGCATGACTCGGCCTATAAGCAGCAGGAAGGATTTCGCTATAACGCTCGTGATTTAATTGTAAAGCGTGCTCAGCAGGATGACATTCCAGCTGTGCTCGGCTCGGCCACCCCGTCTTTGGAATCAATGCAAAATGCAAAGATTGGACGCTACGGCCATCTAGTCCTGCGAGATCGTGCTCGGGGAGCTATGATGCCGAAGATCAGTTTATTGAATGTGAAACAGTTACCACTTACATTTGGTATTTCTTCGCCTGTTCTTGAGGCTTTACGCCTCAGACTAGATCGTGGCGAACAGAGTATCGTTTATATCAATCGCAGGGGTTTTTCACCTATTTTATGGTGTCCTAAATGCAACTGGCGCGCCCGTTGTTCTCGTTGTGATGTATATCTGACGCTACATCGGCCAAGCAATCAGTTGAGATGTCACCACTGCGGTGCATCGAATAAACCATCCGAAAATTGCCCCGATTGCAAGCATATCTCGTTAAAAGCAGTTGGCCAGGGCACCCAAAGAGTCGAGGAAACGCTGCAGAAATATCTTCCATCTGCTCGAATTGTGCGGTTTGACAGCGATAGTATTGGGAAAGCAAATGTTTTAGCAGAACGCCTAGCTCAGGTTTTAGAGGGAAATGTCGATATTTTGGTAGGGACTCAACTGTTGGCCAAAGGCCACAATTTTCCAGCTGTTACTCTAGTCTGTATCGTTGACGCGGATAGCGGTCTCTACAGTTTTGATTTTCGTGCCGTCGAAAGGCTATATCAGACGCTAACCCAAGTCGCTGGCCGAGCTGGCCGAGCTAGTCGCTCTGGCCAGGTGCTTGTGCAGACTCAATATCCGGAAAATTCAGCGTTTTCACGACTTATGGAAAATGATTTTTCTGGATTTGTGGATTTTGAACTAAAGCAGCGGCAATTGGCGAACTGTCCGCCATTTGTCCGGTTTGTACTACTCCGTGCGGAATCGGTCTCCTCTGATTCATCGATAAGATTCGTGACTGCCGCTGCACAATTAGGCCAGCAGATACTCCGAAAACAATCATCGTCGATTCGACTTATGGATCCAGTGCCTTCACCAATGGAACGACGATCTGGAAGATACAGAGCCCAGTTGTTAGTTACCGGCTGCGTTGAAACTGCATTACATCGTTTTCTTGATAATTGGCTAAATGAGCTTGATAAGCTTGAGATAGGTCGCCGGGTACGTTGGTCTCTCGACGTTGATCCACTCGATATTTATTAGAAATTGGTAATAATTTAAAGACTTAGGCTGTTCTAGGGGGCTTACTTAGGGTCGATGTGGTTGCGAGATATATGCCGAGGACTGAAATTCATGCAATCTGCTTATAGCGCGCCGAAAGCCTTGATCCATCTTGTCTCCGTCATAGAGCTCTTCAGGCCGGCTCGCTGCTGATACTATCAAATTGACCCGATGATCATAGAGTTCATCGATAAGTTCAACGAAGCGCCTAGTCTCATCATCATTGTGCGATCTTAAAATAGGGATATTAGTTAGAATGACCGTGTGATAAATCGACGAAATCGCAGCAAAGTCAACTTTTGAGTAGTAGCCTGCACAGATAACTTCAAAATCAAACCAAACAATACCAGATCCTTTACCTCTCACACTGACTAATCTTCCGTTAATAGGTATTGTTGTTTCGAGGGCTCCAGATTCGCCGGAAATGTCCCAAAATAACTTAGCGATCTGATTTTCCACGACGCAATCATGGGGCACTAGGTATACACCTGCCCCATCATTTTTGGCAATACGGTGATCACGCCCCCCCGATAGTTGTAAAACCAACATATTATTTTTTATTAATTCTATCGCTGGGGTGAAGCGCTGTCGGTGAAGGCCGTCTTGGTACAGTTCGTCAGGAGCCGTATTTGAGGTGATAACCATGATAACGTTATTCTTATTCAGAGCAGAAAGAAGGCGCTCGAAAATAACTGCATCCCCGATATCATTAATGGATAATTCATCTAGGCACAGAATGCGAAAATTTTTAGCAAGGGAGAGAGCAATTTCTTCCACTTTGTTGGTTTTTTGGTCGGGTTCTTTAAGCCGATCATGTATTCCGATCATAAACCTATGAAAATGCACACGTTTTTTTCCTTCAAATGGCAACGATTCGTATAGTAGGTCCATTAAGTAGGTTTTTCCACGCCCTACACTGCCCCAAAGGTAGATGCTATTAATCTTTGTTTCTCTGGATTTAAGGGGGTGCGACCATCTTTGCCAGACTGATGCTGGCCTATGATTTTTATGGGCGTCTAAGAGATACCAGTAGAGCTGGTCTAGCTGCGGTAAAATCGCACTCTGGTACGGGTCGTCAAAAAAATTCCGAGTTTCGAGGTTTCGACGATGGGTAAGAGAGGGTAATTGGCTCACAGTGGGAGGTTAACAGGGTTCAGCCCGATCGGACAGGCGCCGGTGATTGGTCGCTCGATGAGGTTTTACCAAAATGTGATAAGTAGCAGCTTTGTGGCTTAATTAGTAGCCGTCCGGTAGTAAGATATTCGGCATCACGCTTTTCTCAAAGTTGCGATTTCTGGATTAACATAATAGCTGGGTAGCAATATGAGTACGAGTGAAAAGAAGGCGCTGGATAACTTACCTCTGATAAAGCGCAAGAGAACGGTAGCTACAAGCCGACTTTTTAAGATTCAAGAACTGGATCTGCAGTTTTCTAATGGCCATGAGGCGAAATTTGAGAGATTGACAGGCGGCATCCTTCATCCGGGCGAAACTAGTGGCGTGTTAGTTGTCCCGGTGACTTCAGATGATGAGATATTGCTTATTCGCGAATATGCTGCTGGTTTGGAGCGTTATGAACTTGGGTTTGTTAGAGGGAGGATTGAGGAAGATGAGTTACCTCAATCCGCAGCGGCGAGAGAGATGCAGGAGGAGATTGGCTTGAATGCGAGGGAATTTTGTCACTTAGCGACCATTTCGTTGGCCCCCGCATACTCTCAGCACCGCACCTATATTTATTCTGCTTCTGATTTGTATGAAAGCCACCTGGAAGGCGATGAACCCGAGCCTATTGAGCAACTTACTTGGAAGCTTAGTGATATAGATCAATTGCGGCGACGGGATGACTTTACGGCTGCTACATCTGTTTTAGCAACTTATTTGGTTTGCCAGGAATTTTCTGCTACAGATGGCTGAAAACGACTTTCTTCTCGACATTGTTGATGTTGCAAAGCAAGCGGGTCTTGAAATTATGCGGATTTATGAATCCAAGCATGACTACAAAGTAGAGTACAAAGATGACGGCTCTCCGGTAACGATTGCCGATATGTTGGCCCACGAACTAATCTGCGAGCATCTAGCCAAACTTACCCCCAATATCCCTATTCTTTCTGAAGAGTTTCTGGCTGGAGATCCGGCCCACCGATTAATATCTGAGAAGATATGGTTGGTAGATCCGCTAGACGGCACTAAAGAGTTCATGAGTAGGAATGGTGAATTTACAGTCAATATTGCTCTTATCGACAGAGGCGCTCCCACAATTGGGGTTGTTCACGCGCCAGCTTTAGGGCTCATGTATTTTGCTGCACAGAAATTTGGCGCCTGGCGGCAAGCAAACGAAGAATCTCCCAAGACAATTCGCACTAAGAGTTATGATGGAGGTAGGGTTCGGATGGCGACTAGTCGATCTCATTCTGGGCAGCGAATAAAACTTTTTCAATCATGGATCGAAGGACAAACCGGCTCGGAAGTTAGGTGTACGCCTATGGGCAGCTCTTTAAAGATCTGTCTAGTCGCCGAAGGAAGATTAGACATCTATCCACGGTTGGGGTCGACCTCAGAGTGGGATACAGCAGCAGCCCATTGCGTTCTTAACGAGGCCGGTGGCGCCATTATTGACTCTGACGGAAATGCACTTGTTTACAATAAGGCTCAAATATTAAATCCATGGTTTTTTGCTATTGGGGATGAGTCTCACAATTGGCTGGAGAAATACAGTCAAGCAAAAGCCTAATCGAAATCATTAAGCTCAGCTATAATTGCAACTGACAGGGCGCTTTGGTAACACATTTCAAAACAATATGCTTGCGTTTACAAAGATGCAGTCCCTTGGCAACGATTTTATTCTTGTTGATGGTATCCGCCTGCCCTTTGAGCTAGATAAGGGTCAAATACGCTACATTGCCGATCGTCACCTGGGGATTGGATGTGATCAGGTTCTCGTTGCAGAACTAACAGATAGCAACGCTGATTTTGCAATGCGGGTTTTCAATGCTGATGGTACTGAGGCCGAACAGTGTGGCAATGGGGCTAGATGTTTCGCTAGATTTCTGCATGAAGAAGGCTTGAGTGATAAGAGAAGGTTGTCGGTTGCGCTTAGGAGACATGCGATTAACCTAGAGGTAGAGGATGATTGGCAGGTAGTTGTAGAAATGGGAGAACCAATTTTCGATCCATCAGAAATTCCCTTTGAGTCGGACCACCAGACAGCGGCATATGAGCTGGAAGTCTCTAATGAAGTCTATGAGGTGCATGTTGTTTCAATGGGTAATCCACACGCTGTGGTTCTGGTTAATGATATTGATTCAGTTGATGTTGATTCACTGGGTGCTGCTATCGGGCGGCATGCGCGGTTCCCACAAGGTGCCAACGTCGGCTTTGTTTCGCTTAATACTCGAAATAAGCTTCGCCTAAGGGTATGGGAGCGCGGTGTAGGAGAGACTTTGGCATGTGGAAGTGGAGCGTGTGCTGCAGTAGTTTCCTGCCATCGGGTAGGAGAAGTTGATGATCAAGTTCTGGTAGAACTACCAGGGGGTGTACTGGATGTACGATGGCCTGGACAAGGGTCCGTTTTTTTAAAAGGATCAGCAATCACTGTTTTCCGAGGAGAGATAAACCTCGCGCTGGTCTAGGCATAACGGTTCAAAGATGAAGGATTTAGACGCTACAAAAGATCGACATGTTACATCTTTCTTAGAGCATCTAGCGAAAGAGCGTCGGCTGTCTAGTCATACCGTCGTTGGCTATGGAAGGGATTTAGATAAGCTGATAGTTTTTGTTTCAGGGCGTGGACTGAATAGCTTATTAACTATAGGACCTACGGATGCTAGGTCGTTCGCTGCAGATCTTCATCGTTATAGCAATCTTAAGACTCATTCAATACGTAGAGCTTTGTCTGCTGCTCGGAGTTTTTATAGGTATTTGATGCGGGAAGGTGTGGTTAAAAGCAATCCTTTTAATGGCCTTCAAGCGCCTCGTGGTAGTGATCGGAAGTTACCGGCAACGTTAAGTGTCGATGAGGCGACGCAATTGGTGTCTATTAAACCGAGGAATGATCTTGAATATCGAGATTGGGCTCTTTTGGAATTGCTTTATTCTTCAGGGTTGCGACTCTCAGAACTATCTGGGCTCAACATTGGCGACGTCGATATGGAACAGCGTGCAGCTCACATTAAGGGTAAACGAGGTAAAGAGCGAATACTGCCAATCGGGCGCCATGCGCATGATGCTTTGCAGGCTTGGCAAAATCGGCGTACAGAGTTTGCTGTTGAAGGGGAGCGCGCCTTATTTGTTAGTAGAAATGGGCGAAGGCTCGGCTCTAGGGATATTCAGCGTAGAGTCCAAATTTGGGCCAAGCGGCAAGGCCTTAGGCAGAGTGTACATCCGCATATGCTTCGGCATTCATTTGCCAGCCACCTGCTTGAATCTAGTGGTGATCTACGCGCTGTTCAAGAACTGCTAGGGCACGCAGATGTTTCTACTACCCAGATCTATACCCACCTTGATTTTCAGCATCTGGCGGAAGTCTACGACAAGGCACACCCCCGGGCTCAAAAACAAACCGATTGATCGGGATCATTGTTCTGATGCTATTTTTTAATTCATACAGAGATTTCCTTGGTAAAATTTCATTCTGAGATCTCTTTTCATCGCCGCAAATGGCAATTTTTAAATGCCAAAAAATGCCATGTTAGAATCTCATAATGCTTCGTGCTTTCGGATGGCATATCCGACAGAATCTACTTAACTAATTGCAGGAGTCCGCTCGATGTCTTCTTATGCGTATATACCTATCATACTTGGCGCTCTAGGTTTGCTAGCAGCATTAATTGTTTACCGAATAGTATTGTCTCATCCAGAGGGTACGGGGAAAGTCGTTGCAATAGGCGATAAAATCCACCGAGGCGCTCTAGTCTTTATGCGCCGAGAATATCTATATCTGCTAATTTTTGTGCTGGTTGTTGGAGTGGCGATATTGGTTTCGGATCTTGGATGGAGAACAACTACCGCCTTTCTCGTTGGAGCCTTTAGCTCAGCCACTGCGGGTTTTATCGGGATGTACACAGCAACTAAAGCCAATGTAAGGACTACGACTGCTGCACAAAGCAAGGGTGCAGCAGAGGCGCTGACGGTTTCGTTTTACGGTGGATCTATCATGGGGTTATCGGTAGCTGCCATGGGACTTTTAGGGCTCGGCGTACTATATCTATTTTTTGGTGGTGATCCAGAAACTGCACACGTCATTCATGGGTTTGGCATGGGTGCGTCATCTGTAGCGCTATTCTCGAGAGTCGGTGGCGGGATTTTTACAAAAAGTGCTGATGTTGGTGCCGATCTCGTGGGCAAAATTGAGGCTGGCATTCCTGAGGATGATCCACGTAATCCGGGTGTAATCGCAGATAATGTTGGCGATAACGTTGGCGATGTAGCAGGAATGGGTTCGGATATTTTTGAGTCGTACTGTGGTGCAATTATTGCCACAATCGCGATTGCATCTACATTGAGTATTGATTGGATTCAGAAATTAGCAATTGATGGCAGTCAAAGTAAACTCATGTTTCTTCCTTTAGCTTTGGCGTCCCTCGGGATAATATGCTCATTTGCAGGAATATTGCTGGTCCGCAGCGCCTCTCGGAGAAAGCCTGATGTTGCTTTGCGCACAGGTACAATGGGTGCCTCGATAATCTTTATAGTTGCTGCATTTGGCCTGATTTCAACGGTTGATCTTAGCTTGAATATCTGGTTTGCAGTTTTAGTCGGAGCGATCGGTGGTATTGTCATCGGCCTAGTTACAGAATATTACACGGCTGGGAAGCCAGTTCGTAAGATCGCTGGTAGTGGAGAGACAGGACCCGCAACAGTAATGATCAGCGGACTCGCAATTGGAATGCAATCGGTGGTTGTGCCTGTTCTAATGATTTGTATTATTATTCTTGTTGCGAGCGGGTTGGCAGGCCTGTATGGGGTCGGAATAGCAGCGGTCGGGATGCTTGCTACAGTAGGAATTACAATGGCAATTGACGCCTATGGCCCCGTTGCGGACAACGCTGGAGGCATTGCTGAAATGGCAGGTCTGGGCGAAGATGTTAGACAAATTACCGATTCTCTTGATGAGTTGGGCAATACTACAGCAGCCATTGGCAAAGGGTTTGCCATTGGCGCGGCCGCACTAGCCGCGTTAGCCATAATTTCTGCTTACATTGAAACAGTGGCCCACCATGTGCCTGATTTTTCCCTAGAAATTAGTGATCCAGTAGTACTAGCGGGCATGTTCTTAGGAGCCATCTTTCCTTTCTTAGTATCCAGTGTAACGATGAATGCTGTAGGCGATGCAGCATTCGAAATGATTCGCGAAATAAGGAGGCAATTTAAGGAAATTCCTGGCCTGTTAGAAGGTACTGCTGAACCTGATACGGCGCGTTGTGTTGATATTGCCACCACAGCAGCGTTGAAGAGAATGATTTTGCCGGGTGTATTGGCTGTTGTAGCCCCCGTTGTAGTGGGTCTCGTTTTGGGTCCAGCTGCGCTAGGCGGAATGCTAGGCGGTGCTTTACTCGGCTGCGTATTGCTGGCCTTGACTATGGCGAATGCTGGGGGAGCGTGGGACAACGCTAAGAAGTATGTTGAAAAAGGTAATTTGGGAGGCAAGGGATCAGATGTTCATAAGGCTACGGTGGTTGGGGACACAGTAGGTGATCCATTCAAAGATACTTCTGGCCCCGCAATGAATATTCTAATCAATGTTATGGCTATCGTTAGCCTAGTGATTGCTCCCCTGCTTTCATAGCTTGGAAATCAACAAAGTCGGAGAGGGTCAGGTTATTAGTTATATGTAACGATCCTCTCGACTTCTTTTGATGTGCTGAAGTTGAGCAAATAGAACCGAAAAAAGGTAGAAATGACGAAGAACATTGTCCGGCCGATGCGAGAGTCAGATATCAATGAAGTGCATGAAATATATTCAGCTGCAGTTCTCGGAGGTACTACGTCTTTTGAGATTGATCCTCCAACAGCAGGCGAAATGACAACTCGCTGGCGAAAAGTGGTAGATGTAAATTTACCGTACGCTGTAGCCGAACAAAATGAAAGGGTGGTTGGTTTTGCCTATGTTTCTCCCTATCGATCGCGCTCTGCATATCGATATACAGTAGAAAATTCACTATATGTAGCTCCTTGGGCGCGTCGCCAAGGAAGTGGAATACTATTATTGAGTTATTTGCTGGATCATAGTAAAGCAGCAGGAATGAGACAGGTAATCGCAATTATTAGTGGCGGAAATCCGGCACCATCTATCAATCTTCACACAAAAGTCGGATTCCGAACCGTCGGGACATTACGAAATGTTGGCTGTAAATTTGGTAAGTGGCTAGATACTATTATCATGCAACGCACATTGGACTGAGGCGACAATATGCGTTTGCTCTGTAGCGATAGGTGTTCTGAGCATCATTGACAGTGAATTCGAGTAGGAATCGAGTAGATCTGACATGAAGTGGCACAGTTGGATGATGGTGTTCCGGCTTTTGGCGACATTTAAATCTAAGAGACTTCGTCATTCTTCTTTTTGTGGCACTCGGTCTGTTTCCGGAATGGACGTGGATCACTATGAAGGTCGTGGTAAGGTGGTCGGGACCTTGATCTTCATTCATGGAATGTCATTGCTGGGCCGGGAGGATCCGAGAATCGCTCATTTTTCTGAAGCACTTGCTCTAGCAGGCTACCGTGTTTTGGTGCCTGATTTTCCAAGCATTCGCAGATTGGATATTGAAAAGGGTCAATCCGAAGAGATACTTGGGCAGTTGGAACTTTTGGTTTCGGACCACAGCTTAGTGCCTGATTCGTTCGGTTTGATCACTGTATCTTTTTCGGGAGTGTTTGCGCTATTAGCGGCGTGCAGATCGGGTCTTGCCTCGAGATTATTTGGAATTTGCTTAGTTGGAAGCTATAGCGATATATTTTCGGTTAGCTCATTTAGTGTTTTAGCAAACCGCTCGGATCATTACGGCAAATTAATAATATTGCGGAACTACTATCGCGAGGTAGAGCCCGAAGAGATTCAATTACGTACTGTATTAGATAGGTGTATTTCAGAATGTGCTGTACAAAATGTGTGGAATCCTGATGTTGCTCTAGATCAATCAAAGTATGTGGAAGGTCGAGTCCACAGCATGTTGACGGATTTGGATGAGCGCAGAGAGTTAGCGAGTCGCTTAGCTAACTTATTTAAAGAAAATTGGTCGGAGTATCAGATCAACCTAGATTTCTTGCATCGGGATATTCCAGTATTGTTAATACATGGTAGGCACGACAGAATTGTACCCGCTGGGGAGTCAAAGAAACTTGCAAGAAATTTAATAGATAGAGGTATTCCAACTTGGTTGTGCGTGACGCAGCTTCTTAGCCACGGGGATAGTGAATTGCGGCTAAGCAAATGGATTGAAGTATTTCGGTTGCTCCAAGCATTTGCGTGGTTTTTCCATGCTCACAAACAACATGCAAGAGGCAGGAAAGATTAAGAATTGACTAGCCAGACCGAATTGATCATGTGTAATACGGGACAATTGTTCGTAGCCGATTAATTCTCCTTAGTTCGGCAGCATATTGATGAAAAAAGGGCGCCTGAAGCGCCCTTTTTAGAAATTAGCATAATGTTATGACATATAGGTAGTGACGCTTGCCATGATTATGGTCAGCACTATACTAGAAGTTATGACTCCACGTACCGACTGAATAGCTCCATTCATTTTTCCGAATAAAGCGTTTCCTTCGATGATGGCGATAATGATTAATCCTACTATTAATGGCGTCGCACCAACGCTGTCGCCACCAGCAGCTAGTCCTACTCCTCCGTGGGCCGATGCAACCATGAAGTACAACATCGGCAGCGACATTAATGTATTAGTACGAGAGGCTAATGCTGCTTTAGGCGCTGCTTTAGCTTTATCACCATTTGATAGGCCAATTACGATTTTTTGATTTGGCCATATGATACCCCAGACATTAAGCATCATAATGGTGCCCATAATGACACCAAACGTGATGGCGAGATTAAATTTCCCCTGGTCGGTGATAAACCACAGTAGTACTGCGCCAGTGAGAAAAGTAAAAAGAGCTGCCCAGCGAAACCACCAGAGAGCGCGCGGTGCTAATTTTTTCATTACGTCAGCTTTCGCAGCGTCTTCTGCTTCTTTGACATATTCGGTTTGTACAAAATTGAAATAGTACAGCAGTCCTATCCAGGCGATACCAAACAGAATATGACCCCATCTAAACAGAATATCCATTATGTATTGCATTTTCCCTCCAACAGTTTGTTGAAAATCAGTGGGGCTTTCTCGCCCAGTCGGTCCATCACTGGCCTAGTCAAATTGGGCCAATATTATGGACGATTAAGGGTAGTCTACTGGAGTGCCTGTTGTGCTATCAAGTTCATGAAATTAATCGAGGGGGCTCAATCGTGGCTTTTGGCCATTTTTGTACTCAACTCACTGACGAACACCATAGCCATGGTTAAGTAATCGCAGATTAATGACAAAAAGAGCAGCTATAAATATTCCGATTATCAAGTATGAAGAGGGCAAGGAAATATCTGAAATGCCCAAGAAACCAAACCGAAAGGCATTGATCATATAAAGAATAGGATTGACTAGAGATACCGTTTGCCAGAGTTCTGGAAGGAGCTGTATTGAATAGAAGATTCCTCCGAGATAGGTCAGTGGCGTCAGCACAAAATTAGGAATAATGGATATGTCGTCGAAGCTTTTTGCGAAAACAGCATTTGTAAATCCACCAAGTGAAAACAAAAAAGCGGTGAGAGTAACAACGCTGATAAGTACACCCAGATTATGAATGTGTAGATTACTAAAGAAAAGTGACACAACTGTGACAATCAGTCCAACGATCACTCCCCTAGCTACGCCACCTGTGATGTAGCCCAGAAGAATCACATAATTAGGTGTTGGTGAGACTAGCATCTCTTCAAGAGAATGCTGAAACTTTGCCCCAAAAAAAGAACTCACGACATTTGAATATGAGCCTGTAATGACTTGCATCAGGATTAGTCCAGGCACAATAAAATCAATGTAATTAAAACCATCCATTTGCCCGATTCTCGGACCAATCAAGTTTCCAAAGATAACGAAGTAGAGGCAAGTTGTAATCGCTGGTGGTAATAAGGTTTGTTGCCAAATACGCATGAAACGTATGAATTCCTTGGTTACGATAGTAGCGAATGTGATCAGTTGTTCTCGACTATTCAATGGTTACCCCGCTCTCTTTAGATTGGCTGACTAGATTAATAAAGAGTTGTTCGAGGCGGTTAGCTTTGTTACGCATACTGCGTACATGAATATTCTTATCCGATAATTGCTCATATAGAAAGTTTAGATTCTGGGTTCTATCTACTGCTACTTCTACTGTGTATTCATCCAGCAATCTAATTGCGAGTCCAGTATTCTTGGGAAATTCCTTTATAGGTTGTTCCAGATCTAGGATAAAAATTTCTGTATCGATTTTTCTCAAAAGCGATCGCATTGAGGTGTTTTCTATCAAATGCCCTTCGTCAATAATAGCGACATTTCTGCAAAGACTTTCAGCTTCTTCGAGATAGTGCGTTGTTAGGATTATAGTAGTTCCATCTTGGTTCTTTTTTTGAAGAAAATTCCACATTGACCGGCGAATTTCAATGTCTACCCCAGCGGTTGGTTCGTCCAAGATTAACAGTCGTGGATGATGAACTAGGCCACGTGCGATCATTAGTCGACGTTTCATGCCACCTGAGAGTTCAGCTGAACGATTGTTACGCTTTTCCCATAATCCCATTTGCGTTAGATAGGATGAGGCTCTTTTTGTTGCTACATGCCGCGGTATCCCATAATAACCGGCCTGATTGATGAGGATTTGCCAGGGAGTTTCAAAGATGTTGAAATTGAATTCTTGCGGTACTACTCCTATGAATGATTTTGCCTGCGCAAAATTTTTGTCTATGTCTACGCCGAAAACTTTAGCGGTGCCACTGGTTTTATTTACTAGTGAACTGAGAATCCCGATTACGGTAGATTTGCCTGCACCATTGGGTCCTAATAGTCCAAAAAACTCACCTTCTTCTACTTTTAGGTCTATGTCATGTAAGGCCTTGACGCCGTTCTGATAAGTCTTACATAAGGAGCGAATTTCTAGTGCAGCTGTTGATGTAACCATAGGATTAGTGTGTTTAGAGGTTATTTCAGCAAATGCGCTTATGTGTCTGGTTTGGCTTATTGCCTTAAGACAGATTTTTGGTAGAGGTTGTGCAAGCGTGCATCAGGATCATAACGCTGCTTTAGACTTTGGTACTTGTTGCCGTTGTAAAGCCCCCAGAACTCTTCCTCCGGATAGTAGGAACTTGAATAAAGTGATTTGATACCGTGTAACTCTGCGACCATTTTTTCGATTTTTCGGTTGTAGTAACCTTCGGATAGTTTTTCCTGCCCCCGAATAACTCCCCAAAAGCCAAAGTTAATGTAGCGGGTTGCAGGATTAAGTGGAAACAATGGATAGTTATTTTGCAAACCTGTATTTGGATGACTTACAGGGCAAATCCAAATGGGTCGCATGCCGATCTCACGATGGAAAAAATCTAAGAATCGGGGAGCATTTTGAATTGGAATATCGACATCTTGGATTACAGATTCTGTGTGAACTCCCAAATATTTATTGATGATTCTTGTCATCCCGACGCGAGTATTCCACCGCATTACCTTCTGATAAGTAATAGAATTCAATCGTTTTCTGCCTAAAATTCGTCGTACGATAGGATTTTCAGCGCAGAGATTCCTGGAGCACCAAAACCAATCGGTGTCCCATCGCCATAAATAGTCCTTGACTGTTAAATAGTCTTCATTTTTTTCTTGTATAGACCTGTAAAAAATATTTAAGTACGTGTAATCACTAACATATGGCGCTACATCAACAAACTTACCCACTGTTAGGTAATGTTCACCTTTCTCAAAAACAGCTCCATCAATGAAATCAACTCTTTCTGAGCACCAGTGATCTATTTCGGAAAAAAACTTCTCTGAATCAGTCACTCGGATATGTCTTATATGCACATATGGTTTTACTGGAATGGTTCGCGCTTTGAGCTTTAATATGTATCCCAAGGTGCCATACGAATTTGGAAGTCCGAAGAAGAGATTCTTATGTTCATTGCTTGCTGTACAATTAATGATTTCACCATCACCCAGGAGGACGTCCATTTCTGTTACGGTTTCATGCACTAAGCCATGCTGAAATGAAGATGATTCAATTCCAACGCCGGAGACAGCTCCACCAATGGTTATTGATTTGAGTTGTGGAACAATCGCTGGCATGCAGCCTTCTCTTAGTGTAGCGTCCACTAAAGTGGCATAAGTCGTCATCCCCTCGGTCTCGACAATCTGATTAACCGAATCGACACGAATCACGTTATTAAAATTAGTTACGTCTAGTTTTTGTGCACCACTTCCACCGCGGTGTCTAAATAGATTCGAGGTTGATTTTTCGAGACGTACTGGACCCGGTTGATTTTGACGCAATTTTGCAGTCAAACGCTCTTGTTTTTCTTCATAAGATTCCATTTGCTTAATAGCGTTTTAAAAGCCAGCAGCATGTCCGTCTTTGCGCGGATCGGAACCTGAAATATAGCCGTTTTTCGTGCGCAAGATTGCTTGTCCACCCCCAAACAAGCCAGGAGTTTCTTGAGTAAAACGATGCCCTCGTCTTTCGAGCTCAGGTTGCAAATGCTTGAGCCCCGATTCTAAGCAAACGGCAAAATCTTCAGAAACATACCATCTTGGTGCGTCTAGGGCTTGTTGTGGCATTAGATCTTGGCAAAACATGCGAATTAAAACTTGGACATGTCCTTGAGGCTGCATATGCTTACCCATAACTCCAAACGCTAACAAGGGCTGATCTCCACGAGTAGCAAAAGCCGGGATAATTGTATGGAAAGGTCGTTTAGATCCATTGACTCTGTTCGGGTGTGACGGCTCCAGAGAAAATCCACTACCACGACTTTGAAGGCTTATACCAGTCCCAGGGATTACGATTCCCGAGCCAAAACCCTCATAATTGGATTGTATGTAGGATATCATCATGCCTGTTTCGTCCGCTGCACAGAGGTATACAGTACCCCTGTCTCCAGAAACCTCGGAGATTGGGAAATGAGCATGGCTGAGCTTAATAGACTTAGCGCGTTGCGACATTTGAGTCGGATCTAAAAGTGCTTCGATTGTCACGTGCATTGAATTAGGGTCGGCTATATGTTGATGGGCCTCAGCAAATCCTACTTTCATCGCTTCGATTTGCAGATGCACGCTGTCAGCAGAGTCGGCAGGATATTGACTGATTTCTAGACGATCCAATATGCCAAGTGCTATTAGACTAGCGAGTCCTTGGCCGTTGGGTGGGATTTCATATATACGCAGATCCAGAAAATCTTGCGAAATACAATCAACCCATAAACTGTCATGAGAGGCAAGGTCGTCTTTAGTCATGGCCCCGCTTTCCTTCATAGCGGCAGCTGCTATCATTTCTGCAAGACGCCCCCTATAAAAACTTTCACCTTTAGTTTCAGCAATTTCGGCTAGCGTTGCACCCTGCTCAGGCAGCCTAAATACGTCGCCTGCTTTTGGCGCGTTTCCGTCCGGCAGAAATGCACGGCAAAATTCGGGATAGTCTTGATATATTTGCGGTGCTGAAGCCCAGCTGTTCGCAATTATCGGACTAACCAGGAATCCCTCTGATGCGTATTTTATAGCTGGCTGGAAAAGTTGAGCAAAGGGGAGATTTCCAAACCGATCCGATAGTTTTACCCACCCATCCACTACACCAGGAACGGTGACACAATCCCAACCAATAGTTGGCATAGAGTCGTTTTCTTGAAATCGTTCTGGTGTCCAAGCTGCTGGAGATCGACCAGATGCGTTCAAACCGTATGTTTTATTACCGGCATTAACTATTGCAAATGCATCACTGCCAATACCGTTTGACACGGGCTCTACAACGGTTAATGTAATTGCACTCGCTAGTATGGCATCAACTGCATTACCACCAGCTTTTAGCATTTCGATACCTGCTTGCGTCGCAAGGGGCTGAGAAGTTGAGACAATATTGCGTGCATAGACATCGGATCGTCTAGATGAATAACGATAGCTTGGATCAAGGGACTGAAACATTGTTCTTTTTGCGAGTTTAGGTGTTAGGCTCCAGGCAGCAGTTTAGCATTGCTTGCCTGGTATTATACAAATCAGCTTTTATGATCCATAAGAATATATCTAGTTTGTTCACTGAAGTACCGCAGTAGAGGTTTTTTCTATTTCAAGATCATAGGCTGCTGATAATAAGGCTTTCGTATAATCGTCTTGCGGATCATTAAATATGTGTTGTGTTTGGCCTTGCTCTACCACCCTACCCTTTTGTAAAACGATAATTTTGTGACTTAAAGCGCGTATTACTTTTAGATCATGGCTAATGAAGAGATATGCAAGATTCTTTTGCTGTTGAAGTTGGCGGAGTAGGTCGATAATTTGTGCTTGTACCGTGCGATCCAACGCTGATGTTGGTTCGTCAAGAATAACAAGTTTAGGCTGAAGGATAATAGCTCGGGCCAGAGCAATACGCTGTCTTTGCCCACCAGAGAATTCATGGGGATATCGATGACGACTGTCAGGATCCACCCCCACTTCCTCTAGTGCCTCGGTAGTCAGCCTTGCTCGTGTAGAATCAGAGCCGATCCCATGCGCTATTAACCCCTCTTCAATTATTTGACCAACTGACATCCGTGGACTCAAGCTACCATAGGGGTCTTGGAACACAATCTGAAGATCTCTTCGCAACGGCTTAAGGTCACGATTCTTAAGATTTTGGATCGATTGTTGCAAGAATACGATGGGTCCTTTGCTTGAGACCAGTCGAGCTAGAGCCAATGCCAGAGTTGTTTTGCCCGATCCACTCTCACCGACAATACCAATGGTTTCACCGGCGCGAATCTCGATGCTGATATCGTCTACTGCTTTCACATGATTCACGGTACGGCGAAAAATGCCGCGCTGAATGGGAAACCAAACCCTTAGGCCTTTACTTTGTAATATGGCTGATGCAGCGTCCTTGACAGGGTTGGGTACACCAGATGGCTCTGATTGGATTAATTGCTGGGTATACGTGGCTGTAGGTTTACGTAGGGTTTCATTAGTGAGCCCCTGTTCCACAATTGCTCCATTCTTCATAACGTATACTCGCTCACTGGTTTTTCTTACCACATCCAAATCATGTGTGATTAACAGCAGCGACATATCTAATTGCTGCTGTAGTTGTTTCAGTAGAGTAAGAATTTGAGCTTGTACAGTTACGTCTACCGCTGTCGTCGGCTCGTCCGCTATCAATAGATCTGGTTCGTTGGCTAGAGCCATTGCGATCATCACTCGCTGGCGTTGTCCGCCCGATAGTTGATGGGGATAGGCAAGCACCTTTTGATTAGGATCTTGAATATTGACTAGATTCAATAAATCCATGGTCCGTTCGCGTGCTTCTTTAGGCCCCATGCCTTTATGCAACATCAAGACTTCCGTGATTTGCTTAAGCACTGTATGAAGTGGATTAAGGGCAAGCATCGGCTCTTGGAATATCATACCGATCTGATTGCCTCGGATCTTTTGTAGCAGCGTATCAGGTGCTCGTAGCAGTTCTTTACCGTGAAAGCGGATTTGACCACTGGGATGTGTGGCCAGTGGATAGGGCAGTAGGCCCAGTACAGAAAGAGCAGTGACGGATTTCCCTGAACCGCTTTCTCCAACAAGTGCAACTGTTTCACCTTTTCCTATGCTTAATGATACATTCCGAACAGCGTCCACATTGCCATAAGATGTTGTAAAGGTAACTGATAGATCGATAATTGAAAGCATGATTAAACGATAGTTTTTCTAGGATCAAAAGCATCTCGAACCGCTTCACCTACAAAAATTAGGAGTGTAAGAATCAGTCCGATGACAAAGAATCCAGTGAGGCCTAGCCACGGTGCTTGTAGATTGGCTTTTCCTTGAGCTAGCAGTTCGCCCAGGGAAGCTGAGCCAGGTGGAAGTCCAAATCCGAGGTAGTCTAAGCCAAATAGCACCGTCACTGAGCCAGCAAGTGTGAATGGCATAAAAGTCAAGGTTGCAACCATTGCATTAGGTAGTACATGTCGCCAGATAACCATATGATCGCTTACACCAAGCGCTTTAGCGGCCCGCACAAATTCAAGGTTGCGGGCACGCAAAAATTCTGCCCTCACGACCCCCACAAAGCCCATCCAATTAAATAAGAGTAATAATCCCAACAACCACCAGAAATTGGGCTGAATCACGCTCGAGATAAGAATAATGAGGTACAGAAGTGGCACACTCGCCCATACTTCAATAAAACGCTGGAATAATAGATCAATCCACCCGCCAAAATACCCTTGTATTGCAGCCGCCGATATTCCGACGATAGCGCTCAATATTGTTAGCGTGAATCCAAATAGTACCGAGATTCTAAAGCCATAAATGACGCGTGCGAGCACATCGCGGGCTTGATCATCTGTACCGAGTAAGTTGCGCGAGTCCGGCGGCGATGGGGCTGGTCCTTGTAGGTCCCAAACGACACTTTTGTGGTGATACCTGATCAGGGGCCAGAGCATCCATCCATCGTCTTGAATAAGGCTTTGTACGAATGGTTCTCCGTAATCAGCTTCAGTTTGAAAGTCGCCACCGAATGTTGTTTCAGGGTACGCTTTAAAGACTGGGCTGTAAAAGGACTCTTTATAGTAGACAAGAAGTGGTTTATCGTTGGCAAAGAATTCGGCAAAAAGCGAGATCCCAAAGAGTCCTAGAAAAATCCACAGTGACCACCAACCCCGGCGGTTTGACTGAAAAACCTCAAGTCGCCGCGCTGTTAGTGGGGAAATTTTCATGATTCTTTGGCAGTGAGCCGCTAAACTTCGCGGGTTTCAAAGTCAATCCTAGGGTCAATAATCATATACATGAGATCATTTATCAGGCCAAGGAGTAATCCGAATAATGAAAAGAAATAGAGTGTTCCAAACATAACCGGATAGTCTCTATTAAGAGTCGCTTCATAGCCAAGCAGACCAAGGCCGTCGAGAGAAAAGATGATTTCAATAAATAGCGATCCAGTGAAAAGAATACTTATAAAGGCACCCGGAAAGCCTGCAATAACTATTAACATAGCATTCCTAAATACATGGCGATACAGAACTCGTTTTTGGTCTAGTCCTTTGGCTCTCGCTGTTAAAACATACTGGTGATTAATCTGATCCAGAAATGAGTTTTTTGTAAGCATTGCAAGACTGGCGAAACCTCCTATAGTCATTGCAATGATCGGCAATGTTAGATGCCATGCGTAGTCAGCGACACGTTGTATCCAATTCAGCTCATCCCAATTTTCGGAAGTAAGTCGACCCAGGGGGAACCAGTCAAACGGGTTGCCACTTGCAAATACAAGTATCAGAAGCACAGCAAATAGAAAGCCGGGGATAGCGTTTGCCACAAATACAATGACACTAGTCCAAATGTCAAAACGACTGCCATCCCGTGAAGCTTTAGCAATGCCGAGTGGTATTGAGACCAGATAGACCAATAAGGTGGTCCAAAGACCGAGGGAGATAGAGACAGGCATTTTATCTAATACAAGATCAACCACTGTGCGATCGCGGTAGTAACTCTCTCCAAAATCAAAGATGAGATATTGCTTCATCATCTGAATAAAACGCTGATGCATTGGTTTATCAAAACCGAATTGTCGTTCCAAGTCCTTGATAAAATCGGGGTCAAGGCCGCGAGCACCCCTATACTTTGTGGTTGGATCACTAATGTCCTGCTCCAAGATTTCACTACCACCTCGAGTAACGCGCTCCACCATGGTATCGCCCATACCGGCGAGATTGGCTAGTACTTGCTCAACCGGTCCACCGGGGGCAATCTGAACGACGAAGAAGTTGATGACCATAACTGCAAGCAGCGTTGGGGCAATCAATAACAATCGGCGGATAATATATGCAGTCATTTCGGACGATATTAAAACATCTTCAATACTTACAACGGGGATGAACCAACACGTAAGCTATATGATGGCCACCAGCGTTTTTATCTACTGACGTGCGTCTTCAAGTGCTGCTGCTTTAAGTTCGTCGTACCACCATCGACCCGTCATTACACCAGTTCGGAGGGAAGAATCCGGACGCGAGAATTTGTCCCAATAGAGAACCCGGTCAGATCGAATATGCCACTGTGGTAGCACATAAAAACCTGATAGAAGGACTCGGTCTAAGGCGCGGGTTCTGATGTTCAGTTGCTCGCGGGAATTCGATACGATTAGATGCTCAATCAATGCATCAACCACTGGGTCTTTAATACGGGCTAGATTGCGACTACCATCAGTATCGGCCGCGTCGCTACCCCAGTAGCCACGTTGCTCATTGCCAGGCGTATCACTTTGGCCCCATGTAAAGACAACCATATCAAAGTCTTTTGCTCGCAGTCGATTGACATATTCAGTTTGCTCCTTCATCTGGATAGTGGCTTCAATGCCAATTTGTTCTAGATTGCGAATGAATGGTAGTACGATACGCTCAAATGCTTGACTGTACAGCATGATCTCAAATTTTAATGGCATGCCAGTTTCTTTGTGGACTAACTTAAGATCTTCTATACGCCAACCTGCTTGTCTTAACAATATTGCAGCAGTCCGTAGATTCTTTCGTGGCCGACCACTACCATCTGATCTTGGTGGCTGATATTCTTTAGTAAAGATGCGATCTGGAATTTGGCCTCTGTATTTTTCTAAGATTTCTAATTCTTCACCTTCGGGCAGACCGGATGATGCTTGGTCAGAGTTTGAGAAAAAGCTCGCAGTGCGCGTGTATTGCCCATTAAAGAGAGTTCGATTAGACCATTCAAAATCGAATGCATAGCCTATTGCTTCGCGAACTTTTGGATCATTAAAAATTTTCCTCGAAGTGTTAAATACAAAACCCTGCATGCCAGTTGGATTTTGGTGTGGCACCATTTCTTTAATCAGGAGACCTCGTTCAACGGCTGGAATGTTGTAGTCCTCGGCCCACGCTTTCGACTGGTTCTCAGCTCTAAAGTCGATATCGCCAGCTTTTAGGGCAAGTCTTATGGATATTGGATCACGATAGTAGTCGGTTCTGATCTCGTCAAAGTTGCTTAATCCCACATTCACTGGCAAATCTTTACCCCAGTAATCCTCAACTCGTTCTTGAACAATGTATTGACCGGCTTCAAACTTCTTAATGCGATAGGGTCCACTCCCCAGAGGCGGATCAAGTGTTGTTGAGCCAAAGTCTTGCCCTTCCCAGTAATGTTTGGGAAGTATTGGCAACTGACCCATAATCATCGGCAGTTCACGGTTATCTGCCTCTTTAAAGTTGAATCGAACTCGGTGGGTTCCTAATATTTCAGCACTATCAACTGCCGCATAGTAGTACTTGTAACCTGGCGCACCTTTTTCCATAAGAGTTTCAAAGGACCACACGACGTCGTCTGCTGTAATTGGCTGCTGGTCATGCCACCGAGCCTCTGGTCGCAAGTTAAAGATGACCCATGATCGGTCATCTGGCCACTCAAAACTTTCAGCAATCAATCCATAGACAGTGAATGGTTCATCAGCGCTACTAGTTACGAGTGTCTCGACAGACCCGGTTCCTGCTGCATTGCCTTTAGCTATATGTGTGTTAAAGCTATCGAAGGTCCCCACCGATCCAACGCGGATGCTTCCGCCTTTGGGCGCGCTTGGGTTCACATAATCGAAGTGCGTAAAATCCGGTCCATATTTAGGTTGTTCGGCATCATACATCGTCATTGCATGACCTGAGTTAATACTGTCCGCATGGACTTGCAGACTTAAAGCCAGCGCTCCGCACACCAACAGAAATAATTGCTTTCGCATGAGTCTGATTATATGCGAGGTGAGATCCGCGTCTACCCCAATCGGTCGTTCGGCTGTATCCTCTACTGATGCGACGAATTAAGCCATTGTCGGTCAATACCGGGAAAAAGCCCTTAGAGGTTAGCTTTTCTGCGAATATTATTGAGTGGCATCAGTCTAATGGGCGCCATGGACTTCCATGGCAACGTTCGAACGACCCTTATAGCCGATGGATTTCTGAGATTATGCTTCAGCAAACTCAGGTCAGTACAGTAATCCCCTATTTTAAGCGATTTATGAAGCGCTTTCCCACTATAGGGGCGTTGTCATCGAGCCAAATCGATGAAGTATTGGAGTATTGGGCAGGGCTGGGATACTACGCTAGAGCGCGCAATTTGTGGAAAGCGGCCAAGGTCATCATGCGTGAGCACAATGGGGTTTTTCCAGATTCTTATGAAAAAATGATTGCATTACCAGGTATAGGGCGTTCTACAGCGGGCGCTATTCTTGCTTTTTCATATAACCAATCTTACCCGATACTTGATGGCAATGTCCGGAGGGTATTAACTCGTTACCATGCAATTCCAGGCTGGCCGGGCAAGGCCAGCGTCTTAAACAATTTGTGGGGTATGGCCGAACAGCATTTACCTCCTGAGAATATTGGCGCCTATACGCAAGGAATTATGGATATAGGTGCTGAAATTTGTTTGCGTCGTCGACCACACTGCCATAAGTGTCCATTAGCTAATGATTGCCTGGCACGGAAGGAGGGTTGCCCGGAAAGGTATCCTGAGGTAAAGCCAAGATCTTTTCGTAGAGTTCGGGCGACCACCATGCTTATGGTGCAAGATGAAGTAGGCAACATCCTGCTACAGCGACGACCATCTAAAGGGATTTGGGGTGCTTTGTGGAGTTTTCCTGAATGTTTTTCCGATAAAGAGCCTGAGCAATGCCTCTTTGAACAATTGAGCCTTGAGGCTAACGTTATTTCTCGATGGCAGCATCTGCTCCATAGTTTCACCCATTTTGATCTCGAAATTCATCCGATACAGTTGCGGCTTACTAAATCTCAAGAAGTATTGGAGAGTCGTGACCTGGTCTGGTATAAACCTGGTTCGCGCTTAGGACGCGGTGTAGCTGCACCGGTACGACGGCTACTTAAACAATTACAAGGAGCATAAGTTGTGAGCAGGACTGTTTATTGTGTCATTCTACGGCGAAATGCAGAGGGGTTAGATCGCCAGCCAGTTGTTGGCTCCCTGGGTAAAAAGATCTATGAACAAGTTTCGAAAGAGGCATGGCAAAAGTGGCTTGCACATCAGACAATGCTCATCAATGAAAAACAGCTTAGTCTAATAGATAAGGAGCACAAGGCCTATTTGACCACCCAAATGGAGTTATTTTTCTTTGGGAAGGGCGCAGAGAAACCTGAAGGTTGGGTGGCTCCAGATAAAGATTAAGAGCGGCGAAAAATTATTTTGAGAATTAATCGCAATTAATCTTTATAATCCTTGCAACGAAAACAAATGCGCAGAGCATTGACTGTAATTTTATTTTTAAGGAATTTACAAGCGAATTTAGCATGATAGAAAATCATACTCACGCAGCTCTTGAAGCTGCGGGTCTTCGAAACATTGGGGAAGTCTTCTGGAATCTTTCAACAGCACAGTTGTATGAGCATGCGATACGCAACGGTGAAGGTGTGTTATGCGGTGATGGTCCACTCGTTGTATTGACAGGCCAGCATACTGGTCGTTCAGCCCAGGATAAATTCGTAGTATGTGATAAAACAACGGAGGAAGAAGTCTGGTGGGGTGCGGTTAATTCTCCTCAGCAACCTGACAAATTCGAACGACTTTATGAGCGGTTGTGTTCATATCTTGAGGGTAAGAATCTGTATGTTCGCGATTGTTTCGTTGGTGCAGATCCTAAATATCAATTGCCGGTTAGGGTGATAAGCGAGTTAGCGTGGCACAACTTGTTTGCCCACACCATGTTTATCGAGCCTTCTAGCAGTGAGACTGGTATTAATGATCCGGAGTTTACCGTAATCACAGTGCCCAGTTTCACTGCGGATCCTACAATTGATGGTACTCGTTCTGAAACATTTATAGTCGTCAATTTTTCTAAACGTATAGTAATTATCGGGGGGACGACTTATGCTGGAGAAACAAAGAAATCCCTTTTTAGTGTCATGAATTTTATGATGCCCTTTAGAGATGTATTGCCGATGCATGCTTCAGCGAATATTGGGCCTAAGGGAGATACAGCTATCTTTTTTGGGCTTTCAGGTACAGGAAAGACAACGCTTTCCGCTGATCCTCTGCGCACACTCATTGGTGATGACGAACACGGTTGGAGCGATAATGGTATTTTCAACTTTGAAGGTGGCTGCTACGCCAAAGTTATAAATTTGTCCCCCGAACAGGAGCCCGAAATATTTAATACAACAAAGACATTTGGAACAATTCTAGAAAACGTGGTGATGGATGAAAGAACTCGCAAGATAGATCTCAACGATGCATCATTAACAGAAAATACTCGTGGATCTTATCCGATTAGCCAGATACCAAATGTTGCATTATCTGGTCTTGGTGAGCATCCTAAGAATGTCGTTTTTTTGACTTGTGATGCCTTTGGAGTGCTGCCGCCAATTGCGAAATTGACTAGTGATCAGGCCATGTATCATTTTATCAATGGATACACTGCAAAAGTGGCTGGCACTGAAAAGGGTGTTACAGAGCCATCACCTACCTTTAGTCCTTGTTACGGCGGACCATTTCTTCCTCTTCATCCGCGCCGATATGCTGAGATGCTCGGTGAGAGAATTGACCGACATGAGGTTAGCGTTTGGTTTATCAATACAGGTTGGACTGGTGGGGGCTATGGAGTTGGAGAGAGAATGCCAATTCATTATACCCGTGCTATTGTAAATGCGGCGCTTGAGGGCAAGCTAAACTCGGTGCCCACGAGTACAGATCCAACTTTTGGTTTTGAAGTACCCATCGAGTGCCCTGGAGTACCTGCTGAGCTTTTGAATCCTAGAAATACTTGGGATGATAAACAAGCCTATGATCAACAGGCACAAAAATTGGCCAGACAATTTGAGGACAATTTCTCCGAGTATGCTGATGATGTATCTGATAAAGTTCGTGCCGCGGGCCCCTCTATTTCTGACTGACTACTATTTACTAGATATACTTGTTTTTTTTGGGCCAACACGTATTTGTTGGTCAACAATGAAGCGAGCAAATAGTGTTTAACGAAGAAGCAACTGCCAAAATAGTTGATCGTATCTGGAAGAAAGACGCATCACTATGGGCGCCTGATGAAGCTAGTTTCGATTTAATAGAGAATCGCCTTGGGTGGTTGACATTGCCTGTTTGGTTAAGGGCAAACTTGAGTGATTTAAGGTCTCGCACACAACAGCTTTCGAAAAACGGATGGCAGCGCATCGTGCTTTTAGGAATGGGGGGGTCAAGTCTTGCCGCTACTGTTTTGAAAGAATGTTCAATCGACAGCCGTGTCCCATTTCAAATTTTAGATAGTACTCACCCAGAAAATGTACGGAAGATATCCGAGCAACAAAATCTCGGCAAGACGTTGTTTTTAGTCTCTTCAAAATCAGGAACGACTCTGGAAACAATAAAGTTATGGTCTCATTTTTATGGCTTAATTCGCGCTGAAAATTCAGCGCGTGATTGTTGTGCAGGCGATAACTTTGTAGCGATAACGGATAATGGAACACCGTTACAAAATCTAGCAATTGAAAAAAAATTTCTTGATTGCTTCATAAATCCAACAGATGTTGGGGGAAGATTTTCGGCCCTAACTTATTCTGGCATGCTGCCTGCTGCTCTATTGGGTCTTGAGGTAGAGTCATTTTTGGAGTCGGCTGAGCGAGAAGCTTCAAGATGCAGATCTCCTATGCTCGATGAGAATGCTGGATTGGCCTTAGGATTGGGTATTGGTGAGCAGATGAGAGCGGGCAAGAATAAGTTAACATTGTTGCTACCAGATCAATTTCTGTCACTTGGAGATTGGATAGAACAACTGGTAGCTGAGAGTAGCGGCAAAGCTGGCCAGGGTCTTGTGCCTATTGTTAACGAACCATGGCTGCATCCAAGCATGTATCATGAAGATCGGCTATTTATAGCGGTGCTTGGTAGTAGAGATAAATCTTTAAGGAGCCAATGTGACCTATTAGAATCCGTTGGGTTTCCGGTATTTCGTTCAGGTATTGATGACATCACAGGTCTTGGAGGTCAATTTTTCCGGTGGGAGTTCGCTGTAGCAGTCGCTTGTGCTGTGATTGGGATCAATCCATTTGATGAACCCGATGTATACCGCAGCAAAGATGAAACTACGCGTGCTCTAACCGACATGAATAGCGCCACCGAATTAGCATCGACCCAAGTAATCGGGTTAGGCGTTACAGACAATTGTTTCCAGATATCGATGGCCGAAGATAGTGTAGACATAATCACGAGCAAACTACGAGATTTTTTTCTGCGTGCTAATGAGAGCAATTACATCGCAATTCTTGCATGGGTTGAGGACGATAAAGAGTACACAGTTGCTCTAGAGAAATTGCAGGCCACACTACGCAAAGCATATAGTGTGCCTGTCGTAGTAAATTTTGGCCCACGATATCTCCACTCAACCGGACAGTTGCACAAAGGCGGTCCACCCACAGGAATTTTCCTACAGTTGGTTGGTAGCACTAGTTCGCATATATCAATTCCCGGGAGCAATAAAACCTTTTCTGATCTATATGAAGCTCAGGCAGCTGCTGATTTCAAGGTGCTATGTGCAACTGGACGACCAGTCGCTAGGGTTAAGCTTTTGAAGGATCCACACGATGACGCGTCCGACGCGTTGGGCCGACTTACCGATATATGTAGGATGATCGAACTAGAAATTTAGTGCGTAATATAATGATAGCGACAAAGCAAATTCGCACAATAACTTTAGACCTTGATGACACGTTGTGGGATATAGCAAGTGTTATTCAGCAAGCAGAGAAGCATATCTACCAAGAGATTTGTCATCGCTTTCCGCGAGCAGCAGAACGTTATGGCCCCCACGGTGTTCCCGAGATTAGGCAAAAAGTAATCTCAATGCATCCGGAGATTGCTCATGATTTGACCACAGTTCGCTTATTAACATTTCGCTCGTTGTTGGCAGAATTCGATTATGATGTGCAAGAAGCTGAAGTATTGTTGAGCGAATTCTTGGAAGAGCGTCATAAAGTTAAGTTTTTCCCCGATGCAATCTCCGCACTTATAAAGTTGAGCGGTAGATACCCATTAGTTGCTATAACAAATGGAAACGCAAACATCGAGAAACTTGGAATTGCTAAGTTCTTTGTTGGCCAGATGAGTGCAAGAAAAGCAGGAGTACTCAAGCCCGATCCGAAGATTTTTGACCTAGCTTGTGAAATTGCCGGAGAAGTGCCATCTAATTTGCTGCATGTTGGCGATCATCCTGTGGATGATGTACTTGGCGCTATTGATGCTGGATACCAAGCAGTTTGGTTGAATAGGCGTATGGATAGATGGCAGCATGAGGTTGTACCACATGCTGAAGTTAGTGATTTAATTGAGTTGGTAGATCTACTTGGATTATAAGACCCATTTCTTGTATTAACGTGAGAGACACGCTTTGTTTATATTTTCTTTCTTGAGATAGTATCAATGAATGTTGGATATTGATTAGTTTTTCTGTCTTCAAAGTAGCGCTCTAGAGTTTTTATTACGGCTGGAAAGGCCATTTCAGCCCAGGGAATCTGGTCTTGTTCAAACAATGCTGTCTCAAGACTTTCTAGTCCGGGTGCAAATTCTTTTTCCTTAAGTTGACCGCGGAAGATGATATATATTTGATTAACATGGGGTAAGTTGAATATTGAGTACAGTCCTTTGATATCAACGTCAGCGCATGCTTCCTCATAAGTTTCTCTTTGGGCAGCTTGTTGGAGAGTTTCGCCATTCTCCATAAAACCAGCTGGAATGGTCCATAGTCCCAAACGTGGCTCAATCGCCCGCCGACATAAGAGTATTTGGCTTTGCCACTCAGGGATACATCCGGCAACAATTTTGGGGTTTTGGTAGTGAATCATGCCACATTCGGTACAAACATGGCGCGGCAGATTATCTCCATCTGGTATTAGGAGATTAACGGTAGAGCCACAGTTGCCGCAGTATTTCATTATAATCCCGGTCAGTATGTGTAGACTATAACATTGTGATCTCATGTTACCCTAAGGGTTGACGCTCGGTCACTCGGTGTTTTCTAATCGAGAGTGTTGTATACAGCGACCGCAAGGCCAGGTAGCTCAGTCGGTAGAGCAGAGGACTGAAAATCCTCGTGTCGGCAGTTCGATTCTGTCCCTGGCCACCTTATTT